>Ga0193960_1000039_pt1 | contig 54640 bp, 43 predicted proteins | sample FB_3_MG_FD_140338 | JGI IMG/M metagenome (GOLD analysis project Ga0193960, IMG submission 140338) | Microbial mat bacterial communities from the Broadkill River, Lewes, Delaware, United States - FB_3_MG | ecosystem: Environmental > Aquatic > Freshwater > River > Microbial mats | place: USA... | reverse complement strand
TACAATCATCACAGACCTCATGCAGTTTTAGGAAAATTAAGTCCAATTGAATACTTAGAAAAGTACAATCAAACTAAAGATTGTTCCGATTTAACCTATACGGATTAAGGGGAGTCTTACACAGCTAGAAGGCAAATATAATCAAAATCCTATCTACAAAGAGGTTTTAGGGATGATTAATGACTTCTAATGTTTATTAAAGTAACAAGTTTTTTAGTCAAAATATCTTAAGATATTTTCAAAATATGATATGGGACAATAAATGCCAAAAATAGTTAATTCTAATGAAAAGATTGATTTTATATGTGAAAAAGCGTATGAAGAATTTATAAAAAATGGAGTGAACAATTTTTCTTTAAACAAATTTATTGAATCTTTAAATATGTCAAAGGGGCAATTTTATCATTACTTCAAAACAAAAGAAGAATTAGTTTTTGAAGTAATTGATAGAAAAAGTGAAAAATTCTTTGTTAATACAGAAAAAGAAATAAAAGAAGCTCAAACATTTTTGGAAAAACTTTTAGCTCTTTTTTCTTTTTATTTAGTGTTATCTGCTCCTGAAAACAAACCTTTTGATAAATTTATGAAAGATACTTTTTATATGTATTTAAATATAGAAAATGAATTTATAAAACAAAAGAATGCCCAGTGTTATGATTATTTGTTTAATGCTACAAATGAAATATTTGACGAAATGATTGCAAAAAAAACTTTGAATGAAAATGCTAAAAAATTCATTCCAAGCTTAATCGCAACTGCTGATGGTATGTATTTACAATCTATCACTTTAGAAAATTACAATCTAAAAGAAAATCTAATTGATTATATTAAAATATTAGATGAATTACTAAAGAAACAAATGTGAAAATTTTCACATTTGTTTTTCAAATTTGAACATTTCATCATCTTGCTCATCAAAATTATAATCTGATTTTTGATTTGGGTCAGGATGATATTTACTAAAATATTCCACAATTTTAAAGCCACATTTATTCACATAAAAATGGATATTTCTTTTCTCAAAATAAGGAGTTGTAGTTTCCCACACTTTTGTCTTTGGATGATTTTTTTCTATTGCTTTCCAAGCTTCATATCCAACACCTTTACTATGACAATTAGTTGCTATAAAAAATAACAATAACTTATTGTGTTGAGTTACTTCATCAATAGCCACAATAGCCCCACCAACGATATTTTCATCTAAAAGTACTTGATACACAATTGCACCAGCATAATTAACAGAATCCTCAAAATCCAAATCAGAAGGAATTGGTTCATCTAAAGCATGTCCAAATTCCTTTTCTGCTGATATTCTAAATGCTTCTTGTAAATCTGTTTTAAATTTATCAAGCTCAATTTCTTGACCAATTCTAAGGGTAACATTTGATTTGTTTACACTATTTTTCATAATTTATTTCCTATTTATATAATTTTATTTGGGCTAAATCTTTTATATAAAACAATCGCAATTATAAAAGTAATAAATTCAGCCATAGGTATAGCTAAAAATATCCCTTGAGTTTCAAATAAAAATGGTAGTATAAATATAAAAATTACAGGAAAAATAAAACTTCTTGATATTGCAATAATCATTGAATATAAAGGTTTATGAATAGCTGTTAAATACGCTGAAATCACCAAATTAACACCATTAAAAAGAAAAGCTATCCAAATAAACATCGCAAAATTTAAAACAATTTCTTTTGTTTTATAATTAGTATCTTCTAAAAAAACATTTGCAAGGGTATTTGGTGTAAATATAATTAAAAATATCATTATAAAACCCACCAAACCAACAGTTATAAAAGCAAATTTCAAAAACTCCTCTATTCTTTTATTCTCTTTTGCTCCAAAATTTTTACTAATAATTGGTTGTAAAGAGTCACTTATTCCAAAACTTATCATTATTCCAATCAATAAAAGATAATTAATAACTGCAAATGCTGCAATTCCCTCTACACCTAAATTTTTTATCATCACATAGTTAAAAATCAAAGTTGTTATTCCTACTGAAATTTCATTGACAAACTCAGAAGCTCCATTGTAAGAGGCTTTTATAATTTGAATATAACTTCCTATTGGTTTTAGAAATTTTAAAGTTGCTTTTTTTGAAAAAAAATGAGGTAATAAAATAAATATTAAAGCTAGTTGAGAAATACCAGTTGCCAAGGTTGCTCCAAAAATACCTTTTTGTAGATACACAATCAAAAACCAATCTAATACCACATTTATAATGGCACTTGAAAGTAAAGCAATAAATGCAAGATTTGGTCTATTATCAACTCTTACAAAATAATCTAAAACAACCCCTATCATCAAAAAAGGAATAAAAATCAACATAATAGATAAATACTCTATTGCAATTTTTGTTAAGTTTTCATCTGCTCCAAAAAGATGTAAAATAGTTTCAATATTTAAAAATAAAATAGTAGAAGTTATAAAACTAAATAAAGTAATACAAGCTATAGTTTTACTAAAAATCATAGAGGCAGTTTTAATATCTCCTTCTCCTATTAACTTTCCTGCTGTAACACTACTACCAATAGCTAACATTAAAGCAAAGCCAAAAAGTAAAGAGAAAATAGGAAAAGTTATGTTGATCGCTGCAAGTCCAAAATCGCCTACATAATTTCCTATAAAAAATCCATCAACAATATTTGCTGAGGAAATTGCCAACATACCTAAAACAGATGGAATTGAGTATTGAAAAAAAACAGATGATATTTTATCTTTTATTACGTTCATATAATTTCTTTTGATAAGTTTGAATATTTATAATTTTTGACATAATCTTTTTTATAAACCGATGGTCTAATTATAATATATTTTTCTTTATTTTAATTAAACTACTAGTTTATTTAAAGTAATTTTAGAAGTAAAATAAAACTATTTAAAACTTAAATTCTTATTTCATAAGGTTCAATATTATAGATAACCAACTGAAAAAAATATTAATATAAAAGAAGATTTATCAAAACTTTCTACCATCTTACAAAAGAGTTCCTGTCAACTCTTTTGTAAAGCTTTGTAAAAAAAGGTGTAAATTACACCTCTTCTAACTTTGTAAAATATCACTTCAAAATCCCCTAAAAAAAGCCATTTTTCTTACCTTCTAAAAAAACAAGGAAACGGGGAGCAAAATATCTTATCGCAAATCTTTTTTTCTACTAGCAGTTATACTTGACAAATTTGGTGTTAGAATTTTCTTTTTTATAACCCTTACCAAAAGTAAGCATTGATTCAAACAATGACTAAAGTTGAGCTAGGTGGAAGAGTTTACCAGAATCTTTTCTTTTTAGACTATTTAAAAACTGTGAAGCAAAATGTAAAGTTTTCAGATACTTTTCAAAACTGTATAGCCACCTTGGTGGTAGGAGAAATGCCTAAATTTAGTTTTATTAGATCTATGAAAAATCTAATCTTTGTTTGATGCTTTCAAAGTCAAAAAGAAAGTAGAAGGACTCAACACATACATATAAGTAGAGGCAGGAAAAATTATAGATAAATGGAAAAAGCAAAAATGAGAGGAAGTGTATATTATCAAACAGCCGTACTTACAAAGCTCATATTCTTTGAAGGTGCAAAAAAATCTGATAGAACTAATCCAAATCATGAACACTATGGATGTATATCATCTTTTAAAACGATGGAGAGCTATAGAAATGTTTGGAATAACTTTTTTAACTACCTACAAGAGCATTTTAAACTCAAAAATTGTGAGCTTATTACTGATGAGCATATCAAAAGCTATATTGAGTATAAGATAGAATACTACCCTTCTAAACAGTATTTAGAAAAAATCACATCCGCTCTTGGTAAACTAGAGATTGCCCTTAATCGCTACTCAAAAGAGAAATACCAATTTCCAATTATCTATGATTTTAAAATAAGACAAGAACTTTTAAACAATGCTAGAGATTTAAAGCTTGTGGCAAATAACTATCATAATAAGGTTTATGATAATCCACATCTTATCATAGAAAACCTCTCCAATCCCAAACACCAACTAGCTGCAACCATACAGCTTGAAGGTGGTGCACGAAGTGAGGGAGTAACACTTATCAAAGAGGAGCAACTAAAAGCTATAAAAATTGATGAGATAACTCAAAAAAGTGTTGGAGTAATAGAAACAAAAGAAAAAGGTGGAAAAATTGGCGATGTGTTTGTATCAACAAAAACCTATGAAGCTTTACAAAACTTCTTTTTACAAAATGACACTTCATATTTTAAAATCTCTTACCAAGAGTATATTGATGATATCAAAACCACATGCCAAAAGCTCAACATCCCTCATCATGGTTCACATGGATTTAGATGGACTTTTGCACAAAACCGTGTAAGAGAGTATCAAAATCATGGCTACACTTATGAGCAAGCCTTACAAGGGGTGAGCTGGGAGATGAAACACTATAGAGCAAGTATCACTGAGCACTATCTTGGACACTAAAAAAAATAAACCATTACAAAGGAAAAACAAATACAACCACTTATTATCAAAGAGTATTTAACGGCTATAAAATTAGATGAAGAAAACAAACTCCTATTTGCCTATGACATCAAAGACAACATCATCGATGAACAAAGCGAAGGGATTTTAAGTGAAGTAAATGAGTTAATATATCAAAAAATAACATCGTATTTTCATATTAAGCCAGAGGATTATGGTGTTTCGATTGGCGTTAGAGTAACCAAAGAAGATGAAATCCAGGAATCTTTGGAAATTGCCAAAATCATAAAAGAAAGAGTTCTTGATAAAAAAGAGCCTATCAAAATGGTATCAGAAGCTGAAATGTTAGAATTCTTAGAGAAAAGATTGAAATGAATTTTTTGCTAAACAGTGATATTTGAGCTAAATTTTGGTAGAATTCCTCTTGAATATCAAGCCCAAAGACGGGAGCGACTCTGCTAGTTCTTGAGGGCTGAGAATAAGATTCTATCCATAAACTACATATTTATATAGCTAACATTAAAAATTTATTAATCTGAAATTTATAAAAATCATCAATACTCTCTAAAAAATTTTCAAATTCTTTATTACATTTTAGATTACCGAAATCATCAATATACAGATTTTCTAATTGTTTATCGGAATCTAGCCTTGTTATTAAGTTACTACTTAAACCAAATTTTATAAAGTCTATATTTTTGGGATTTTCCGTACCATAAATATGAAGATTATATTCCTGAACTGTAATCAATTGATAATCATACATCATTTCAACAAATCTATTAAGCGTATAACTAATAAAACTATCTTCCATTTGTAACTTGACAATTGCTAAATTTATTAATTCATTATCTTTTTTATGAGATAAATCAACATACACATTTTTAGAGTATGCATTATATGATGATGTAGTTTTAGGAATTTCACCGTAAGATTCACCAAAATAAAATTCACTGTTTTTGTCTTTAATTCTTTGTTTAAAGTATCCAAATAAATGATTTATATTTTCTTTTAATGTATTTTGATGACTTCTTTCAATATAAATTGAGTAGTAGTTTCGTGTTGGTTCGAATTCTAATCTTTTAAATTCATATTTTAAAATATTATTCTCAATTTCTTTAATAAAAAGATAATATATTTTGTCAATTAATCTTATTGACTGCCATTTTTCGAAATTATTATCAATATATTCAATTCTATTCAAAATCGTTTTTAATATATTATCAAGTTCCGTATAAAAAGTATTCATCTCATTTTCAATGAAATACTTTTTTAGCTTATCTATTTTTTCTAATGCTTCTTTTTGCAGAAATTCTTCATTCTGTACAAGCTCTATAACTTTTAATTTTTCTGGCTCTTTCAATTTTTCTAAATTAAATGATTCTAGTGTCGGATTCTGGATTTTATCTTTAAATAGCCTACTTCTTAATTTTTCTATACTGGTTTCCATTTTTCCATTTTTTCGACCATATTCATGCGTATTTACAAAATGAACTTTGGGTAACAATTTATCTAAATTATTAGTATCTATGGTAAAAATTGTATCTAGCCTATTAATTCTTCCTATTAAATTTGTTAAATCTTTTTCTGATAATTGATGAACATTCAATATAAACATATTGTCTATAGGTAAATTAACACCCTCTAATATAACAGTATTAGCAATAATATATTTCAACGATGAAACAGTTTTAAATTTATATTCTAAATACTCTTTAATGATATCAGGCAGTTTACCATGAAGATAAATTACACCTTTATTTAACAACTTAGAAATATAAAATTCTTCATGTACATTCTCAGTTAATATATTCATAATATCTTGAATATCATCAATTTTTGGAAGTTCATTTGCTATTTCATTTGCCAACTTTTCAACCATTTTAGGGCGTTTCAAATAAAGAAAATTCTTTGCCAAAGAATTGTTTTTAATATATTCTAAATAGTTGAAACCAGTACCGATATTATAAAATTTACCTGCAAATCTATTGTATTGCCTGATATTGCCATTTGTAAGATATTCAAAAATTTCAGGTTCTTTTATATTAAAGTGAATTCTTTGCTCATTAATCATCTGAGTATCACCAACTTTAAGATTATTAATATCTTGAATCAGAGGGGATAAATATATTAATTTCGTACTGCTATTTCTTTGCAGATTCCTTTTAATAAGTCTTGATAAAAGAATACTTCTAGAATCTTTTTTAAAAATATTGTGTGCTTCATCAATAAATAAAATATCAAAATTTATATCTTCATTTTTTAAAAGTCTTAATGCTCTTTCTTGTGTAAAAATAGCAATAAAGCTTTTATCATCGTTATACATTTCATCATGAAGTAAAAGTTTTTTTTCTAAATTTTCTTTTTTTAATAAATTAAATGTTTGAATAATTAGAGATTTGCTTGGTACAATAACACCAATTTTAATATTAGGAGTATTATATTTTTTGATAAGATCTACAATAATTGAACTCTTACCAAATGAAGTAGGAGCAATAAATGCTATCTCTTGTCCTTCTCCTTTTAAAATCTTTTTGTGTATATCAAACTGTTCTATAGTCTGAATATATTGGTTTTGATAGCTGAAAAAATCTATTTCTAAATCTATCAAAATATCTTTAATGCCTGAATTATTGAGTAAATCAAGAGAAAGTATATTTTTAGCAATTGGGTAGAATCCAAATTCTGTAGAAAAATCATAAAGTGGTTTATAATCTTGATACTGTATTGAATATTTTAATATTATGTAATACGCAAATTCAATATATGTTGTAAATGTTTTATTTTTATCATAATGTCTTAGGAAAAACAATGCAATAGTTAATATATATGTTTTCTCATTTTCTGATAACACTTCACCAATTGTTAATTTTTTAATAATTTCACTAAAATTTTCATTTTGTGCTAACTTATTTAAGCTTTTTGTTTCTTCTGTATTCATCTTATTATTCCAAATCTAGATAATCAAGAAATAAACTTAATGATTTTTTTGTAAAACAAACTACTTCTAATTTTTGATAGCTTAATGTTTGTACTAATTTAACTATATCATCTGTTATTTTATCAATATCATTATCAATCCAAGTGCCATCTAAAAATATTGTAGCACTTGGGATAATATTAAAATCTTTTATATCTTTAAAATTCCCAAGTTTAAAATTATTAGAAAAATCTTCTATTCTTGCTACAATATTTTGTGAAGTGTTGACATCTTTTTGATTTGCATGATGATAGGCATTTTCCCAAGGATTATTTGTAACATTACCCTTAAGCTTGTTATCTAAATCATCATAAGCTTCTTTGATTTTCGATTTATGAGAAATACCCTTTGTACTATTTAAGCCTGATTTACTCTCCATTATCCATTCAACTTCATCATTTGAGTAGTAACCATCAAAACCTTTTTTTATAGAACCTTCTTCTAAATTTGTGAACAAACACTCTTGTTTATATCCTTGAGTAAATAAATATAAATGAATAAAAAATTCTGCAATTGCACCCATTTCTGTAGTGCTACCTTTTTTTGAAATTAGAAATTTTTTAAGATCAATTTTAACAATCTTTAAATCTATTTTTCTTGTTCCATTGGTAACATTAACTATTTTAGAATCTATAAAATTTTTTATTTCATCTGTAATTTCTTGTAACTCAATGATATGTAGATTAACATCTTTATTTATATTAATTATTTGATGAGTAAATGGATTAAATGTCAAAGTTTACTCTCATTTTAAGTCTGCCAAAACACTTTTCCCAAGTTCTGTTAATCTATACTTTTGTTTTGAGCTTGTTGGTTTATCTGGTATTGTTAAGGATACAAGTTTATCTTCAATAGCTGGATTTAGATAGACTTCTCTAAAATTTTTTCTATCATTTAATCCTAAAGAGTTCATTATTTCATCTCTTGTCATCTCGCCTTTTAAGATTTTTAACATATTTTCAACTTGGGGGGTAACTTGGGGGGTAACTTGGGGGGTCAAAATATTTTCTACACCCTCTTTTTTACTAACTTCATGAATCGGCAATGTCACTTGAAAATAAGTATGCTCTTCATCAAACTCAAAATGTGGTTTAGGAGAGCCATTTTCAGTCATAGAATCGATGATTTTTTTGATACCTGTTGATCTTCCTTCAGTCATTTTGAGGTCTTTGAAAAACTCACCGATTCTTCTATTTCTATATCTTCTTGAGTTTACTCTTCCTTTTTCAAAGCTCTCTAGTTTTACTGACCTATCAGGTCCTGGATAGCTAAGGATGATGATTTCATCTTGATATATTCGTATCTCTATTGGCTCTCTTATCTCATAAGAACGGTGATATACAGCATTTACCACAGCTTCTTCAATAGCTGCAAATGGATAGTTTTTCACTCTATCAGCTTCGGCACGGTTGGGATATTTTATAACTGTTTCAGTAATAAAGTTTCTATCTATAAAATCAAGTGCTTCTTTTGTCATTTTGTGAATAGGACCTTTGAAAATCTTTTCACTAAATTTATCTCCACCAGCTCCCTCTTTACCAAACCAAACAATATCTATTTGAGTGTATGGGAAAAATTCATAAGGTTTAGGATTGAACATCATCAGAGCGATATTTAAAGGAAAGAATGCCTCTTTTGGTCCGTCTATGATATGCATTGCTCGACCAATATCTTCTATATTCAAATTATCTATTTCATCAGCCAAAGAGCTTTTAATATCTTGTAAAAACTCTTTTATAAGTCCTTTGTCTAAGTCTTTGATTGTCGCTCGTTGGTTGTATCTATCATCAAATGGCACTGTTGCAGCCAAAGATAAAAGCTCAGTTTCATCAGTACCACGAGCAACGACAGAACTTGAATTCTTTCGTATGTAGTATTTGTACTCGCTTCCCTTACCAAGTGTCACTTTTGCTTTATATGGCCGAGTCATCCCACCTGGTACCCAAATGACAAGTATCACTTTTTCTTGAAACTCTACAGGGAAAAGTATCGAATGGTAGCTTGGCATGATGGCATTGTTGCCTAATCCCAAAAGCTCTTTTTGAATATCATCTATAGTTGACGGTTTTACACCAAAAGGAGGTAAAATAGGTTGACCATCTTTTTCTTCAATCCCAACTACGATGTATCCACCGCCAAGATTGTGAAAATCGTTTGCAAATGCACAGATGGAATGTAAGATGTTTTCTGGATTCCAACCTTTTTTGAATTCCAATCTCTCCCATTCTACAGTTGTACCCTTAAGTAAGTCGTTTATGTTAATTGGTGGGTTCATATTTCCCCTTTAGCTTGCGATAAAGCTAATATTACATAACAAATCATTCTGATTTCCCTATTTTATCAATACCACTTTTGATGATTTCTACTACATTTGTTTGCCCAGAGCCAGAATTTTCATTTTCAATGTATCCACTTGGTGAAATTGCAAATATTGATTTAGTCGTTTCCATAAGTATTGCATCTCTTGTATGGTTGTCATTAGAAGCTTTCACAAAAGCTTGAAAGGTTAAAAGTGCATTTGCACGATGTTTATTAACAGTTACTTGATGCATAGTAGCTCGATACATTTTCCCAGACCATAAAGTAGCAGTAAAAAATACTGTAATAATGATCAATTTAGTTGATAAAACTTGAACTATTTGAGCAGTACTTGAATCTTTGGGAATATCTAAAATCCAATAAGATAGCAATGTAACAATGAATGTGGCAACTGCTAATCCAATAGTCGTTTTTAGCCATTTACTCGCTGTACTTTCCAATATCTCAGCTTCATTTTTAAAGTTTGATGAAAAATGTGAAACTCCAACACTAGCCGATGCTTCTTTTGCCGCTTGTACAACACTATCAATCTCAGATTTTTTAGTTTTTACATCCTCTTTTGTTTGCTCTAAAACATTTGAAGCTTTTTTTACAGAGTCATTTAATGATTCAATATTTTTTTGAACATCCCCTTTTTGATAAGCAAGATATGGTATCCAAAGATGTGTAGCTATATAAAATGCATCGATTTGTGATTTTATAGAGTTTACATAGCTATCTCTAGTGCTTTTTGCATTTTGTTGTTCTATATCAAATTTTTTAATAGCATCTATTGTTTTCTTGGGAGCATCAAGCCCTGTAGTTATTTTAGTTATTTCTGCATCTGGTAAAAGATTTAAAGGTAGTATTTTAAGATGATTTAACATCTCAAAAAGTTTTTTTAAGTCATCTTCAATATCTTCAAAATTAAACTTACCCCATTCACTAGAATTTATTAGTGAAGGTATGGGAACTTCTATTGTCTCATCAATTAATTTTAATAATTTATCTACATTTTGTTGTGATGCCATGTTTACTCCTATAAATTCAAACTATGCTGCTAGTTCTTCTAAAATATGTATAACTTCCAAAATTTCATCTTGCTCATTTTCACTTAGACTATCATATTGACTAGAAAGTGGATGATTATCATTAATCAAAAAGTCTTTTATACTAAATACTGCTTTTTTGATATCGATATATTGCTTGTCAAAAACTATATTTTTAAGTCTATTCATCAACTCAACTTGTTTTTGTGTGTATTTTTCTTTTGAAAGAAAATTATCAAGAAGTTTATTTGCTACCTCTTTATCTGTTTCATTGATGATATTTTTTACCATGATTTCAAAATCGTTATTATCATTGATTTGATCTTCTATATTTTTTTCAGCTTTAAAAATATATTGTCGTATATGCTCTATATCTTGACTTGTTATCAACTCACTATGTTGCAATTTTTGAATAATAAGCAATTTATCCATATACTCTTTAAATCTTTTTTGCACCTCAGTTCTTATAGAAGCTTTATCAATATAATCATCACTATTGATATCTCTAACCTCTTCAATTTTATCTTTGAAATTTGTCTCTACAGGATCGCCACCACCCCTTTGTACTGAAAGATCAGCTATGTGTTGAAGTTCCTCTCTTATCTCTTCTAAATGCTCTATATTTCTAAAATCATATTCTTTGTTTAAGATTTTATTTATCGTATCAATTTTATTTTTTACAACATTTACGGTTCTCTCTTTTGATTTAAGTATCAAACATCTTTGCATCAAAGCATTTGTATATTTTGCATTATCTTTATTAGCTAAAACTTGCTCTTGCGAATTTAAAATCTCCATTTGAAATCTTTGCACTTCCAATGGCTCAACATCTTCTACATACACAGAGATTTTCTTCAAATCATCATAAATTTTATCTGTTATGATATTTAGATCTTGATTTTGCAACTCTTCTATGATAAATCTATCTTTTTTGAGTCTATAATCTCCCAAATCCAGATTATCAACCTGCGATTTTATTTTCTCTACAAGTGTATCTTTAAAGCTTCCATTCTCAAGAGTTCTTATGATATTTACCCTTTTTAAAAATAGCCTTTCAACCAATGAGATACTTTGAGTTGATGCAATCCCTTCAGGTGATAGTCCAAAAAATGAGAAGTTCATCCCAAAATCAAAGATATAAAACTCTTTTTTATGCTCTCCATCTCCAAAAATATTAGGACATAGTCTAGTTCCTCTTCCTATCATTTGCCAAAATTTTGTTTTTGATTTTACAGGTTTGAAAAAGACGAGATTGAGTATCTCAGGCACATCAATCCCCGTATCAAGCATATCTACACTTATAGCGATTTGCGGGTTTTTATTTGGATTTTTGAAGTTATCCATGAGCTTATCTTTATGAGATATCTCACTATGGATAATCTCTGCTTCATCAGTTCTATGAGGATAAACTAAATCAAAAATCTTTTTAATGTATTCGGCATGTCTTTTGTTTTTTGCAAAGATGATAGTTTTACCAAGCTTATTGCCGTCTTCTATTTTTAGTCCATATTCATGCAAATAGCTTAGTACTTTTTCGTTTGTTTCTTTGTTTAGGATTCTCTCATTTATTTCACTTGATGAAATCTCCTCTTCATCTTCGTCAAACTTCTCTTCGTACTCCTCTTTCTCTTCATCGCTTAAATCAGCGTATTTTATCCCTCTTTTTACTATCCCTAAATCTATCTCTTTCCCACGAAAAGGTACAAGATTTCCATCGCTTATAGCCTGATCTAGCGGATAAGCATCTGTTGGCTCTTTATCTCCCGTTTGGAAAAACTCATAAGTATTTCTATGCACTTCTTCAGTCGGTGTTGCAGTAAGTCCAAGTATAAATGAATCAAAATACTCAAATATCGCTCTATATTTTTTGTAAATCGTTCTATGTGCTTCATCTACGATGATTAAATCAAAATATGCACTATTATATTCACCCTTTTTGATAAGGTTATGCACCGTTTCGTATGTCCCAAAATGCAGCCTTGCATCAAGGTCTCTTTCCTCTACAAGATTTGTACATGTTTCACTTAAGTATTCGTTGAAGTTGTTTTTTGCTTGTTTTACAAGCTCAACTCTATCTGCCAAAAATAATATCTTTCGCACCCAATCAGCACGAATAAGCACATCACTCAAACTTGCACTTACTCTAGTCTTGCCAGTACCAGTTGCCATCACAAGCAAAGCTCTCATCTTATAAGCTTCATACTCTTTTAAAACACTCTTGATAACTCTTTTTTGATAGGTTCTATCTGTGATTGATTCGTTAATCTCATAAGTTGATGGTTTATTATTTTCTATTGCACTTCTTTGCAGAAGTATTCTTTTTATCTCATTTTTAGGGAAAAAGCTATGAATTTCTCTAAATGGATAGATGCCATTTGTGTACTCTATCACTTTTCCATTAGTTACGAAAATAAGCACATCTTTATCAAACTCTTTTTTTAAAGCCTGTGCATAAAGTTTTGCTTGATATTTTCCAGCACTTACACTCTTAGAGTATTTTTTAGCTTCTATGATAGCAAGTGGCGTATCATCTTCATCCCAAAGAACATAATCAGCAAAGCCAGTGCTTCCATCTTCCAAAGTAAGCTTATACTCTATATCTTTTTTCTTTTTGAAGTTTTCAGTATCAAAACCAGCTTCTTTTAGCTCCAAATCAATAAGTAAGGCTCTTGTTTCAGCTTCATTGATACCCTCTAAAGTTTTAACCCTTTGTTTTTTGGCTTTTTTATCTTCACTTGGTTTTGAAGCATTGGCAGTTTTTAGAATTTCTAGTTCTTCTAAAAGCTTTTGATTCTCCTCTTCAAGTCTTTTTTGCTCTTCTGTGATTTTGAGCACATCTTCAAGTGACTCTTTTACGGGTTTTGCAATCTTTGTTTCATCATAGTTTTCATACACTTCATAATCACTATAAACCTCTACAATCCATCTTTGAAATTTAAACAAACACTTATTTGCATAAAGGCTCTCTTTGGCTGTTAGTGGGATATTGTGTTTGGCATGAGTTGCATTGTTGCCTATCTTTCTTATCACATGCAGTTCATCTATGATTTCAGTTGGCAGTATTTCGCTAAAAGTTGGGTGAGTGATAAGTTCAAAGGTATTAAGTTCATAAAGTAATTTTTCATCCAAATCTTCATCAAGGTTATATACAAACCTTACAGAGTTCTCCAGTGCTTTTCGTGCATATATAGCAGAGACTTCTGGGTCTTCGTATATGTTTGATTCAGACTTTATAGACTCATTGGCTAGAGTTTTAAACTCATGCTCTAAAAATGAAAAATTACTCATATCTTAACTCCTATTCCCCAAAGCTTTGTTGCAATAGTGCTTGAAAATTATCTTCTAGTTTTTTAAGTTCTTGTTTATATAGAGATTTTTGTTCTTCTATTCTTTCTATTATTTGAGCGAATTTGTTTTGTAGGTCTATTGGTGGGCTTATAATATCAAGATTTTTCACAATATCTAAATTTAGATTTTCTTGATTTCCACCTCTTCCTAAACTTCTAATATGACTATATGAATTTTTTAATAAAGAAAGTAAAAATAGTTGATTTATTTTTTCACTTGACAATATTGCACCAAAAGCTTGATTTATTGTACTTTTGGCTTTTAATAAAACAACATTTCCTCTAGTTTTACCTTGCCCGTACATTGCAATTAAAATAGTATTTTCAGAATATACAGTTAGATTACATTTGTCAACGGCATATTTAGTAATTTTTTCTTCGGTATCATATATATATCTTTTATTTACTTCTGTAGTTGTAGCCCATAGTTCAGTACCATTTTCCCAAAATAATGGTTCTTTTCTAGAAGGAGTTTTTCCAGTTTTAACATTAGTTAATTGACCTAATTTTTTTACTTCCCACCCTTTAGGATTACTAACAGGGTCGCCAAACATATCGATAAAGATAGATTTTGCCAACTCATCAAGCTTTGTAATTGACTCTTTTCTAAGGTCAATCAACTCCTGAGCTTTATCTAATTTTTTTGCAATTTGTTTTTGTTGGTCCAAAGATGGTAAATTAATTTCGATATTCTTTATATCTTTCCAATATACATGTGGTTGACCTGCACCTGATTGAAAAGAATAAATTAATTGTTGTTTTGATAATAAAAATAGATATAGATAATTTAAATCTATCTTTTCAGTTGTTTGAATTACTGTACAATCTGAAGCCCAAATTGGATAAGTATGTTTCCAAACAAATCCAGCATTAGCACCACTGGAACTAATTGTAATTGTATTGGTTTCATAATTTGTATGACTAGAAAAATATGCAATAGTTTTTCCTGCAGCAATTACTGGATAATCACCTTTATCTTTATAGTCTTTAGGTAAATTTTTACCTTTAGCTACTTTGATAATATTTTTCTCAGATAATTCTGCTAAACAAACTTTTTTAAGCATTTACTAACTCTTTCAACTCTTCTAATCCACTAGTGATTTTAGAGTTTATAGTTTCTAAATCTGCTATGATTTTTGCAGGTTTATCATATGTGATAGTTTCATAAACTACCTCTTTATATTTATTAATGCTTAGATCGTAATCGTTGTTTTCTATTTCATCTATAGGAACAAAAAAGCTTTTATCGGTTCTTGCTCTGTTTTGTTCACTCTCAAGATTTTTAAATCTCTCTAAGATATCTGGTATATCACTTCCATCACATGGTGTTCTATTGTCATTGAGAGTGTATCCATCGTTTTGCATATCATAAAACCAAACTTTATCGTTTTTATGTCCGTTTGTCTTTGTAAAGATGATGATAGCTGTACTTACTCCAGCATAAGGTTTAAATACACCGCTTGGCATTGAGATGATTGCATCTAGCTGTTGGTTTGATACTATCTCACGTCTCAGTTCTTTATGTGCTTTAGTCCCTCCAAATAAAACTCCATCAGGCACAATGATAGCAGTTCGCCCACCTGTTTTAAGTGCTTTTAGTATGAGCGATACAAATAAAAGCTCTGTTTTTTTAGTCTTAGCCACATCTAACACAACTTTTGATACCTCTTCATAATCAAGTGAACCTTTAAAAGGTGGGTTTGCTAGGATAAGGTCGTATCTGTTCTCCTCATTTGCATCAAATTTTGCAAGTGCATCAGTGTTTGAGATATGAGCTGATTCTATGGAGTGGAGCATCATATTCATTGATGCGATTCTTGCCATTGATATATCAAAGTCATTTCCATAAAATAGCCCTTCAAACTCTTTTGAGCTTAAAGTATCAAGTATTTCACCTCTTTGCTCTTTGATGTACTCTATAGAATTTATCAAAAATCCAGCAGTACCACATGCAGGGTCGTAGATCTTGAAATCTTTTGTGATAGTTGCATCTGAGAGCATCATCTCAACCATCATTTTTATGATGTGTCTTGGTGTTCTAAACTGCCCGTTTGTTCCAGCAGTTGCAAGTTTACTAAGTAGATATTCGTATAAATCCCCTTTGATATCTTTGTCTTCAAGGTTTAACTTATCTATCATATCTACTACTTTTTGAAGTAGTTTAGCTGTAGGAATTAAAAATGATGCATCTTTCATGTAGTTTGAAAATGCTGATTGTTCATCCGAAAGGGATTTGATAAAAGGAAACATCTGGGTTTGAAATGTGCTAAACATATCTTCGGCAGCTTTAGATGAAACATTTTGCCATCTTAGATGTTCGAACTCTTTTGTAAATATATCTTTTACATTTTTATCAAGCTTTTTCTTTTTATCTATTTTGATTTGTGCAGTATCTAAGCTCTTGATAAAAATCAAAAATGTAAACTGTTCAACAACAGTTAGAGGGTTTGAGATTCCTCCTGTCCAGAATGTTTCCCAGATTTTATCTACTTGGTTTTTAAGTTCGTTTGTTATCATTTATTTCTTCCTTCCTTTTATGTTTTATGCTGTAATTGTAAATAATCTCACAGACACTATTTGTCACTTTCAAGATATTGTTTAATCTCATTGCTAAATCGCTCTTTCCACTCTACAGGTTCGATTATCTTTAGATGTGGAAACCATTTTTTTACAAGTAGTGCTATCTCCATATAGTTTGTTACATAGTATGTAAGCTGTGCTGTACCATCAGGTAGCTCTTTGTACTCTTGTGATGGTAAGTGTTTTTTGAGTTTGAAAAACTCTTTTGCATATTCTGAGATAGAGATTTTTACTTGTTTGTATTCGCTATCAAACCATGCGAAAGGTGTTTGAAACTCTTTTAAGAACTCATAGGCTTTTGAGATGCTTGCTGTTTCATTGTACTCAGTCCTTAAAGTTTTATAATCTTGCATGTAGTTGATTCTAAGAAATTTAAACCCACCGTTTAACTCTTCGTTTGTAAGTATTGCAAGATATAGATTTCCCTCCATAAAGACTATTTGAAGTGGTTTTGCATCTGTGTAGTTGATATTTTTGTATGTAAAATTTACTTTTCTTTTTTTTGTGATGCTTTGCTCTATCTCTTTTAAAAGATGATTGTTTGAAAAGTCTTCAAGCGGGTTGTTGTGAAAATGGTACAACTCTTTTGATTTTTGTGAGCTTGTTTCTATCTCTTTTTTTAGCTCACTATCGAGCTTTTCATAGTAGTTTGGAAGTATTTCTTTTAAAATCTTTACATAGCTAAGAAGCTCTTTTTTATCTGTGAAATTCAAAGATTGTTTTAAAACTTCTTTATTTACAACTTCATAACAACCTCTTGAGCTTTTTTCAAAAATATCCACATCAAACTCTTTTTTAAAAAAGTATTGGATTGTTTTGAATTGTCGCAAGTTTGAGCGTTCCGATTTATCATTGTTTAAAATTGTATTTAATTGACTTGTGCAAATAGAATTGTTCTCTATAAGGTATTTTAACAATTTTAAGGTTTCTAATGATGTATCGTGGATGTCGTTCAACTCTACACCTCTATTTTATTATTTAGCATAAAAAGTGGGTCTTCTTCTCTATAGTTACTTATATGCTTTGATTGTGTTTCTTTATCTAAAAAGCTCCAAGTAGTTTCTTGATTTGAAGTATCTGATATATCAAAACTATGTGAAACTGAAAACCCTATGCTCTCAGTCATAATAAACCTATCGTGAAACTTATGAGCATCTACTTTTGAATCATCCCAGATGTAAACTGTATAAGCGTGGTTATATTGACTTTTTAATGTCGTTAAAAAAGTTTGAAAGTTGTAGTTACTTCTATCATCATATCTTGCGTGAATCTCTATTTTGCAACTGTTTCGTGGGAAATTCACTCGATTGCCCATGATTTCCGAGCAGAGTCTTAGAAAGTTTTGATATTTAGTTACATATTCAAAATATGGATCAATGATAACAAGCTTTGAAGAGTAAGGCATAAAACTATTAAAAAATGGCGATAAACTTGATTTTGTTTTTGTTAATGTCAAACTTCTTCTATTTTTGATGGCATCCCATTTTGTATCTTCTTCTATAATATCGTTAATTGATTCGCAATTTTCATTTAAACTTGATTTATAACTATCTTTTAGCTCATCATCTGTTATGACAAAATCTATTAAATTTGAATCTAATGCTTTTTCTGACACCTTCATCCAATCAACTGAAGTATTAAGCGGAAGATCATGATTAGTTTGTTTGATAAGTTTTTTTTGATCTTTTAGATTTTTGAGCAGTACTTGAAATCTATCTCTGTATTTTTGCTCAAATTTACTAATATATTCAGCTAGAATAGTTTTGCTCCAGTTCGCCCCTTGATACTCTACAACAAATATTGGATTTGCAATAGAATCTTTCATAACACTTATAATGTTTTGTTTACTGTTTCTATCTTCAAATACATTTGGTGTTAATACAAAGTTTGAAATCATACTCCAAACCTTTCGTTATATCCTTCTTCAAAAAAACCACCTGGCCATTCATCAATAAGTTCACCCTCAGAATTCAAATCTATTTTTTTAATGACAGAACCCGACACATTTTGAGCAGGCATAACAAAAAGAATTTGCACATCATTTGGAGTAATTGGTGTTACGCCATCTGGTAATTCACCATTTGTTGTCTCTCTTATTCTTCTCATTATTCTAAGAAGCAAATGTTCACTATGGGTTTCTATTAGATAAGTATTGTTGTTTTCTTTTAGTGCTGTTTCTATAAAAACATCTGCAATTTCAGATTGAATTGCTGGGTGAAGATGAAGTTCTGGCTGCTCTATTGCGATAACGGCATTTTTAGATGCATAAGCACTTACAAGGACTGGTAAAACTTGACTGATACCAACTCCAATATCTCTATGGCTTACAGTAGTATCTGTTCTAAGGTCTTTTATAATAAGCTCTTCAATAGTTTGTTTTGAGAATTTATCTGCGATATATGATATGAGCCTATCTTCTTTAAGATCATCATATTCTTCAAGTAGTTTATTTGTAAAATCTTCAAGATAATCATAAAATTGTTCATCTTCAAGCTCAAACAACGCTTTGAGATCATGTTCATAAGCACCTGGATTTGCAATGATATTTAGTAAACTCTCTAAGTAATCTTTCGGATCTAAATATTTTTTTACAGATAATTCATATCCTGTTTTTAGTTTGGAATCTTTACCACCAAGCCATCTATTGACTTTATCTCTTACATCCGCATCTTTTTTTACTATATTCCAAGCATTATAGTCCATATCTTCAGATGATTCATTTGTAAGAGATATATCTCTTGTTGGATATGATCTGATTGGTCCTAGATAGATTATATTTTTGTAATTAGAGTTTATTGTTTGAAAAATCTCATTTAAACTATCAGCTATAAGTGAGCTATGCTCGATTTGATCTAGTTTGATTTGTGAAGAGATGATATTTTCTAATTCTATAATAGCTTTTTGTTCTTTTTTTATTATTGGCTCATCATTGAAAAGCTCCAATAATATTTCACCCGTTGATTTGTTTCTTTGAAACTTATAGCTATAGTTTTCTGTTGTATTTTGAACACTTAACGATAACCAATAAGCATTTCTTTGAAGTTGTTTTCTATTTTCACCATCTACAGATATTTCTAAAATCAGTTTATAGTTTTCTAGTTCTAGTTCTATTTCTAAATTTCTTGTTGAATACTCTTTTTTGTGTAAATACTGTTTATATCCACCTAAGTCTAATAGCTCACCGCCTATTGTAAAACTACTTAAATCACATTTTCCAGTTTTCAACAACTCTCTTATAAATAAGTACCCATGAATAACACTTGATTTTCCAGAACTATTTGCACCATAAATGAGAGTGATTGGCTTTAGTGGTATTTTTTGTTTTGAGCCAAATGATTTAAAATTTTCTAACGAATATGATAGCAATTTAAACTCCTAATAAAATTGGTTAAAGATAGATTTTGATAAGTTTTGATTTTCATCATTTAATTTAGACAAAGTTTGTTTGATATTATCTAAATCATTTTTGTATTCTTCAAACTGGTTTTGTGTTTCAATTGGTGGTAAATCTATCTTTAGCTCTTTTATAAATGCCGTACTCAAAGATGCTATTGTTGCTCCAACTGCATTTGCTTCAAAGTATTCTTTTTTATTTAAAAACCATTGATATACAAAATATGGTTTTGCTTTTTCAGTGTTAACTTCTATAGCAACCAATGTAGGCGAAATGGCAATTTTAGAACCTGCTAAAATCACTTTTCCAATAGTTCCACGAACAGAGAGTAAAATCGTATTTTCTTCTACAATTGTTAAGTTGTTCTGATATGCAAAATTTTCACTTATCATCACCTCTGATGAATTAATATAATCTGTTGTACATCTAGTGATATCAGTTATATTTACAAAAGGTATCTCACCATTTTCAATATTATATTTTGGAAGAGGTTTCCCTAGACGAATTGATGCTATTTGATCTAATTGAAAAGTTTGTAAACTTTTATTTTGATTTCTGAGAGCATCAAGCTTATGCCAAATATTTGAGATTGATTCAAGTAATGATTTAGTACCCACTTCTACTTCTTTTATTAACTCTTCAGGATGTTGAACCGGTGTAATCATATCCTCTAAAGGTTGGTATCTTTTAAAATCTAAAATAAAATTATTTTGTACAATTTCTTCTTTTGAAACTAAAATTGCATTTTTTGTATCATATAAATCAAGTCTATCAAGTTCAAATCTAAAAGCTTCAATATTATCAACAAACTTACTAAAGTCATCTATTGGAAATTGTTTATTATCTTGAAAATTAGCCATTAAAATTTTGCTATTATAATTATCATTTTTAAGAATCAACAAACTTACATTTATACCTGTATAAGGTTTGAAAATTGCACCTAAACTCACAACACATACTAGTTTGTCGAAAATGTATCTTCTTACACTATCTGATTCTTTATTTGTCTGATTCAAAAAGCTATCAGGAACTATAAGAGCACACTTTCCATCATAAGTTAAAGAGTTTAATGCCTTTTGAATATATAAATTATGTGACATAGTTGCTTGTATTGGGAAATCTACATCACAATCCCATTTTGAGATTCTTTGTCCAAAAGGTGGTATCGCAAAAACAACATCAAATTTGTTATTCAATTTTGAATTGTATTCAATGAGGGGATTATTTTGAATCAAATCTACATGAGTATTATCACTTGATAAAAGCTCTAAATACCTAAGAGGTAAATCATTGTAGCTTTGAATAAATCCAACATTGTTATGAGAGTCATTACCTAGTAAAGATAAAAAATTACTACCAGCAAGATTTAAATCTAAAACTTTATCGTCTAATTTGATATCTAATAATCTGATGATATTTTTTTGAATTTGGACATTTAGTGTTTTAAGATACCCTAATTTAAAGTCATTTGATAGATTAGCAATAAACTCAATGATATCTTCATTTTCAAAATATTCAACTATATCAACAAATTTTCTAAATGCTGAATCATCAATATCTGTAAAAGGTATATGCATATTTTTAAACACTAAAGATAGATTATGATCAATTGTTTTGTTATTTTGTAAAGACGGTAGATACTCGTATATAAAGTATTCTTTTTGTTCAATAGAATTAATTAAATTATCCCATAGTCTTCTAAAATCAAAACCATAGTAAAATTCTTTTTTTGAAAGAGTTTTTAAAATTAATAAATTAATAACAATTTGATACGAAATGTTTTTTGGTAAGTAAAAACTATTTATAGCATCATTTATATTTCTTCTCATTTTTCACCTTTTTAATTATTTGGTGTAATTGTATAAATCTTCAATGACAAATAATGTCAATTTTACAATAAATTAGCTTAGTGAATATTTTATTTACAAGAAATATTTAAGAAAACTTTGAAAAGCATTTAAATTTTATCTCAGCCCTCAAGAACTAGCAGAGTCACTCCCGTCTTAGGGCTTTATATTTATCTCCAAAAATAAACATTTACTGCAATAATCACTAGTATAATGACAACATCAACTTTCCAGCTCCAGTAGTTAACAATATTATTGAAACCATCATAGCTTGAATTGCTAGTTTCATCATTAAAACTATTTGAGCTACTACCATAAGGTGTGCCTCCTATATCTATTCCTCCACCTGACATTGGTAAGCCTGTACTTGGGTTTATATCGTTCATTTTTTCTTCCTTTTATAAATATCTTTATATATATTCATATTTTGGAGATTTTAAATACCCCCCCCTCTAAAAAATCAATAGTAGGAATAAGTCTATTTTGTGGAATTGAAGAGCCATCTAAACAAAATATTTTTCTAGAAAAAAGTATATGTTTTTCTGGATTTTATTATAAAAATTCATTAAGATAAGTCAGATAACTAGGATAACTCTATTTTATGGGAAATATAAACAAGGTAATAAAAAAGATAAGCCAAAAAGCATAAAAGAAAAAATGAGAAATTTTTGTTGAAAATGGAGTCTAAAATCGTGCCTATTTTTATGAGAAAGTTTTGGTTTTAAAAAATAAGAGTTTGTGTAAAAACCCTTTATTTAAGGGTTTTTAGAGATTATGTCATTAAAGGATTATTTTCATAATAGACCCTTATCTGCATGCTAAAACTCCCTATATTACGCATTTGTAAAGCTTTTAAAATAAAATAATATCAAAAAAATTTAAGCAAAAAATATTCCATTGCATTGCTATATATAAAGAAGTATAATTATAATATACACAGGTTTTTAGCTTGTTTTTCTTATTTACTGCTCTTTATAAAACTCAATTCTATTGCGACCATTTGCTTTAGCTTGATAGAGTGCTTTATCTGATTCACTTAAAAGTGAGTCTGCATATCTGTAACCATCTTCAAACAAGGTTATACCTATACTTACAGTAAATTTTATCTCCCCTTTTTCAGAAGGGATGCGTATAGACTCTACAAGATCTTTGATCCGTTTTGTAAGCTTTACAATACCTTTTGTATCTGAACGCACCAAAAGTATAAACTCTTCTCCCCCTATACGTGCAAAAAGATCCTCTTCTCGCAACATAGAAGAGATACGTTTACTAAACTCTATTAAAACCTTATCGCCTAAAGGGTGTCCGTATGTATCGTTGATCTTTTTAAAATGGTCTATATCTAACATTGCTAAAGCATAAAACTCTTTTTTACGTTTTAAGAGGGCTAAAAGCTCCTCCATTCTTTGTAAAAAGTAACGACGATTTTTAATTTTTGTTAAACTATCGGTGATAACAAGACTAGAAAGTTCTATATTTTTTGCTTGGATCTGATTAAACCTATATGCCAGTACAAGAGAGAGCATGATCAACTCTACCAAGATCCCCAACTGCATAGCATAAGATGTAAAAAGGTTTGCAGGGATCCAGCCACTATTTTTTAGATGCTCTATTAAAATCCCAAGTGTAAGTAATAACCACGCTACAGTATAGTATTTAGCCGCTATACTATTTCGTTTAAACCAAAAGTATATAGCCACAAACAGCGAGATCGAGAGTCCTGCTAAAGAGACTGTATTTGCTAAAAAAATCGATCCTCTATAGGGGATAAAAAAAAGAAGTACAGCAATAGATACTCCATAGAGAACGATCCCCTGCATGATCTTTTTTGTTGTGCGACCATATTTTCTTAATTCTAAAAGTTCATAAGCAAATATCACCTGCCAAATTGTTGTCAATACAATCAATAAAGGGATAAAAACAGTTGCTATTTGTGGATTATGCGGATAGAGAAATATCCCTGCAAAACCATTGAGTGTAAACATAAGAACTAAAAAAGTACTATGAAACAAAACATAAAATATATAGAGTCGATAACGTACATTAAAATAGAGCATAAAGTTATAAAGTATAATCATTAAAACTCCACCCAAGTAGAAGGTGTTAGAAGCAAACCAGATCATCTTATACTCTGAGAAAGCTTCTTGTGAAAAGAGCTTAAGATCTAAGTTCATAGGTGCGTCAGATTTTACTTTGAGATAAAAAGTCTCTACACTTTTAGTTGCTAGTTCAAACTCAAATGCCAAACTTGGTTCAAGTTTAAAAAGCTGTTCATTTTGTATTAAATTGCCTTTTGTATTCTCTTTGACTAAAGTACCTGCTTGAAGTCTATACAAAGTTACAGAGTCTAAAAGTGGGTAACTAAAATAGAGTATTTTATTCTCTACTTTATTGCTTTGATTCTCTATCTCTAGCTTTATCCAAAATGTTGATTTACTCATACCAAAGTTAGATGCGTGTTTAACATAGGGCTTAAACTCTTGTTGTTCTAAAATGCTAGAGGAAGTAAATGAAGAGTTTTTATCTTCAAAATACTCTATAGTATCTGCAAAAATATAGCCACAAAAGAGTAAGAGTAAAAATAAAAACCTCATCTAAGAACAATACTTTTTAATAACATTTTCAAGTTCCTGTTTATCGATAGGTTTTGCTAAGTGTTCCACCATCTTTAACTCACGAGTTTTTTCTCTATCTTCTTGCATCACAGCGGCACTTAAAGCAACTATAGGTGTGTTTGGATCAAACTCTTTGATCTTTTGTGTCGCTTCATATCCATCCATCACTGGCATTTGCAGATCCATAAAGATCAAACAAAAACTCTCCTCTTTTGCATGAAGCACAGCCTCTTTGCCATTATGTGCTATTACAACTTCAAAACCATACTCTTCGAGCATGTTTTGTGCAACAAGTTGATTGATCTCATTATCTTCTACAAGTAATATTTTTTGACTTTTAGATGCATGATAAGACTCTGAAGGTATGAGATCTTGCTCCTCTTGCAAAGAGTATTCAGAAACTCTAAAAGGGTTTTGTGCAAAAGTCTCTTCTGATGCAACATTAAGTTCTAAAACAAAAGAGAAACAGCTCCCCTCCCCCTCTTTACTCTGTACAAAGATCTCTCCATTCATTAACTCTATAAGTTGTTTTGAGATCATAAGCCCAAGTCCTGTACCACCATACTCTTTAGTGGTAGAGGAATCCCCTTGTTCAAAAGCTTTAAAAAGTTTTTGCTGCTTCTCTTGAGAGATCCCTATTCCTGTATCTTTTATACTAAACTCTAAAGAGACACTATGAACTTTACGCTCTAAGAGTTTCAAACCTGCTTGTATGCTTCCCTGAGAAGTAAACTTTATAGCATTGCCAATAAGGTTATGTAAAACCTGAGCAATACGCAAAGAGTCTCCATATAGATGATCAGGAATATTCTCATCTATCTTAAAAATACACTCTAGATCTTTTTGTGCGATACTAAAGCCAAAGAGATTTGCCACACTTTTTAGAAGCTCACTAAGCGAAAACTCTTCACTCGCTATCTCTAGCTTTCCAGCTTCGATCTTCGAGTAATCAAGAATATCGTTAATAATATGCAAAAGTGCATGAGAAGCATTGATCGCTTTATCAAGATAATCACGTTGCATACTTGTCAATTCTGTTTGGCGGACAATACCTGTTAAACCAATAATGCCATTGAGTGGAGTGCGGATCTCATGTGACATATTTGCCAAGAACTCAGATTTTGCCTTATTTGCTTTATCTGCTTCTTTTTGTGCTTTTCGGATCTCTTCTTCCTGTTTTACCTGATCTGTAATATCATGAAATGTTACAAAAAGAACCTTTCTATTTTCTAGTTCAAACGCTCGTGCACTTACTAAAACATCAAGCAACTTTCCAGATTTAGTTTTATGTTTTGCAGTAAGTTTATCCCAGCCTTTTTGAAGTATATTTTCTTCACTTTGTTTGATTCCTTCAAGATCACTTTGAGCATCAAGATCTTCTGGCTGAAGTTTTGCAAACTCTTTGGCACTATAACCATACATCTCTAGAACTCTTTGATTCCACTCTATAAAAACTTGAGTATCGAGATCTAAAAGTGCTAAACCATCTAAAGATTCTTCAAAAATTGTATGAAACTTTTTCTCAGCGAGTTTAACAAGCTCTTGCTCCTCTTGTTGCTGAGTAATATCGCGTACAGCCGCATAAATGTACTCTTTTTCATCTAACATCACTTTCACTGCTGTAATTGAAGCAGTATAGTATGTTTTATCTTTACGTTTATGTCGACGCTCTATTGTTACAGGTGTATAGCCTATCTCTTGCATCATCTGCGCATACAGAGCTGTATCCATCTCAAGGTCCCAATCATATACACTAAGGGTACGCATCTCTTCATCGGAATAGCCTAAGATCTTTTGTGCCATTTGACTATATTCGATCAAACTTCCATCTTCGATATTCATAATCAAAATAGCATCTGAAGAGAGCTCCATAAGATTTTTATAGCGATCTTTTTGTAGTTCTAGTTTTTGATTGAGTTCTACAAAAGCACTAATATCATAGACTGTACCTACAGAACGTAAAGGCTCTCCTGTAGAATCAAACTCTGTATCGCATTGCTCTTGTACATATTTAAGTGTTTTGTTTTTTGTAATAAAACGATATGTAATACTATAACTCTGCTTCGTTTGTAAAGAGTTTTTATAAGTTGCATCAACTCTTTGTCTATCTTGCGGATGAATAGTATTGAGAAATGTCTCATGAGAAGGTTCAAAACTCTCTTTATTAAGCTCAAAGAGTTCAAACACTTCATCAGACCAATGAAGCTTTTTCTCCTTTAAGTCATACTCCCACACCCCAAGTTTAGCAACCTGTTTTGCTTGTGAGAGTAGATTGAGTGTACGCTGTAGTTTTTTCTCATTCTCTTTATCTTCAGTAATATCTTTAATAATAGAAAAAAGGAGTGTTTGTTTTTCTGTTTGTATAGGAGAACTATGCACATCTACTATTCTCCACTCACCACTATGTAAACGATGTCTAAAAATAAATGAGTTTTTCTTTTTATTGATCGCCTGATTTCGATACTTACGGATCTCCTCTTGAGTTAAGAGGTTTAGATCTGCTATATTCATACTGAGTAAAGCCTCTTTTGTATATCCATAAAAAGAAACTGCACTTTTATTCGCATCAACTATCGCTCCACTTTGGGGTTCAACTAAAAGCATAATCGCATCATGATTATGAAACATATTTTCAAAGCGTTTGCGTACAAGATGAAGTTGCTGTGTTTTTTCTGCTATCTCTAGCTGTGCATCATAGAAAGTTTGCATCAGCATATTAAACTCGTAAATACTTGTCTGCAAGCTTGCTATACTTTGTGGAGAATCTTTTTTCGAGCTAATAATAGCTTGAGAAAATTTCTCTACCGCCAAAGAGAGCTCACGTCTAAAAAAGAAGAAAATAGCGATATTCCCTACAAATAAAGAGAGTAAAATAAGATGGATAATATCCATATATCGAGCGATCTTCTCCTCTTGTTCAAAAAGCTCTTTTTGCAAACGCTCTTTGAAATGTTGGTTAAAACTATCTATACGCTCCATAATTTCATGTTTTGCCGCATAATATTGTTGGGAGTAAAGTAAAGAGAGCGCATAGTTTTGATCAACATCTTTACGGATCGTATACGTGTTGTTGTTATCTAAAAATAAACCTTCTAATGCGGCAAAAGCTTCCTGTTCTAATTCTGCAAGTGTATCTGAGTGGCTGTGTGCCGCTTGCAATAAAGAGCTTTCTTCTATTGTAAGGTCATAACTGTTGATAAGAGATTCTAAAGAGCTTTTCTCCCCCAAAGGAAAAAGTTGTGATCGCATCGGTTCTTGGTAGTTCCAATAAAGGGCACTATAGTTTTCTGGTCGTGGTGATTCGCCATTGCGAATAGAGAGTACTCTAAAAAAATTCTCTTTAAATTTCAAGTCTTTGGTTGCGACATAACTACGAGCAAAATGAGTTAAAAGTTCTGAGCTCTCTTCAAGGAGTTTTGCATGGTATAGAGCATCTATCCTCTCTTGATGCATAGTATCAAGTGTAGCTTGTGCCTGCTTCGTTTGTGAGTGTAAACTCATAATGATAATAAGAACAATAAGCTGAAAAGCTATAATAAAAGTGATGATATGAGAAAGCTTTAAAGTGTATCGCAAGACTTCACCTCTTTAATCTCTGTTAGGCATTTATCATACCCTAATTTAAACTAAAACTATATAAAGCCTTATAATAATTCAAGAAATTCTAAGAATAGCTACTCTTTTAGCGGACACTCTACTGAGTCAATATTAAAGAGTACTTTTTTTAATAAACCTGCAAAAACCTCTTTTTCACTCTCATCTAAAACATCAAAAAATTTCGTACATTTTTGTGCCACTTGCTCGAAGATCTCTAAGATAAGTTTCTCCCCTTTATCACTTAGGCAAACAAGCATACATCTTTTATCATTGAGATCTGGCTTACGTGAGATCAGTTCTCTTTGCTCTAAGCGCTTTAGTATCTTTGTCATTCCCCCAGAAGAAAAAATAGTAAGGTCATAAAGCTGTGTAGGTGTTAACTCGTTGTTGTGTGTATAGAGTGAAGCAAGTACATCTACTTCTGAATGAAGCAAATCAAATCGCTCTTTTACAAAAGCTTCTACATGTGTAAAGGTACTCTTTTGTATCAATGTTATTGGCAGAGTTATCCTAAAAATACTTGGTAACTTTTTGAGTGCCATCTGGTCATAATAGTGGTTCAATAAACTTGTATCAAGGTTTTCTTTTTGCATAAGCGAATTATAGCAGAAAAATATATATCTTTCTAGCAAGATAGTTTTAAGAGAGGCTATGCTATTATTTGCAAATTTTATAAAAAGGAGCAACTTTGAGAGGTATTATAACTATGCTCTCCCTCCCCGCTTTTTTGTGTGCGTACTCACTTGATGAACTTGTTGACATAGCGCATCAAAACAGAGTGGTCAAAGCAGCTACACATATGTTGCAAAGTTCACAAAAAAGTTACGAGAGTACACAAGATTCTTATCTTCCAACAGTTCAAATTGGTGCAGACTTTCAAAATGCATACGAAGAGACACCTGCTTTGCCGCAAAACTCGATCAAAGCATACGCATCACTTCAGTATATGATCTATGATGGAGGGAAAAAAGCTGATATTTATAAACAGCTACAATCTAACATCTCGATGAATGAAAAAAATGTAGAAGCTATCAAAAACGATATAGCACTTGAGGTATCACGCCTCTACTTTGAGTATATGTCTCTTCTTTCTGATAAAGAAGCAACACTGCAAGAGATAGAACAACTCAAAGCAGAACTTACACGTTTAGAGATGTTTTATAAAACAGGTTCTGTAACACAAGATGAGGTTAAAAAGATCGATTCACGTGTAAAAAGTGCGGAGGTAACACTGCATGAAACAGAGCTAAGTATCCAAGAGGTTTTACATACACTTGAGTACTTTACAACAAAAAAAATAGACACTATCCAAGAGGGTTCAGAAGTTGTTTACAACCCTAAAGAGGATCAAAAAACGATCCGTCCAGATCTTGAACAACTCTCTTATGCCGCTGAAGCAACACTTTATGAAGCACAATCTGAGAAAAGTGTTACGATGCCTACACTAAGTTTTAACAATACATTGAGCTACAGCGAATACTACTTCGATGACAAAACAAAAGAAGTTGGTTTTTTAATCGACACACAAAATATTGCAACACTCAACCTTTCATGGAACATCTTTGATTTTGGTGCGACTAGAGAGCGTTATGAAGCAAAGTATGAAGAGTATCTCAGTAAAAAAGCAAGCTTAGATCACCAAAAAGAGATCGCAGATGTTGACTATCGTCTCTCAAAAAAATCACTCTCTATTGCAAAGCTTAAAATCGATGCAACAAAAGCAACACTTGATGCTGCAAGTGCAACTTATGAGCTGATAAAGTTACGCTATCAAAATGGTATAGTTGACAATGTTGCTTATTTGCAAGCTCTCAGTGAAAAGTATGAAGCTGCACGAGGTTATACAAGAGCACTCAATGATTATGAGATCAAAAAAGCAGAAGCACTCTACTACAGTGGAAAAAATATTAAGGAGTACCTACAATGAAAAAACTTACACTATCACTTGCAACAGTGGCTCTGATCTTTATAGGATGTAGCCAAGATCAGAGTTCTGATGCAAAAGCACAACAACAAAGGCAGATGCCACCACTACCAGTTCAAGCTCAAACAGTGACACTACAAAAAGCTGAATTTAGCAAAAATTACTCTGCGATCTTAAAACCTTTTAGCGAAGTAGCAGTCGTTGCACGTGTAAGCGGACTTTTAGTGAATGAAAACTTTACAGAGGGTGCTTATGTTGAAAAAGGGGCTTTACTCTATGAGATCGAAAAAGATGAATATGAAGCACAACTCGATGCTGCAAAAGCAGACTTTTTAAAAGCTGAAGCAAACTTCAAAAAAACATCAAAAGATTGGGAAAGAGCTTTATATCTTTATAAAAACAAAGCGATTAGTGAACAACAACACGATGATACACTCTATGCTTATGAAGATGCAAAAGCGGAACTCCAAAGAACAAAAGCAGCACTTAAAAATGCACAGATCCAATATGACTATACAACTATTAAAGCACCTATTAGCGGTATTGTAGGGATGAGTCAAAGTGATGAGGGAAGTTATATCGCATCGCAAAATGCAACACTTACAACGATTACTGCACTTGATCCTATCTATGCAGAGTTTTCTATTCCAAGTAGTGATATTGCAAGTTATCTCTCTCAGATCAAAGTGGGTTCAGAGATTACAATACAAACTGATTCTAAAAAACATCAAGGAATTGTAGACTATATCGCTCCTACACTTGATTCAAAAACAGATACTCTTTTGATCCGTGCAAAAGTTAAAAACCCACAAAGAGAGCTGGTAATCGGTTCATTTGCAGAGGTAACACTCAGTGGCTTTAGTTATGACAATGTTGCGACCATTCCACAAAATACACTTATGAGAACACCTGAAGCTACTCTTGTATATGTGATCCAAGAGGGAGCAGTTACTATGAAACCTGTAGAGATAGCACATACACAAAACGGTATGGCAATCATAAGCAGTGGTCTCAATAATGGTGATCAAGTTGTAACAAGTAACATAGCAAAACTACGCCCTCAATCTAAAGTAACAGTGATAGGCGGTAAATAAAATGTTTTCTGCATTTTTTATTAAAAGGCCCGTTCTTGCCGCAGTTATCTCTATTATTATAGTACTTGCAGGGGTGATCTCTATGTTCTCACTCCCTGTATCTGAGTACCCAAGAGTTTCTCCGCCGCAGATCGTTGTTTCCACATCTTACCCTGGTGCGAGTGCAGAAACACTCTCTAAAACAGTTGCTGCACCGCTGGAAGAGCAGATCAATGGAGCAAAAAACATGCTCTATATGAACTCAATTGCTGCAGATAACGGTTCTCTTAGCATTAGTGTTTTCTTTGAGATCGGAACAGATCCAGATGAAGCAAAAATCGATGTAAATAACCGTGTACAAGCTGCCCTAACAAAACTTCCTGAACAGGTAAAGCGTCAAGGGGTGAAAGTTGATGAGCGAAGCCCTGATATGCTTCAGGTTGTGATCCTTCACTCTCCAAACCAAAGCAAAGATATTACCTATATCTCCAACTATGCACTTATGAATGTCGTAGATGATCTAAAGCGTGTAAAAGGGGTTGGTGATGTTCGTATTTTTGGTGCAAAAGACTACTCTATCCGTATCTGGATCGATCCGCTTAAACTTAAAAAATACTCTTTAACGGTCAGTGATCTTATTGATGCAGTACGTGAACAAAATGAGCAATATGCAGCAGGAAAACTCTCACAAGACCCTATCTCAGGCAAAGAGATGTTTACCTATACACTTGAGACTCCTGAGCGTATGAGTGATCCACAACAGTTTGGAAATATTATTATTAAATCAAACGAAGATGGAAGTGCCCTAAAACTCAAAGATGTAGCAAATATCGAACTTGGTTCGCAAAGCTATGATATGAAAACAAAACTCAACGATTCCCCTGCTATCCCTATTGGTATCTTTTTACAAAGTGACGCCAACGCTATTGAGACAGCAAGTGCAGTTCGTGAGACAATGCAAAATGCAAGTTTGGACTTTCCAGAAGACCTTGAGTATAAGATCCCTTATGATATTACAGACTTTGTTCAAGTCTCTATCAATGAAGTTATCAAAACTTTTATTGAGGCGATCCTTTTAGTTGTACTCATTATCTTTTTGTTTTTACAAAACTGGAGAGCTACGCTTATCCCTATTTTAGCTGTACCTGTATCTATTATTGGTGCTTTTGCAGGGATGTATCTTTTAGGTTTTAGTATCAACCTCCTCACTCTCTTTGGACTTGTTTTAGCGATTGGTATCGTTGTAGATGATGCTATTATCGTTATTGAAAATGTTGAGCGTCACATCAAAGATGGAATGAGCCCTTATGATGCTTCTATGCTTGCAATGAAAGAGGTTTCAGGAGCACTTGTGGCGATTGTACTTGTACTCTCAGCTGTATTTATTCCTGTAGCATTTTTAGGTGGTTTGAGTGGAGAGATGTATAGACAGTTTGCTGTAACCATTGTTATTTCCTTAGCGATCTCAGGTTTTGTGGCGCTTACACTTACCCCTTCACTTTGTGCAAGTATGCTCAAAGCAACACACAAAGAACCAAAATATTTCTTTAAGTGGTTCAATGACTTTTTTACTTGGGCAACAAAAGGATACTCAACAGCTGTAAAACTTACTGTTCGTTACGCTTTTTTAAGTATCTTACTTTTTGGAGGACTTATCTATATCACATACGATATGTTTCAAGGGCTTAAATCGAGTCTTGTTCCAACAGAAGATAAAGGAACTATCTTTGTCTTTAGTTATAACCCTCCTGCGGCATCTTTAAGTCGTACTGATGCTCTTACAAAAGAGATCCATGACATCGTGGCAAGTGATACAGAAAATGTAAAAAATGTTGTACAGTTTGCAGGGATCGACTTTATGACTTTCTCTCAAAGAACACATGCAGCAGCTACGATCGTAAAACTTTCTGATTGGAAAGATAGAACAAGAGAGGATCAACACGCATTACAAATTGCGGCAGGTCTAAATCAAAAACTATTTGCAACGAGTGATGGGTTCTCTTTTGGTGTAGTACCGCCACCAATCCGTGGTATGGGTGTAACTGGTGGTTTTGATATGTATATTCAAGATAGAACAGGTGGTGATGTTCAAACTCTGCAAAAATATGTAAATGCAGTGATCGCAAAAGCAAATGAGCGTCCTGAACTTACAGGAGTAAGAACAACACTCAACACAGGTATACCAAAATATGATGTCTCTGTTGATATTGAAAAAGTAAAATCAAAAGGGGTACAACTCGCTGAGATCTACCAAACACTTTCAGCTACACTTGGGTCATACTATGTAAATGACTTTAATCTCTTTGGTCGTACATATATGGTAAATATGCAAGCAGATGAGAACTACCGTAAACGTCCAGATGATCTAGATAAGATCTATGTACGCGCAAAAAGTGGTGAGATGCTGCCTATTAGCTCGTTTGTAACACTTACACCAAAAGTAAGTGCTGACCTTATTGAGAGATTTAATCTCTTTAATGCGGCAAAAGTTTCAGGACAAGCGGCACTTGGATACAGCTCTGGAGATGCACTCAATGCGATCGAAGAGGTTTCTAAAGAAGTACTACCTGATGGCTATTCTATTAGTTGGACAGGAAGTGCATATCAAGAGAAACAGATCTCAAGTGCGGGAAGTTTGGCATTTATATTTGGTATAATCTTTTTGTACTTGATATTAGCGGCACAGTATGAGAGATGGCTTATGCCTATCTCAGTTGTTATGGCTGTTCCTTTTGCTATCTTTGGAGCGATCATTGCAACACAACTTAGAGGGCTTGAAAACGATATCTATTTTCAGATAGGTCTTTTGGTTCTTGCTGGTCTTGCGGCAAAAAATGCTATCTTGATTGTAGAGTTTGCTATGCAAAAACGTAAAGAGGGTATGGAGCTTGTAGAAGCAGCTCTTGAAGCAGCCAAAATTCGTCTACGTCCAATTATTATGACCTCTTTAGCATTTACTTTAGGGGTTATTCCTCTTGCTCTTAGTAGTGGAGCGGGTGCGGCAAGTCGTCACTCTATCGGTACTGGTGTAATTGGAGGGATGCTCTCTGCTACTTTTATAGCGATTGTATTTATTCCTCTATTTTATATCCTTATATCTAAGCTAAGAGGAAAAAATGATTCTACAGGAAGTGATTCTTAACTATCTTCTACTCTATGTTATTCTCGAATTCTTTGAGGTGAGCTGGCAAAAAGCTCCCTCATTGATGGGAATGCTCCTTCGAATGTATCACTACTACAACAAAAGTATTTGGCTTTTTTTACTCATGCACCCTACTTTTTATTTTGCTATCGGATTTGCTATCTTAAGTAATTATGATGGATTTGCACTGCTTCTTGTCGGAATAAAAACTTTAGATATTGTCACTAAGATCTCGCTGATACAACAGGTATTTATTAAAAAAGAACTCACTCAAGAACTCTCTTTGATTTTACTTGCACCTATCAATGGTTTTTTACCCTATATAGGTCTTTTTCTCTACCCTATTTTGATCTTGCTCACACTGAGCTAATCTTGTGAACCATACCCTTTTTGCATCTGCGCTTTACGAGCAAGAACTTTTACACTTTGTGTAATATCTTCTGAAGCGATATGGTAGTGTTCATGCAGTTTTGCCAAAGAGCTATCTACCTTTTTTTGCAACTCTTCGCTTAGATCATCGATCTGCTTTTGAAGTGCTTCTTTATATTCTGTTTCTGAGAACTGCATCTCTTTTACAAGTGTCTCTAATTGTGCTTGAGATTTGACATAGTCTGCTTTAATAGACTCTATATCATCTACAAGTGAAGCTACATCATTTGAGAGTGAAGCTAAAATAGTATGTTGCTCTTTTACCTGCTCCATCTTTTTTGAAGAAAGAGTCATCTGCTGTACTACGATCTCACTTTGTTCTTTAATAGCCACGAGTCTGTTTTCACTCTCAAAAAGTGTAGTATTGACTGCCTCTGCATGTGATTTAAGTGTAGTTACCTGATTGTTAAAAGCGCGTAACACCCCTTGCATATTCTCTAGTGTATGTGCCACAATAGACTCAGCAATACCCTCTGAAAGATTTTGCATAGCATCTAAACGCTTTTGTAGATCTTTTAAATCGAGATCAAAACCTTGACGCTCATGAAGTGACTTTTCAATTTTTTGCAAAATCTTTATATAGTGTTCCTGTTCTGATACTCTGAGAATATCAATATGTTTATGAATAACATCATCTAGTTCTGGCAGTTGCTCGGTTACAAAAGACTCAAAAGAGTGATGAATCTTCTCATGCCACTTCTCTAAAGTGTCAAACTTTTCCAAAAACTGTGTTGAGTTTGCATCAAGTGTATCAAGCGACTTAAAATCCTGTTTAAATTTTTGGCGCATATCCTCTTGATATACTTTCTCCTCTTGTTCGTTTCGAATCATTTTCGCTTCAATCTGCGCTAATAGATCCTTAAGAGAGTCTAACTCTTTAATGAGTGCGTGAGTAAACTCATTTTGCTCTCTTTGCGTTTGAGATCTTTGTGTTTGTTCTATGATATTCATAACAAGATACAACAATAAAGAGATCAATAAAGGTATAGTAGATTCTTTTATGGTGATCATTGTCTCTTGTGTTGGTGGCGAGAGAATAAAATGCAATAGGGAGCTGATAACTCCAAAGGCAATAATAAGAGGAACATAATTGATTTTATTTGGCTTTTTCAAGTTTGTAATTTGACGTAAAAAAAGCAAGCCCATCAAAAAAAAAGCGATAAGAAGATCAAGATCCAACATATTTTATTCCTCACAAATGTTTAATTATTGTATCATAGTTCTTTATAAAACTATATCGAGGATCTCCTTAGGGTGTTGCAAAACTGTATGGTGTTTCGCTTGCGGTGTAAATCCCCAAGTGGCAAAAAGAGAGTCTATCCCTGCCGCATCTGCACTGAGTATATCTTTTGAGTTATCTCCCACCATCCAAGCTTGATGGTCTGCATGATTGAAATCGTAATGTTTTAAGATCTCTAAGAGCATCTTTGGATCTGGCTTAGAAGCACTCACCTTATCTGCTCCCACAATCAGATCAAACATATCTGCAACACCAAGATGTCCAAGCATTCTTTGAGCAAACATTGTTGGAGCATTGGTTGCAACGGAGAGTTTTATATCGTTTGTACGAAGTGTAGAGAGTACCTCTTTGATCCCCTCATACAGATAAGGGTTTTTGATACACTGTTCGTAATAGTGAGCTTCAAACCTTTGACGAGCACGCTCTTCATAACTCTGTGTATTATAAAAAAGTTTTGGAAGATTACGCACCTCCATATTGATAGCATCAACAATAAACTGCATCTCAAGTGGTTCAAGCCCATACTCTTCATAACGCACATGATTTACAGAGATCGTTATATCTTTTTGTGAATCAATAAGGGTTCCATCCATATCAAATATTACAACTTTCATAATACTCACTTCATCTTAGTATAGATCTCACAGAGTGCTTCAACAAAAAGGTCACTATCATTTGGACATCTTGCGACAAGATACTCTTCAAACTCTAGCTCCTCTGCGACCTCTTTATACTCTACTACAAGCTCAAAGTCTGTCTCTGAGTTATCAATAGTAAAAGCGATAGGAAGAATAAGCACTTTTTTGTTTTCTAACGAATGCAATTTATCTTCTAGCGATGGAGTAAGCCACTGCATAGGTCCTACTTTTGACTGGTAGGCAAGGTGAATATTATGAAAATGCAGATCTTTTTTTTGCATCATCTCAGAGAGAATATCGACATGTTTTTCAACATGTTGCTGATATACATCACCTCTATCTACGATCTTTTGTGGAAGACCATGTGCAGAGAAGATCAGATCAAACTCCCCTGCATCTTTATGTTCTAAAGCCTCTTTTATACGCTCTACAATCGCCTCATTGTATTTTTCATTTTGAAAAAAGTGTTTGATCTCATGGAGTGTTGCCACCCCATCGCTTTTAAAGTAAGCCTCTTCAAAGTCCTCAAGTGATGATTTTGTAGTAGTGCTAGAGTACTGCGGATAAAGAGGAATAAGATAGATATCTTCTACTTGTTTTTCATTTAAACGCTCTATAGCTTCAGTAGCAAAAGGGGGTGTATAACGCATTGCAAAATCAACGAACACACTCTCTCCAAGTCTTTCTTGGAGTTTCGCAACCAATTTTTGTGTGTGTCCTACAAGGGGCGATTTTCCGCCAAGTTCTCTATAGATCTCCTGCGAACTTTCTGTGCGGGTAAAAACAATCATACTTCCTATAAACTTTCTTAGCAAAGAACTCTTTACTGTTAAAATATTTTTATCAGCAAACATATTTTTTAAAAACACCTCTACCTCTTGAAGGTTATTTGGTCCGCCCATATTTAAAAGTACTATCGCATCTTTTTTCAATCTAATCCTCTTTTACACCTAAGGTGATTTCATACATCTTTTGTTGCAAAGGCAACATATCTTCATAGATCTTATAGAGTGTATCTATAAGTTTCACTCCATCTTCTAAAAGCAAAGGGTCTAAATCTTTAAACATTGCCATCCCTTTGTAAAGACTCAACTCCACATCTTGCATATCTGCACTAAAACCGCGGGGGTATCTTTTATAGCCTTTTTCAATAAGTCGATACCCTTTCGTTTCTAAAGACTGAACTATAAAGGCAAGTTCACTTCGTCTTTGTGGATCTGTTATATACTCTCTATACGCATCAAGTAAAGGTTTTTCAAACCATCTTACTCCCACCGCGGCTAAAAGCTCATCAGGAGAGAAGTGCATATAAAAAGAGGAACTTTGCAACCTTTTTGCACGTCCTTGCCAAAAAATATAGCCTATACGTGTTTTGAGTGGTGCTTTATTTGCACCCATACGTCGTACATCACGAAAGATCCGAAAGAGTGACTTGTTCATCTTTGGCTCTGCATGTATAGTAGGCTCAAGTGCCATAAGATGATCTCCCATCTCCTCTACAAAAACACGAGATGGCTCTAAGATCAGTTTTTCATACTCAGCTCTATGGGTCTCAAACCACTCTTTATTGTTATTTTTACGTAGATCTTGTAAAAACTCCAAAGCTTTTTTATCAAAGCCTTTAAACTCCATTGTTTTCCTCTAAGCCAGTTTTCTTTCTCGAAATGCAAATGCGATTACAATAAAAATAATCAAATAGCTAATCGGTACAAAATCAGGAATCGGTACCGGATCTCCCTTTGCATACGAGTGCAGACCTGCAAGATAGTAGTTTACCCCAAAGTAGGTCATAAGTACTGAAGTAAATGCTAAAAGTGAGATAACACTAAAAACATACTCATTATAGATCGACTTGATAAAGCGAAGGTGTACAACCACTGCATATACTAAAATCGTTACAAGTGCCCAAGTCTCTTTTGGATCCCAGCCCCAGTAACGACCCCAACTCTCATTTGCCCAAACACCACCAAGGAAGTTTCCAATCGTAAGAAGTACAAGCCCTATCATAAGACTCATCTCATTGATCGCATTGAGTTCACGTATAGAAGCACTGATACGCACTTCGTTCTTTTTGTTTTTCAAAATAAACAACAGTAAAACAATAAAACCAAGAAGTGCCCCAAGCCCTAAGAAACCATAACTTGCCGTAATCATAGATACATGAATAGAAAGCCAGTAAGAGTTTAAAACAGGAACAAGGTTAGTTACCTGTGGGTCCATCCAGTTTAGGTGTGCGACAAAAAGGATAAGCCCTGTGAGGATTCCTGTTGATGCCATCGTAAAACTAGAGCGTTTAGAAAAGATAAAACCTGCAAGTACAGTTGCCCAACCTATATAGATCATCGACTCATATCCATCTGACCATGGAGCATGTCCAGAGATATACCAGCGAAGCCCTAAACCTACTGTATGTGCAATAAAAAAGAGGATCAAAAAGCCTAAAGTTATTTTTGTATAAAGATCTATATTGAATTTTGGTCGTAATACTTTTACAAAACTCAAAATGAGGAGGATAAACCCAAGAAGCATATAAAGAGGATAAAGTCTCTCAAAAATATTTGCTTTGTTGTAAAAAACCTCTGCACTTATACGTGATTCGCTCGGATACACCTCTGCACCATAAAACTTCTGGTACTCTGCTATTTTTGTAACTGCGCTATTAGCACCTTCCCATTTTCCAGTCTTAAGAGCTTCATCGATTGCAGAAAAATAGTTGACTGCGATATCTCGAAGCTTTTCACCCTCTTCTCTCTCAAAATTGCGTAGTGCATTCATAGTATCAAACCAACGGTTTTGTATATCGTTATGCTTTGGCCAAATACGTACAAGCTCTCCTGTAAAGATCATATAAGCGATATTTACTTTTTCATCGATCTTTAAAATACTTTTATCAAGTTTTGTTCTGTTTTTTGGTGCTTTGCGTGAAGCTTCTTCTGAATACTCATAAAGTTTATAGCCTCGCATTTTATCTGGATCTTCAAAAAACTGAGAAAAAGAGACGTATGTCGCATCTAAAGGTGCACCTATCAGTTTATTGATCTCATCATTTTTCGTACGGATAAGTTTAATATCTCTATAAATATCAGGGCGGATCATCATCCCCAATACAACCTGAGTAGCATTTAACTTCTCTGAAGCAATACTGAGTGAAGCAGATCTATGAAGTTTTGAGAGGATCTCTGTTGCCAAAGTATCAAGAGGTTTCATACGTCCGCCACTATCTTGTACTACGAGTTTTCCAAACTCTTTTGCATGTTCTGCATCAAAAGCAATAACTGTTTGTAAAGAGGGGTGAAGCTCCTCTGCTTGAAGAGCTTGTGGGTTTGCGACTAACATTACAGTAGCAAGTGCAAAAAGAACACTTGCCGCTTTTTGTTCACTCGCTTTTTTTGCTTTTTTTGCTAAAGCGGCAAAACGGTTATGACGGGAGAAAAGTGACCAGAACATCCCTAAGCCTAAAAGGAAATAACCTATATAAGAAGGAAGCGTTCCTGGATCATTGTTTACAGAAAGAACTGTTCCTAATTCATCTTGATCGTATGAAGCTTGGAAAAATCTATAGCCACGATGTTCTAAAATATTATTCATATAAATTCTATAAGGTATCTCAACATTTTGTTCTGTATCTTGAAGTATCACTTCACTCGCATAAGAAGATGGAGACATCGAACCAGGGTATCTATCAAGCTGAAAATCTTCAAGGTAGATCTCAAATGGCAATTCAAGCTCCTTTGAACCATAAGAGAGTGTTACCTCTACACCATTGAGTGTATAGGTGTGTGGTTTTGCTAGATTGCCTGCACGTCCTATAAACTCTACCTCTTTTTGCTCTGCATCAACATCTATCATAAAACGAAATGCATCATAACCCGGTTGTTGTGGTGAAGCTTCTGGATTAGATACAAGTTTAATCACCGCTTGTGGTAAAAACTCTTTTAAGACAAAGCTTGTAGATGCTCCACTATAAAGTGTACGTGTTTCAAGAGGTTCTTGCTCTTTTGCAGAGAGTTCCCCTTTTGATCCATCATCCATCTTCATATATGCCAAGGAGAGAGGATGATCCATAAAAAGCTTACCATCTTTAAGGTATAAAGAGATCACTGTTTTCTCAAAAGTTTGTTTTGAATTAAAATCTAAAATAAAATCTGGTGTTTCATAAAACTCCCCCTCTGCAAGAGAGATAGGTTTTCCACCACCTCCACCTGCAACCATCATCTGTGCGATCCCTTTTCCACCCTCTTTTACAGCTACTATCTGCTCAACAGCATCAGGGATATACTCTAACATTGTCGCATGAATATTTTTACCATCAAGAGATACAGAAGACTCTAATGTATTTGTGCTTTTCTTTGAAAGATATAAAGTTTGTGAATCTTTTACACTCTGATCTGCAACTTTTGCTTCAAGCGTAAAATATGTATCACTACTTATCATGGTTGAAGCACTCTCTTTTTCTCGAATGTGCATTGTCCCCTCAAAACCAAAGTAGCGCGTAGTTGCAGCACCAAGTACAATCACGATAAAAGCTATGTGAAAGATAAAAAGTGGTGCTTTTTTCTTTGTAAACATTTTATAGTTATAGATATTAAGAAGAAGATTGATGCCTAGAAAAAAGAGAAGTACTTCAAACCAGCGTGCATTATACACTTCTGCCTTTGCCGTTATAGTTCCGTAGTCGTTTTCAATAAATGTGGCGTAACCGATAGAGATAGCAAATATAAGCATCAGTACAGCCATAGTTTTCATCGATCCAAGTATCGAGAGAAGTTGTTTCATAATCTACCTTTAGAGATATCCGTAATTTAAAAAAACTTATTTTATTCAAATTAAGATAATAGAAGAGTTACACCCATAAAAATGGGTGTATTATTGGAAGTATTTACGATTGTACCATCGAGTCAAGATGTTTAAAAAGCTCTTTGGAAGCATCTTCAGCTTCTTTAAAAAGTGTAACAATCTCATCTGAATTTCTTTGCATATCTGATTTTGCAAGTTCTACAGCACGGTTAATCGAAGCGTGTACTTTTTTATGAGGTGCTACAAGATCTTTGTATGCCTGAGAATTACCAAAGTTTTCTCTTCCCTCTTTTTCATACCATTTTCCAAGTCTACACGTTGTATGGTCTCCGCTAATAGACTCTGCACGCTCACTAATCACCGCTGAATAAGAAGCATTTTTAAAGATCATATGATCGAGTTTAGCCATATTTGCGAAAAGCTCATGTTCGATAACTGTATTGTCCTCTTTGATCTTTTCAACATTATGTACCATCTCGTAGAGTGTATTTTTAAACTCATCAAGTTTCGCATTTGATGAGAGGGCATGTTCCTCAATTTTTTCACTGTTCTCAGCCATATTTGTAGAGTTTTGCTTCAGTACACTAATATTTGCTTCCACTTCACTTGTAGCTTTTTGCGTACGTTCTGCAAGTTTTCTTACTTCATCTGCAACAACTGCAAAACCACGTCCATGTTCCCCTGCGCGTGCAGCTTCTATAGCAGCATTCAGTGCTAAAAGGTTTGTCTGATCTGAAATATCTTTAATGAGAGAGATAACACTATAGATCTCCTCTACATTTGAGCTTAACTGATCAGAAGAGATTCTTGAATCACTTACCATCTCTGTAATATTTGAAATTGTACTAATGATCTCATCTGTTGATGCCGTAACTTTATGGATCACATCTCCAGTGGCATGGTTGAGGCTATTTACCTCTTTTACACTTGCGATATTCTCTTCCATTGTTTGGCGTAAGTCATTAGAGTTATCAATAGAGCCTTCAACCATACTATCAGAAAGTGCTAAGGTTAATTTGATCTTTCTTAAGCTCTCCTCAACCTCTTTTTCAGAAGCTAAAGCATTTTGTGCTTGAGCTTGGGCGTCTTCTGCAATCTTTTCAACTTTTTCTAAAAAGGCATTAAAACTAGCACTCGCTTTTCCTAACTCATCATTAGAAGTTACAGGAAGTCTTTTTGAGAGATTTGCATCCCCTTCAGCAAGTTCTTGTGCAACATTATCAAGATGTACAATTGGGTCTGCAACAGATCTTTTGATAACAATAATAAGGAAGATCAAGATAAAAAGATCGATTCCAGCCATGATAAATACCTGCGTTAACAAAGAACCTTTTGACTGATCAACAACTGCTTCAACCTTACTTGTAGGTTCTGCCATAAGTGCATACCCTACTATCTCCCCTGCAAAATCTACAATAGGTTCTGAAACTATAAAATAGTTTTGACTTCTTAAGATATCTTTTGTGTTTTTAATATCAACAGAGGAGAGTTCATTGAAAAATGCTTTAGAGACTTGGTCCTCTTTTACAGCTAGGGTAAAGTTACCTACTTTTGGAGCATCAGCCAAACCTTTTGCAATAGAGAGATATTTATTATCTAAAACAATCACTGTCTCAATACCATAACTTTTACGTGAAGTTCTTATAATAGAGTTTAAACCTTGCATAAACTCTACAGAACCAAAATATTGTCCCTCATCTAAGATTGGAGCTATACCACGAAGTATAAGTCCTGCACGCCCTAGTTCTATAGCTACTAAAGGTTTTTGTTCCTCTTTTACTTTTACGATAGTATGGCGAAAAGAGCGTAGATCATCACCATGCTTCTCAGGACTCCATACACGTAAAAAGCTATGCACATTTGCGTCATGGATATGTACTTTGATGTTGTTGAAGTCGGTATTTGCTTGAAAGGTTTTAGAAAGTGCTGTTAAACCTTTGATAGCCAACTCTCTATTTTGTGTTTTTAAGCCCTCAATGGCATAATAGTTTTCAGCAATATTAATTGCATTGGTAATACCTATATCTTCCTTGCCTTTCATCAGATCAGCAAAAACCGAACGTAAGTTTTTTGCTTCCTCTTGATCGATCTGTGTTTTAAGATCAGCAATAGAGATAAAGTAACTCGACATGATAATCACAAACCCAATGAGTATAGAAACAATCAGTGGAATATGAATCTTGTTGCTTATAGAAAGATTCGACATCATAAGAACACCCCTTTTTTTGAATAACTTTGATTATAACATAGAGGAATTGTTAATGTCGCTTAAAGAGCTCTTTTTTTAGAGGGCAAGAGTGATTTCAAACCCTTTTTTCTCGCCCTTTAACAATCGGGCATTGCCACCGTGAGCTTGTGCTATTTGTCGTGAAAGAACAAGACCTAAACCATTTCCTTTGACTTTAGTACTTTTAAAGGCTTCAAACAGCTCTTTATTGTTCTCTATCTCAACACCTGTGTCATAGACTAAAAAGCGATGATAGAGTTCATCTCTTTCATAAATAATCTCTACCGCACCCTCCTCGTTTTCATCAAGCTCTATTGCATCGATCGCATTGATTATAAAGTTGCTAAAGAGCATCTCTAAAAGGTCCTTATCACCATTGATAATAAACTTTTGTTGAGGAAAAGTAAAACGGATCTCTTTAGAGTAAGCATAGTAACCTATTGCCATATCAAGAGCATCTTGCAACTCATGCCAAAAAAAAGGACTTGGTTTTGCGTCTACCCCTTTACTAAACATCAAAGTTGCTTTAATGATACGCTCTATTCTATACACAGAACGCTGGATCTCCTCAACAATAGGAACATTCTCTTCTAATACTCTCTTTTTCAAAGTGGAACTTAAAAGGGAGATAGAACCTATTGGGTTACGTATCTCATGGGAGAGGTGTGCCGCCATCTGCCCCATAGTCGCTAAGTTTTCTTTACGTTTTTGTTCTGTAATATCAGTGGCACTTATCATAAACTTATCTTTATAACTTGATGTTTTAATAAGATAAGATTTCTTCTTAAAGGTCACCTCATAGTCATCGTTTTTACTCTCTACAAGTTCTAAAAGTGCACCAAGTGCTTTTGCTTGAGAGTTTTGTAAAAAGACTTTCCCCTCTTCATCTAAGATCCAAATAGCATTTGGCAAAAACTCAACAACTTGCTCAACCGTATTTTGTAGATGTACATACGAATCTTTAAGCTCTGTAAACTTTCGCTCTGCTATATAGGTCTGCTCGATTAAAAGTTCGAGCTCTTCAGGGGTTATACTTGACATTAGCGTGTGTAACCTAAGATAATCTTATACAAAGAGTGTGCATCATCGCTCCCTGCAAGTTCACGAATAGAGTGCATCCCTAAAGTAGGCAAACCAACATCTAAGGTCTCTATTCCAAGTCTTGTTGCGGTAATAGGACCTATAGTAGATCCACACCCCATATCACTTCGCATCACAAACTGCTGTAAGGGTTCGTTTAGGTTGTGTGCAACATTCATAAAACGTGCAATCGTCTTTGAGTTCGAAGCATAACGTTGATTTGCATTGACTTTAATCACTACACCTTTGTTCATATAAGGGCTATGCTCTTTGTCATGCTTACTTGAAAAGTTTGGATGCACTGCATGAGCATTATCCGCAGAGATCAAAGTAGAGTTGCAGATAAGATGCACATACTCTTCATGCGATGCAAACATTCGCTTGAGTGTAAACTCTAAAAAACTTCCTCCTGCACCTGAAGTAGAATCACTTCCCACCTCTTCATGGTCACTTGCGATAAAAAGCATTGGGGTATCTTCCTCAACTGAGCAGATACTAAGCATTCCTACATAACAGCTAAGCAGGTTATCTAAACGTGCACTTGCGATAAACTCATCTTCAAGCCCTACATAAGCACTTTTTTGTGTGTCGTAAAAACTAAGCTCATGCGTATAGATCTTTGCAAGATCTGACACCTCTTTTAGGAGTTCTTTTTCTAAAAATTGCTCAAAATCGAACTCTTTTGCCCCCATTAATACAGGTGTAATATCAGTTTGTGCATTAATACTATGAGAACTGTTTGCTTCTCTATCGAGGTGTATAGCCAAAGAGGGAATAGTAGCTATTGGTTTTTTAAGATCTATAAGTGCATCTTTGATCATATTTTGACTATCAAGGTAGCTCACACGCCCTGCTAAAGAGAGATCTCTGTCAAACCACGGGTTTAAGAGCACACCCCCATAAGGCTCTACACCAAACTTTATAACTCCATGCTCTTTGATCACGGGCTTTGGTTTGAGCTTGAGATTTGGCGAATCTGTATGTGCGCCTACCATTGTATACGCCGTTTTTGTTTTTGGATAAGTAAAAGCGATAATAGAGGAATCATTACGTATCACATAGTATTTCTTCCCCTCCTCTAAATTCCACTTTTGCTCTTCACAAAGCTTTTGAAAGCCTGCATTTTCAAACATCATCGCCATATTTCGCGTTGCATGAAAAGGAGTTGGTGAGGCATCTAAAAAGCCAAGTAGTCCTTCGTTAAAATCTTCTTTATTCATCTATGCTCCTGTAATATCTACGTATTCATTCCCATCGAGTGCACTCACAAGAGTGTTATTTACACGAATAGCTGAGTCAATCACCACATTATGTAGTTTTGAGACGATTGTTACTTTAAGCTCACGATTACCAGGGTGTTGGCGTATAAGTGAGTAGAGTTCCTCTAAAATTCGTGTATTATCATCGAGACGGATCGCAAGGTTTAGTGGTTCTTGTGGAATCTCACGAATCTCTTTTTTTGTTTTTTTTGTCTCTTTTTTAGCATCTTTAAGTGTCATAATTTTTGTTACAGAGATACGAGTAAACATCTCTGTATGGGTGATCTTACACTTAAAAGCCACAGGTTCATTAAGATCCATCGCTCTAAGTTCTTCAAGTTTGTCTGAAAAAAGCATAATCTCAATATTGCCATGAAAGTCCATGACATTGACAATACCAAAAGAGTTTCCTTTTTTAGAGATTTTATTAGTGATCTCTTCAACCTTTCCTATAAAGATAGCGCTTGAACCATCTTTGATCTGCTCAATCTCTGAAGAGAGCGTATAGGTCATCTGATCTATATCATCTCTAAAATCATCAAGCGGATGCCCTGAAACGTAAAAGCCCAAAGTCTCTTTTTCAAACTCTAAGATCTCTTTGAGCCCATACTCTTGTGAGTTTGTCAGTTTAAGTTCTACATTTGTGATCTCTTCATCATCACCAAAGAGGCTTCCTACTGCATTTTTACGTGCATCGTTGGCTCGTTTTGCTGTCTCTACCAAAAGTTCTACCTGATCTAAAAGGCTTTTGCGCGAATAATTAAAACGATCAAAACCACCCGATTTGATAATAGACTCTATCACCCGCTTATTTACCTTAGAAGGATCAATACGGTTGACAAAATTTTCAATCGAAGTAAAATCACCCCCCTCTTTACGCGTCTCTAAAATAGAGAGAACTGCCGATTTTCCAACCCCTTTAATCGCTCCAAGTCCAAAGAGAATAATATCATTGCCCTCTTTGGTAATCGCAGAGAATTCAAGTTGTGAGTCACAAATATCAGGTGGAGAAAGCTCGATCCCCATTCTCTTTACTTCATCGATATAGCGCACAACCTTGTCGGTGTTGTCTTTGTCTGAAGTTAAAAGTGCCGCCATAAACTCATTAGGGTAGTAGGTTTTCAGCCATGCCGTCTGAAATGTAACCATCGCATAGGCAGCTGAGTGAGACTTGTTAAATCCGTAGCCCGCAAACTTCTCGATCAGGTCAAAAAGCTTTGAAGCTTTGTCGTAGTCATAGCCCTGCTTTGCCGCACCTTCAGAGAACTCTGCATTGTACTGCGCCATATCTTTTTTCTTACCCATCGCACGACGAATAATATCTGAATAGCCAAGAGAGAAACCACCGATCGTTTGTACGATCTGCATAACCTGCTCTTGATACACGATGACCCCATAGGTGTTGTTAAGAATCGGCTCCATAGAATCAAAAGTGTATTCTATCGCTTCACGCCCATGTTTACGCTCGATAAAGCTATCAAGCATTCCTGATTCCATCGGTCCTGGTCTATAGAGTGCCAAGACCGCGATCAGATCCTCAAAACTATCGGGCTTGAGACGTTTGTTAAGGTCTTGCATACCGCTGGACTCTATCTGGAACATCCCTATCGTATGTCCACTTCTGATCACCTCATATACTTTTGGATCATTTTCATTGATCTCATGCCAGTCTATATCTTTGTCATAACGGCGCTTGATAAGCTTGATCGCATTATCGATCACATCAAGTGTTTTAAGCCCCAGAAAGTCGAACTTAATAAGATCTACATCCTCAAGATAGTTGAGCGAGTACTGTGTTACAAAAGTCTCCTCACCTGAGGGCTTGTAGATAGGTGTCTTTTTCCAAAGCTCTTCATTACTGATCACAACACCTGCAGCATGCATTCCAGAGTTACGTTTTAAGCCCTCAAGCTTTTTGGCAAACTCCCATACACGTGCAGCATTTGGATCACTTTGTACAAGTTCTCGAAGTTTTGGCTCTTTTTGATATGCGCCATCTATAAACTCCCCTTTTTTCTCTTTTCCATTAAGGGTAATTCCAAGCTCATCTGGGATCAGTTTTGCCATAGCATCAGCTTGGGAGAGTGGCATATCTAAAACACGAGCAACATCACGAATAACCCCCTTTGCAAGCAAGGAACCAAAAGTGATGATCTGTGCTACTTGATTACGTCCATATTTTTCAACCACATAATCAATGATCTCTCCTCGACGCGCCTGCATAAAGTCCATATCGATATCGGGCATACTTACACGCTCAGGATTTAGAAATCTCTCAAAAAGCAAATCGTACTTCATCGGGTCTATATCTGTGATCTCTAAAGCATACGCGACTAAAGAACCTGCCGCAGATCCACGCCCTGGACCCACGGCAATACCCATCTGCTTGGCAACAATAACGAAGTCCCAAACGATCAGCATATAGCCGGGGAACTTCATAGAGTTGATAATATCCATCTCAAACTCTAAACGTTTTTTATACTCTTCGTGCTTCTCTTGAGCTACATGTTCTAAACGTTTTTCAAGCCCCATTTTACAGCAGTGAATAAAATATTCTGCATCATTTTTATCTGCAGCACTCAGCCATTTTTTCTTCTCTTCGCTTGAGGTATTTTCAGGCAGTGGTGGGTCATCTTGGTAATCAATGTCTAAGCCCTCTTTTTTTGCATACTCACGCGTAAACTTAAAGTTTGGAGGAATAGGATCTCCAAGCTTAAGCTCAAGTTGACACTTCTCAACGATCTCTTGCGTATTTTCTAAGGCTTCTGGAATATCAGCAAAGAGGCGCTCCATCTGCTCGGGAGACTTAAGATAAAACTCATGTACAGAGTGGCGCATACGGTTTGGATCATCATAAAGTTTATTCATACCGATACACATAAACGCTTCGTGATACTGTGCATCATCAGGGTAGGTATAGTGAGTATCATTTGTAGCAACTAACTTGATCCCAAGTTCTTGTGAAAGGCGTAGAATATCTTTATCGATATGGAGCTGATCTCCGATCCCATGACGCATAATCTCTAAATAAAAATCATCACCAAAGATCTTTTTATACTCTAAAGCTACTGCTTTTGCACCCTCATACCCTAAAGCACCATTTTTGACATTTCTCTCATTTGCAGTATTTAAGTGCCAATTTACTTCTCCTTGTAAACAAGCAGAGGTACATATAAGCCCCTCAGAATGTTCTGCAAGTTCTTGTTTATTGATACGTGGAAAATAATAAAACCCTTCTATAAAAGCTTTAGAAGAAAGGTACATAAGGTTTTCGTACCCTTTTTCATTTTTTGCATAAAGGCAGATATGAAAACGCTGTTTTGTACTTTTATCATCAAGGCTTTCACCATTATGAATATAGCCTTCCATACCTATAATAGGCTTTATTCCTGCACCCTTCATCTGTTGATAAAAATCGATCGCACCAAACATATTACCATGATCGGTCATAGCGACTGATTGCATACCAAGTTCTTTTACGCGACTTACAAGATTACTGATCTTATTTGCACCGTCTAGTAAAGAGTATTCTGTATGGAGATGTAAATGGGTAAAGGGTTTTGCACTCATTATAGAACCTTTAGAGTATAGAGTTTTTAAAGATTCAAATTATAGTCAAATGGGCTTAAAGGAAATAAAAGAGCATACAAAAAGTATGCCCTTAAGAAGTATTTTATTTTACTTTTTCGAGGTACTCACCATCTACAGTATTTACCTTGATAGTGTCACCTTCTAAAACATGGTAAGGTACTTGAACAACAGCACCTGTCTCAAGTGTAGCAGGTTTTTTACTTCCACTTGAAGTATCACCTTTAAAGTTTGGTGGAGTTTCAGTGATCACAAGTTCCATAGTCTCTGGTGCACTTACAGTGATCGCATCACCCTTATAAAAAACGATATCTACATTAATCCCGTCTTTGAACCATTTTGAAGCATCATCACACTGGTCATAAGAGAGCCCTAACTGCTCGTATGTTTCAGTATCCATAAACTGATACATATCACCATCATCATAAAGATACTGCATTGTTTTGTATGTGATCTCAGGTACTTCGAACTTATCACCTGCGTGTACAGTTTTTTCAACCACTTTTCCATTAATAAAGCTTTTGATTTTCATACGAACAAAAGCTGCACCTTTTCCTGGTTTTACGTGTTGAAACTCAACCACTTTATAAGGTACTTCACCTATGATTAAGCGAACATTTTTTTTGATATCACCCATACCAATTGTTGCCATAAAATAAACCTTTTGCAAAAAATTTGCGCAATTTTATCTCAAAATCGCTTAATTTTAATAATTTGTAGCCTTGTTATACTCGTATTTATACTCTCGATAAGGCTTAGAATTTGTATCTAAACACTCTTGAAACTCTGAGTGTGGAACTTTTGAGCACTCTTGCCTCTTGTGTTTTCGCAGATTCTCATAAATCGCTTGATTACTGCAAGCACTCAAAAGTACAAGAACATTCAAAAGTACAACTATTCGCATATTTAAGCTTTTGGATTTGGTCCGTATTCGTTATTATCTTTACTGTCAGTAACAAAAAATATAAGAAGTACTAGGGGACCAATAATAGGTATTATTACAAGAAGGTACCACCAACCTGTCATACCAATATCATGTAATCTTCTTACAGACACTGCAATAGAAGGCAGAAGATGAACTAGCAAAAAAATTCCGCTTAAAAGACCAAAACCAGACTCTGCATTGTAAGCACCAAGCAATAGATCAACTACTACCAATATAATATACCCTAGCATATAAAAAAGTATAAAAAACCAATATTCTGCTCTTTGAGCTCTTCCACTAAAAACTACATACTGTTGCATCACTTTTAAATACCATTGCATAACCTTAACTCCTCTGTTAATAAATAATTTGCCAGATTATACAAATATTAACTTAAAAAAATAAAAACATGCAAAAAATTATTTGTAAACCACATCTTTTAGTTTCTTATAGTATATTCATTGTTTTACCAAAATGTTGGTAATCCTTGATCTATCCAACCCCAATTGATCCCACCGTCTAATTCATAAACATTGGTATAGCCAAGTTTTATACCCATAAGTTCACCTATATGCTTTGTTCGATTTGCATGAGCACACACCAAGATAAAAGGCTGTTCTTTGCTTGTCACTACTTTACTAAAAGCTTCAAGGAAACTCTCAAGATCATAAGCTCCTCTTTCATCAAAAAATGTGATCTTATGACTCCCTTGAATCACTCCGTACTGTTCCCATTCATCAGTTCTTCTCACATCGATAATTGCATAACCCTCTTCTTGTTTTTGCTGAAACTCTTTAGTTGATAGAGATTTAAACGCTCCAAAATTTAACATATGATTCCTTTTTTGTTTTACAAATATACATAAATCATACTATTTCATTTAAGTAAATGCATATCCCAATTTATTAGATTTCAATAAAGGTTATTTTAACTACCTCCGCAACCACCTCCACAGCCAGAGCTATCTCCTGCAAAAGAATCACCTGCACAACTAGTACCTCCACAACCAATATGCCCAGCACAATAATCAGCTCCATTTTTGCCCATACAATTTAATGAATACTTAAACCCATCTGATATTTCTAACAAACTATCCAACAAAAATAATAAAGGTAACTTTGTAGGTTCACTAGGATTAATAGATTCACGTTGACACGCAATCCTCCAAGCAAGCTTAATGCCATCTTGAGCTATCGTTTTGCTTTTCATCGCTTCTGCCGGTGTATGATGTAAAAAGCGTCCTAGTGCTCTATTTGTAAAAAACTCATATTTCTTTGTAAAAAGTATAAACTCATGCCAAGCAATATCTACTACCTGAGAAGGCATTGAAACCATTTTGTTTCCTGCAATATTACATATATGAAAATAATCTCGCAAACCTTTTATAACCAAATCTAGGTCTTTAGACTCTAAATGAGGATATGTTTTTAATAGCATTTCAGAAACTTTCTTTGGAAAAATATAATTATCTATAAATTGCTCTCGCTTTTCTTTCACTCTTTTTTTATAATATTTGTATCCAGAAAGAAAAACTATTAAAAGAATTGCAACTGTAAAAATATATGCAAACATCACTTCTCTTACTCTTGTAAAATAATTTTTTCCTATAGATAAATCAAGTTATTTAAGCTTTAAATTTATTCTAAAATATCTACATATTTTTCAAGTATAAGGCCATATACTTTTTCAAACTCTTCAACTGAATCAAAATACCATGTCGTCTCATAAAAGTTTTCTTTTTTGCCATGCATATTCTCTTCAATATATGTGAAATGATGAAAAAACCATATACTATGACTACTACTTGTAGAAACCGCCTCTATTTTTGACACCATATCAAGATTGACAACTGTTTTATCTTTGTACTTAATTAGCTTCACTGAATCTCCTTTTTGACTTCAAAAATAAAAATGTTTCTTTAGAGTATATCAAATGTTATTTAATGTATTGAATAGCTTTTTTCCTCTTGAAGATCTTCATCATTATCGAATTAAATATCTACAGCAAGATGCCATTTCGCACCAACTTTTTTAGCATTTTCAAATATCTCAAGGTAACATCTAAAATCATCTCTAAGATCTTCTGTAGTAAACTTAGGAGATTTTGCTTCTAAAGTTTCCAAGATCTCTTTTACCCAAGAAATCCCTTCTTGTGCATCATACCATTGTTTCATTTGTTCTGGAATGTCCATATCTATCTCTTCAAACTCATCTGTAAATTCACTCATATCTTGATATATAAAATCTTCAATACACTGTAAGTCATTCTCCTTTGAAAAAGATGACAACTCATCAAATGCATACGCAATAGACTTTCCATCAACAAATGTTTCAAATGTAACGTCTCGATCTAATTCTATGTAAATTGCAATGCCCATTGAGCGTTTTCCCTTTTTTTTTGTTTTCCCCAATTTATTCAATAAGTATTATATATAAAATAGCTTGTTGTTAACTAAATAAATAAACACTACTAAAGTTAATTTTAATTATTATAAATTCTAATCATAGTGAAACTAATATTTCACGCCTCGTATTCCCCCCCCCTTATATTTCTTTTAAAATCAAATACGATATTAACTTCAAATGGTCTCTTTTATTTGTTAGCAATATTCAAAATAGTTGTGAAAGAAAATAATAGATCCAAGAACCAACCAATATAATTATAAAAAGCCCAGCAATAGAACTAAATAATAATAAGATCTCTTTTCCATTAGGGGGTATACTTGTATTTTGGAGATTATTTTCATTTTGAGCAATATCTACACTTGTAGCTTTTTTTATTGAAGGCTAATAGTGTTCCAAGGAACAACGAAATCACTATCATTTCATTCACAAGTCCAGAAAGAGGATCTGCACTATCTCTGATATAGATATGATTTACACTTAACAAAACGAGCCATGGTAATATACTCAATATAAATTTTTCAATTTTGTTACCCTCAAAGCTCTTAAAACTAATAAAGAGAATTATTCCTGGTAAAATGAAAAAACCGCCAGACCAAAACAACAAACTTCCGACTACTGTAAAACCACCAACTAGTACAAGTCCGATGAGGGAAAAAAGAAGAATTACAAATTTACTAATATTTTTTTTGGATACTAACATGCTTATTGCATTTCCTTAGCTTTTTATATATCTTCTAATCTATGAACAAGCTTTACTTCAAAAAACTGTTTTAAGATCTGTGAATGTAGTTCTATTTCATTTTTTAGTGAACTTTTCTCTTTAATAATAAAAATTATAGTTTTACAAGTACTATTTATTGCTTGTGGACTAAATTCAGTTGCTAACCATTGGCTGTCCTCTTGTGTACTTTCAAATCCGTACGTAGTATCAGTAATCCAAGTTGTTGCATTTTTTTGATGAATCAATTCCAATCCATATTTGAGAGGATCTCTATAATCATCATTAGCACAATATTTTTTCCAACTACATAACACTGCATCTAGGTCTTTTATATACTCGATCTTACAAAATTCAGTTTCCATAAAAGTATTCTCCTCATGATAGTTTTATATATCTTTTAAAATTAATAGTTCTATTTTGTGTTCACCATTATATTTTAACTACAAGATGGTTTTCCCAAAATAAATGGCTGAATAATCAAACAATAGATTAACATCTAAATCATAATGAGCATAAACATCAATGCAAAAAAAGCACCAACTTTACTCAAATAGCTTTCATCTGCAAGCTTGAGTGGAGTAAAATACTCTACAGAAAAATGCAGTACAGTCCAAAACAATAAAATGCTCAAAAATGCAATACTATATGAACCTAAGCATTTTCCCATAAATGCAGTAGCGATTAAAATCCATGTACCTTCAATCACAAGATCTGCCGATAAGAGGTAGAAGATAAACCATTTGCTTTTTTTGACTCTGCAATCACAATTGGGACATTGGAAACATTTTCCATTAAGGTTTGCAGATTCATTAAATAAAATCCATTTGAGAGGAATGATTTTCATCTGGCAATTTGGACATTCTTTCATTTTTTGCCTTATTAAGTATAACGGTTGACTTGAGAAATATGAAGCCACGCTTTGGCTTCATATTTCTCTCCTAGTATTTGTTATGATGTTGTGTGTTTCATTAATGCAATTTTATGGTTTATACTTTTCTTCTCCAATTTTAATTGCAAACTGTTTATTACTTATTGTTG
>Ga0193960_1000038_pt1 | contig 54776 bp, 54 predicted proteins | sample FB_3_MG_FD_140338 | JGI IMG/M metagenome (GOLD analysis project Ga0193960, IMG submission 140338) | Microbial mat bacterial communities from the Broadkill River, Lewes, Delaware, United States - FB_3_MG | ecosystem: Environmental > Aquatic > Freshwater > River > Microbial mats | place: USA... | reverse complement strand
GGATGATAGAGGCTGAAGTTCTCAAAAAGATACAAAGAGAGTGGTAGCATCATCACATAGATCCAAAGGGGCAAAAGGAGATACTCTGTGAATCTCCCTTTGGGTTGAAAGCTGTGAAAATAGAGGAAGATTGTATACACACCAGATATACTCAACCAGAACCCCAAAGAGAAAAATAGACGTGGAAAAAAAGCGAGTAAAAGTAAAATACTTAGCAGTAGCGTTTGCAGTGAGATCACCTTATAGCCTCTATCGTAGAGATAAAAACCCACTAAAAGCATAATAAACGCACGCAAAAGCGAGGGTGGGCTATCGACAAAAAGTAGATAGCCTAGCAAAGAAAGAGCGACAAAGAAAAAAGCATCACGTGTATAGGACCTATACGGAAAAAAACGATTTTGCAAAAAGCGATAAAGGGGACGAAAAAGAAAATAGAGCAGGGCACTTAAAACACCCAAGTGAAAACCGCTCAGGGCTAAGAGGTGAGAGATCCCAAGTGTCAATAGCCATAGTTAATTGTACAATGTCAAAGTAAAGTGTATATTTATATGTAGAAACGCTCCTAAGATCTTAGACAGAAATAAACACATCTGTAGGTAGTGTTTATTTCTGTCTAATCTTCTACTACAATGTTATATTTCTTCATATCTATTAATGCTACAGTTGCACTTATATAATCCGAGCAAATCGAAAGAATGGATTATCTCTGTTCATAAATATTGCATTGATTTTTTCTTTTGAATCAGATGTAAAGACACAAACAATATTTTGGAAATGTTGTAACTCACCTCGTAGTAAACCAAAGAGCCAATCACTCTCGTCAAGCGAGAGAATATTTGTAAAATTTTCAAACCAAACAACTATGCTTTTATCTTGTTTTTGTGCCTTATCCAAAAGCTTTAAGAGATCACTGAGTGCCAAATAATCATCACAAGAGAGTTCTAAATCTATATCTGTGTCGATAAGCTGTTTATATTGAGTAAGTAACTCTTGGGCAAACTCTCTGGCAGAGTGTATATTTGCAAAGTCAAGATAGAGTACTTTTTCATCAGCACGTAGTTTATCTCTAAACTGCCCAAAGAGCTTGAAATCATCTTTAGATTGTGCCAGTAAAACTAGGCTCTGTCTCGTTTGCTTTATGTAGATATTGAGGTTTCTATCCTTTTTCTCTGTGTATGGCATTACTCTTCTTTAGTATAGTTTGAGTTTAGTAGAATTATTGGCCGCCCTCTAGTTCATAACATATCTGCGAAGATCTCTCTTGGGCATAATAGTATGTCAGTGATATTCCTAATAACAATACTAAGTGGCCATATATTACAGCTCTGATTAACATGATATCTACCTTCTCAAGTTTAGTAAACTTATCATAGCATAATGCAATATAATGAGAACATCATTCATCACTTCTGCTACAATACCTCCTAAAAACTACAAGGCTAAACCCAATGAAATTTTTATCTCTGTTACTACTCCTAACAACTCTTCTCCTCGCTCAAAATGAATCATTCTCAAAATCAAAGAAAATGCTTCGTGAAATATACAAAGGCCATCAAACTACTATCTATTGTGATTGTAAATACAACTACAAAGATAAAAGTAATATGATAGATAAAGCTTCATGTGGCTACATTCCAAGAAATAAATATACTAAAAAAGGTAAAGTAAACCAAAGGGCTAACCGTATAGAGTGGGAACATCTTATCCCTGCAGAGAACTTTGGTAGACAGTTCTCTTGTTGGAGAGATGGAGATTCTGCATGTGTGAATTCTAAAGGCAAAGCTTACAAAGGCAGAAAATGTTGTGAAAAGGTAAATAAAGAGTTCCGTATTATGCAAGCCGATATGCATAATCTCCAACCAGCTGTCGGAGAGCTAAACGGAGATCGTAAAAACTTCCGTTTTGATTTTGAAGAGGCTAATTCTGGGCAATACGGCGAGTGCAAATTTGAGGTAGACTTTAAAGCCAGACGCGCCAAAGTGAAAAAAGAACTTAGAGGTGTAATCGCAAGAACCTATCTCTACTTCAATCAACATTACAAGATGCAACTCTCAAAACAGGAGCTCAACAAGTTTATTGTGTGGAATAAAGAGTATCCACCTACAGAGTGGGAGAGGGAACGAAATAAACGTATTGCTAAGGTACAGGGGAATGCAAATACTTTTATTCAATAAGAGACTTAGCAAGAAATATTATGACATTGTGATAAACTTATTAAGTAATGTTTGTTGGGAAGACTTTAGATATATTTTAACTAAAAGACAAACATGAGAGCAAAACTTATAGATAGTAGTAATAAAATGATCTGAGAGGTAGGTAGTGTTCAATAATCTGTGTCAGCATCCAATAGTTCCTAGAATTTTAGCATAGTTAATCTTACTTAGCCTAATTTGTGTCAAAACCTACTGTTTTAGTAACAAAATTCTACAGTAAATGCATAAAAACTGATGGATGTATTATCCATGATCCATTAGGTGTATTTCTGACAAGGGCTTCTCCATTGCAATCGAGATAACTTAAATAAACAGTTATTTGTTTAGCAATATTTTCTTGTCCACTATAGCTCAAAACAATGTCAAAAACAACTTTTGACATCGCTGGTGCAGTATCTTCTATAATAATAATTTTATATGAATTAATTTGTATATTTTTAAAATCCTTTGCAATTTTACTAGTTTGTTGTTTCATTCTTTGTTCTTCAAATTGAAATAATAAAGGAGTAATTAATCCAAACCTATGATTTTTTAAATGATCCAAAAAAATAATTACAGTTTTTTCAGGTGTGTTATCTAGTACGGTTTCAACTTGTATATCCAATATTGGAAAGTCATAAATATTGTTAAAATCTCTAGGTGCATATTCTTCAAATCTTTGTTCAAAGTCATCCATCTTTTTTTTATGCTCTTGATGTTCAGCTAAAACCTCATGTAGAGACTTTTCCTCTTTACGCTTTTTTGGGTTTTTAATATCATTATGCCAATCTACTATAGCAGATAATAAGTGCCAACATTTTGCAGCAACTATTTTATTATCAAATGCCAACTCTTTACCATGTAAGATACCATTCCTATATGGTATTGTTATAGGTTCTACATTGACTTTTTTTCTTGTACTTCTTAAAATTTTAGCCATTGATTGCAGACCTGTCTCATGACCAGCTAGAGAATCAAATGCAGTCATATCTATATTCTCTGAAAATATTCCTACATGTCTAGTTAATTCATCCACTAATCCATCAATTATAGATAATAACAAAGGGATACATGCATGATATCGCTCTTCTAAATAATCATCTTTTATTAATTTAAACAGTCTTAATCTTTTATCAAAAACTTCTCTCCATTGTATTTTTAAAAATAGTAAGTCTAAATATTCTTTATTAACACTATCTGCCAAAATATTTTCTGCTTCATCAATACTTTTTGAGTGAGCCAAAATTAAAGAGTTTTTTATTAAGTCTATATTCATAGATGCAGTAATAAACCAACCAGTATCTGCAAAAGTATCATTGAACTTATCAGGTAAAGATGTCAGTTCATGAGCTTCTTTATGAAATCGTTCAATTTCATCTTTGTGCTGATCAAAATTTAAGTTTGGAAATACAATTTTCATCAATGGGTTATTCATCATTTGATGAACACCCTCAATAGAGTCGAGTAACTGCTTTGATGAAGGATTGTCTTTAATTCTAGACTTTTTTTGATTTTTCTTTTTTTTCATTTTGAATGATACTACCTAACTTTTGATAAGTCCAAGTTCCTCACTTATGTCTTTAACTAATTTACTCAATGGACGTTTATGCAAATCTTCTTCTTTGTTGTAATTACAAAGTAAATACCTATATATTTCATCTTGACTAAAACCAAAAGTTTGTAATTCATTAATATAGCTTTTTGGATAATACACTTTTTTAATTAAAAGTTCTAGAACAATATCTTTATGTTGTTTATACAATTCTTCCAACTTAAAAACTTCTAAATTAACTTTATTACCATATAGGTTTATTTCAAAGCTATTAAAATCATATTTTTCACTTTCTACATTAAAAAAGTTGATGTTGTTGGGAGTAATTGAAAATTTAAAATCATTTGTTTTTAATTCATAAGGATTTGTAATTGGATACACATAATATGTGTCTTTTGATTCTTTTGCCCCAAATCCATTACATGTTGGACATGATGGAATTAAATTAAAAAAAGAACATGCCAAAAATGGGTATAGAGATTTTGGATAAAAATGATCAAGTTCTGGCTTAACACTGCCTTTTTCATCGATAGTAAAAGTATAATTTCTATTACAATATGGGCATGTTTTTAAATCTATATTTTTGATAAATTGTAATTTATCTATTTGATCATAACCATATTTTTCAAAAATACTACGTAAAAATATATCTATGTCTTTTTTTTCATTATAAAAAAGATTATAAAAGATTTGAACGCCTTTATTTTTAAATCTTGGTTCTTCATATTTGTATTTATATTTTGTAATGATTTTTATCAACTCATTAGGTTTTCCAATAAGAATGTTTTTAAGCTTTTCCTCATTTTCAAATTCATCAATAATTTTTACAATTTTTTTTGTTAATTTATACGTTTTGTTTTGCCATTGAATTTTTTTCGTATGTTTAATAACGCCAACTCTTCTTAATATTTCAGACTTATGCATATTGTAGAATGCATTTAATTTAGTTTCATCTGGATAAGGTATTCGAATCATAGATTATCTAACTCTTGTTGTATTTTTCTTTGTTGTTTTTCTAATTCCTGTTTTCGTTGTTTTTTTATAAAGTCATCATTGAATTTTTTGTAAAACATATCCAAGAGTTTGGTTTTTAAAAACTCTTCACCAATCATGTTTATAGTATATAAAACCTGTTTCTTCTCTATTGGCGATGGATTATAAGTGTTGTTATTTAAATTTTTGATTATCGTATTTATTTTTTCTTTTGCATATTGTCCCATTAAACTATCTCCCATAAAAATTTTATGAGCTAGCAATGTATGAATATTGGCACCAAAAGTATCTATGGTAAGAGTTTTTTGTTTTCCATTTTCTAAAAATATAATTTGTTCTTTAGGTAAATCTGATACTATAAATGGTGAATGTGAAGCTAACAATATTGAAAAATTAATTTCTTTAGAATATTCATTTTTCCAATGATTGGTTATGATGGTCAAAAATTCAATTATTCGATAAAACAGTTGTTTTTGCCAATTTGGATTAAAGTTATTCTCAATTTCATCAAACATTAGAATAAAGTTATATTGATTATTTTTAAGATGGTGATCTACAAATGAGCTAATGCCTCTTTCTATTAGCGCAAACATTAGTATTAGGTTTTCTTCTCCACTACTTAAATTCTTAAATTTAAAATCAAAAAGAGAATCTAATAAATTCCTATTAAAGCGGTATAAATCAATGTATAAGTCTATAAAAGTGATACTGTCTATTACGCTAAGCGAAAAGCTTTTGTATGCTTCCAAATCACTAATTCTTGCATTTAAGAAACTTATCAGTTTTGTTTGAGCTTTAGTATATTCGGCTTGATTAACTGCTTTATAATATGTTTTTTCAGTGTCTTCATCATAAAATTTAGTTGTTAATTGTATTAGATCATTTACTTTATCGATAAAGAGTTTTTGATGCACCTTGGATGTATATTTATTATGTTGAATATTTATTGTAATATCATCATCTTCATGTATATTTACTGGTAGATAGTCTTTACGAAAATGTTTTAAAAACTGTAGTATTATGACAACTTTACTTATTTCATAATTTTCTTGTTGCTCTTTTATAGTAAAGGAATGTTGGTTTCGATAAACACTACTAGTAGGATGAAAGTCCAATACTCTACTAGAATTAAATAACAAATTTAATAAACTTTGAACTTTTAAATGGTCATTTTTATACCCATGACTTTTATAACTAGAATCTGTTTGATAGTGTGTTCTGAAAAAAGGTGTTGTAAAAAGTTCTAAAATTGAATTTAGGCTTCCATTTGTAAAGTTTGATGAATAATAAACTGAAAATAAATCATAATTACTAATATGAACTAAGTTTTCTATTGTATGTGGATGGTTTTTTAGAGATAGGTTCGTAATATTTGTAAAGCAAATTATTTTAGTGCCATCAAATATAGAAAAGCTTATTTTATTTTCTATTTCATTGTTTAAAATTAAAGAGGAAATCAATTCAAAAATACTACTTTTTCCACTTCCATTCCGTCCCACTAATGCAGTAACATTTATATTCTGACCAAAAAAACTGTCTAAGTTGTCATCATTCTTATTTAGTGTTAATTCTTTATTAGATTCATTATAAAAACATGTAAATTTAGATGAAAAAGAAAATCCTTGCTTCTCAATGTTTTTATACTCTTCAACCCATAAATAAACTAGTTCCATACACAATCACTTTTTATAATATATGCTATTTTAACACAATGAAAATTTACTTATTAGGTATTATTTAAATAGTTTTTTTATTCCGTAAATACCTTGTTTCAAAAGACTTATATTTGGAACACGAAGTTCCCAAATGAGTTTTACGTGTTCCACAAAGTGTTCCAAAAGTGAATTTTTCTAATTATCTCAAACCCTTAGGACTTTTGGAACAATAAAAATTGATTTGTTTAAATCATAAATTTAAAGACCCATTCAATCTACCATCAAATAATATCACTTGCTTGTCCAAGTTTTCTAAATCTAAATTTATTTCAGTCCTAGATTTATCATCTATTTTATACATAAAGAAAAATATTTTTCTGTCAAATAAAAAATTAAATTGATAAAGGCTTCTTTATGGTGTTTGTATGTATTTTTTTTAATACATACAAAAATAAAATATTTTCTATTCTTCTATAAGCTATACAGTTGTCATCCTAAGTAAATCAAAATTATTTAATAACTATTGATATGGCACCTATAATATTAAAAACTATCCCTACAGCAATCATATTAATACCAACATTAAAAGACTTTTTATCTAAATCTAATCTAATCAATATAATCCCTAGAACTAATAATATAAGCCATATATACCAACTTTGGGTATATGCTGTATATGCTACTTCACTCCAATCTATACGCATCTATGATACCAATTTACTAATCTGAGTAAGTAATTTATCTACTTGAGAGAATACTTTTGATATTGTTTTCATGAAGTCATCTGAAGAATCTATCTGATTAATTATCTCTTTAGAGGTATTGTGAAGATCTTTGAACTCATTATCCCTTCCATGTAAGTCCTCAGAAGTATTTTTTATTGCTTCAAGATCTAAAGCATACATCTTCTCATGCAGTTCTTCGAGTTTTAACATAAGGTCTCCGTGAGCTTCACTTATTTGATGGTTATCTAAAAATTCTTGTATCTTTTCACTTGCAGTATGTAAAGATTTATATATGAGCTCTGTATCTGTAAAATGTGTCATTATTAGCCTTGTGTTAATTTTCTAAACTCTTTTACGGAGTCAGATAATTGTTTCAATCTATCAAAGTTTCTCTTAAGTGTTTCCCTTGAGATATCATCAAGTTTATCTTGTTTCATGGATTCAATTATGTTTCTATGCAATTGGGACATGAGTGTAATAGACTTGCTTAAGCTCTCAAACTCTGCATCAAGATTATCAATGCGTTTTTGTATCTGATTTACTTCATCATATAAAGAAACTTTAGATTTAAACCCATCGCTTAAAAGCTGACACTCTTTTTCTTTGCTTTTAACTTTGCAGTAATCATAAGGTTTGTTTAAAACAAGAAGCTGTAAATTTTTTCTACTTTGCAAAGATTTATAGAGATGTCTTTTCCATGCGCTCAAGTCACTACTCAATCCGTTAAGAGTAGCCTGTACCCATTTATCAGAGACTAAGACTAACTCTTTTAATTTCTTAGTCTTTTTATACTCTATATAACCTTTTGTACCAGCATTCAAAATAGAAGTAAATAATTGTACATCCTTTTCTGTAATATCAGACTTAGAAACATACTCATTCTCTGATAATTTTAGAGCACTTTCATATAGAGACTTACTATTTTTATCTATATCCTCAAATGCATCATCACTACTAATAGTAGCCAACGCAGATGTAAAATTAGCCAAATCTTTTAGAGCTTTTTGTTGACCTGAATATTCTACTTTGTCAGGAGACAACTCTTTGATACTAGCACCATCTCTAAGTGCTTTATAATAGATAGATTGTTGTTCTTGATATATTGCATCATCATACATCGCAAGAATATTATCTTGAGTGTCACTTGATGCTTTAGCATAAGTGTTTATCAAAGATATTGTTTCTTTAGAACTACATCCACTAAAAGTGAATATGGTTATTGATATGATCAATAAAACTATATATCTATTTTTGCTCATTTAGAACACTCAACTTCTACATTTAAAGTAAACTCACAAGAAATATCTTGTTTGAATAGTTCACCACCGTCTACGCCACCTGTACAAGATATATCTTCAAGAAGTACTTTGGTTTGTTCTTTGTTACACATAAGCATTACAGCGTAGCCATTTACATTTTTGAACTCTAAATAGTAATCTTCAAACTCTTTTAGATCGTTAGGATATCTTTCTTGTAAATATTGGAATATCATATTGTCATCTATTTCTCTTAAGATAGCACCTCTTGCTTTTTGAGTCATATTCTTAAGATTCGCTGCTTTGTTATGAAGTATTTCTGTATCATAAAGACTTGAAGCACAGCCACTTATAGAAAACGCAACTACTATACATGTTATAAATAATCTCTTTAATATCATATGATCTCCTTTAATCATTAAGCCCAATATACTAATTCATCATCAGTATTGCGACCACTATCAAGATTCCATCCACCAAAATGAGCTATTTGAGTATCTTGGTTGTCATATATGGCATCACCTAGTATTTTCCAAGCATCTGTAACTTTAGCTATAGCAATATCTGCTATCTCATCATAATCCATGTTTCCCGTAGGTACTTGTAAATTTTTAATGAACTGTGCATCAATAGAATCTTCAGCAGGGTAGGTCATACCAGCGTTTACAGCAACGTGTCTAGCTAAAGGGTGAAGTTTATTGCCTTCCTCAAAAATACTCACGTTTTGTTTGAATGATTTATGCCAACTATCTAAATTTGGATTATTTGTGTCAAACTCATCTGGACGTATCTGTTTTAACATCTCCAACCATACACTTTTTATAAGAGGATCTATTTTTTCATTATCTGAGGGGTTAGAACACTTCTCTATACCGCTTGAGAGTTGTTCAGCTAATCCAATTGCACCTAAACCTAATCTTTGGTAAATATATGCATCTTGATGCATCTCACATACTCTATGCTCTTTTTCATTTCCGTGATATGGTCCAACTTTTAATTCTACTACAGGATGTATAACTACATCAGCAACTATATGAGATACAAACCCACATAACCACGCAAACACTTTATTTCTCTCTAAACCGTTAAGACCTCTTGTCAACTCTATACCTTTTTTGATCATCAAGTCTGTTTTATTGTCTAAATGCATATAATCAGCCCATTGAGCATTATCTTCAAGTACCGATATTGCTAAATAAGGATAGTCTGGACTCACGCATCCAAGCTCTATGAAAGGAATGTTTTCCGCTATCGCTATTTTTGCATCTGTGCTTAGAGATGCTTCATCTAAATTACTACTACCTGTTGCTAAATTAGCTATTGTTAAATGTGCAAATGCTCCTGGCATGATATATCTCCCTTTTCCTATATACAATCAAGACTTCTAATAACTGTAACAGTTTGTGTTTTACTAAAGTATATAAGTGAATACTTATATTTTACCTTTTTTCATATTTAAAAACAATTTTTAAAACTACAAAAAAGTATATTAGTATTTATAAAATCGAAATTTATTTTTATGCTTGACGGGGGTGAATTTTTTGATAATAGATTTTTTTTCTAGAGCTTTAGCAAAATCTTCATGTAGTTTTGTGTTTGCTAATTCTAAAAATGTTTGTTTCATTAACCTATTGTAAGGTTCATCTAAAGTATTAATGAGTTCTATAACTTCACTTTTTGATAAATATTCTATTTGATTGATTAGAAGATGTATGCAATCACTTGTATCATAAAGAGACTGTGAAAATAAATAATGTATAAAATCATATGGTAATGCATCTTGAAGTTTAGTTATATTAATTAATTCATATAAGTTAACTTTTTCTTCATGAGTAAACTGCGCGGAAGAGATGAGAAGTATAATATCAGAGTATTCTAGGGCAAAGTCTAAAATGTTTTTGATGAATTCTTTGGAATACTGTTCAGCAAGTAAAATATGGAGAAGCTCTTGGTTATTCATATGATTTTTTAAATTATTATAGTTAGTAGGAGTTGCACACAGCAAACCAGATTCAATAAAGACTTTTAATTTTTCTTTTTTGAAGTCTTGAATATTTGGTTCTGTCCAACACTTTTCCGTTGCCTGTGCTAAAGATTTTAGACTGTTAGCCTGTAAATCAGGATGTTTGAAAAGGCTTAAACGAAAATAACTAAGAAAAGTTTTATCTTTACCAGTCTCATAGCCATCTATATTATCTAATGATTGCCCCTGTAAAATAACATATATATCTGAATCATTAAGATAATCTAAAACTTCAGGTGAGATAGCTTCCTCTTGTGCTTGATAAATAGTTAAGATATTTTCCCATATTGGTTCGATTTTTTTGTACTGAAGAAATAGAGCCCAATATATTTCGTCAACCTTCTGAATATCATCAATAAAACTGTCCATGTTCTGGATTAAAGTTTCTCTATTCTCCTTATTAAGTTCAGGATTATGAACCATTTCAAGTATTGATGCTATATCTTCATTATGTGAATGTTGTATATATGCATAGCTGTAATAAGAATTAATATTATCATCGATATAGCTTTTGATTTGTGGATATTCACTGGAAATGTATGAATATGAAATAGCAATTTCAAATGGTATGACTTTATCTTCAAAAACATGCATAATACATTGCAGGTTTTTATCATTTATGTCATATAAATTATTTTCTACAATGAATCTAAAAAGTTTTTCAGTCTGTTCATTTTTAGGGATTGATAAAATACCAATAGAGGTTGTTTCGTTTAAAATTAAATCTGTTATTTTTTTGAAGTCAAAATTATGCTTATACACAAAGTCTAAAAAGTCAGGTAGTTGATTAATATAAGTAACTAGCCCATTAGTTAAGCTATTTATTTTATGAAGATCTTCTATGTCAATATATAGAAGTAATATAGCAAGCCAGTCTTCCTCCGTTATATCTATATCATAAAATTCAGATGACAAAGTTTCCCATAAATCATGTCGTATTTTGCCTAAATCATTTAATAAAATATCTTTTCTTTTAGAATCGTCTGCCACAAAACAAAAAATTAAATCTCTAGCTTCTTCTGAATCAATTGATAATTGATTTAGAATAGCTTCATATTCGTTTGGAAACTCATGTTTTCTTTCAAGAATGTAATTTACAAAATTTAGATTTAAAATACTAGGTTTGCTATAGTCCTTTAAAGAAAGTTTTTCAATGATAGAAGCTATGTTATGTATGTAGACTACAGTATCATTAGGTCTTGAATTTAGAATATTTCTAAGAAACACTAAATCAGTGCTTGAAAGATCGTGAGAAAGAGATATATAAGTACTATAACTTTCTTCATCAATGTAATTATTGGTGATTAGATAATATAATAGTTCATTTTTAGATACACTATCTGGAATGTGCACATTTTTTGAATATTTAGATATCAAACTACCAATAGGAGTTTGTTGTAGATCTGTTTTTTCTTTCGAAAGTTTTAGAATATTGTCTTTTAATCTTTTTTGCTCTCTATACTCTTTGTTCTTAATATCCTGTAATCGTTTGTCATAATTAAGAGCTTGCTTGATGTTGTCTAGCTTAGTTTGATGTGAAGAATTAAAAGAACGCCAACTATAGGAGTTTGTAGTATATTGACAAGCTTCTAGATCTAATAAAAAATCATTGAAGCTATTAGTATCCTCTGTAAGCTCTATTGGTGTATAGTGAACGTCACTAACTTCTATAGAAACAATTTTATATTCATACATGAAATCAATCATTATCAATTTAAATAAATCTTTGAGACCTGATAAATCATTATTAGCATCTTTTAAAGCATCTTTTTCTTTTTTTATCGCAATATCTAAACGTTGTATCTCATCTTCAATCATAGGAACCTTACTGTTATGGAGAAGATCGTATAAGTTTCCTTCACGTTTGTGCAGTTTAGCAAAATCATCTGGATGAAAGTTCTTATAGATAATTATTGCGAAGAGCTTTTCTAAAACTAATCCATTGTTGTATGTATTATTTTGTTCTTTTGTAGCTATTTGATGGTAGTAAACTAAAAACTCGTTAACTATATTTGTTAAAAGTCTCATATCATTGATAAAAATAGAAATTTGGAATAAAAATTGTTTATCAATTTTGTCTTCTAAGTTTAAACTTTTTAGTTTTGACATTAGCATTTCTTTAGAGTTTGCAGAGTTTATGAAAGGGATAACAGGGATGATAAGGTCGAAAAACTTAACACGATCTTCGTTCTTAAACATATCTTCTTTTACTGCATAAATAAAAGTAACTTTTTGTGTTACTTGCGCACTATTATTTATTTGAGTATTTAGTTCTCTGAGGTTGACAAAAATTGCAGGGTTATTGAATCTATCAAGATCCTCAAAAACTATTACATTGGTTTTTGTCGATTCGAAGAAGTATAGGATTTCATCTATATTCTTATTTAATAAAGAACTATCAATATCAGAAAAAGTCAATTCTATATTTCTAAAAGCTACTTTTTGAAGATTAAGCCTTTTAAGATAATTAAAAAAACTTGAGACATGTTTAATCGTTAAATATGCAGACAGCAAAGAAAAAAATAGAAAAGCAATAATGTATACAATTTTTCCATATTCGAATGATTGAACCCATAATGCAAAAGATTGAAAGTTCAATACAACTATTATCATAGTTAACCAAAATAATATATCTATGGTATTCTCTTGAATTTTTGCTTTATTTATATTGACAATTCGTGTGAGTCTTGATAGAGGTATCTCTTCTTTCTTTACGCTATAAAACATCTGTTGTAAAATAGTCTTTTCGATAATTTTTATATCAACAGGTTGTGGTTCATTTGATTCATTAAACTCACTAAATGAAGCCATTGAGATATTAGTAATCTTTTTTTTCTCGGAGGTTTTATCGGAGTTAAAAGCTAGAAAACTATTTAAGATAGTACTTTTACCAGCCCCATAAGGACCAGACAAAGCTATGTTTTTTGTATCTGGACGTTTATCACTAATACCAATATCTAATAGTTCAATATATAATTCGTTGTTATTTGCCCCATTATGAGGAGTTAAACTTTCAATATTGCAAATATATGTTGTTAAATTTGAATCATCCATAGAGAGGTAGCTCGTTTTTTTCATCGATTATATCAAAAACAAAACAAATATTAATATAAATATCAATTATAGAATTATAGAGAAGTTATGAGTATTGAAAAGTCTTATTATAGCAAAGTTTGATAATTCTAGAGACTATACGAATCATATATATTTGTATAGTTTCTTAAAAATTGTACAATAATTAAAAGGAAAAATATGGAAGAACTAAATATTGATGACATTACGTTGTTTAAAAACTATTTAACAGACAATGAACAAGATTTCAACAATATACATATTCCATATTTTATAGGCTCTCCAACACACATCTATAAAGTTAGTGAACATAGTAAAAAGAATGATGCTTTGGTCCCTATAGTCGTTTTAATAAAGAAAGGTGATAATTCATACCATTTCAAAGAAGTAATGTTTAATTGGAGCAGTATAGATCTATTACAAACATACTCTAGAATTAATCCAAGTGGACAATTGGAATACTTAGGTAATACAGAGAAGTACAGTGAGCTTTTTCATGAGCAAGAGATAGAAATAGATATCAAGAATGTAAAAGAAATAACTTTAGAAGATATTGTTTTAAAGCACAAGTATTATAGAAAATTGTCAACAGAACTATTAAACAAATATAAAAATGAAAACTTTTTTATCTTTTCTGCTAATAATAAGAATTATATTGTTCCTGCAATTGAGGTTGTAAGATACTTTTATTGTTTTTCAGACAGTGATTCACTAAAGCAAGCAGCACTCCATCCATCTGGTCTAGGAACACTTGTTAAAGATGTAAAAAAAGATCCTGAATCTAATAGGTATGATTTTTACCTTGAAAGTATTTCTGAAACTGCTGATCATAAAAAAGCATTTTATTTTCATTTCAATAAGAATTACTTGAGTAAATTTAATAGTATATTTTACAACTATAAAAAAGGTGATGTGATTAACACTTCTTTTCCAGCAGAAAATACCTTTAAAGTGATTTGTAAAACCTTAAAACTACCAAATAGCTCACATGAAACGTACCTAATAACTAGATTTGTTGCCACGGACCTTTTTAATAATTTCTTTAAAAATAACAATATTGATCTACATGTATTTCATCCCTTGCGGAAGAAAAAAGAGAAAAAAACAGGCAAAAGAGATCCAAATAAAGATAGAAAACGTAAAGTACCTAAAAATAGACCGCGTAGTTTTAATGATCAATTAGGCACGTCCGCTGAAATACCTCTTCAAGTTGTTGAAGATATTCCTAGTAAAGATTATTTTCCAGATAATGATTGGAAAGCAAAAATTGAAATAACTGGACAGAGAGTAGATAGAGGTGGACGCGTTGTAGAAGTGCCTGTTAATGTATCAGAGTCGTCTACTCAAGATGGTAAAGGTGATAAAAAGGGTACAGTTCAAAAAATTACTACATCAAGTAAACAACCACACATTGAGAATTATCCCGACCCTTTATATTCAGAAACAAATAAAGATATAAATAACTCAGTAGGCCTTGTTCAAGAGTTTAGATTGCATGGTTTTATGATTAGTTCTATCAATGTATATGATTTCCCAGATAAATCTGATATTAAAAAAATGGTAATATCGTACAAAGATAAAGAAAAGAAGAACAAAAGACAATATATTATTATAGGTTTATCAAAGGGTGATTATCAGTATGTATATTTAGATGTAGAAGCAAAAAAAGATAAAAAAGAGATATTGATTTTAAAAAATCAATCTGAAGATATGGCGCATAAATGTGTTTATCAACAAGTTTTTTATGGAAATCATAAATGGTTGGTTAAATCCTCATTTGGATTAGAAGAAGAAACAGATTATATTCGTGTAAGGCATAGTGCAACTGCTAAGCTAATAGTAGAAAATATCATTGATAAATTTAAAATATAAAGGTTGTATATGGGAGAAGTAAAAATTTCAAAAGCATATTGTTTTGAACTCAACAAAGTTGTGAATACAGAACAGGCAAGAGCTGCTTTTTTTAGTTCTGACAATACAGAGTATGATAAATTCAATTTTTATTGCTATTGTTGTGGAATAAGATATAAGGCAAAAAATATATTAACAAAACAAAAAATAAACCCAAGTGTTCACAATAAACCTCACTTCGCTGTATACTATACTGGGGATATCCATACTGATCCATTATGTGAGCATTTAAATGATGAAAAAAGAAGTGTTAAGCCATCTAAAGGTAATAATCCTAGTGGTTCAGAAGAGTTCTATCACAGTCATTTTTTATCTAGTCCTATTAAATCTGGGATAATAAGTGGATTAACTGGTATGGCTCCAGATATGATGGACAAAGACATTGTAAAAAATGCAGAAAATGAAACATTTGAATATAATATAGAGCAGACTTCAATATTTGAAGATATTGTAACCAACTATATAAAATTAAAAGAAGTGAATAAAACAGGTCAACATCTGTTAAAAATAGATGATTCTTTTGAGAAAACAACCACATATGAAAATGTTTTTTTAGAGTGGAAAAAAATAGCTTATTATTTTATATATGATAAAAGTCAGGATTATTTTAAGTATAGAATTTTTCATGGAAAAATACATAATAATAATTTTAAAGATGATGGAGAAAATTGGAGTTTTATTCTTGATTTTAATGTAGATAAGATTGAACTTAATGGCAAAAAAATAATTTCAAGGATTTTGTTTCCTACAGATGTTTTAAATAGTAACTTACCAACGAAAAACTTTTTTGAAAGCCAAAGAAAAAAAAACTATAGTTTAGATAAATGTTACTTAGTTGGAACTGTACCAAAGTTAATTGAGGTTGAAAATACTAATGGTATTGGTACACATCATGAAGTTCATTTTGTAGTAACCAATCCAAACTATATTGTAATTACATTTAAAGATTCAATTAATCTTTAATGATAGGGGTTTCAAAAAATTTATATAAAAAAGAATGTTTTTTGCTTCTTCATATCTGATGTTACAGTAAAAAGTTGATGGTTTATTTTCTTTCGTTTGTTCAGTGAAATTTTCTATATTCTCATAGGTTTCTTTATAATTAACATCTTTATTTTTAGAAATATTGAGAGAAATTTTTTGTTTTAAATTAGTATCTGTATTTTCTATGACTATTAATTCATTTTGATAAATATAAGGATTCTTAAATGTTTTACTAACTATATTGAATGTATCACTTAAAATCATATTTGGTATTTTTATTATCAAATGATGGTTATATCCTAAAGCTTTAAACAAGATATTTTTTAGACCCATTTCTTCATGATCTTCAATCCATGCTTCAATTTCATCTTCAAGTGTTAAATCATCTTTTTTATTAAATAGCTCTTTGTATGAATTTTTGTCTGTCATATTTTATCCTTTATGTTTACCTATCCTAGTTATCGCATTGTGTTCAATTCCAGATAAATACCAGTTTGGTAAATTACTTTTTTTAGTATTGCGATCATTCCAATGTAAAATATTGTGAATATCTGTAAGTCCACTATTCTTATAAAATTTATTTACTCTATATGGAAATTTTTCAAATAAAAAAAGAGCATGGGAAATATATCTTGCAAGATCATATGGATTAAGTTGTTTTACATATATTATTTTTTTATTCTTTGTGTGTATAATAGATAAAAGTATTGTTTTTAAAAGATAAAATAAACCTATAGAATAGTAATACCTATTGTTAAGTTTATAGTATCCTACTTTTAAAATATTTAGTATTTTAGATTGAGTTTTTATATGTTTTATCTTTGATGCATATGTGATCTCAGCTTTTCGTAAATCAAAACCACAATTATGACAGACATGTATCTTTCTAGTATATCCATTATCATAATACATGAATTTTTCACTGCAAGAAGGACATTTACATAACATATAGCATTTGTGCTTTGCACATATATTGTATAGCATGATCCGCCATAGTTGTCTAATATATGATTTTTCTTCTAAACATTTTGGACAAAACCTAGGACCTAAAAACTTTTTAGTATTGTGCTTGGTAGCATTAACTTCAGTGACCCATAATTTCTTGTACCTATCAATTTTTTCATCTAGAAATCCACTATATTTAAACAGCTGTAAATTTTCTATTTTAATACCTGTTTGAGCATAAAGTATTTCTTGCTGCTCATTAGTAAATTCATATAGATCTATGTCCTTTGTATGTAGTTTCTTTGTATGTAGTGATAAAATATTATCGCTGAAAATATATTTTATAATACTAGAGACATTTGTATGGTTGACTTTTGCTAACCTAATAAACCAAGAAGATAGTAATTCGTCTTTATATGGTTTTACAACAAACATCATGTTCTTCTTTCAGATGGTTTAATATAATTTATAGAGTTTAAAGTGTCTATTGTAATCTTCTCTTGATTATGTTTTAGAGCATATATGGAAGCTTTTTCTAATATACGGGCAAGTTCTCCTATCATCCCTTCAGACATATCATATAGTTTTGAAAAAAGTTTCTTTGTATGAAGGTTAGAGGCTTCCTTTAATGGTAATGTACTTTCAAAGCTCATAACTAATCTGGCAAAGTCCTCATTCGCTTTCCAGTTTTCAATTTTGATTGTTTCAAATCGATTTGCAATTTGAGGATCTGTACTAACAACACTTTGAACCTCCCAAACACCAGCAGCTACTATAGGAATTTTTAAATCATTACCTAGTTGTTTTACAGCTGTTAAAAACTCTCTTTGAAAATGGACTTTTCCATGAAAAATATCCTGAAATTCATCTATGACTATCATTCTTGTTTTAAGATCAGCAAGTACATTTTTAACTTGATACTCTTTTCTTGAAGCACTCTCTTTGGTGCCATAAGGCACCAATATTTCATCTAATATTTTTTCGTATAGAGCAGTATGGCTTGGAGATATAGGAGCACTAATTTTTATTACAGGGATAGTAGTGTAAACATCTAAATACATTGGATGTTTAGACATAAACTGATTTATTATTGTTGTCTTACCATTATTAGTACTCCCAACAATTAAAAGATTTGGCATTCTGTCTTTTTTGGGATGTTCAAAAAGTTCTTCTAATTCATCCAAAATATTTAGTGCTTGTGGATATGGTATCCATATCTGCTCTTTACATTTTTTAATTCTTTCATCAAGTGGTTTGTCTAGGTATTCTTTAGCTGTAGTTGTTAATTTAGCTAAGTGTATATTATCCATTACGGTACTCCTTAAAGTATACCGTCATCATCATCGGGGACAATGAAGTTATGATTTATTTGATTATCTTCTCTTGCTTTAAATGTATCATCAATATTTTCAAATGGTTTTATATCATCTAAGTTAAACCATGCATCTTCAGCTTTTTCAACTTTCGCAGGAGTATGTTTTTCAGACTCGACTTTTTGTCTTACTGTCTGTTGTTCTATAGTCTTATTAAACTTTGATATTCTATCTATAGTTTTTCTATGAGTCTTTGTTTTATTTTTAGATTCGAATGCTATTTGTCTGAGTCTTTCTAAAGCCTCAAATACTTCGTTTTCATTATAGTTTTTGTTATTTGTGGAGTTTAGATGTTTTTTAGCTGCTCTATATTCCCATAAAGAGACTTTTGGGAATCTGCTATTTCTATATGGAACCATATAATATCTCTTAACATTTGGATCGAAAAACCAAATATTACTAATGTCTCTAGGATCCCTACGTATGATAAACTTTCTTTTTACTTTATGGCCTCTTATTATTTCGTAAGAATCTATCCACGCATTTAAAACTTCACTATAGTAATAAATTTGATCTATTTGAATACCGTATTTTTGGATAGTGCGTTCCTGTTTTGGGAGTAGATTAACATATAAAAATTGTTCATCTTCTATACGCTTTGGTAATCCACGAGGAGGTTGGACTTTAGTTCCAAATATTCCATTTTCATACATTTGAAAAGGTGTCATGTTTAGACTAGAGTGTATTTTCTTGTGATAAACATCAGCTATTAAAATAGTAAGCCATTTTTCAAATTCACCAAGAGTCATAGTGGCTTCTTTTTGAGAATTATATTCTCTTTTATTAGCAATATTAGAGAATGTAGTTCCATCTAGTGTATGGATGTATTTACTAAGTGAACCAAGTAATCTTTCAATATGAGCCCCAAACCTTGCTTTTCCTACAGGTCTCCACACTATATTTATTCCGTATTCATCACATACATTTTGTAAATCAATACCTCGGAACTCCTTTGCGTTATCCATATGAATCATATTAGGTATACCCCAAACTGGCCATTCTGATTCAAATTGATATTTCTCTTTTAATTTATCTTTATTTAACATAGCTCTGTATAAAGTCTGTCCTGTAGCAAAATAACCTGGACTCTCAAAGGATATATAGAATCCAGCTACCATTCTTGAATATACATCTATAGCCATTGTTATCCAAGGTCTGCCTAGCTCTTGTCTATACTCATCATCTACTAAGATGACATCAGCTTTTGTATGGTCTATTTGTAATACATGCAGAGGATAAAGTCCATCAGGATATTTGCCTTGGTCAAATTCAAATTTTTCAACGGCTTTCTTACCATCTCGTTTTTTAAGGATCTGAGACTCTCTCAATGTCTTTATACGTCTTATTACAGATGACTGAGATGGTAGTTTGACATCTGCTTTTTCGCACTTTGTAGCAATTAATTCGTATGCTCTTTGTGCGGTAGGCTTTAGTTTTGTAAGATAGTACTCATTTAAAACAATATCTATGATTGCATCTTGTTCCTTTGTGAGTCTACTTTTTCCTTTGCCACCTTTTGGTTTTAATGAAGCTAATGCACTTAGTTGACCTGATGTTTCATATGCGCGAATCCAGTTATAAAGAGTAGTGGGTGATATTTGAAGTTCTTTGGCTCTCTTTTCAACCGCTTTACGAGACTTTAAACCTATTATTGGTCTTATAGCTTCATACCTATTTTTAGCTTCTTGAAGCTTTTTTGAAGGAATAGCTGATAAGTCTTCACATATTTTCGCATCTTTTTTATTTATTGGTTTAGAAGCTAAGTCTCTAATATTTAATCGTTCGGTCTCGTATGTAGTAGTATTCTTTGCAAATACATAATTAAAGTCTATAACTTTTGAAATAATATACTCTTGATCTAGTTTATATACTTTTGCATCTTCTTTTATTTCTAAACTCATAAGAGGTATCCTTTAGGCATCTTCCCTTTTAAGTTTGCTTGGTAATCTTCTTCATCATACCTCTTAAGTTCTAATAGCTGTGTTGAGAGTGAAAGCTTTTTAAATAAATTAATACGAATAATATTTCTGCGTATCATGCACCACAAGGTATCAAGTAAAGCTAGTTGTTTGAATTTATCGGAACTATAAGAGTTTAATAATTCTTCAATTGTTACAAAGGGATAAAATAAATTTTCTACTATTTCTAAATTATTTGGATCTAAAGTATTATAGTTTAGAAGAAAATGTGCATTAAATTTATACCCTTCACTTAGAATAAAACTACATCTATCTGTATAAAGGTAAAACTTTGTATTAGAATCTTCTAGGTATTTTTGTGTGGCTCGATACTTATTTTTTGATTCTGGTAAGATTTTTTTTAATTCATTATAGTACTTAACCTCCACAACAATATCATCGTAGCCATCAGGAGTTTTTAGATAAAAGTCTGGAGTATATTTAAAGGTTTTATTGTCAATCGTATACTCTACTGTAAACGGTTGCTCCAAAATTTTTAGTACGAGATTGTTTAATTCAAAAATGTATAGAAAATCACGTTCAAGTTTAGATTCATAGCTTATTAGTCTTGATGATTTAGTACTAGAAAACTTCCCAGTAATATTGCGATAGTTTTTTGGAATAATCCTAGAAGGTTCTTTAAACATATTAACCTCAATCAGTATGGTTTAGTTTGAATAATTGTAATTTAATACAATAAACTATGACTATTGTACAATTTGATTTGACTCAAAAATCATCAAATTATGTGATATTTCTATGTATTGTACAAAAAAATATGATTGATGTCACCAAGGTTTGATGCTTCGCGGTAAAGTTCGGGAGTCATAGGCAAAGCAAGATAAAGGGCTTTATAGAGTGTTGCTATTTTAGGATCTTCATGTGCTTTTTCTATAAAAGCGGCTAATTTTTGACGTAAAGAGAGACTATAGTCTATATGTATAATGCGGCTATAGCCAAAGTAGCTTTGCATAAAACTTGCGAAATCAAGATCTTGGGGCCAGAGCATAAGCTTTATAGTATACCCCTCAAGCTTGGCAAAATCAAGAGCGCGTGTAGTATAAAAAATAGAACCATCTTCAGATTTGCATTTTACAATATGATAGCGTCTTGTACTTCCATCATCATACGTTTTTGTTTTGATATATTGTTTGAGTATAGTTGCTTTTACAAGGGTATAGTCGAAGTAAGCGAGTTCTTTATAGCGTTTGTATTCAAAAAAAAGAGAAATACTTAGAATAAGGGTAAAAAGAGCAAGAAGATAGAAAAACTCCCTTTTTCTGCAGAAGAGGGGGAGTTTCTCAAAAGCCATCTAGAGTGTCGGCATAGAGACCGATTCTTCTTGCGGTACTTCGATATTGGCAGAGCGGGTATCGATATTTTCATAGACCGTCTCTACCCCTTTTGAAAATGTAGGGGCATCGACAAAGCGGGTGAGTTTCTTTTGAAATACAAGTTTGACATGACCAGTAGGACCATTACGCTGTTTTCCGATAATGATCTCGGCATCTTCTTCCTCTTTTTCTACATAGGTAGGGGTAAACTCTTTACCCTCCGCTTTTGCCGCTTTTTCACGCTCTTTTTCCTCTTTGTAGAGGTAGACATCATCACGGTATACAAAGAGGATAATATCAGCATCTTGTTCAATAGAACCCGATTCACGAATATCGCTTAGCATCGGGCGCTTGTCATTTCTACTCTCAAGTCCACGGTTAAGCTGAGAGAGAGCAACGATAGGAATGCTAAGTTCACGCGCAAGCATCTTAAGCCCCCGTGAGATCTCAGAGACCTGTAGGTGTCTATCTTGGCTTCCGATCCCTTGCATGATTTGAAGGTAGTCGATAACCGCGATCTCGATCTCTGGGTGTTGGTTTTTGAGTTTTCTGAGTTTAGAGCGGAGTTGATTGATATTCACGCTTCCCTGATCATCAACAAAAAGTTTTGCAGAGTTCATCTTGTCTACAGCGTTGTTCAGGTTGCTCCATTGATTATCATCCATATCACCTACACGTAGTTTTTGCAGTGGAATAGAGGTCTGAATAGAGAGTAGACGTAGCATCAATTGCTCAGCAGGCATCTCAAGTGAGAAAAATGCAACCCCTTTGCCTTGAACGATAAGGTTATTTACGGTATTTAAAATAAAAGAGGTGTTATGTGTAACCGTCATATCTTCTAATAAAAAGAGATGGTTGCCATCAATGGTAAAACCGTAATACTCATCTACTTTGTCATACTCTACCTTGATACCCGTATGTTTTACATCTCTTGCGGCTTTAAGAGCTCTTGCTTTTTTTCTTTTTATTTTCGTCGGAATAGTATCAAGCGGACCTACAATGCGTAAACGATATACTTCACATTCATAAGCTATTTTTTTGATACGGGCTTTTTTTGTTTTGAGTGAGACACGAAAGCCTAAAGAGTCTGCAAGAAGTTTGATCTGACGTGCAAGGCGTTCCTCTTTTTGTACGATCTCAAAGACATTATATTTTGGATCGTAGTAGCCGTCGCTGTCTATAATACCGGCTAATAAAGAGAGTCTGTGCTCTTTTGTATTGTGTAAAAAGTGGTGTGGTATATGTTTATTGTTAAGTACACCGAGTTTACGCAGTGTAGTTTGCAGGGAGGTGTCAGTTTTGTAGTAGCCGCCTCTTTGCCCTGAGGTGATTCCATAAACAGGGCATTTTTCTTTTGCACTCTGCTTGGTCACTTGAAGATCGAGCCGTGATGCATACTCTTTAAGATATGTAATGATCTCTTTGTCTTGGGTTGTTATATTGACGCTTGAGGAGTGCCCATCTCCAAGCCATAGCCCTAAAAAGTAGGGTTCAAGCTCAAGAGGTCTTGGTACAAAGTCTACTGCAACTTTATACCCTTTGTAGTTAGATCTAAATTTATCTGATTTAGAAAGATACTCTTTAATAGAAATATTGAGCAGATCCCCATGCTTGTGTTTGCCCTCATTGCGACTGCGTTTAAGAGAGAGAATATGACTTTCATTAACACGGTAATCGATCCCTTTGTTCTGACGCACCCAATACATCTTCTCACGACCGCGGGCAAGAGAGAGTACATTACGGGGTGTAGAATCATCACCCATAAGTTGATCGCCAACCTGCACATCTTCAACATTTTTGAGCGTTCCATTATACATTACCACTTTTGTACCAGCACCTAAGCATTTCCCCATTGCCGGTCTTGCCGCGATAATTACAAGATCTCCTTTTCCAAAGCCTGTTGTCATTTTGTTAAGCTCTGTAAAACCTGTATCGACCCCTACAAGTACACTGTTACCGCGTGCTTTCATCTCTTTGATGTATTCCATGGTGTCATAAGTCATGGTTGGGGAGTCTTTAAAGTCGCTTGTTTGGTTGTCTTGCGTGATCTCATAGAGCTTTTTCTCGACAATATCTACCACATCGGCACTTGGAAGCTCCTCTTCAACTGTTACACGCTTGATCTCGGTAGTAAGGGTAAGCAAGTGGCGCTTGAGTGATTTGTCTTTGATCTCTTTGATATACGCTGAGGTGTTTGAGATCGGATTTGCAGAGAGGATCTCTAAGAGGACTTGTTCATCAAACTTTTTGATCTTTACAAGCTCTTTTTTTATAAACTCCTCATCGATCGGTTCATCTTTTTGAAAAAGAGTAAGCATCGCTCCATAAATATCCTGATGTGCAGGCAGATAAAAGTCATCTTTTTTAAGTGCTGTACTTATGTCATCAAACTGACTTGGATCAAAAACTATAGAGCTGAGAATCGATCGCTCAAAGGCTAAGTTGTAAAGATTATCTTGCATGGTTACATCTTTCGTAAAGATTTTGTAAGTATTGGGTGAGTGGCAGAATTTTCTTGTTTTCTTCAATGGCTAAAAGAAAAGTTTCTTGCATAGAGATATGGTGTTGTTGAATAAGTGTAATAAGCTCTTCTTCAAAAAGAGTCAAGTTATTTTTTATAACACTAAAAACCTCTTCTTCGTCTAAACCGAAGTAAGCATGTGCAATAATATTTCTAAAATCAACTATTTTTCTATATTTTTTATTTTCTAAAATTTTAGATTCGATAAGAATACGTGTTGCCTCTCCGATGATCTCTAGTTCTCGTATAGTAGCATCCCATACGATTTCGTTCCACTTTAGAGATTCTGCATCTGATATATCAATGGTGTATCTTTGGATTTTGTTTATAGCTATAAAAATATCAGCTATATAAAGGGTAAAGTCTCTTTTAGACATAAATGATCTCTTTATCTATATATTTTTTAATAAGAAGTCTTACATTTTTTGTTTTTCCAAGATCTACGGTTTTTCCAAATGCATCTTCTAAAAAATATTTTAATTCAAAAAAGTTATCAAAAGAAGAGGGCATATCAACAAGAATATCTATATCGCTGTTTTCATTTGGCGTACCCTGTGCATAACTTCCAAAAAGCCCGATCTTGCTTACATTATAGCGCTCTTTTAAAAGTTGTTTATTTTGACGCAAAAAATCTAAAATATACTCTTTTGTCATTCTTGATCCTTCTTTACGACTTACTAGCCATCTCTTCAACTTCTGAGACAAATCTCTCAACAAGCTCTTTTTCATCAAGGTTAGCTACTACTTCCCCTTTGACCATCACAAGCCCTTTACCTTTGCCATACGCTATAGCTACATCGGCATGTGCCGCTTCACCAATGGCATTGACCACACAACCCATTACTGAGACATTCAGCGGTGCTTTGATATGTTTGGTACGTTTTTCTATCTCACTAACCGCACTCACGAGATCTGCTTCGATACGTCCGCAGGTAGGACAGGAGATAATATTTAATCCATCTTTTGCCGCACCGCTGTCTTTGAGTATGGCGCGCCCAACATTGATCTCCTCTTCAAGTTCCCCTGTAATACTTACACGCAGGGTGTCACCTATACCGTCTAAAAGAAGCGTACCAAGCCCAATGGAGCTTTTTACTGTAGCATGAAAGAGGGTTCCTGCTTCTGTCACACCCAGATGAAAGGGGTAACTATTCTTTGGGCGCAACATGCGGTAGGCATCTACTGTACGCCCTACATCAGAAGCTTTGAGTGAGACTTTAATATCGCTAAAGCCAAGATCTTCGAGATATTTTATATTATACTCGGCTGAAGCGACCATCCCCTCGGCAGTTTGCCCGTATTTGTTTTCAAACTCTTTTTCTAAACTTCCTGCATTTACCCCTATGCGGATCGGAAGATTACGCGTTTGGCATGCTTTGACAACCTCGGCTACCTTTTGTTTTGAACCAATATTACCCGGGTTGATACGGATGCAGTCTACAGACTCTGCCGCTACAAGTGCAAGTTTGTGGTTGAAGTGAATATCTGCTACAAGTGGTAATGAAATACGCTCTTTGATCTCTTTTAGAGCAAGAGCGTCTTGCATATCAGGAACTGCGACACGTACAATATCACAGCCTGCAAAATGGAGACGGTTGATCTGCTCTACCGTAGCCTCTACATCTGCAGTTTGTGAGTAGGTCATCGACTGCACACTTATAGGTGCATCACCGCCCACTGCTATATCTCCGACAAATATTTTTTTAGTTGGGTATCTTTTTATCATAGAGTGGATTGTAGCGACAAAGGGATAAAAAAGTGCTTTGAAAAGATTCTTATATTTTATAATGCTTTAGTCCTTTTTAGATAGAATTAAAAAAATTAGTAAAAGTTAAAAAAGAACAATAATGAAAAAAGAGTATGACAAAACTCTCTACAGACTTTTAGAAATTTTAAAGCGACTGTATGAGGGTGAAATATTAAACACGAAGAGTTTAGCATTAGATTTTAATGTTACCCCAAGAACCGTTAGAAGAGATTTCGCACGACTTTCTTATTTTCCAATTGAAAAATCAAGACAAGGTTATAGGTATGCAAATGGATACCATTTACTAAAAAGTTCGAAAGAAAATGAAATTTTGCTTTTTGAAATGTTTGAACAGTTTTCAAAAAATATGGGAGAAGGCGCATCTAAAATTATTTCTAAGCAACTATCAAAACTATACAACCCCTCAACTAAACATCCATTTTTTTTTAATGAGGTGATTGAAGATATTACTGATAGAAGTGAACTTTTTTTGTTGATGCAAGATGCAATAGAACAAAATCGTGTAGTAAGATTAAAATACTTAGGTATTATAAGAGAAGTTTATCCTTATAAAATAGCAAGTTTTGAAGGGTTTTGGTATTTGTTTTGTAAAGAAAGAGAAAAGTATAAAACTTTCTATTTTAAAGATATTCAAGACGTTTTATTATTAGAGAACACTTTTAAATGTGATAAGCAAGCGCTTAGAACAATGGAAAACGCTCTTAATATCTGGTTTGAAGCGCAAGAAAAAAGTTTTGAAGTACTTTTACATGTAGACAGCAAAATAGCAAAGCATCTTGCAAGGCGTCCTTTAAGTAAAACACAAAAAGTTCTTAAAGAATCTGAAAATGGAGATATTGAGATCAGTTTATGTGCTACTAGTGATAATGAAGTAATTCATATGCTAAAAAAATGGCTTCCAAATCTCAAAGTTATAACACCTTTACGAATTCATGAACAATTTAAAAGGGAGCTACAAATATATATTGATTCTTAAAAAAGGACACCACGCTGTCCGCATACTATGTAAAAATAAAAAAAAATTAAAAGAGAAGGGATCTTAATGTTGTCAAATTTTACAAATCAGTATCAGCTCTCAAAAACCTTGCGTTTTGAACTTAAGCCTGTTGGTGATACACTCAAGCATATAGAAACAAATGGCTTGATTGTCCAAGATGAAACACGCTCAGAAGAGTATCAAGAAGTAAAAGCAATTATCGATAAATATCACAAAGCTTTTATTGATGAAGCATTTCAAGATGTTGTACTCAGTAATCTTAAAGAGTATGAAGAACTTTTTTTGAGAAAAATCGCGACGAAAAAGCTTTTGAAAAAGTACAAGCCATACTACGTAAAGAGATCGTTGCAAATTTTAAGAAACACCCTCAATATAAAACACTCTTTAAAAAAGAGCTTATAAAAGTTGATTTGAAAAATTGGCAAGAGTTGTCTGATGTAGAGAAAAAACTTGTAAGCCATTTTGATAATTTCACAACCTACTTTACAGGTTTTCATGAAAATCGTGCCAACATGTACACAGATAAAGCAAAACACTCTTCTATCGCTTACCGTATTATTCATGAAAATTTACCAATTTTTCTAACGAACAAAAAACTTTTTGAGACTATCAAGCAAAAAGCACCACAACTTGCACAAGAGACGCAAAATGCTTTATTGGAGCATCTCAATGGTGCAATAGTTGAAGATATGTTTGAACTTAGTTATTTTAACTATCTACTTTCGCAAACGCATATCAATCTATATAATCAAATGATTGGAGGAATCAAACAAGATAGTTTGAAAATTCAGGGCTTAAATGAAAAAATCAATCTCTATCGTCAGGCAAACGGCTTATCAAAACGTGAACTGCCAAATCTCAAACCATTACACAAGCAGATACTTAGTGATCGTGAAACACTCTCTTGGCTTCCTGAAGCATTTGAAAGTAATGAAGAACTCGTGCAAAGTGTACAGAATTATTATGAGAATGAAGTATTGGCTTTTGAGTGTTGTGACGGAAAGGTCAATCTTTTAAAGAAACTGCCTGATCTTTTGAGTCAAACACAAGATTATGATTTGTCAAAAATCTATTTCAAAAATGCTCTAGCACTTACAACTGCATCACAAGTGATTTTTAAAGATTATCGCATTATGAAAGAAGCACTTTGGGAAGTAAATAAACCTAAAAAGTCAAAAGATTTAGTGGCGGATGAAGAGAGGTTTTTTAACAGGAAAAATAGCTATTTTAGTATCGAAGAGATCGACAATGCTTTAAAAGATGCAAAACTTTCGGCTTCTATGATGCAATATTTTCAAAGCGAATCAAGCAAGAATATAGAACAGATTCAAGTTGCTTACAACGAGTGGAAATGTAATAGTTCAAATAAAGAGCTTTTAAAAGCATTTTTAGATGCGCTTCTTGCATATCAACGTCTTTTAAAACCGCTTAATGCTCCAAATGATCGTGAAAAAGATGTCGCTTTTTATGCCTATTTTGATGCTTATTTTGGAAGTCTAAATGGTGTTGTCAAACTCTACGACAAAGTGCGAAACTTCATGACGAAAAAACCCTATTCGCTTGAAAAATTTAAGCTCAATTTTGAAAGTGGATATTTACTTAATGGATGGTCTCAGGAATATGAAACAAGAGCAGGCTTGTTATTTGAAAAAGAGGGTATGTATTATTTGGGAATAAATGTCAAAAAACTCACTGAAAATGAAAAATCTTATCTTACCGATAATTCAAATGGCAATTCATTAAAAAGGGTAATTTTAGATTTTCAAAAACCTGATAATAAAAATATCCCTCGATTGTTTATTCGCTCAAAGGGGGATAATTTTGCTCCTGCCGTAAATGCGTATAATTTACCTATACAGTCAGTTATTGAAATATATGATTTAGGAAAATTTAAAACCGAATATCGAAAAACAAACCCAGATGATTATAAGTATTCTTTACATAAATTGATTGACTATTTTAAGCAAGGCTTTTTAAAACATGAGTCTTATAAACACTATAATTTTGGGTGGAAAGAGACGAATAAATATTTAGATATTGCAGAATTTTACAAAGATGTTGAAACTTCATGCTATGAAGTTAAATACGAAACTGTCAATTGGGATCGGCTTATAGAATATGTTGCAGATGGCAAACTCTACCTCTTTCAAATCTACAATAAAGATTTTTCCCCATTTAGCCAAGGAACGCCGAATATGCACACGCTCTATTGGCGTGCACTCTTTGATGAAAAAAATCTTGCTGATGTGATCTACAAACTAAACGGGCAAGCAGAGATATTTTTCCGTAAAAAATCGATCGAGTACTCCCAAGAGAAGCTTCAAAAAGGGCATCATCACGAAATGCTAAAAAGTAAGTTTACCTATCCTATCATCAAAGATCGCCGTTTTGCTTTTGATAAATTCCAGTTTCATGTGCCTATAACATTGAATTTTAAATCTTCTATAAAAGTTCCATCAGAAGAAAAATTTAAAATTTCATTCAATACGAAAATAAATGAAAATGTAAAAAATTTTATTGCTAAAAATAGCAATATTAGAGTCATCGGTATCGACCGTGGTGAGCGCCATCTACTGTATCTTTCTCTCATAGATGCCAAAGGCAAAATAGTGGAACAGTTCACACTCAACGAAATTGTCAATAGTTACAATGGCAAAGAGCATAGCATAGATTACCATGCCAAACTAGATGCAAAAGAGAAAGACCGTGACAAAGCACGCAAAGAGTGGGGAGTGGTCGAAAACATCAAAGAGCTAAAAGAGGGATATTTGAGCCATGTCATCCATAAAATCGCGACACTCATCGTCGAGCACGGTGCGGTCTTAGCGATGGAAGATTTGAACTTTGGCTTTAAACGCGGGCGTTTCAAAGTCGAGAAACAGGTCTATCAAAAGTTTGAAAAAGCACTTATCGACAAGCTAAACTACCTAATTGATAAAAAGCAAAATAAATTATCTCTTGGAGGTGTTCTAAACGCTCTTCAGTTAAGTGGTGTATATCATCTTGAATCGCTTGAGAAATTAAAACAAAGCGGCTTTTTATTTTATGTCCCAGCATGGAACACTTCTAAAATAGACCCAGTGACAGGATTTGTTAATCTTTTTGATACGCGTTATGCAAGCGTGGAAAAATCCAAAGCATTTTTTGCGAAATTTAAAACGATTCGCTATAACGAAGCCAAAGATTATTTTGAGTTTTCATTCGATTACAACGACTTTACCGACAAAGCAAAAGAGACACGAAGTGAGTGGACGCTTTGCACTTACGGTGAGCGTATTGTAAGCTTTAGAAATGCAGAGAAAAATCATCAATGGGACAGTAAAACGATCAGTCTTACAGCAGAGTTTAAAAATCTTTTTGGTGCGTTGCATGGTAATGATATTAAAGCGTACATTTTAGAACAAAACTCAACTGAGTTTTTTAAGTCACTTATGTATTTATTGAAAATTACTTTACAGATGCGTAACTCAATTACAGGTACTGATATAGACTATCTTGTCTCACCCGTTGCAGATGAAGCAGGGAACTTTTACGACAGTCGTAAAACAGATCGATCTTTACCTAAAGATGCAGATGCTAATGGTGCTTACAACATAGCACGCAAAGGTCTGATACTTATGCAGCGTATTCAAAAAGCTGAAGATCTTAAAAAAGTGAATTTAGCTATTTCTAATCGTGATTGGCTCCGCTATGCTCAAGGGCTGGTATAATGAGATGGAACCTTATATCCCCATCTCATTTTTAAACGATTTTATTTTTTGTCCTCGTTCCATCTACTTTCATCAGCTTTATGGCAGAAGCAGTGAAAGTTTGTACCACAGTACCGACCAAAGTGAGGGCAAAGCTGCCCATATTGCTGTTGATACAAAGACTTATACAACAGCGAAAAAAGTATTGCAAACTATAGAGATCTATAGTCAAACCTATGGTTTGGGTGGGAAGATAGATACCTTTGATACCCAAACGGGCGTTTTGACTGAACGCAAAAAAAAGATAAAAGTGATTTATGATGGTTATATTTTTCAACTTTATGCACAGTACTACTGTTTACTAGAGTCAGGATATAAGGTCAAGTCTATGAGACTCTATAGTATGGATGATAATAAGATCTACCCTATTGTGCTTCCTAGCGAAGATAAAGTGCGTCAGAGTGCTTTTGAAGCACTTTTACGACAAATACACACTTTTGATCTAAGTGCACCATTTGATGCAAATCCGAATAAATGCTTCCGATGTATTTACCGTTATTTATGTGATGTAGCATCATGATGAGCTTGAGCGATTTTAAACAAAAGCAGATCATTATTGCGCTTTTAAACCACGGCGAAAAGTTGAGTTTTAAAAATGATAATATAGTCATAACAGATAAAGAGGGCAAAATTAAGCACCAATCAACATGTTATAGACTCTTTGCACTTATGATAGTTGGAAATATTAGTATTACTTCGGGGCTTTTACAACGCTCTAAAAAGTTTGGCTTTAGCATCACACTTTTAAGTTACGGGCTTATCTCTTATGGTATCTGGCAGTATAAAACTGAAGGAAATTTTTTGCTCAGACAAAAGCAATATGCTTATAAAAGCAATGCTATTGCACTGCATATCGTACAAAATAAAATCGACCAGCAAATTATTCATTTACAAAAAAGACGTAATAAGTCTGATACTTTAGTTCAAGCGATCAATAAACTACGAGACTACAGAGGAAGACTGTTGGATGAATCTCTAGATTTTCAAGAGATTTTAGGTGTTGAGGGTGTTGCTTCAAGACTCTATTTTTCAAATATGTTTGACAACATAGAGTGGAACGGGCGCACACCTAGAACCAAAAAAGATATAACAAACCTTTTAATGGATATTGGCTATATGCAGTTGTTTCATCTTTTAGATGCGATGCTCAATCTTTATGGATTTGATACATATAAAGGAGTGTACCACAAAGAGTTTTATCAGCGTAAGTCTTTGGTTGCAGATATTATAGAGCCGTTTCGAGCTATTGTCGATTACAGGATCAGAAAAGCGTACAACTTGGGGCAAATCAATCCTGATGATTTTGATCTTATTAACGGGCAGTATCGCCTTTTTGGAGATAAAGCAAAGCCTTATACTAAATGGTTACTAGAGGCGATTTTAGAGTATAAGAATGAGATGTTTTTGTATATACAGCAATATTATAGAGCATTTATACAAGAAAAACCCATTGGAGCTTACCCCATGTTTTTAGGAAAAGTGCCATGATTATAGTTTCGTATGACATAAGTGATGACAAGCTCCGCACAAGATTTTCAAAACTTCTTTTAAAATATGGATTTCGTTTGCAGTATTCAATATTTCAAATTAGGAATAGTAAAAGAATCTTGGCACTTGTCTCTTCTGAAATAAAAAATAAATTTGAGAAGCATTTTGCTCAAACCGATAGTGTTATTATCTTTAATCTTAGCGAGCAGTGTAAAATAACAAGGTATGGCTATGCAAAAAACGATGAGGAAGATCTCATCATTATAGATTAAATTGCAAACCTTAGTCTTTATGAGAATATTGTTCTATTTCTAGTGCAATTTTATCTTTTTTTTAGTAAAAAATAGGGTAAAATGCTACTTATGGTAACTAAAGTGGCAGTTTATCTGTCTAAAGGTACCACCAAATTTCTACTGTTGTAGATGTTCTCTGGAATAGTGTTCAAGATAGAGTCTAAAGGTACCACCAAATTTCTACTGTTGTAGATGTTCAAAGTGCTTTTGTAAACATACAAGAGTCTAAAGGTACCACCAAATTTCTACTGTTGTAGATATATTTCGTATGTTTTATTAAAAAGATGTCTAAAGGTACCACCAAATTTCTACTGTTGTAGATCTGGAAACAACGTCCCGTCAGGAATACGTCTAAAGGTACCACCAAATTTCTACTGTTGTAGATTATAGACCTTAGCGGTGTAAATAAAAATGTCTAAAGGTACCACCAAATTTCTACTGTTGTAGATATATAGTGATGGCATATATAGGAGCGATGTCTAAAGGTACCACCAAATTTCTACTGTTGTAGATTGAACTATCGCAACAGAGTCTTGATGTGGTCTAAAGGTACCACCAAATTTCTACTGTTGTAGATAAAAATCCCTGCTCAATCAGTTCGTCTGTCTAAAGGTACCACCAAATTTCTACTGTTGTAGATAGAGTTCTTTGTATTCCTGCCAAGATGTCTAAAGGTACCACCAAATTTCTACTGTTGTAGATAACATTTTACAATTACCAATAGAAGTAAGTCTAAAGGTACCACCAAATTTCTACTGTTGTAGATAGGGTAAGATAAACTTGCCTGCCTACCAGTCTAAAGGTACCACCAAATTTCTACTGTTGTAGATGAAGCATTAGGAAACCTTTGCGAGATCGTCTAAAGGTACCACCAAATTTCTACTGTTGTAGATGATGAAGCTATGATGTTTTATTCTGTAAGTCTAAAGGTACCACCAAATTTCTACTGTTGTAGATAAAAAAAGTGAGTTGGGACAACTCTATTTGTCTAAAGGTACCACCAAATTGAAGATAAAGACGCGGCACAAAACCGCATTTTTTATTAAAATGATACTATTTGATTGAGTGTAGCGATTGTGCTTGTTTTGAGGTCAGATACCTCAAACATCGCTTTAAAGTTTTCAGAGTGCTCATTGGTATCACTAAAGAGATCTTGGGCAAATGGGTATGCAAGTGTTTGGTAAAGAAGTTCTACCTCTATACGAAAGTTTTGTTGTTGAAGGTTTGTGATCGCATAGCGGATCGTATCACTTCCACCAACAAAGTTTGTATCATCTTTTGCATCTCCTCTTACAGCGATATCACTTGAAGCACTCTCTTTTTCAAAACCAAGAGGTAAGATGCGGTTGTCTTTTTTATAGCTTGCTGCACGTAGAAGTGTATAGGTGATCTCTTCATCACTATTTTGCATAACCGCTTCATAGATCTGTACTTGATCTTCAGAGCTAATGGTAGTGTAGTGCGGTTCATAGCTATTGATATCTACATCACTATTTGCCCCTACGATACTTCCGTTACCATTTACTTTTCCAGACTCAAAGATCAGGTTATTACTTGCATCATAGAGCTTAAAGTGAACAAATGCTCTTCTCGATGGAAAGCTTGTTGGAAGTTTATGCCCTGTTGTGCTTGTGATTTTTAGATCTATATAAAGTGCACCTTCACTAAAGTTACTGTTTTCTAAAGAGATTGTTGCTGCACTCTCTAGCAGTTGAGTAGAGTTGATCAGACTTGTTTCAAAGTCTGCATCGACTACGCCTAGAGACTCTTTATTTTTATTAAGAATATCAAGCATAAGCTTATTGCCACCAACAAAAGTATGTTCTGCAAAGTTGTCTCTTTGTTCAGAAACCCATGGTGGACGATTTGAGATCACAACGCCATCTGTACGTTTCATGTGGCAGTCTTGACAGCTTTGTGTAGAGGCATAGCTACTATGTTCCCACTCTGTATAAGGCATCTGCTCAGGAAATTCACTTTGGGCAGTGTCGGTTAAAACCACACCATCTGCGTCAACATAAGGTGTTTTGAGATTATGACATGTTGCACACATTTTAGACTCAGAGATATGGGTGCTTTGTTGTGGAGTGTAGTTAACCTGCTCTTGCATAGGTGATGCTGCTATATTATTGTATTGTCCATAAATAATGCGTTGCGAGCCTATTGAGTAGTTTCCTGAAAAACTTGCAAGTTCTCCAAGTGTTTGTGTATTTTCGATCTGGTGGCAGAGTGTACAGCTCACACCATTCATCGCTTCATCGTAGTGAGGGTTTTGAGCATTTAAAAAGCCATCATCAAAGATTTTGATAGTCTCTTGCATAAAATGCGCTTCTTTATGTGCCATAGGTGCATGACATTTTGTACATTTGTCATTTATCACCTCTTCTAGATGCGGATTACGTTGGATCTCAGAAGCAACTTTTGCCTTCCAAAAAGGATCTTTCGTGGAGTTTGCCATCATCGTAGCACTCCATGCATTCTCGATGGAAACATCTCTTCCTTGTGCATCAGTGATACCATTATGACAAACAGCACAGTTGTCTGAACCCGAAAAATGTGTTGACGTAAAAGCACGATCTTCAAGAGTAGTAGGTGTTGAAGTGTCTATAGGAGTTTGTGTTTGGTTATTCTCTGAAGAGGAACCACCTCCGCCACCACAGCCTAAAAAGAGAAATGCAAAAGATGCAAAGCCAAGCGATACGATATGTTTCATAGAAGATTCCTTAGAGTGAAGTGATATCTCTTTATCTCAATTATAGCACTTCTATGCAAGATGATCCTTGCATAGAAAAAAAGATATTTTAAAACTTGATATCTAAGTTTGTATAGATATAGCGTCCAGGTTCATTCAGAAGCATTTTCTCAGTTCCTGCCGCGAGTAGTGTTAGATCTAAGTAAGTATTGGACTGTGCATATGTTTCATCTGCAATATTATTTACACCTAAAGTAAAGTCTACATGTTTGTTAAAAGCGTGTTTTACTTTTGCATTGAGTGTAGTCCAAGCATCAAGAGCTTGTTCTCCATTGTCGCTATCATAAGTATCCCATTTAGCAGAGTACTGTACATCAAAAGATGCAAAAGAGTTTGTCATATACGCATAGCTAATACCCATTTTTGCACATAAAGGTGCAATATCAGCAAGATCTGTATCGCTTTGTCCTACAAGTGCTTCATCTTTTTCACCAACTTTATAAGATGCTCCAAGATCGAGTGTGATCGTGTCTGTTGCATAGAGAGAAGCATCAAGTTCTGCACCATAAATAGTTGCATCAATATTTACAAACTGCTGTGGTGTACTTGTGAGAGGGTTTGATGCTTGAAGATAGATATAGTCACTAAGCATAGAGTAAAAAGCTTTGAGTTTAAACTTCATAAGATCGTTGTTCAGTTCATAGCCGAGGTCAAGTTCTTGATTTTTTGTTTGTTCAAGATCAGGATTTCCATTGAGATTTCCACCTTTTACAAAGTAGAGTTCTCTTCCATCAGGTACACGGTATGCTTGACCAAAACCAAGAAATAGCTTACTCGCTTTTGAAAAGTTATATGTGCTTAAGAGGTGGGCACTTACACTGTTATAATCAGGTTCTTTGAAGCCAGCATCATTTGTGATCTTTGTATTGTCATAACGTGCACCAAAAGAGAGATCTAGATCTCCAAATGATTGTTCAACTTTAGTAAAAAGTGCCATGTTTTTTGTAACAGAGTTATCGATACTCGCATAATTCATCACCATATTGTTAAGATTGTTTTTGTAAAAACCATCCCAAGTTCTTTGGCTGGCATCAAGTCCTACAAGAAGTTCTAAGTCATTAAAGTTAAAGTTATTTTTGAGTTTAATTCCCTCCATAGTACTCTCAAGTTGTGAAGTCATACTTTTAGGGTTTGTCTCTGCAACAGCGGCTTTTCTATACTCTGTACTCATAGGATGGTCTACTTTTGAGTAGTAGTATTGGAGATTGAGATTTTTATAGTTGTTTGTAAGATCTTTTATATCATAAGCGATGCTGTAGATATTGGAGTCATCATAGATAGCATCCATCCCTGAGTTGGCGTATAAAATATCATCAGATTCGTTTTGGGTAAAAGAGAGTTGAAGCTCTTGATCTTGTGTGAGTGCAAGATACATTTTCGCATTTATACTCTTTTTCTTATACGCTTTCATATCTGCATATTGTGGGTTGTACTGTTGTCCTACTGGTGCATTGAGTGCATTTTGTTCTACAAGTGTGTTTCCATCACCATCTTCATATTGATCTGCACTCTCTGTTGAAGCACTTAGCAAAAGGCGAACTGTATCATTTCCACCACTAAGCGTTGTTCCCACTTTTGTGTACCCCCAGCTTCCAAAACCGAAGTTTAGCTCCCCTTGCTCTTTTGCGCTTGGTTTTTTTGTTGTGATCTTGAGTCCACCACTCATAGTTCCAAATGTTTCAACATCATAAGGACCCTCGATCACTTCAATATCTTCGATCTGACTTGCTAAAACATGAGAAATTGGTGGGTCCATTCTATTAGGACATGCACCACATACTTTTGTGCCATCGATCTCTATAGATATATTGTCACGCTTTTGCCCACGGATAAAAATATCATTGGCGATACCGCTACGGCGGCTCATGTCAATACTAGAAACTGATTTGTTTAGAGCTTCTGCCACATCTGCTGATTTTTTAGCGTTTTGGCTTACTTCCGTTAAAGCAGTTGCTTCAACACCTATCTCTTTGAGTGTTACCTCATTTGCACCTACGTACGAAAGTGCAATGAGCGATAATGGTATAAATTTTTTCATTTTTTGTTCCCTTCACCTAATTGTGCGCAATAGTAATAAAAATGTGTTACAAAAGTGTTAAATTTTTGTTAAAATTGCACTTATGAGTAAAGTTGAAAAAATAAAAAAAATCTTTTTGATAGCCCTAGGTTTTGGGCTTGCAACCTATTTGATTATGAGTGGTTTTGCGATCTTGGATAAAGAAGAAGCTAAAGAGCTTGAGCAAAAAGCTAAAACTCAAGAGAGCAACAGCTCTCATTAAGTTCTACCCCTTTTGCAAAGTTCATAGTGACACAGTGAAGGGAACCGTGTTGTCGTACAAGCACAGAACAATCAATACCGATGATCTCTCGACTCGGAAATGCTTTAGCAAAGATCTCTAGTGCAAGAGTGTCTTCATAAACTCCATAGGTTGGAACAAGTACAGCACCATTTATCATCAAAAAGTTTGCATAGGTAGCTGGAAGACGCTCTTCCCCATAAAAAAGAGGTGTTGTCATCGGAAGAGCAATGAGTGTAAAGTCATACTCTTTTGCTAAGGCTTTGAGCTCCTCTTGCATCTTAAGAAGTGCATCGTAGTGTTCATCAGTAGAGTTTTGACACTGCACATACATAATAGTTTGTGGATCGATAAAGCGTGCAAGGGTATCTATATGAGAATCAGTGTCATCTCCCGCAAGATAGCCGTTTTGCAGATAAAGGATCTTCTCTACCCCAAGCTCTTTTTGTAAAAGTGTATCTATCTGCTCTTTAGAGAGGGAGTTATTACGGTTAGGGTTGAGTAGACACTCTGCTGTTGTAAGAAGCAAGCCTTTTGCATTACTCTCAACACCACCTCCCTCTAAGATAAAATCAAGTGAATGTAAAGGACTTGAGTAGTTTTTTGCAATGGTTTTACTCAGAGCGTTGTCTCTATGTGCTTCAAATTTGCCTCCCCATCCAGTAAAAGTAAAATCAAGCAGTTCTAGATCTGTACCATTTTGTATACAAAGAGCTGAGCAGTCTCGTGCCCAAGTATCATCACTTTGATACTCCACATAATACAGGTTTTTATGTGCTTGAAAATAGCCTGAAACATCGGCAATATTATCACACACTACAAGACATTTTTGATGCTTTATAATTGCATTGATTATATTGATAAAATTCTCTTTTGCTTCATCAAGATACTCAGCCCAATCACTCTGTTCGTGAGGAAAAATTATTTGAACAAAACTTTGTTCTTCAAACTCTGCAATAAATCTTTTCATAGGGTATAATTCCTTCATGGCTTTCATTCAAATAGATAAAAAACATTTTTTTAATAATCTTGACATTATCGCTTCTAAAACCAAAACAAAAGATAAAATTGCACTCGTTTTAAAAGATAATGCTTATGGACATGGACTTGAGTTGATGGCAACTCTGGCAAAAGAGTATGGGATCACTAAAGCAGTTGTACAAACTGCACAAGAAGCAGAGACAATAGCAAAATATTTTGAGTATGTTTTAGCACTTGCACCACTTCCTAAAGAGCCTCACCCAAAAGTGTGTTACACCATTAATGATTATGAGACAATACAAAACTTTCCAAAAGGGTGTAGAGTAGAACTTAAAGTAGATAGCGGTATGCATCGTAATGGTGTATCAGCACAAGATCTGGCAAAAAGTTTTGAAGCAATAAAAAAAAGAGGACTTTTACTAGAGGGAGTTTTTACACACCATAGAAGTGCGGATATACTCAGTTCTGAGTGGTTTTGGCAAAAGCAAAATTTTGCAAAGATCAAGTCTGAAGCAAGAGAACTCGCTCAAAGGTTTGGTTTTGCTCCACTTCGTTTTCATTCTGCAAATTCAGCAGCACTTTTACGAGAGAATAATTTTGATGAAGATATGGCACGTGTAGGTGTTGCCGCATACGGATGTCTCGAACTTCCAGAACCTTTAGCGGTTGATGGCTTTAAACCTGTACTCTCGCTTTATGCAAAACGTAACTCCAAACGGATACTCAAAGCAGGGCAGAGAGTAGGATATGGAGGGCGTTTTACTTCAGCACAAGAGTGTGTGGTATCTAACTATGATCTCGGTTATGGTGATGGTTTATTCCGTTTGCTTTCAAATAACTATACAACACCAGAGGGTAAAAAGTTAGTAGGTACGATCTCTATGGATAACAGCTCTTTTTTAAGCGATACAGAGGAGTTGCTTATCTTTAACGATGCAAGAGAGATCGCTAAAGTTGTTACAACTATAGGGTATGAGGTCTTAACAGCACTCAAACCTGAGATACAAAGAGTGGTGGTTTAGGTATTGACATGTAAGATGGCACTTCCAAAAATGACGCCATCGACTCCTAAAAGAGCCATCTCTTCGATCTGCTCTTCCTCTTCTATTTTGACTAAAACTTTTGCATCAAAGAGATAGTTATTCGCAATATTTTGCACACTTTTCGCAAGTTTTTCAGAAACGACAATATAGTCTGCTTCAAGTGCAGAGGCATAAACACTCTCTTTTATACTTGCAACACTAAGAGCGAAGTTGATCCCATTGAGCCGACAGTGTTGAATAAGCTCAAGCATATTTTCGGAAAACTCAATATAAAGAGCAGAAGAGGGTGGTGTTTTGCGAATTGAATCGATATCGTTGATATGGTAAAAAGGGTGTTGTGTTATAAATCTATGTCCAAAAAGTAGCATCTATTTCTCCAAACACTCTTGTGAGCAGTAGTATTTTCCATTGGAGAGGATCGCATCGTCTATCTCTGTATAGACACCACAAGTAGGACACTCAACCATATCTCCACTTTGTGGTTTGCTCTCTTTGTTTTTATTCTCTTTATATGTGATGGGTTTCTTTTTAATAAAGAAAAAGTAAACGACAGCGATAAGGGCGATAACTACTAAATATTGCATCCGTTTTCTCCTACAAGTAGATAATGTCTCTTTTGTGTTTGAATAATTTTATGTTTGAGATCTGTAGATACCTCTTCAAAAACACGCTCCCCTTTATAAAAAAGCAGAAGAGAGTTGGCATCACGAAAATTTTTGCTTAGTTCTAAAAGCATATTTGTCTCAGTCACAGCACGTGATGTAATAATATCAAAAATAGAAGCTTGCATCTCTTCGACACGTTTTTTTACAACACTTACATTCTCAAGACCCAGATCTGCTTTTACAAACTGTAAAAAACTTGCACGTTTTGCAAGTGGTTCTACAAGGCTTACTGCTGTTTGTGGGAGTGCCATTGCAAGTATCATCCCTGGAAAACCTGCACCTGTTCCTATATCCATCAGCGTTTTTGCAGGGGGTAAAAAACTTACAGGATAAAGCGCATCATAAATAAAAGCATCGATTGTAGCTTCATCTTTTGCACCTGTGAGGTTATGGGTTTTATTCCACTTAAAGAGATGTTCTTTATATTTTTGAATATTGTAAAAAAAGTTTTCGGGAACGGGAATGTTCTCTTTGAGAATTTTTGCTTTGAGATCCAATAAAATATCCTTTAAAAAAGATATTTTATCGAAAATTTGCTAAGAGGAGATCTGTTTTATGAAAAGAGTTTTTTCATTGTTTGGAAAAAGATTTTAAAAAGTCCTTTATTCCCAACAAGTTCATCAACAAACTCATCATAGGTTTTGTGTTGATCCTCTAAAAAGCCGCGAAGATATTTCTCACTCGCTTCTACTCCACCATCTTTTTCAATCTCTAAAAGTTTTTGATAGATTGGTTCCATCACATCTACAGCTTTTCTTGGTGCAGCTTTTCTAAAAGCAGTATGGGAGATGATATCGTTAGTAATTGGATCTACTTTTGGTTCAAACTCAGTAACAACCCAGTAGTAACTACCATCTTTTGCCATGTTTTTTACAACTGCCATAATGTTTTGTGCACGATTGATACGATCCCACATCATTTTAAAGACTACTTTTGGCATATCTGGGTGGCGTACAATACTATGCGGCTTACCTATGAGCTCCGATTCGTTGTATCCGGAGATCTCTACAAAATAATCGTTTCCATACTCAATAAGCCCTTGAGGGTCTGTTTTAGAGACGATATAACGCTTGTTACTTAATATAATTTCGTTATCTGTTGGTGTTGCCATGTTCTTCCTTGAGAGTCAAGATATAACAATTATAGACAGTTATTTATTAAAGTTATGTAATAATATTGAAATTTTATTTGAAAGTAAGGGATATGACGAAAGAACAAACACTAGAATCGATACAAAATGCAAAAAAATACCATGAGATACAGATGGAAAAGATAAGTGGTCTTATCTATGGAAAGGTGATCACCGACCCGACAGCTGTATCAAAACGAGAATGCAATTTTGGACATTGGTTATATAGTGAAGAGGCTCATTTACGGGATATTTTAGGTGCACAGTTTTTTGAAAGTATAGAAAAAACGCATGGTAAATGGCATGAACAGTATTATAAAATTTATGAAATTTTTTATCAAAAACCTAAAAAAGGTTTGATCTCTAAAATGCTCAAACGCGATAAAGTAAAACAGCTGGAGATTGATAAAGCAAAACTTTATTATGTTGAACTCAAACAGTGTACAAATGAACTTCTTAACTACATGGCTATCTCTGAAAGAAGAGTTTTAGCACTTTCAGAATCAAAGTTCCAATAATATTTTAAAAACCAAGGTTGATATAAAACTTGATTTTATGTCGGTCTTGAATAAGCTCGCTTGCATCATTGTAGATATACTCTGCACTTATTGGAAAGATATTTTTATTGAGCAATACAGTATGCAAAGTGCCCCCTAAAGTAAACTCCTGCACATTATGTGTTTTTTGCGTAAAATTGAGAAGTTCATAGTAGCGGTATTTACTATAAAGAGTCTCTCGTTGCAATGAGAGTGGAAAAGTAAACCAATAGCTTGAGAGGTTTATCACTTTTTTAAGATCTACACCAACATAAGCTGCTTCTTGAAAAAATCTACTGTTGTCAATACTAGGCATGATAATATCACTACTCTCTACATTACTAGAGTTTGATACTTTAACACCATAAACAGCAGAGACATCCTCTTTTTTTGCATACGATTTTTTGGCTTCTATTCCAAGATAAAACTCAAAAGGGAGATCATGCTTTAGCATGTAACTAAAACCATAAAGATCGTTTTCTTTGAGTTGGGAGTAGTATACCCGAAGAGAGTGCAAAAAATTTGGATAGAGACTGAGACCATATTGATACGATCGAAACAGACCAAAAGAGTACTCTAGTACCTCTCGATCTTGAAGTTCATAATCTTGATAGAAGAGGGCACTTGTATTGACAGTATTGTAACCTGATCTATAAAGAGGTAAAGAGAGTTGTGCTATAAGACCTGCATCTCTAGCTCGTCTGGTTTTTTCATGGTCTAAAACTTTATAGGCACTTAAAGAGTAATGGAGAAGATATTTTTCATTTGTATAGTTGATCCCTGCAAGGCTGGTGTTGTTTTCATCATGTAAGAGATAAAAAGCAGCACTGTTTTGTTCGAGGGGATCTGCAAAACGAAGATTCATATTTGCTATAAAACTATCTTCTGTTGTACCAAAAAAGAGATCTGTGCCACTATAGTGCAACTCAGACAATGCACTGTATTCATTTTTTAAAGTAAGCTCTATCTCTGGTGTATGCTCTTTTTTGCTAAGCTCTAGATCTTCAAAAAAGAGTTTTGTTTCAAAAGGAGTTTGATCGATCTCTTCTAAGGTGCTAAAGCTATAGTGATAAGCCTCTTCACCTATCGTAGCGACAAATACCTCTTGATCATTGCACAATTTTGCTTCGACAATGTTATCTGCTAAAAGTGCTCTTGTAAATTTTCCTTTATAAAAACGATAGAGTGTTGCACCAAGTTCTGAGTTGGCAATAAAGTAGAGTGCCCCCTTTGAATCAATATCACTGACAATACCATAATAGCCTTCATAAGAGAATAAAGGTTCTTTGTTTTTATAAAGGGTGCGTGTTTTTGCATCTTGTTTAAAATAGTAAAGGTTGTCATCTTGATCTTTATAAACAGAAGAGTTTACCTGTGCATAAAATGTTGTACCCACATAGAGTTGAGCTTGCATATAAGAGCTATTAACATCGAAATAAACAGCTCGACCATCACTAAGATATGCTTGAACCATTTTAGAAGCTGTTTCGTCTTTGAGAGATCCCCAGTTGTCATAAAGTCCTTGAGAGATTTTAAAAACAGAACTATGTGCACTTGCTTGGGTAAAATATTTTCCCTCTTTTTTTATCACTTTTCCATGACGCCATGGATCAGAGTCTAGATCTATCTTTTTGGTGTCTTTGTTAATGCGTACGAGTTTTGGTGTAGAGACAGCACTCTCATTGATAAGAAAGTAGATCTCCTCTTTATCTGCATTGAGTTGGTGGAAAAATTGTGAATGAAGCAGTGTATCTGCTTGGAGTGTTGTAAAATCTTGTGCAAGTTCTTTGTAGTGAGTTGTAAAATCTTTGAGCGAGTTTTCAAAGGTTACGCCGATAGCATTACGCATACTTCTGTTGGTAAAATAGGGCCAAAAAAACTTTTCAGAGTTATACTTAAAATAGCTGTTGAGATTTTTAATGCCATATTTCTGAGCTAAAAAAAGGTTGTAAAACCCTCCGTGAATATACCATATATCCCCATAGTATGGAAACTCTAAAGAGTAGTTATAGCTTTTTTGGGGTGTTATGTTTCCTGCTTTTGCTTGAATAATGGTTTGCGCTTTGTAGCGACCATTGTAGAGGCGTCCCCCATTTCCATGCCACGATTCATTCAGTACAGCATTTCCCTCAAGTAAAAAAGAGTTTTCCAAGATATTGGGTACAGTTAAGTAAGGCAGAAAAAAAACACCATTTCCAAAGATCGAATGCATAAATTGTGAAAAGCGGCTTGCTTTAACATTCATCTGGTAGTTATGAGCACTCTCATGGTAGAGAAGTGTATCAAGCCAAGAGGTGGAGCTGAAGCGATCAATAAGTTCAGTACCTCCGACATAATTGATCTGTCGGTTTTGTGGCCATTGTGAAGAGAAACCATTTGCTATTTGGTTATGTCCAGAGATCAGTCCAATATAAAGGGTTTCATCAAGTTCCCACGAAAAAAGATCTTCATAGTCTCGAATAAGCTCTTTTGCTTTTGTTGCAGTATGTTTTGCAAAGGGGAGGTGTTCTTTGGTATAGATCAGAGTACTTTTGGGCGTTTCATGCTTATAGTACTCTACATCATGTGGCACAACAGAAGCCGCAGAAGCGAGTGTAGCTATAAATAAAAAGAGAAGCTTAAAAAAGATGACCCATCTCATTTTTTTTCACATCTATATAATCTTTATTATGTTTATTTGCTTGCATAATGATAGGAACGCGCTCAACGATCGATATATCGGTGATAGCACTAAGCTTTTTTGGGTTATTTGTGAGGAGTTTGATCTCTTTTATATCAAAGTGGTGCAAAATAGTACTCACAATTTCGTAGGTGCGTTCATCTGCACCAAAGCCGAGTTGATGGTTTGCTTCAATGGTATTAAAGCCTTGATCTTGCAAGGCATAGGCATTGATCTTGTTAAATAAACCTATATTTCTCCCCTCTTGGCGAAGATAGATCACCATTCCCCCCTCTTTGGCAATTGCTTTGAGTGCATATTCGAGTTGATCGCGACAATCACATTTAAGGCTTCCTATAGCATCTCCAGTCAGACATTCAGAGTGAATACGAACAAGTGGAGTATTTGGAAGGTTTTTTGTATAGATAACTAGGTGATCTTTTTGTCCCTCTTGAAACGATTTTACTTTAAAGTCGCCAAATCGTGAGGGGAGATTTGCTTCTTGGGAAATGTTGATATTCATCTATTTAAACTTTATAATTTGGTATAATCATTGCGAAATAAAAATTATTATAGCAAAAAAGGTCATAAATGTTTCAAAGATTTCGTAGAACTCGTCTTAACCCTACTCTTCGAGCCCTTACCCGTGAAACGCAGTTGAGTGTAGATGATTTTATCTATCCACTTTTTGTACGTAGCGGGGAGGGAATAAAAACTGAAGTTGCTTCTATGCCTGGAGTTTATCAGATGAGTATCGATGTGATCCTCAAAGAGTGTGAAGAGTTGAAATCTTTAGGGCTTTATTCTATCATCCTTTTTGGAATACCGGATGTAAAAGATTCTGTAGGTTCAGACGCTCTTTGTGAACATGGGATCATCGCTTCATGTGTGCGTGCTGTAAAAGAGGCGCATCCAGATATGTTTGTAGTGACAGATCTTTGTTTTTGTGAATATACAGATCATGGGCACTGTGGCATAATTGATCATAAACATCAAACAGTCAATAACGATGCTACTTTAGAGATCTCAGCGACACAAGCACTCGTACACGCTAAAGCCGGAGTGGATATGATAGCTCCTTCAGGAATGATGGATGGCATTATCGAAACTCTTAGAGAAGCATTAGATGATGGCGGTTATGAAAATCTGCCAATTATGAGCTACTCAACAAAGTTTGCAAGTGCGTATTATGGACCTTTTAGAGATGTGGCAGAATCAACACCAAGCTTTGGAGACAGAGGAAGCTATCAGATGGATCCTGCAAACCGTCGCCAAGCAGTTGCGGAGAGTATAGCTGATGAGTTACAAGGCGCAGATATTTTGATGGTAAAGCCAGCATTGGCATATCTTGATATTGTACGTGAGATCAAAGACAATACAACACTACCTATGGCCGTATATAATGTAAGTGGAGAGTATGCAATGCTGAAACTTGCAGGGGCAAATGGGCTGATAGATTATGAGCGTGTGATAATGGAGACTATGCTTAGCTTTAAGCGTGCTGGAGCAGATATTATTATCTCTTACCATGCAAAAGAGATAGCAAAGCTGTTAAAAAAATAGGCTTTTTGTTAGTTTAAAGAAAATTATAGTTAGAATATAGGCTTCTAAAAAATATAAGCATATAGAATAGGATAAAAGAATTGAGACATTTTTTAACGCTGAAAGATTTTACAAAAGATGAGATATTAGAGATCATCAATTTGGGTTTAGAGATTAAAAAAAATCTTCGAGCTGGCATCTACAATGAAGAGTTTAAAAACAAAACACTTGCAATGATCTTTGAAAAAAGCTCTACAAGAACACGTGTTAGTTTTGAGACAGGAACATTCCAACTAGGTGGACATGCACTCTTTTTATCAAATCGTGATATTCATTTAGGGCGTGGTGAACCTATTAAAGATACTGCAAGAGTGATCTCAAGTATGTGCGATATGGTAATGATCCGTACTTTTGAACACTCTATGATCGAAGAGTTTGCAAACTTTTCAAAAGTTCCTGTGATCAATGGTCTTACAGACTCTTATCATCCTATTCAACTTCTTGCAGACTATATGACAATGGTAGAGTTTGGTATAGCAGAGGGTGCAAAAGTTGCGTATGTGGGTGATGGAAACAATATGACACACTCATGGCTTATGCTTGCTTCAAAAATGGGCTTTGATCTTCGTATCGCAACACCAAAAGGCTATGAAGTAGATGCAGATGTTTTAAAAGATGCAATGCAATTTGCAAAAGAGAGTGGAGCTAAGATCACAGTCTCTAATGATCCAAAAGAGGCTATTAAAGGTGCGACGATTGTAACAACTGATACTTGGGCGTCAATGGGACAAGAGGATGAGAAAGAGGAGCGTGTCAAAGCGTTTGATGGGTATATAGTAGATGATCTTAAGATGTGTCTTGCAAAAAAAGGTGCAAAGTTTTTCCACTGTTTACCAGCATATAGAGAACAAGAGGTAAGTGAGTCGGTTTTAGAAGCACATGCAGATGTGGTTTTTGCAGAAGCAGAGAACAGATTGCATGCACAAAAAGGGCTAATGGTTTGGCTCAATAAGCAAAGGGAGAGATAGATGAAAATACTTTTGATAGCAGTAATGCTTACAGTGTCTGCAATAGCGGCAAAAGTTGTTGATGTCGGTGAGAAGTTTAAAGACTCTGCACAATGTAAAACATGCCATAGTCATCTTGTGCGTGATTGGGAAAACTCATGGCACTCTAAATCGCACTATAAAAATGATGAATATTTTAGAGCTTCTATAGATTATGTAAGCCGTAAAACGAGAAAAAGTCTCAATGGTGTAAAGGTGCAGTGTGCAACCTGTCATAACCCAAGAATCTCTGTTACTTCTACTGGAATTGATTATGAGATCATGGCTGTTATGGGACTTGATAAGGGTTCTAAAGTAAATAAAGCTTTAGAGAGTGATGCTCTTGATGAGGGAATCAATTGTGTTGTATGTCACAATATCGATAAGATCCACACAAATCGTGATGATAGCTTTAGAGGGATCAACCGTGTAGAGTGGACACGCACAGGACTTATGTCTGGACCGTATGAAGATGCAAAGTCTCCTTATCATAATGTAGAGTATAGAGACTTTATGGATGAAAAATCAGATCAACTTTGTTTTGTATGCCATGCGAATGATAGAGCTGTAAGAGGGCATCTATTTACAGATATGCAATCTGAGTATATTAAGGGTGAAAAAGGGTGTGCAGATTGTCATATGGGACCTAAACAAGAAGGTTTTGCCGCTACACTTAAAATAGATAATGGAAAACGTAAAAAACGTATGATCCGTAGTCATGGTTTTCCAGGTGCACACACAGAAAAGATGTGGCAAGATGCACTTAATCTCTCTGCATGGCAAAAAGATACAGAAATTGTTCTCTCTATCTCAAATCCACAACCACATAATATTCCAAGTGGTTTTGGTGCAAGAGAATTAGTGATAGACCTTAAATATAAAAAAGGTTCAAAAGAGTTAGAGACAAAAACACTCTCTTTGACTACATATTATAAAGATAAAAGAGGTAAGCCAACTATTCCTCATCTTGCAGTAGAAGCTTCTAAAGATATGAGTATTCCTGCACAAGGGAAAAAAGTATTAAAAGTTGCGAATGTTTCTGAGGCAGATAGTGTGGAGATCGCACTCTCGTATAGACTTGTAAATGAAGAGGTGCATCAATTGCTTGAGTTACAAGAAGAGATCTGGAAGAAAAAGTTTCCTATCAGCTCTACAACTTTAGATCTTCAATAAAAGAGAGGTCTTGTAGCAAACAAGACCTTAACTTCTTAATAACGAATACCAGTAACGCTTCGAATCTTCTCTATAAGAGGAAGAGCAACCGCATGTGCTTTTTGTGCTCCTGCATCTAAGATCTCTCTTACTTCATTTTGATGTGCTTCATAGTAAGCTCTTTTTTCTCTGTAAGGGGCAAAGTACTCCCAGATCACTTCGGCAAGGTAAAGCTTAAAATGTCCATGTCCTTCCCCTCCACGTTTATAACGCTCTTGCAGATCTACTAAGGCACTCTCATCTAAAAAAAGCTTAGCGATGTTATAGACATTACACCCCTCATACTCTTTAGGGTCTTCAAGAGGAACAGGCTCAGTGACAATTTTTTTGATCACTTTGAGCTGTTTTTTCTCTTCCCCAAAAATATTGATCGTGTTTCCATAACTCTTAGACATTTTCTGTCCATCGATCCCTGGTACAGTTGCTACATTATCATCTACTTTAAAAGTTGGAAGCTTTAAAATATCGCCATACTCATTATTGAATTTGACTGCAATATCCCGTGCAATCTCAACATGCTGGATCTGATCTTTTCCAACGGGGACTACATCTGGATTAAAGAGTAAGATATCAGCAGCCATTAAAACAGGGTACGAGAAGAGTGAGTGGTTTGCCGCGATCCCTTTTGCTGTTTTATCTTTATAGCTGTGTGCACGCTCTAAAAGCCCCATAGGAGTAAAAGAGGAGAGTACCCAGTAAAGCTCAAGTACCTCTTTAAGATCTGATTGCACCCAGAAAGTTGCTTTATCTGGATCAACCCCTAACGCTAAAAAGTCTGTTGCAGCTTGCATTGTTAATGCTTTAAGACGCTCTCCATCACTTAGACTTGTCATGGCATGGTAGTTGGCTATAAAAACAAAAGTGTCGTTTTGTTGTTGCAGGTCTACCATCTGTTTGATAGAACCAAAATAGTTACCTATATGTAAGTCACCTGAGGCTTGTATCCCCGTAAGTACTCTTGTCATTTTCTGTCCTAAAATTTTTTTGCTATTATAGCCAAAAGAGTGTTTCAGCAAGAATGTGCTACGATTTTTACATAAAAAAGCAAAAGAGATGAACTTTTGTTATAAAGGATAAAAAATGAATGTACAAATTAGAACAAAAGAGGTAACACTCCACGAGCATTTACGTGGACATATTGAAGGTGCTGTAGAAGCTTTTAAAAAATATAACCTAGAGATCACAACAGTAAATGTAAATATTCAAGCAGAGAAAAAAGGTGTAGCTGTAGAGTTTGATATTCATATAGCACATGCACAACCAGTAGTGATCACACAAAGTGATGATGATCTTGATACAGCGATTGACCTTGCAGTAGATAGAGCGAGTAAAGCGCTTCGTCGTTTGCATGATAAAATAGTAAGCAAAAAGGCAACTTCGGTTAAAGAGCTAGAACCTCTTGATGCATAAAGGATGAACTTTTTGAGAGTTGCTTTTTTTTTACTCTTTAGTCTTTTTACCTCACTGAGTGCTTCGCAGGACTACCTCTTGCGCATCGCACATGGTGAAGTGGTTGACAGTGATTTTGGCGAGATTTTAAGCGGAAATATCAAAGAACATCAATATAATCTTGAGGTATACGCAATTGATGGCGGCTACCTTTTAGCAAAAAATTTTTATGACTTACCTATTGATATCTATCTTCAGGGGGGACTTGCATATTTTCATGAAGCAGGAATGAAACAAGATGCTTATGAAGCAACTCTCTATATCAAAGCCTTTTACAACATAGACTTTTATTCACAACGTTTTCGTATAGGTTTTGGTGAAGGTGGCTCTTATGTTACTTCAATATTGTATGATGAGTACACAGAAGCGATAGAAAATGAAGATAAAACTTCAAAATATTTGAACTATCTTGATTTTACTCTCGACTTTGACATAGGTCGCGCTTTTGGCGTAAAAGAGCTTGAAGATACAACATTTGGTTTTTTGATTAAACACCGCTCGAGTATTTTTGGTTTGATAAATAATGTAGAAAAGGGCGGTACAAACTATAACTGCTTCTTTTTAGAACGAAAATTTTAAGGAGTTTTTGATGTATGATTGGGTGCTATGGTTTCACCTACTTTCTCTTATCTCTTGGTTTGCAGCTTTGTTTTATATGCCGCGACTTTTGGTATACCATGCAGAGAATAGAGATAATGAGGGTTTTACAAAAGTGATTCAAACTATGGAGCATAAGATCTATAAAGTGATAGGTGTACCTGCTATGTGGGCAACAGTACTCAGTGGACTTACTCTTGCGTATATGTATGGTTTTAAAGGCAATGGCTGGATCCATTTTAAGATCTTGTTAGTGGTATTATTAATGGTCTATTTTTATTCACTTAATCGTTTTAGAATACAGTTTGAAAAAGGTGAGTGTACAAAAAGTGGGAAGTTTTTCCGTTACTATAACGAGATACCAACGCTTTTTTTACTTGTGATCGTCGGCTTGGTTGTTTTTAAACCTTTTTAGTATCTTGGGAGAGTTTTATCTCTCCCCTTTCTTCTTCGCTTTAAAAAGAAGCGGTGTCCCTGTAAAATCAAAAGATTCACGTAGTTTGTTTGTAAGGTAACGTCTATAGGTAAAGTGTAGACCTTTAGGTTTATTCATAATTATAGCGATCTTTGGAGGGCGCGTTTCATACTGTGTCGCATAATAAATACGAATGATCTGTCCGTGCATTGATGGCAGATGGTGTTTTCTCATCGCACGTTCAAGTGCTTCGTTCAGACGTGAAGTGGGAATTCTTTGCGAATAGTTTTCATTGATCTTGAGGATCATATCGTAGAGTTTGTCTACCCTTTGTTTTGTAAGAGCCGAAAGAGTGATAATTGGTGCATAGGCTAAAAACTTAAAACGATCACGCACTTCTCGCACTATCTTGTCATACTCCTCTTTGTTTGCTTTGTCCCATTTATTTAAAACGATAATACAAGAGAGTCTATTTTTATCAACAAGTCCAGCGATCTTTTCATCGAGATCTAAAAATGGCTCACTTGCATCAAGAACTACAAGTGCCATGTTTGCATTTTCAAGCATCTCGGTTGTACGCATCAGGGCATATTTTTCTATACCAACTATCTTTCCTCTGCGTCTAAGTCCTGCAGTATCGACAAAAGTAAGTTGTTTTCCTTCGTATTCTATACTCTCATCGATTGGATCTATAGTAGTTCCAGCAACATCGCTTACAACTGATCTATCCTCTTTTAAAAGGGCATTGAGTAGAGAGCTTTTTCCAACATTTGTACGACCAATGATCGCTATTTTGATATGATCTAGATCTTCGGGGTCAAACTCTTTTATAAGATCGTTATTGGCATAGATCGAATCATCTTCTATTGTCTCATCTTCCTCTTCATCAGGATAGTAAAAACCATCATCTTCCTCTTCATTATATTCATACGAAGCGAAGTACTCCTCATCGCTGATCTCAGGTTCGATAATGCCGATAGTCTCTTCCTCTTCATTTTCTTGGATGATATAGCTATCGGGAATTTTACTTACGATCCAGTCAAAAAGCTCAACCGTATTACGATTATGAGCGACTGAGATCCCAAAAATCGCATCGGTTCCAAACTCATAGTATTCCCAAAGTTTCTCTTTCATTTTATCGTTATCTATCTTGTTGACCACAAGAGCAATATCTTTGCCAAGAGATTGAAGTTCATAAAAAAGTTTTTTGTCTTCCTCTTCTGGAAGCCCTTTTCCATCAACCATGAAAAGTATAATATCTGCTTTGTATGCAGTCTCTAAAGATTTTTCGCGGATCTTGTCATAGAGTTCGCACCCTTTATCGAGTCCACCTGTATCGAGAAGTTGTGCCCCTTTATTGAGAATAACGACATTGCGGCGTTTAACATCTCGTGTAGTCCCCGCCATCTCAGAGGTGATAGCATCTCTTTTTTTGATCAGCCTGTTAAAGAGTGAACTTTTTCCAACATTTGGGCGCCCGATAATAGCTATTTTTTTCATGAAAGTACCTTTTAAAACCGAAATTATAGCAAAAGAGTGCTGAGAGAATAGACACAAGCAAAAAATATGCTTGTATCAGAGAGTTTAGTGTGTTGGGAACTCTTTTTCGAGGTTTTCGAGAGCTTGTTGTGATTGAAACTGTTGCCACAGAGCATTATCATCTTTAAAGCTTGAGCGTACACTTTTTTGTACCGATTGGTTGAGTGAATCTTCAGAAACAGCCATAAGTACAAAAAGAGATCCGTTTGTAGGATGTGTCCATGACTGAATCATCTTTGAACCTCTAAGATCTACATTTGCTACTTGTTTTGTTACAGCTGTAGTTACTTTATCTACAGATTCAGCATTTGCTACACCCGTAGAGCGAGTAAAGTTTTCTAGTTTATCTTTTACCTGTACTTGGATCTGCTGTGCAAGATCACTGCGCCCATTAGCTTGCGCTTCTTTGAGCATGAGGTTATAACCTGCTTGACTCTTTTGTGCTACGCCAAGCCCTGCATAGTAGCCCTCTGCATGTGGCATACATGTCCACTTTGGTGCTTCTATATTATCTTGTTTACAAACAAAATCGTTCTCAAAAGGTACAGGAGCAGAGTCGCTACATGCACTAAAGCTAAGTGCGGCAAAAAGTGTAAGACTTAAAGGGTAGAGTGTTTTGAGTTGCAACATATTTTTTTCCTCTTGTAAAAGTTTCAATTATCTAAGCTTTCATTATACATACCATTAGCTTAAAGGAGATCAAGCTATAATTGCTCTATGAAATATTATCCATACGAAGAATTTAAAAACGATACAAACCTTTTAGTAGATAAAATAGCCCCTTTTAACCCAGATGCTATAGTTGCTATTGCTCGTGGTGGCTTAACGCTTGCTCATGCGATCTCTCAGGGCTTAGATATACGCAAAGTAGAGACACTTCGCACAGAGCTTTATGATGGGGATCAAAAGCGTGAAGTGATCTCTATAGAGGGAGAGTGTGTGTTAGAGAATTGTGCACGGGTTATAGTAGTAGATGATATTGCAGACAGTGGAGAAACCCTTTATGCAGTGATGCAAGAGCTTCAAAAAAGATTTCCCCTTATCAGTTTTGAATCAGCTACACTTTTTTATAAAAAAACTGCATCTATTGAGCCAAACTACTGGATCAAAGAAGCAGATGAGTGGATAGATTTTTTTTGGGAGAGAGACTTTCTTACTCTCGTGAACGCTTGATCATCTCATAAGCCTGATTGATCTCTTGTGTTTTCGCAGTAGCTTCTTTCATATACTCTTCACTTTTTCCCTGTGCTTTAATGATGTCAGGGTGGTACTGTTTGATCAATTTTCTGTACGCTTTTTTAATCGTGTCTATATCATCTTCTTTGCTTACTCCAAGAAGTGCATAGGCATCTTCGATATTCTCTTTAGGTTTTATATTGCGAAGCATCTCTTCAAACTGATCAAAGATTGCATGGTAGAGTTTTGGATCAAATGAGAACGCTTCAGCTATGGTCTGTAATACCTGCTCTTCACTCTGGCTCACTTCACCGTCTACAAAAGCAAGTTGGATCAAAAAGCCCATAAATTGTTGTTGTTTTGCTCGATCTGCACGTATAGATCTTCCTAAAGTATGTGCAATAGTTTCAATATCGTCACGGCGATCTTTTTCCTCGGCAAAGATCTCTTTGAGAATATCTTTTGTTTTTTGCGGTTCAGGAAATACCGCTGCAATATCATCAAACATGATCCCTACAAGCTGTGCTTCAAGTGCATCAACTTTGCCATCTGCTTTTGCTACTTTTGCCACAAGAGCTACAAAAAGCCCAAGCTCACTTTTTTGAATAGACTCTTTTGAGACAGAAAAGTTTTTAAAAGCCTCTTGTGAATAAGCTGTATAACGCCCATAACTTTTGAAAATATAATACACTACAGCCCCTAAGAGAGCTAAGATGATCAGGTTTGTCATGTGAAAGTTTTCCTTAGTCTGTTTTTGAATAATAAGAGATATTATAGCAAAGAATGCTAATAGTGAAAAATTGTTGACTAATGAGATTTTAAAATGTGGGCACCTCTAAAAACAACCTTTACGGTTGTCTAAATTTACCCATTTCAATTTTTTGTCCACAAGGGATACTTCGTAAACTTTTCTTGGTCAGTTTTCCAAGGAAAGTTAAGTCAGTTTTTC
>Ga0193960_1000037_pt1 | contig 55279 bp, 98 predicted proteins | sample FB_3_MG_FD_140338 | JGI IMG/M metagenome (GOLD analysis project Ga0193960, IMG submission 140338) | Microbial mat bacterial communities from the Broadkill River, Lewes, Delaware, United States - FB_3_MG | ecosystem: Environmental > Aquatic > Freshwater > River > Microbial mats | place: USA... | reverse complement strand
GTTGAAACCATCGCTGAATCAGTGAAAGAAACCGCCGCTGAATTATTTGATTTCGAGGCTAAAGTTGACAGGGCTAAATCTGACGCAGAGAAAGCCGTTGCTGCTGAAGCGGATAGATTGACTGATAGATATCAAGATCAGATTGACGCGATTAGAAGCACGCAGGAAGATGAAGATGATCTTTCTGACCAGCGAAAAGAAGCGGCAAAAAGCACGATATCAAACCTAAAGGACATCCAGCGACTACTTAAATCTTCCGCCTCGGCTGTTCGCGCGTCATCGCTAGAAATAGATATAGCTAGACAGCAAGCGGCCAGCTCAAGGATTGGGGCTATTATCGCAGGTAGTACGCTTCCAGGTAGTGATGAACTGGAATCATTGCTTGGAGATCTAACCAATATCTCCGAAGATCAATTTAGAACGCAGGAAGATTTCGCTTTTGCTCAGGCCGTGGCCGCAAACCAGATTAAGGCATTAGAGCAAAAAGCCGGGCAGCAACTATCTGTTGAAGAAAAAACGCTGCTAGAGCTGGAAGACGGCAGGTCAGAGGCAAATGAGGCCGCAGACCGGCAAATTGAACTGCTGATAGAAGAGCGTGATAATGCCATTTCTGCAAATCAGGCACAGCTTGACGCGCTACTAGGAATCGATAATTCTGTAATGTCCGTTGCTGATGCGCTCCTTGCACTGTCTAACTCTCTGTCTCAACTTCCCGCATCTCAAGCTGGGGCGGCAAGCGTTCCTTCTGGCGGTTCAATTATTAGTCAGGTAGGTAGCAGCACAGGGGTAGCAACTACGTTTACTGGCCCGTCTGGATCTACCGGCGTTATTGATACCGGGGCATTCAATCAGCCGCTAGAAACTGCGTCAGCTCAAGCCAGCGGTGTTGATTTGACTCCCGCCGAGATAGCGGCAGTATTAGGTCTTCCAGGGTTTAATTCAGGCGGACTAACCGGAGGTAGTATCGGAGAGGTTCGGGGAATAGTTCATGGTCAAGAGGCGGTTTTAAATCCGATGGCTACATCAAACATGGGTGGATCTGCTGTAAACGCGCTTAACTCAGGTATGAACCCTGCGGATTTATTCCGTCAGCCTGTTACAATAGACGTTAGTAGTATTGTGAATGCGGTTATGGGGGTTAACTCAGTTGTGACCGCTGGATTTGATCGCATGATTGACCGACAAGATGAGGTTCATGAGGCGATTACAGAGGCGTTTAATGGCGCAGGATTCAACGTAAGGCAGCAGGTGGCCTAATGGATGTTAGAGTGATCTTGCCGGAGGATATAACCGGCTCTACGACAAACATAAACCCAGAAGACCCCGGCACAGAATGGGTTTCAGGGCCGTTTAATACCGGTGAGGAGGCGTGGAGCGCCAACACCCATCTTGTTTATAAATCTGCCATAGATGCAAACAACGACGACCCTGAGATTGGCGTTATTGCCGATCCGCCAACATGGACGGTAGCAAGACCGACCAATCGACACGCCATGTATAGCGACGTAATACAGGAGCAGACAGCATTCGCAGACCTTATTGAGAACACATATGACAGTAGCGGGTCTATAGGATTTGTAAACTCTGTGGCTATATTTGGCATGGAGGCAAACGAAATACAAATAATAGCAACGTCAGCAACGTTTGGCGGCGAGTTTTTAAACGAGACAATATCTCTAACTGATAACTCTCCTATTATTAATAGATTTCAATACCGATATGCGCCTTTTATCTTCAGAGTTAATGGGTTTGGCTCTGTTTTTACCAGCTACAGTGACACGCTTGTTACCGTGAGGATAAAAAACACGGGCGGAACCGCCAAGGCTGGCAAGGTGGTTATAGGGGAGAATCTAAATCTAGGATCGGCACTTGCAGGCGTTACTTATGAGCCGAAAGTTACAGGCAGGACAATTGTAACCAACGGAAAAACAGAATACATAACTGAGTCAGTTCAGCAGACGATACGAGGTCAAGTGAAAATAGAAACCGTTGATTCTGGTGTGGTCGCGTCTGCAATAGGTCGAAAAGTAGGCGCAAACCCCGTTGCATTCTCGTTTGATGATAGATATGACGTCCTGCAAACGTATGGAATCGTCAGTACAAAGCACAGCTGGAACCCGCAAACAGCACAGCGGGTATCAGTAAAAGCAGTTTCCCTTGAGGGTTCGGAATAATGGCAGATCCAGCACTACCACCATCACCAACAACAAATGTCCCTATTTACCCGGACCGCAATAGCATAGCCCCAGGAGGTGAGACTCAATATGTTATTGATACGGGTGTTGCAGATAATAACCTACCGCTATGGAATACATCTCTAATCAATCTTGACGCTAACGTCAGCACTAATGCTGACGTTGCATATAATAACGCTCTAGAGTCTGCCGCCTCTGCGGTGGCTGCCCAAACAGCTCAGGGCTTATCTGAATCGGCTAGAGATGCGTCCATAGACTACGCCAACGGAACCGGTGCAGGAAACGGTTCATCTGAGCAGTGGGCTACGCTGACTGGTGCGGAGGTGGTCACTGGTCAGTACTCATCAGAAGAGCACGCCATTGGAACAACAGTACCAACAGGATCATCAAAATCTTGGGCTAGTACGGCTGAAGATGTTCTGGTTGATGGGATAAACTACTCGTCACTGCACTGGGCTGCAAAAGCAAAATCAGCGGTTGCTACCCTCCCGGCAGGAACCATAAACGACGGACTAGTGGCGCTTGACAAGGCTTGGTCATCTCAAAAAATAACCGACGAGCTTGCAGCTTCTGGTACAAAAGGAACACTTACTCAGAGCTTTATTGCTAACCAGCAATCCACTATAAACCTGACATCCTCGTCAATCGATGCAGTGGTAGTGACAGCAACAAAGGAAATTCCTCAAACAGGTATTAGCTCAGATCATTGGGATGTAGCTGTTGACGGTTCTAATTTTGACGTAGAGGATACCGCATACGCTACAACTCTAACGCCCAGTGCAGTGAGCGGTAATGTGACATTAACGCTTGGAACTGGATCATTCACGGTCTCGGATGTTGGCAAAACAATCACGGGGAATGGTGGTTCTGCTGTACTGGCAGATGCCAGCGGTGCAGCTACTACTGTGACAGATTTCACGGACACTAATCCAATCGCTTCTGGTGAGTGGACTATGGAGTCTGCTGTGTTTGGTGTTAACGGGGTTGAGATATCCAACCTGTCGAATGGTTACGATCTAGGATCATCGTCGTACTCGGGTAATAGTTATACGTCTGGAGTCCCTGCGGTAGCCTCCCATATCCTTTTCTTTAATAACGGATCTGACGCTCTAATATCTGGAAACTCTTTGGTGACGCATCATCAGCTTAGCACTCCATATGATATCAGCACCATGTCGCCTTCCGGTCAAACGCTCAGCACATCAGGTGTAATGTCAACTATTGACTCAATTAGGCTTAAACCTGACGGAACGGAACTCTTCATGGTGTCATCAAATGATAAATCAATATTAAAATATGACCTATCCATACCATTCGATGTATCAACAGGCAGCTACAATAGTAATTTTTATGATTTAACAGGATCAACACCTAGAGGGTTTTTCTTATCGCCATCGGGTGATTTTGTAGTAACCGTTGATGTGAGCGCGTCCAAACTATTCAGATACAATATGAGCACTAATTACGACCTAACAACAATAGTTTACTCTGGAACTCAAGCAGTCGTTTCGGAAGCAAGCCCGATAAAAGGTCTAGGTATTTCTAGCGACGGAGCGACGCTTACACTAAATAGTGCCGCCGCTGTATTCAGGTACACGTTATCAACACCATTTGATATATCAACAATTTCATATGATACCGATAGCTATAGCTTTACAGCAGAAACGACAAACGGAGCCACAGCCAGCGTAAAAGACGGAGGTGATAGGTTGTTTGTTGTGGATGATACTGCAAACACTGTTTATCAGTATTCCAGCGGCGCATACACTAGCGTTGTTAACTCTAATATCCCTGTTATAACCAATAATTCAGGGCAAATAGATAGTACCTACTGGATTGATATTAACTCAAAATCCGCTAATGAAACACTAAACGGTCAGCCTGTGAATTACGCATTCTCACAGGACGATAGACGTTCGTTCTACGTTCTAAAGCAAACAGATGGTCAGCGTACTATAGCAAGGTATAATCTCGGTACCTGGGAGTACAACTCTAACGCTGCTTATTTATCTGAAACGTGGGCTGCTTCGTCTGTAAATAGTATGTTCGGCGCGCTATCCGAGGCAATGGTTGGGCCTCAAAATCAAATGGACTCTACAAAGTTATCTTTGGTTGGTGATGCAGATTTCCCTGCCCTAACCAATACAATCGATCTAGCTATAATACTGTTCACTAATAACTCATCTCAAATACCCTCGTCATCAGGTGTGACTATAAACTATGACGCAAACGTGTTGAACGAAGGTGCGGTGAACGGTGCTGATTATACGTTTGATCAGCCAGATTCTAACACTGTTAGAATTAAATCTCTGAAAAAACAGAATCTCAAAGTGAGGGTGTTGTAATGGCTAAACGGACCGAACAAGAACTATTGGATCAAGTACTACGACCTCAATTGCTTACTTTGTTACATTCAAAATGTGATGAAAAATTAAAGTCATTGCAGGAAGGGTACCCTGAACGTGAGGTGCTAACTTGGGACGCTCAGTCCAAAGAAGCCGAGGCTTATCTTAAAGATAATTCGACGCCTACGCCGTTCATATCAGCGGCTTTAAATGCAGATGAAACCGTGCATCAGTACGCCACTCTGATCTCTACAAACAACGCGGCATGGTCAGCGTATGCCGGGGGTATTGTTCAGCTGCGTAGAAATTATGAATCCAAAATTGCAGATACAGATAATGAATCATTAGACGATTTGCTGATTGAGATTGAATCCCTATGATTGGTCCAAAGCTTCAGCCAATACCGGGAGCCGACTTATGGCTGGTGCTAGAGGACTGGGAATGGCACGGGTTCGTTGTGCCAATGGGATTTGAGTCAAATCTTGACAGTATTCCGCCAATACCGGGTATACATGCATGGCTTAAAGGGCGCACAAGATGTGCCGCGCTTTTGCACGATTATCTTTATCATATCAAACATGACAGGGCCGATGCTGATAATCAATTCAAGCTGTGCATGATTGACGAAGGGGTTGAGATGCGACATGTTAGGCCGATTTATGCCGGTGTTCGGGCTTTTGGATGGACAAGATATTTATGAGTAGTTTTAAATTCAGCAGTACATCATTAGAGCGAATGGCCGGAGTCGATCCCCGTTTAATAGAGATTGCCAATCTTGCGCTAAAGCTAACAAAGTTTGATTTTGGCATCCCCGAGCACGGCGGAATCCGTACCGCTGGCGAGCAATTCGAATTATTCAGAGATGGCAAATCTAAATGTGACGGCTACAACAAGCCAAGCAATCACCAGTCAGGTTTAGCTTTGGACGTTTACGCATATGTTAACGGTGCCGCAAGCTGGCGAGAGTATCACTTAGCCATGGTAGCTACTGCAATGCTTCAATCTGCTGCAATGCTTGGGTATAAGCTTGGCTGGGGCGGTCTGTGGGACTGGCAGGATATGCCACACTTTGAACTATTGGAGGACGTGTAATGAAGTCTTGGATTGTTAAGTTGCTGCTAAAAATCGCATTCAAAGCAGCGACAGATAAAAACCTTCGTGCCGCCGTTGTTAAAGCGGTTTCGAATCAGGAAGGCGCAGATAAAAACGGTGCAGATAAAATGAAAGGGGCTATTGAGGCGGTTAGAAAAGAATCCCCCGCAGCTTTTGTTAATGCAGGTAAAAAACAGGTAAGAATGATGATCGAGGCAGAGCTGTCCGATTTACTGGGGTGATCAAAGGGGCGTTAAGCCCCTATCTCTGAAAACTGCAGCACTGTTAGGGTGCTGTATGTATTTATTGCCTTGTTAAACTCCTCGGTCTTATCAGTCATGTTTTTATCATCGGACTGATTAAAAGCCTCACATGTAACTACAGCTTTTATGATCTGATCAGACGTTTCTATAGCGTCCGACCCAACAATAAACCAGAGCCCGTTATACATTGCAGAGGCAACTGCAAGCCCTTTTGCAATAAGATATTGCTCTGCATAGTGTTTACCTCTGTCACCAATGCACTTTTCTATAACAATTGCATTACTCATGCTCTGATTGCTCCATATCCTCAATCTTACGCTTCAGCTTTTCGGCCTCCGCATTAATCTTTATCGCAATCTCTTTCATTGCGTCAGGATCGTGCATAAATAACTCCAGCTCTGACCCCGTACTATCTGTTAGCGTTATACAGCTGTACGCCCTGTTTCGAGATTCAGAGACAGAGCTTGACGATATGCTAGCGTCATGCATGTGAGCTTTCATAGATTAAGCGCCTTTTTAATCGCCCGGTGAGCTGTATCACCCAGATTTAAATAATTGATGGCTGACACTTCCGCATCTGCTAGTTTTTGAGGGTCTTTGATTTTATGCCTGATAACCGATGTTACCGCTGACTTTCTGCGCATGTTCGACCCTCCGTTTTTTCTTATTGTGCGCCTTACTTAGTCGGTGCGGTATTAGACTTTGGCATAACACATCAATAACAGGGACGTTCCGCCCTGTATTTCTTTGTTATATTACTCTTCCGCGAACTTAATCATAGCTTCTATAAACTTAACCCATTCACTGTCATTCAATTTAAGCTCTAGTATCTGTTCACCGCCAAACAGTTCGCAACTCTCAATGGTGAATTCTTTATTGCCCCACAGATCCCACCAAGCACCACGAATAGAAGTACCCCAATTAAGCCTGTTTTCAAAAAACGGCATATTAACCATTACCAGATACCAAAGATTTCCCTCTTCACTGGCAATGTAATCAAATGTCTTTTTGTCACTTATCGCCTTGCATACTTCTAGTGCCTTTTGCGCCATCGTAGAAGAAACCACATTCTCGTATGTCGTGAATCCGAAAATACCCTCAGCCAAGAACTCTAGTTTTTCTAAAGTTGGGTCATCCCTATTCTCTGCTGTTTCTCTGTAGCTTTCTTGCAATAGTTTTAAGTAATCCATAATGTCTCCGTAATATAACAATTTAAAGCAAAGCTACATCGCTACGCTCTGCGTTTGTTTAAGGGGTTATGTTGCTATGGTAATTCTATTACTCGCCAGTCAGCACCGGGAGTAGGAAAGGTAGAACCTGTACACCATTTCCAGCCACCCTTAACTCTTTCCCAATAACCACCCATAACGGCGTGAGCTTTAGTCCCTAATGGGTACTCGTGCCATTCTCGATCTGTCTTTTTCATTCTAACGCCCATATTCCCCCCCTATCTATTCGCAGCATAACAAGCAAATTAAATCGGACTTGCTGCGCTGCACCGTTTATTTATATGGTTACTGGCAAACAAAACCCGCCTTACTAAACATCTCAGTTGCTACAACACGCGCATCTCGAAGCAGCTCAAATGTCTTCCCGCCCGGAACGGCGTACTTCTCTGTTTCTGTGTCGATCACAATTTCAGGTCTAGGCACATCTTTGTTCGGATGGCGCATATCTAAAATCACTGACTTTGAATTCTTATCGTAAACGCTTGCTATCTTGCTCATGTTATCCCCTTGCTTGCTATTGTTTGAATCTGTAATTTACCGGTTATCAGGATTGGCCGGTATTAGACGATAGTTACAATTTTCTCTAGTTGCCTAATTTCTTTTCGGTACTCTGCTCGGTTTTTTTCCAGCTCATCACAAGTGTATTTTTTTGGCCCATTATCTACCGCCAGATAATCGTATATCTCTGCAGCTTTGTCCTTGCCGTGGCGATCAACGAGCCCGAACGTATAGCCTTTTATGTCACCCGATAATCCCATATTGCAATTACGGTTATGCTGCAAGTGAGTGTTTAGAGGGTCATACCTCAGCTCTGGGTGAGCGCCTACGGTTTTATAATGACCGCAGCACCACTGATCACCGCCTAGCGGTTTCTGGCAGCTAATACAAACGGGCTCTAGACCGTTCGATTGATAATAATACAGCTCTTGCAAGACCCTCATTCTGTTAAAAGCCTTCTGGGTCTGCTTGTGCTGCCAAGGAAGGCTTTCTCTGTCCAAATCCTTAACAGTCATCGACTTTATGCGTTCGCGCTCCTTGCGCTGTTTAAGCGACGATTGAGCCTGCTTTGCTTTGGCAAACTCAATAGCATGATCATGGGAGCAAAAGAAACCGGCTGGCACCTTAATTCCAGATTCAGCCGGAACGTATTTCTTGCACTGCTTACAGCGTTTTTTGCTGTTTCCCATCCCGCTCAGCCTCCAGTCTCTTCCGGTGGTTATCCATCATTAATAGCGAGTGACGGCGCTGCTTTGGTGTTTTGTTCATAAATCACCCTATCGCCCGACCGAAGCCGGGCTGCTGTTGCTAAAAAGGTATGTCGTCTGGCTGAGGCAGATTGCTTTCAGGTTGTTTCTGAGACATTACAGCGTCGGTGATCAATTGGCGCTGTGCATCGGTATAGCTCGGCCACATCTGTGTTTGCTGTTCGCGGGTCATAGCCATGTATTCAGCTGCATAGTCTTTTTGTGGCGTTGGTGCCGGTACTGGTGCTGGTGCCTGTTGTGGTGGAGCATTATTTTGCCCGCCGCCTTGCCCGTCACTCTTGCTATCCAACATCTGCATTACACCGCCAAAGCCATCGACAACGATCTCTGTTGTGTAGCGATCCTGGCCAGATTGATCCTGCCATTTGCGTGTTTTAAAATTACCGGATACAAATATTTTTGACCCCTTCGTTAAGTACTGGCCTGCTATTTCTGCAAGTTTTCCAAAAAAAACCACTGGTATCCAATCGGTTTTCTCTTGCTTCTGGCCAGACGATTTGTCAGTCCAAGAGCTTCCGCAGGCTATCGATATGTTAGTAACCTGCCCACCGTTTGGAAGAAATTTTGTTTCAGGGTCTTTCCCTAAACGTCCAATAAATTGACACTGATTTAAATCGTTAGCCACAAAGACGACCTCTCTTATCTCTATTTCTTTTGCTTATATTTTGCTTAGCATGCAAAGATGCATGCTCGCTTCTTGTCATTAACTGAAGGTTTTCAGGGTCGTTGTTGGCCCTGTTTTCATCTTTATGATGAACGCACTCGTTTGACGCAAGCCTTCTTCCTATTATCAACTCCATTATTACAACATGCTCCAACCTACCCTTGTTTTCTCCCATCGTTATCTCTATATATCCACTAGGCTTTACAGATACACCAAGCCCCTTTCCGGTTTTTCCTTTTGAAATATTATTCTTCCACTCTTCTGTGAAAACCCTTTTCTTACCTCTAAGACCTGAACCTAATCGACCGTTTTTTGATGCGTTTTTAATGCCATCAGCCCTAGACCTTAATATTCCTGCTTTTTTAAACCTGAATCTCAGTGTTGATCTTGGTATCCCTGTCTCATCGCTTACCTCTGGTATGCTTTTTCCGTTGTTATATAAATCATATTCATCCATATAAGCCCCTTCTATATGTTAAATATAGTAACGAAAAAACGATTATACGGCAATAATTACTTTATTTATTCCGCGAGACATTAATTGCTTACTCCACTGTTCATTGCGTTACTGATAGCCATCTGCTGATCTGGCGTGTATGTTGCCCACGCTTTATTTCTATCTTCTTGGTTCATCGCTGAATAACCTGCTATCAGTTTTGAATAATCAACAGTTTTCAACGGGTGAACTTTGAACTGATTTTTACGGCCTCTTGTTACTGTCAGCATCATATCAAGCGTTCCGGTAATATGGCTCATGTGACTGATGCGAATACCTCCAAGAGCCACGCCGCCAAACTTAACACTAGGATCACAGAACAAGGTCATAGATCGACCTACCCAGTCCTTACCATTAGCCCCCCAAGCTTGGATCATTACGCGACGCATTGACTTGCACGGCTTGTATGGCTGTCGACCGCCATCTATCACGATCCAGACAGGCTGATCTTTAGGGCCGCGCTTAACATCGATAACGGTTACAGTAATTGGCCCTGTTAGCAGGTCGTCAGCATTAAGTTGATCGCTTTTTGGTGCTACCGTGTCAGCAAGATTTGTAACGTCACTCATAGCTCAACCTCTGTTATCTTCTCGTATGCCCGATCAAGGAAATTGTAATGCATTGCCAGCTCTTTGGTTCCGGCTTGCTTGTCGCTATTAATAAAATCAGCGTAACGATTTAAGTCTTCTCGGTACAAGGCCCTACCATATTCAATAGCCTCTTGAGGAAGCTTTACAACCATGACCGGGTACTTACCAAGCTCTATTGTTTTCTGGATAGCAAGGAATTCCATTCTGGTTTCGCCGTGAAACCGGCTTATTCCGTCGCAGTACCATGGATCTTGTACGTGGTAGCGGTAATCATCTACCGAGTAACAGAACTTTTTGAGATCTGGCGTAGTCTTCACGTCAACCAGGAGCCCTTCTTTTACAATGTGCTTATCTGGTCGGCACTTGCAGGTGATCCCTGTTTGCTCGTCATCCCAAAAGTAAGAGCCCTCTGCAATACCTTCGGCCTCAATTAGTCGTCTTGCTTGAGGGTGCGCCATTACCGATTCAAACATCAGTTTCAGCTTAAAGTGTTCGTCTGCGGTTAGAATCTTATGGCCGTCATGCTCGGCTTCAAACGCCTTTTTTGATGCCTTGCCGTCATTAGCTCTAAGGTTGAATGCTGGCATTACAACGAACTCTGATTCTAGACGGTCAGGCTCCAAGCATATTGCGTGCATTGCATCGCCAAAATCCAAAGTCTTAAGCTTGTCCTTGTCTTGCGGGCACTTCTTAGACCATTCTGGTGCAAACAGATCTCTATGCACTAAGTCCAATGTTGATTTTGAAACACCATGGCCGCCGTGGTATTCCTCGTTGCTCATCTCTGCAATAAATAACTGACTCATTTTTAATCCTTTTTAACAGTAATAACACTTAGAGTAACCATTATTTACTCGACGCTTTAAGCAGCTTTGACACCACTCGCTATCTCCCACTCTTTTATCTAGATCCTCCTTTGATAATTTAACATTTAGATTTTGCTTTCTGTGTCTTATCTTGTTGTATTTTGGCTTGTGTTTTTTTATCAACCTTAACTCTTCTTCTAGCATCTCTTCTGATGTTTCATGCTGACTCAAAACAGTAAAATCGAATGGTTTACCATTATTTTTATGCCATCTAAATCTATTGCTTGGCTTTTGTATTGTTGTTCCTATGTAAACCAGCCTACCTTTAATTTCACCCTTGTACACAGTGTAAGCCCTGCTCATTTTTTCACCCCTAACACCTTGTTTGTTTTTTCTTCTACTGCCATACGAATAAAAGATGACAGACTTCTACCTTCTTTAACTGAGGCTTCTGTTGCCAGCCTCAGCTGCTCGTCATTCATATAAGAGGACGGGTTGTTTTTCTTTATAGCCATGTTTCTGCCTCGTGATTTGATAACGTCACTATAACGTTAAAATAACGTTGCATCAAGTTTAATTTTACGTTAATTTAATAGGACGCAAACAACGGGACGATAAACAAATGAGCTCTGATTCAGATATTGCACTTGCCTTTAAGGCCTTAAAAGAAGACCGGAAAGAAAAAAAGAAAAATCGACTTGAAGGCGCATGTAGTAAAGGGTGGGACAAGCACACTCCTTACCACTGGAGTCGGTTTGTTGATGGAAAGAAAATGGACTATTGGCCGTCAACAGGAACCGTGATGTACAAGGGGAAAAGAACCAGTATTTCTAGTAAAAAAGTTCAGAAGCTTATAGGGGAGGTGGAGAATGTTTCGATTTAACGGATTCACTATAGAAGTAACGCACTACGAGAAAGTAATTCCTGCAACCTTTCATCATGAGGCTGAGGGCGGCGAGATTGAGTTTATTGCCTATGACTCAGACGGTAATGAGATACATGAGCCGCTAGACACTTCAGAGGTTTTTAATGCCTTTGAGAAGTACCGGAAAGAGCACGCAGAGGAATTAAAATGAACAGTTTAGAGCTTCTATTCGGAATACTATTGTTACTGTCTACGTATTTTTATTGTGCAGCGGCATTAGGCAATAAAGGCTACAACGGAATGATGTTTAGGCATATGACGCATTACGGTCTAATCCCTGTAATCACTCTATTCTTTCAGCAAGTCAATCAAACAACAAAACTTCAAGGTGATCACAATGGCAACTACTAATTAGAGCGACTTTCAGCGGTTCCACGCGGCAATCCTTCGACCTTCAGGCCAGTACGCGCATAACGTTAAATGCAGTAAGTGCGACACTTTGTACCGTTATTTGTCTTCTGACCGTTGCGTTAAATGTCATAAAGGCCAGCCCGGCAAACCTGACGCTGATGCGCTGGCGATTAAAAAACGAACAGATGAAATTTTGGCGCGCCTTGAGCTTAAGCGGATCGATGAACAGGATATTTCTATTCATGATGAATAATTACCCGGAGCCGTACTACAAAGGCCATCAAGCAAGCGAAGAAGGCGCAGACATTAAGTCTTGCCCGTTCGGTGATCAGGTTTCAAAAGTCGGAGACGGCGCTTATTTGCGCGAAAAGTCCCAGCTATGCAAACGCCACTGGTGGCTTGCTGGCTGGCATGAATCGAGAAGAGAGCGAGGGCTTCTAGATTGAATTCGCGAAGTCTTGAGCAGAAACGCCGCGCGTTCCGTGACTGGATGCGTGGCGCTGATCCTGATTTGGTGCCCTCACCTGTAAGGGTACCAAAGAAAAACAAACAGCCCGGCTACCGGGAAGAACAATTGAAACTGTGGTGATTTATGAGTTTTGCGCTTGTGTTAGTGGTTATAGTTAGAGTTTTTGGTGATCCTGCATCTGTATCAACTGAATCTATAAACGGATTCAGTAGTTATGAGTCATGCCTTGCAGCGAGATCTGCGCTTTTGCAGCAGCAGATAAATAAAAGCAATATGATTGACGTGTATAGCACTGCTGTTTGCGTAAAGCAGTAGACAGAAAACCCTAACACCCAAACCGGTTAGCGCCGGTTTTTGTTTGACGTATAGATTAATATTTAGTAAAGTATATTTAAACACAGGAGAGGTTGATTATGAACGTATCTAAAATGTTCGGATGCATGTCGAATAAAGCGCGTAGACAGATTTTTATTGCCATTAAAAATGCGGGTGAGATTTCGGCAGGGGATATAAACAAGCTGGTTCCTACGCTGTCTCAGAGCTCCTTGTCACAGCATTTAAAGGTGTTTCGTGACTCGGATATGGTCGAGACTAGAAGAGAGTCAACTGTAATTTATTACAAGCTGAAGACTGGTTTTGAGATGAAGCGATTATCTGGATTTATTGAAGATATTTGCATTGCATAAAAAAGAAACCCGGCGAACCGGGCCAAAACACATACGAGTAATTATATATGATATTTACCGGAAATATCTACATAGCATCGGTAGATCAAAATCCTAACTGGTGCAAGATCGGGTTCACAAGAAAGCGTCCAGAAGATCGGGTTTCAGAGCTAAAGCGGTGCTACAAAGGCTATACGTTCTCATTGTTTTGGAGCTTAGAGGTAACAAACCCATCACAAAGGGAGAGCATGCTGAAGCGATTCTTTCAGGATAGGGTTGTTCATGGTGAGATGTTTTCCGTTTCGCCGCAAGAGGCCCTTGATGCCGCGAACTATATTGGAGAAAGAAACTTCTTTGTTCCATGGCCTTCATTTGTAGCATCTATGTGTTCGCATAGCCCGTTATGTGAGCCTTCAAATAATTATTTCTTTTATCTATGCATGGAGAATAAAGGCCGATTTCTTCACGTGGCCAGAAGGTATTTTGATTTATTTGATATCAAAAAGTTTAAAGACGTGGATATTGAGCATTTTGCAGAATACACAATGGAGCATATGAAATGAGCGATGAAAGGGGGTTTACAGGAATCTGGATACCAGTAGAGCTTTGGAGCTCAACGGAGATCACTAAGCAGGAGGTTTTATTTCTTGCTGAGATCGATGCTCTTTCAAGAACAGGCCCGTGCTTTGCCAGTGATCAGTATCTTGCTGAGTTTTTTGATTTATCTGAGCGTCGTGTTAAGTCGGTTCTAAAGTCGCTTAGCGATAAAGGTTGGATTTTTCGGGATACCAAAGTAACGAATTACGGGAAAAAAAGGATGATGACCGTAAATAAAGCTAAGTATTACAACGTTGTTCAGCAAGGGTCGGAAAGCGCCCTTGCGCAAGGGTCGGAAACGACATCTGGCAAGGGTCATAAAGTGCCCTTATATAACAAAGAAGATAACAAAGAGTTATATAAAGATAATTCATCATCATTCGATGATGTGTGCGCTGAAGCATTTGAAACTTATTGGTGTGCTGGCATGAAGAAAGTCGGCAAGAAGCCAGCTTTGGCCAAGTTCAAATCTTACGCAAAGAATAACAAGTTAGACCCTGTGGACTTTGCTGGAAAACTATTCATTGATGTTCAGGCCCGGTTGAAGTCTGGGCAAAGGGGTTTTGCTGAAATGCACCCGACAACATATTTCAATCAGGAGCGGTGGAGCGATGAAATCAGCAGCGGAAATAGGCAGAGCGGCAATAGCCAGCACCAAGGCGATAAGCATGCAGAACGGCAAGCCAAACTTGACGAATGGGAGCGACAAATGCTCTCAGGAAGTAGCCAGCAATGCCAAGATGTTCTGGGGCCGCATGATGGAGATATACGGGGACAAGTGGAGCAGGGATCACGGGGATATGCCGCCGACAGACCCGCACTCTCTCTGGATGATAGCCATTGGCAAGCAGGAGAGAAATAGAATACAGGTTGCTATAGGGAAAAGTATTCGACGACATCCTAAGTGGCCGCCTACGATTCCTGAGTTTGTTTCTTTGTGTGACGTAGATGCAGAAGAGCTTGGACTTCCTTCTCTTGACGAGGCGTTCTTAGAGGCTCAAAAGAAGGCTGGAATGCCTAGCGCCGGAAAATGGAGTCATCCAGCTATCAGAGAAGCTGTAAAACGAGTTGGGTCATACGATATTGCGAGGGCATCAAGCCAGTCAGAGCAAAAGACCGTAAAGGCCCGCTTTGCTACTGAGTACAACTCTTTGGCAAAAGCTATGGCTAACGGCCAGACTCTGCTAGAAAACGACGCACAGCACAATCAGGGCCGCGCTATGGCCGATAAAATGATCCGCGACGGTAACAAGCAGGCAAAGGATCAAGGTTTTGAAGGTATCAAGGGTCAAGACGCAATTGACCGTATGAAAGCAATGTTAAAGGGGTGAGAGTATGACGTGTACGGTATTTCATGGCGGTATTATCTGCACAAACTCAATGCATTACAGGTTAAGGCTGGCTGATGGCCGGAGGGTGTTTCTTGAGTGGCACCACTACTGCGGCCCTGTTGTTTATCTGGATAGAGCGATGAATCGTGAACTGGAAAATTGGTTGGAAGATCCGCTTATCTGTGATGCTATCGACTGGTTTGTCGGTAGAGGTGAGAAGGCTTAACCAAAAAGTCTAATTAACAACCTGCCAAGGATGGCTAACAATAATCAAAAAATAGGTGAGAGTATGGCGCAGAAAATATGGAGCGATGAAGAGGTTTCTTTTTTAGAAGAAAACCCGTTGATGAGCAGGAAAGAAATGGCTGAGTTTTTACAGAGGTCTTACAACTCGGTATGCCAAAAGCTAAGCTACATGAAAAACACTAAAAAGCGACAGGGCGAGAATCATCCAAATGCTAAGTTGACGGCTGAGCATGTTGAAATGATGAGAGTGTTAGATGACGCTGGCTATAGGGCGGGGAAGATAAAAACTTTCGCGGCTGCCGTTAATGGTGTTGCCGTGCAATCTGTTGACGATGTGATCAACTATCGAACGTGGCGGTAATATGAAGCCGATAACAATTGTGGTATCGCTGGACAATCTACGGCCTCAGATGGGTAAGGTTTGGGAGGTAGTTAAAACATACGTCACTGGCGGGCCTGTTGAGATCCTGATTCGTGATGTTAAGAAATCCCGGCTGATGGAAAAGAAGTACCACGCGATGTTTCGGGATATTGCGGGTCAGGTTGAGGTTGAAGGCAGGCAGTACGGTGCCGATATCTGGAAAAGGCTGCTGGTTGATCAGTTTGAAATGGAAATAAACAACCAAGGTCAGAAACTAAGCCATCCAAGCCGTACTGTAATAAGCCTAGACGGCAAAAGGGCTGTCACCATGAGCGCTAGCACTACCGAGTTTAGAAAAGGTGAGGCTGGCGATTTTATAGCGTTTCTGTACGCATGGGGCGTTGAGCATAACGTAACGTGGTCAGAGCCGTATTTAGATTTTTATGAACAGTATAAGGCGAGGTGGTGAGATGGCGACATTCAAAGAGAGAAAGAAGCGGCGTACTGAATACTATGAAAAAAACGTAAAGGGATGGAAGTTGAGGCCTTGTTCTGCTTGTAGCGGATCAGGTGTTTATGACCACAATGGAAGCCCGCCTTGTGGCGGCTGTGATGGCACCGGAAAAGAAAGGTTTAAGCCGGACTAATACCAACGTCTAATACCACCTGTTTAAATTAATTTGCTATTATTGTTTTGCAGGCAGCGGGTTGCCATTCGTTGCCGGAGTTACCCGACAAAACCGGAGCTGCCAGCGGTTAATCTGGCAGACTTAACAAGGAAGGTGAGATGTTATTATTTTTATTGCAACTTGCCTGTATGAATCGCCATAGAGAAAGACCTGATCCAATGTCAAAAAGTTGGATGCCTATTCATAAGCCTGGTGCAGTTGAACAGGTTGAATATGGTTAGGATAACGTTAGACCACTACGGCGGTAAGTGCGGGCCAATAAAGCACAATCAGATAAGAGTAAATCCGATTCACTGGCGTAACCAGTGTGCATTAAAAATCAAGCTGTTTTCAGTGTTGTGAGTATACATGGCGCTGGCACCCTCCTAGTCGACGGGGTGGGCTATAAGCAGGCTGCAGCCTGAGTAGGCGTCATTAGGTAGACGCGATCATCGGTTGGGAATTTGGTCTTCAGCTTGATTTTTAATGCATAGATTCACCGGCTAAGCGGTGTGTATTGGGTAGGTTTCTGCTGATGGACGCTCCTAACTGGATCAATTTGGCAGGTGCCTACACCAATACAGTGAAGGGCAACGGGAAGGAAATAGCACGTTAAAGAGTCGCCAAAAATCTTACATGGAAAGACTCCTGGCTATCCATCAGGTCTGAAAAGATGATAGGTGCAGCCTCATAATTTTACTGTATTTAGCCAACCGAAAAGCTGTAACCGTTTTAATTCTAATATCACGGGGCGAAGTAAGGAGGTGATAATCTACCCGGTTAGGGGTTATCTAACATTCCTCTACACTCTGAGAAGAGTCTGGTCAATTTAAGCTGAAGTGGGGAAACTGGAAAACCCGCCTTTGTTCGCATTGGTATTGCGTCGGTTCGAATCCGGCCTTCAGCTCTTAAGCGCTATTAGTTCAGTTGGATAGAACGCTCGACTCCTAAGCGAGAGGTCGCAGGTTCGAGTCCCGTTTGTGGCCCCATTTAAAGCCCGAACATTATAGGGCGGCAATGATCAATCATTAATTATGCTCGTCTGAAAAATTAGCATATAAGATCAATTGCCATCCTGGTTGTGTCGTTATTTCGCGGTGTACGAGCGCCGTCATCTGTATCAGTGTGGCTGATTTGTAACGATTCAGGTTCGATTCCTGATAGGGCTGCCAATTAAACAAGGAGGCGGTATCAAAAATATAATAGGGGCATGGTTATTTTTTAATCTTGCTGTATTCGCTATTTTAGCGGCGATTCTTATTCCTGTAGTGGTTTGTTTAGGCCCGCATGTTTCAAGTCGTTATTTTACCAATATTGTCAGCGGGTTTAATGGTTTTATTGTTGAAATGTACGAAAAAGGATTGATAGACGAAGATGAAAAAAAGGAGCTCGAAGATAGCTTGCCGTAGACTGTTAGTTGCGCTAAATAATGCGCTTTGCCATAACTTAAACATTAACCAAAGTGTGTTTGTTCAATAAATTGCATTGTGGTTGTGTATAAAATTATGGGAACGACAGAGCGCATTCCTTAGCGTCACCTTTCCGACAATATTGTCACAGCGGGGAGGGTGGCGCTAACAGTCACATTAATACCCTATATCAGGGCGCGGATCTGGCATTATGTCCGCGATAATTAGCTTTGTGTAGCTTTGAAGCTGCCGTCCATTGGATTTACATGATGCGCGGAATCTCCAGTGGAGCACACAGAGCCGAATCAATGTGCAAGCAGGCAAGGGGTTTTGATATTTTTCCTCTTTTCATGGTCTGGCCCGGATTCCTGCGGCAGGGCGTTTTATTCGATGTGCTGATTGGTAAATAGTCGGCGCATCAAATAGAGCAAATAATCTTTGCGAGCAACGGTGCTTGCATCCGATTGCCTTGCTTTGTTATGCGCTTTCTACAATTAATTTAAAGTAATTTGCAAAAAGACTAGGCAAGGAGCAAATAGTTTGTAACAATGTACTTACTAACTAACGCAACGGAGCAAAATAAAATGATTAATGACGGCCTAGTAAGATCAAACAAACTAAACGGTATGTTTAAAGAATTTGCAGGTGAGCTGGAAGACGACCGCCTAATGGCATTAGTGCAGCTTGCTATAGCTGGCCACATGACAGTCGAGCAGCAAGACGAATTTTTAAAAGATGCTGAGAAGCGGGGGTTGCTATGACCCCATCACAGCAAGCAAAAGCGGCTGGCCTTAAAAGCCTGTCGCAAGTATCTGAGCTAACAGGACAAAGCCTACAAACACTAGGCAACTGGCATAGAGATAAACCAGAGCTGTTTAGAATTGTGCTGCTTGGGTGTATTGCCGAGCTTGGCGCATAACCACCAAATAAACTTCAAGCGTAGCGCGTCAGCTTTGATTTTACTTGTTATGTTACCGAAAACACAAGAGGCTTAAAAAAATGAAAAGTTCATTTGTACTGATTGATAGTAAAACGAAACAGATTAGAGTTGATGGAGAAAACCAAAACATGCTTATATTTGATAGCGCTACACCAGCTAGGCGATACCTAAAAAAAGTAGCAGACAAGCATGATAGAGAAAACACTGAACTGGTGGAAATTACACTAAATATTAAAAAGGTAACATAACCCGGCGATAACGAGTAACGAGGTTACGAGTTATCTGTTTGATTGCATTGTTATATTTAGGGTTGTCATGGAGCTTGTATACAGAACACATAAAGGCGTTAAATTTAAAGTTTTTGTCCGCAGACGCTGGGCCGACTGGACTACACCGCCAGGATTCTGGGAGTGCAGAAAATATACCATGTTAGAGTTTTAACAATATAACAGAGAAATACATAGCCGAAGGTCTATGTTATTGAGGTGTTATTGCAATGATAATACTAGCCCTGACTCTAACGCTTAATTTAACCGGCTATATCAACTCTCCATCGATCAGCAAGACCGTTTACTATGATCTTGATAAATGCCAAAGGGTGGCGGAAAACTTCCTATATTGGCCTTCTGTTGATGTGTCCAGGCTGCTAGGTGTTGAGTCAGTAACAAGCACGGCAAAATGTGAAATGGTGGAAAAATGAGCAGTGGTAAAATCGTAGTTGGCTGGTGGGCTATAAGATTTATTCTTATAGCGCCAATAGTGCCTCTTCTTTTTATTGGGTGTATTGGTGATATATGGATGAACTTTATAGACAAGCGATTGCCTCGAGCAAGAAATCCAGTTGAAAAGGTGGAAAAGTGATGCGTATTTTATGGAATTTGTTGTTGATTTTTACCGGTATCATTGAGCTGTTTCTGTTTCCGCCTCTGATCCTGATTAATATTATTTTGTACTTCATATTTAAAGCGAAGCCTGAGCCTCCAGCGCCAACTGTTGTGGTAATCAAGGAAGGAAAAGATTGATATGAGCAAAGACGTAAAAAGCAGCTACTACGATGCAGGTGGTATCGAAACGCTTGATGTGATTAAGGCCAAGCTGACACCAGAGCAGTATCAGGGTTATTTGCTGGGCAATGCGCTTAAATATCAGTGTCGAATGATGCATAAAACGCCCGACAACCCTGTGCGTGACGCAGAGAAGGCGGCAAATTATTCCAAATGGTTAGCTGAAGAGCTTGCCAAAGGCTAGCCATAAATAAGGGGTGTATTGTGAGCGATGAAATGAAGTTGTTAATTGCGCTATGTGAGAAGCTTGGGTTTGAGGTTAAGTACACTGAAGAAACAAGGCTTACAGGTGAAGTGGTGTCAGGCCATGATTATTCAACGAAAGAGTTTATGCGTAGATTCCCTGATAAGGTTTTGGCTGACCATAAAACGCCAGGTTACAAGTATGATGGCCACTTCCATATTGCAGAAACAATAAAAACATTCGAACTTGTTGAAAAAGTCTAGCCATAAAGTATAAAAAGCCCTCACTTGTAGGGCTTCTTTGTTTCTACTAGGCCAGAATCTTTTTGATGTAGTCTAAGCCCTTCTGGTATACCACTGTTTTAAAGTGTACGTGAGAATCGCCTTTATCATCAGTCCAAGTTGACTCGACAACTCGGAAATATCCAGAATCAATATACCGCTGGTACGGCTGATTGCTCTTACGCAGAACCTTTTTCTCGCGCAGTTTTTTGAATAGGGTAGTGCGTCCGTAGCCAAGGTTAAGCACTTTCACCGCTCCAAGCATGTCAACGGTATCATCTGACCCTGTAACAGTATCGTAAAAGTCCACCTTCGGGGCTGCAATGGCGAGTTGTTGCTCCTGCTGCTCAATCTGAAGGGCTTGGTCTGCTGCAAGTTGTAGAGCCTCTGCGAAAGACTGAGGTATCTTTTTCTGGCCTGATTCCAGCTCTTTAAGCTTTGCCAGCACGTTACGGCGGACAGACTTAGATTCACGCATACCAACCAGGGTGCATTGATCAATCGTCAGGTCGTAGTATTTCATTTCAACGCCGCTTTGGGGGTGTGCAATTTTTTTGCATACCCCTAATTCACCTTCAAGCTCATCTTTAATTCTATCAATAAGCTGATCATTGCGAACCTTGGGTTCATTGCTGCTCTGGCGAGAGCTATTGATAATATCGCGCAGCTCTAGGCTGGTCATTGTCTGTGTATTGGCGGGTAAAACTAAATCGTTCATGGAAAAACTCCAAAAAAAAAGGAATTGCAATCAAAGCTTTGTTCGCACGGCCAACAGTAGCCCAAAGCTAGAATGCAATTCCTATTTTTAACTGTTGAAATATACGGGTGCGAAGCCGATTTATCAATTATACCAAAGGCTAATTGCAAAGTAACTATTGCGGTTCATAATGAAGATTCTTAGGGGCTTTGGGGCGCATCCTGTTTTTGCTATCGGGGCCAAGCACCGCCGGTGGCAATTAACCCCGCAGGGTGTGCTTCAAAGATTTGTTGATTAAATCTAACCATAAAGTATAATTGTTAGTGCTGATTGGGGTGAGAGCCAGATAGCGAGAAAGGTTTTTTAAGTGTGTCTTTGCGGTTAATTCCGCTTCCTCTCACAGGGGCACACCTAAAAGACCTTTTTTTATGCCTGAAATCCCGCCCCACGTCCCGAAGCCAGAAACGGTTAAAGGGATTACTCCGAGCAATCCCACGTAATCAGCTAGACCAGTATGTCGGTTAAAACCGGTGCGTACTGGTGACAATCCCGCTACATGGCACAGAGAGCAAGCGGGAGCGCCTAAGAGTTGCCTTAACAGGTGTAGGTCTAGCGCATGACTCTGGTGGTTCATTGACCATACTGACCTAAGTTTATTAGACCATGATCGAATAGACTGCCTTGATATCCTAAGACACACTACGACGGATATATCAGGTATAACAGCTAAGGTTAACTGATTAATATTGGTTTCCTTAGAGTTGTTATGCCTATCTAAACCTAGAAACCTACTCTGGATATATATAAACAAGAAAATAAAGGTGGTCTGAAATGGCAAGAAAAAGCAAAGAAGAACGAGCGAAGACGTTAAGGTTCAAGATAGAGCAGAAAACAAAGCTGCTTGAATCTGGATTTTACGACAATCCAAGGGGTGTAAAGGATTCTCTGCGCCAACTTACCAGGAATCTTAACCGTCTTACCGGTGAGAAGAATCCAGTTCCATTTACCTACGGATCGTCTGGTTCTGATTTTTTCAAAAGTAGAGACTGGCGAGAGCTTCGATATAAAGTTCTGTCGAATCACGGCGGAAAATGCATGTTGTGCGGGAGGGGCGCTAAAGATGGCGTAGTTATTCATGTCGATCACATAAAGCCTAGATCGCTTAGACCTGAGTTAGAGCTTGATATTGATAACCTGCAAATTCTTTGTGATGACTGCAATATAGGCAAATCAAACAAGGACGATACAGACTGGAGATAGGGGTTCTTACACCTTTTACTCAGATAATCCACCAATAGTCATATAGGGTTAAGCAATGAGTACAATTTTAGAGTTAAGCGAGCGTCACTGTGACCATGTAAAAGCCAAGGTAGATCCCACTTGGAATAATGAAGGCGGTGATAAACGGTTTCTAGGTGAAGATAGCTTTTTTGGGTGCCCCGCATACGATCCAAATCTGACCATTAATCACGCTGAGAAAATGGAAAAGAAAGTAACAGGGAGGTCTGGCCGCGTGCTGAGTCGGTTGTTGTATCTTCACTACAAGGGCGGGTTTTAAATGACAAGCGGAAACAAGTACCACAGAGAAATCCAACTAATCGACGGCAAGGTTGACGTTTATTGTGTGCTGGAAGCGTTCAAAGTTAGCTGCCCTGCGCGGCAGCACGCCATTAAGAAGCTGCTGTGTTCTGGTATTCGCGGAAAAGGCGATACGATGCAGGATTTAAACGAGGCGCGCGACGCGATAGCGCGGGCAATTGAGCTAGAAGAGGGGAGAGTAAAGCAATGAAGCTACCACAAGTAAGCAAAGAAGATCTTGAACCGGATATGATGTATATCTGGAAAATGCCGGACGGTTAGCCCCGTGTTGTATGGGTTAATAAAGACCATCCGGGTATCATCGACGAGTTGGACGACTGTTTGAATCGAAAAGAGTTAAAGGGTAAGTTTTATGGGCCTGTAGAGCTTGAAGGGGTGGAGATATGAGTAATTTAGATGATCTGTGGAATACGTGGTGGAAAGACGGCAGTAATAATCATAAAGCTTACTTTAACCAAAGTTTTTACCGTTCGGGATTGTTTCACCTTGGATTACCAATAAATCCAAAGCAGCAGGCAAGGAATAATGCAGGCAGGGCATGGAAAGTTGCTTGCAGGCTAAAGAAATCTCATCCAAGTTTATATTTGTGCGGAAATAGTTTAAAAGTTCGGGATAATATTTAGGTGGTTATATGGGGTATGAAGCGTTTTGGTGGGTATTTGTCGGTACTGTAATCGGGTATGTGATCGCGCACAACACAATAGCTAACGAATGTATTAGGCTTGGCCGGTTCTACGTCGGCAAGAATACCTTTCACTGTGCTAAAATCGAAAGAAACCCCGGTAAACCTGTCGATAAAGTCGAATAGTTAGCCGGTTAAGACGATGGTATAATTTAAGTTCAATTCGAGTTATCGCAAAATGGTGTCGAAGCCTGTGGTGATTTGAAATACAGGTACAAATAGTCAGAGTATTTTTCCGGTGGGTTCCTGTATACCCTCTTCGACCCGGGAGATTGCTCTGACTTTTTTTATGGAATTTTATTATGAATGACTTAGTTGTAAGTGACGGTTTAATTAGTACTGTTGATTTACTTAACGTGATAAACGTTTTCCGAAAAGAGGCTAGCGAGAAACCGGTAAGACCTGCGGATTTTATCGCAAAAGTAGAGGACGAGCTTGAAGGTGAACACTACGAAACTTTCGTTGTTCAAAATATGAACAATACAGAGTCGAAATGTGCGCTAATTGATAGAGATCAGGCTCTACAGGTTGGTATGCGAGAATCCAAGACCGTAAGGCGTCGCGTTCGTGAGTGGGTGTCTAGCCTTCAGAATAATGATAAACCTACTTTACCAGACTTCTCAGACCCTGTTGCTGCTGCCCGTGCTTGGGCTGATGAAGCTGAGCAAAAACAGATCGCCCTTGAAAAACTGGAAGAGGCTAAACCGGCTATCGAGTTCAAAGAAAAGTATGTCGAAGCCACTGGCCTAATGGGGTTTCGTGAAGTCTGTAAGCTGCTATTTGTAAAAGAGCCTGTATTCCGTCGATTCCTAACCGATCAGAAAATCATGTATAAGCTGGCCGGTGACTGGGTGCCATATCAAAACCATATTGATGCAGGTCGATTTGAAGTAAAAACAGGTGTCACTGATGCAGGTGATACCGGCCACGCATACAAGCAAGCCAAGTTCACACCTAAAGGTGTTACATGGGTGTCTGAGCAATGGTCTAAGCACGAAAGTTATTATCTGGAGGGCGACAAGTGAGCCACCAACCCAAGGGCGGCATGTGCGCCGTATGCGTCAATAAGCACAAAGACTGTAGCGGTTTAAAGTTTGATGAAATGCCGATGATCAGTCGAGAGAAGGACGGTACAAATATCGTCCGGTGTACTGAGTTTAAGCGAGATAAAAAGACTAACGTCTAATACCAATTAAAATCCCAGGTGATAAGCTGGGGATTCATTTTGAGGGGTAATAGAGATGTCAAAATTAAATATCACAGGAAAGAATAAAGCTGAAGTTTTAGCGAATCTTTATAACGCAAGCAAGCCTTTAGGTATGGGTATACTTCACTTTGATCCTTCAGAGATGACGGTAGATCAGGCGCAAGAAATTATCGATAAGGAAGGGCTTCGGTTTGACTACCTCAAGGGCCGTGTAATGAAGGTAAATCTTGAGGGTGATCAGCTTAGTGTATTTGGTTTTGATCGTGATAATGGCCAAGGTGCGGCAGAACGAGCTATTAACGGTTAATCGTGAAGTTTTAAGGGGTAGGTTATGAGTATTGAGAATCATGAGTTTGAAGACGTGGATATTGGTCGTGCAGTTCTGACGGGTAAAAATGATTTCGTTGTTAGAATAGAAATTGATAATGGGGCTGATGAGATAGATTTTAATAAAGACGACGCAATAGCTTTGGCCAAGCACTTCGGGTTGATACCTGATATTGATCCAGAGCGAGAAGCGGAAGTTAAATCAACAATAGCAAGTAGCACTAAGGGGTAATGGAAATGAGCAATGAATTAGCGGTAGTTGAGAATCTGGATCTGGTGCCATTTTTCACCAAAGGCGATAAAGTTGATGATGTGCTTGCAGCGATTGCTGAGAAAGCCCGGCAGCATGTACCTGATGTCTCTACGGATAAAGGTCGAAAGGCCATTAAGGCCAATGTTACGTTTGTAACAAAATCGAAGACTTTTCTTGAAAAGCAGCGCAAAACTTTAGCGGATTAATACAAAGCGATCCCTAAAAAGATCGATGAAACTGGCCGTTTAACAAAACAGTTTCTAACTGACCTGCAAGAAGAAGTTCGGGCGCCATTGACTGAATACGAAGAAGATCAGAAAGAAATTAAGGCCAAAGAAGAAGCTGAACGTCTTGAAGTTGAGCGTAAAGAACAAATTGACCGAGATCATGAGCTTGGTGATTTGATGAACAAAGAGCATGATCGTCTTGCCGAAGAAGCGCGCAAAGAAGCTGCCGAGGCTGAACGGCTACGTATTGAGCGTGAAGCTAAGGAAAAGGCTGAGCGTGACGATCGGTTAAAGAAAGAAGCTGCTGAGCAGGCACGTCTTGAGGCTGATCGTAAGGCACAAGAAGAAAAAGACCGTATTGAGCGTGAAAAGCAGGAGGCTGAGCAGGCAAAATTTCGCGCAGAAGAGCAGGCTGCACAAGCCGAGCGCAACCGTATAGCTGCAGAAGAACAGGCTAAGGCTCAAGCGGAATTGGCAGAGCAGCGACGAAAAGAAGAGGCTGAGCGAGTAGAAAAAGCCAGAATTGAGGCTGAAGCAAAGGCTAAGCGTGATCAGGCGATTGCTGCAGAAAAAGCTAAGCAAGACGAAATCGACCGGCAGAATGCAGAAGCTGCACGGGTCAAGCAGGATCAGGAGCAGCGAGAAGCAAATAAACGCCATGTAGGCTCTATTCGCAAAGCGGCAAAAGAGGATCTAATGCAGATTGCTGGCGTAACTGAAGAAATCGCAAAGGCCATTGTATTAAAGATCAATGCGAAAGAAGTTCGTAACGTTGAAATCAAATATTAACAACTGGGACTGGGAGGCCAAGAGATTGTTCTCCCGTATTCAACAAAGAAAGAAACAAGATAAATTAAATCAGTATAGGGGTGATGGCATGGAACGGTTCAGCGAAGAGTTAAAGCAGATTGTGCGTATTTCTTGTGGTAAATGGCATAAAGAGTCTAATTACGCCGCTCTTTACATGGGAAAAGAGGTCACATGGCATAATATGGAGGGCGTTATATCTGGCAATTGCCAGTTTATTTGTCAGCGACCAGAGTTCGAGAGATGCCTGATGCAGATGACCGGAAGGCCGAAGGTTGAGAGTTGGAATAATAATACCCATGAGATTAGATACACGGCTAATGGCGAGTGGCTTTCTTATGATGCATATAGGCAAGAGAACGTATTTTACGGTCAAGGTGAAAAAATGGATGGGTTTTGCATTATCATGTCTAGAGAAGAAGCCTTGGAGCGCGAACGTATTGCTTTTGGTGGTGAGAAGAAAGCGCCAATCAAGCCGGGGCAGTCTATGAAAGAAGCTTATGAGGAAAACTTTGGCGATACGGACAGCGGTGAGAGCATTGATAAAATGAAGCCCATTAAAATTACGCTAAATCAGATCAAAGAAACCGGAAATAAGCAGTTACTGAAAAACATGCTGGCATACTGCGGAAAATCAACAGCTGACGATGATCAGTTTAATATGTCGGATATCATAAAATCTGAACCTGGAGTTAAAGGCTGTATTTATACGTTTCGTGCGCTGCCTGAGTATTCCGATATCTGGAAGCGTTTTGCGTGGTGGTGTGCGTGTCAAGTGGCTCATCTGTCTAACGATGATCGTGTTTCAGAATGCTTGAAAGTCACGATTGATTATATTGACGGTAAAGCGACAAGAGACGAGTTAATTAAGGCAAGATCTGCTGCTGCTGCTTATGCTGCTGCTGCTTATGCTGCTGCTGATGCTGCTGCTGCTGCTGCTTATGCTGCTGATGCTAGAGAAAATACTCGCGCCGCTCAAGCCGAAAAGCTAGCTAGCATATTAGATGCCGGTGAGTGGGTTGATGATGGTGTAAAGCAGGCAGAGGCGGATATAGCGGGGCTTACTGTTGTTGCTGAAGGCTCTATCGGTGATCTGAGTATTGATCAGAATACGATTAATGTGGAGGTCGTAGAATCTGACTGGTTCCGTAACGGTGATATGCCACCTGTTGGCGCTGAATTAGTGGTTTTATATCATGAAGATTACAGTCGGTTTAACAGCTTCAATGGCAAGGTTGTAACTGTTTTGGGCGTATCAAAAGGCGGGGGAGATAATGTAGTTACTTTTAGGAATGATCTAGAAGGCCTTGGATGCTTGATTTACAGTCGTGATAAAAAGGGTTTTACTGGCTGCCTTTATCCTGCTGGCTTTGATATTGAGCAAGTTCACGTTGATGCTATTGCTGAAGACGTTCTTTTTAATGCCGCAAAGTCTAGTGAGCTATCGAAGTTAATCAGCGAAGCTATGGAGGGCGATGAGTTCTTTGATGCTGACATTCTGGCTGGAAAATTACTTGGAAAAGTTGCCGTCCTATAAAATAAAAGGTAAAGTAAGGCTATCAATTGCTCTCTCGCTTGATACGTTACTCCTTTGTTGATGTGCCATGTTGAAACCCGCTCCCGACCCCTTACGGTAGCGGGTTTTTTAATGCCTACGATTTGATGCTACAATGCAGGTAACGCGCGGGGTGTGGGCTATGTCAATAACCAGATGGATTTGGATAAAGCTGCGCCCAGTTGCGATTAGAATTCGATCTGCCGCTATTTTTTATATTGTTATCTGGCTAACTTCCGAGGCAATCCCAATTATGTCTGACACTGTAAAGCATCTTATACAAGATAAACTGACAGGGACGGCTGGGACGGCTGGGACATCTGTTACCTCTGCGGCTACTGCGCTAAACCTAGATTCAATAATTGACCAAATAAGCCTATACGGCGGTGCTCTGGTAATGATCACCGTTTTAGTGGTTAATTATTACACCATCCAATCCTTTCGATCCAAAAAGAAACGAGAGCACGAAGAGAGCCAGGTAAGAATCAAGGAAGGCGAAGCAAGGCTTAGAGAGAGTGAGGAAAAAGCAGCCTACTACAAGGGGTTAGCGGAAAAAGAAACGGTAGATAAAGACTTGGCCTTGTATGATCTAGCGATAACACGAAAGGTGGTAGAAGCCATGGGAAAGGGCGATCAGGCACACGAAGAGGCAGCAAAAGGGATAGAAAGCCAGGTGATCCAGATGCGCGAAGTTAGGGAAAACAGGAAAGAGGCGTGATATAATCAATGTGCGGCAGGGGATTGCAAGCCCCGGCAGAGATGAACGCCTGCCAGCCGCTTCCTTTCAGTTCACCTTGTTTGAGGTTTCAAAGATGAAAAAGCGCAATATTTCCCGTGAAACAGAGTTAAAAGTATTACAGCTGGCGTCAACTATTCTACGCATGCATGCAGAGATTGCAGGTTGCCGCATCTGCCAAGACTGGAGCGCTGGCGATGACGTTTCCCCGCTATCGGTTCTTAGCGATCAAGAGTGTGACGACCTTGATTATAACTTCCAGATAGAAAACTCAGGCCTTGATGATTACGACCTTGATCATAATCCAATGGGCGATGAGATGTCCGCATCTTTTGTTCTTGCTGAAGCTCTGGATAATATCCGTGAAGACCTAGAATCCGAAACGCTAAGCCGGTATAAGAAAAGGATAGATCGCCTAGAGTGCGGCCTTCAGCATGCTGTTGATCAGCTGATTTATAGGGATGACACTCCAGAGCAAAAAGCATACAGAGAAGGCAAGCGTATTGCCGTGCAGGTGCTAAACGAAGGAATGGATCAATCAGAATGAACACTCTAACACTATCCATCCCATACCCTACGCTAGAGCAGCTGATTAACTTTGCTGGCATGTATTCCATGTTTGTTATTTTTGGCTTGATACTTTTGGTATTGTTCGCTTTGGTTTTCGGTATAGATGATACCGTTTATGGCTTGGGTGACTTTTTGTTATGGGTATTTGGCTTGGCCGGATTTGTTGCTTTGATACCAATATCTATGTTGCCGGTAATGAAAGATTTTGATTGGTCAAGGCGGATTGTTTACTCCATAACAACATCTTCAACTTTCGTCGTATTCTACATTTCTGCGCTATGCGGCATAATCTAGCTTTAACTGAGGGTGATGGTATGGAAAATAAATGGATAGACTGGGAAGGCGGGGATTGTCCTGTTGGCGTTAAAGATGTTGTCGATGTTGAATTTAGATGCGGGGATATCGAGACCGGTATTTTTGCAGGAACAGAATTTTGGAGCTGGGAGTCGTTATGCGGCGCGGAAGATAACGGATCTCCGTATAATTCATATGACATTGTGAAATATAGGCTGCATATTGTACAACCAGACCCACGCAAAGAGTGGGTAAAGATTAATGAAGGGTGCCCTATGCCTGAAGAGGGGGAAAGGGTTGTTTTTAAGAGAAGCGGTGGTATTCAGTTTTTTGCTATATACCTTCATTCAGATGACCCGAAGGTACAAGTTGATTCTGGCGTTATCACAGAAATAAACCCTTTTATTCAACACTGGCGCTACCCTCACCCTAACCCGGAGGATTGATTATGGCCGACAATATTGTTTGCAGTGCCGGGGCTATTATCCATATATCTGAAAACACCCCTGAAACTTTTGATAGACAGGGGTTCGAAGCGTGCTTTGATCAGAGTGAAATAGTAGGAGAATTGAACAGCTCAGGTGATAGTGAGTTAAGAGACTCACTTGAAGCTTTCGGGTTTACAGATTCTGGCGAGATGGATTTTTCTGATGGCGCTGGAGTGTTAGGCGCTCTGATGTCGAGCTTAAATAAATTCGATCACGGGTTTGATTTTAACGACAAGATGCGAGACGACTTTATCCGAAAGAAGACATATGGCCGAAGCCGGTATTGATTAAAAAGTTACACTGTAACAAAACTTAAACAACAGAATAGAGTGATTGAAATGCAAGGTATTGAGAATGAAAACCGGGATAGAAGTCAGTTTACAGAAGAGAATCTGATTGAAAACTGCAATGACGTTAAGTTTTTGCGTGAAAAGGTTCTGATGTTGTTTCAGGTTATTGATGATATTGATACCGGTCTGGATATGTTCAAGCAGAATCATGAAGGGTATCAAAAGTTTTGCGCAAAGCATGTCGGCAGGCGATGGGATGGGCTAACGTCCAATGGTCGCGGCGTTTATGTTGATGCTCCTGATTCTCAGGAATCTAAGTCAAGATATCAAGCGGTTAAAGATGCATTTCCTGAGGGGGTGTGGGTATTTGGCTTAGGAGAGGAAAAAGGCTGTTCGTATACGTTTGATTACGATACTGATAACCCTCAGCCGTTTTCATACCTAGGAACATGCAATCCTGATGATTTCCGTATCGCTACGCCTGAAGAGATTATCGAAGGCATGCGTAATATTGGTATTCATCAGTTTATTTCTGTTAAAGACTGCATGCGTGCGTTAAAGGTTCACATGAGGAATGACGAGCCTGAAAAACCCGGTAGCTATGCCCATGGATGGCATTGTAATATAGCAACGGCCTGTTTTGACTCGATCCCTGAAGATGCTGGTATTGATCGGCATAAGATCGGAAACGAAGCTGCATCTCGATTTATGAAGATTTGCTTTGATGTAGAAACAAAAGGCTGATCGCCTGGTTAAAAAAAGGCCTCTTCGGAGGTCTTTTTTTTATCTCGACTATCTGTGTTAAACTAAAGCCTAACGCGCAGGGCGCAAAACATAAACAGCAGGGCTGTGAGTGTGATGGATTTAACGCAACATCAAAAAGAACTATTGGCAGGTCTTGGGAGCGAATTAAGGCGTCAAGTTGCTATCTCTTATATTAAGAACGGTTATCAGAATAAAAAGCAATCCTATCTAGATGCCTGCAAGATCATGGGCAAAAAGCCATCTAACAGCCCAGAAACATCTGGCACTGAAATCCTAAGCTATCCTGATGTCATCGGATTCTTGAATTCAGTGAAAGAAGTGTCATCAAAAGAGGCTCAGGTTGACGCTATTTACGTTCTAAGGCGTTTAAAAGAAATAGATGAGCTAGATATCATTGATATAATGTTAGACGACCTAAGCGCATTCAAGCCGCTTAGTGAATGGCCCAAATCTTGGCGTACTTCCATTTCCGGTTTAGACCTGCATTCGATCATGTCTGGCGGCGATGAACCTATTGAGACGCTGGTTAAGAAAATCAAATGGCCGGATAAGACTAAGAATCTGGAGTTGATCGGTAAGCATGTTAATGTCAAGGCGTGGGAGAAGGAGCAGCTAACCGCCAATGTAACCAACAATATTATGCCAGTTCCTACTGCTGACTCTGTTGAAGACTGGGAGGCTATGGCGGCCAAAAATCAAGACGAGCTTTTCGGTGGGTAGTTATAATGCGGTTGTAAAGCCATTGCCTGGATCTCAGTCTTTGGCTATATCATGCCCGTGCAACGAAATACTGTATTGCGGGACAAGAGGGCCAGGTAAAACAGCGGCCCAGCTAATGAGGTTTCGCCGCCTTGTTGGTCGTGGTTACGGTGCTTTCTGGAAAGGGGTTATATTCGATATTGAGTATAAAAACCTTGCTGATATTATTGCTCAATCAAAGAAGCTTTACTCTAAGTTTGGTGATGGCGCTAGATTCCTATCGTCTAACTCTGAGTTAAAATGGGTTTGGCCTACTGGCGAAGAACTACTGTTTCGGTATGAGCAGAAAGCTGACGGCTATTGGAACTACCATGGTCAAGAGTTCCCTTTTGTCGGTCATAACGAGCTGACAAAGAGGGCTGATTCTGAGTTTTATGAGTCTATGTTCTCTTGTATGCGGTCATCATTCAGGCCTGAAGACTACCCGCTCCCTAATGGAAGCCTGTTACCTCCTATACCTCTTGAATGTTTCAGCACGACAAATCCTTTTGGTGTTGGGCATTCATGGGTTAAGCGTCGATTTATTGACCCGGTGCCAAGAGGTAGGATTCAGCGCGAAAAAATCCTTGTTGATATGCAGGACGGTAACGATCCTGAAGAAATCGAGCTGACACGTGTCGCCATCCATGGTAGCTGGAGAGAAAATCCATACCTTGATAGAACCTATATCGCCTTCCTGATGAGCATCAAAGACCCAAATAAGCGCAAGGCTTGGGTTGACGGTGATTGGTCTGTAACCTCTGGCGGTAGATTTGATTGGTTGTGGAAAGAGTCTGTCCATATCGTTAAACCGTTTAAAGTGCCGAAGGGCTGGATTGTTGACAGGTCGCATGATTGGGGTGAATCAAAGCCATTTTCCAACCTATGGTTTGCTGAGTCAGACGGTTCACCTGTTGTTATTGACGGTAAATCAAGAGAGTTTGCCCGTGGCAGTATATTTATGATTGCTGAGTACTACGGTTGTCAGCCTGATGAGGTGAACAAAGGGCTGTCTATGTCCTCTACCAATGTTGCCAAGGTTGTTAAGCTGATAGATCAGTCTTTGCTGTCCGGTAGCGGCATAGAAGGCAAGATAGATGGTCAGATTAATATGATTCCCGGCACGATATGCGAATCCGTTAAAGCTGGCCCTGCTGATTCTGCGATTTACAACACTGACGATGATCAGGTTTCTATCGGTGATAAGATGAGTGCTCAGGGTGTCGAATGGCTACCGGCAAACAAGAAGCCGGGGTCAAGGGTTAATGGTGCTCAGTTGATTTGTGAGCTGCTAGAAGGGGCTGTTGAGGCCAAAGAGTCAGAGTCGGGCGTAGGTGATAGACCTGGTGTTTATATATTCGAAAACTGCCGGGGGTTTATATCTCGATTCCCTATTCTTTCGCGTGACAGTAAGAACCCTGATGACGTTGATACAGATCAAGAAGATCACGATTACGACGCTTTCAGGTATCGCTGCATGCACAAGCGATTTACTCCTATAACCAATATTAACGTTTCCTGGGTGAGATGATGAGCGCAAACCAGTTCTTAATCGAGTCACAAGTTCGGCACCAAATATTCCTATTGCGTCGTGGCGGGGGTATGGTCAAGGATCTGGTGCCAGCGCTTCAGGAAATATTGCGCAGTGTAGCCGGTCAGATTGCCACTACTCCAGATGCTCAGCTTCGGCAGCGCGCGGTGATTCAGGAGATTGAGGCCTTTCTATTGGCTTCAGTGTCAGAATGGTCAGACGAGGTGCTTCAAGAGTCGTTAGAGCTTGCTGCTTATGAGGCAGGGTTTCAGGAGAGGTTGTTGATCGGTGTGGCTACCGTTGACTTTGCCGCTCCTGCTGCGGTTCAGTTGGCTCAGGCTGTAACTTTTAATCCTACGATAGATGACGTTAATTCAGGCCAATCTATATCGATCAAGCAAGCCTTAGATCAGTTCGACTCTAAAAAGTCTGCTCAAATGATGCAAGTTATTCGTGACGGTATCGTTGGACAGAAAACAAATAGCCAGATATCAAAGGATTTACTTGATTTAGCCCCGGGCTTAGGCAATCAGGCAGACGCTCTAATCAGAACATCGGCTATATCGGCTGCAAACGAGGCTAAGACGGAGTTTTACCGTACTAACGCTGAATTCCTCCAGGGCGAAAGGTTTCTTGCGACGCTAGATTCCAGAACAACTTTAATTTGTAGTGGTTTTGACGGAAAAGTATACCCGGTTGGCTCAGGCCCTATTCCGCCTCTTCATTGGAATTGTCGAAGCCTGAGAACTCCAGTGTTGCGCGAAGATCTACAAATCCCCGGCTTTGAAGGTGAGCGCCCAGAAGTTGGCGCAGATGGCCCGGGCACTACATCAAGCCGAACAACGTTTAATTCATTCCTTAAAAAGCAACCGGCATCATTCCAGAAGGAATATTTTTCTAAATTTCCAGATGGTGATGAGCGGTACAAGCTGTTCAGTCAAGGCAGTCTAAGCATAGGCAAATTCACAGACGCAAGAGGCGCAACATTAACCCTTGATGAGCTTCGGGCCCTTGAGCCGTTAGCATTCGAGCGTGCCGGTTTAGACTAAGGTATAATTATATTAAGCTGTACTTGTTCCGCTTAATACATTAAGATGAACTCATCTTAAATAAACAAACAAACAAGGCAGACACCATGAAAACTGTAACCGTAACCAATCCGAACCGTAACACTAGCCACAAAAACCCAATGATTCGCATCTGGTCTAATTACGTTAGCCCGAGAAATAAAGAAAACGTTTTGGTTGACGAGTTTGAAGTCCCTAGCCGCAAGCCTGTTGAGTACTGCGAACAGTACGCAGGCGGCGAATACGGTAAGCGATACGCTGCAGCAATGGCGGTTTAGACTGATAGTGGTATAATTGATTTGCGGCTATCCCGACGGGGAGAAAGCATGGAACGTAGACCGTGTTGCCGCTTCCTACTTCTACGATTACCTGCTACGAGGTTTGTATATGCCTTCCATCCCGTTTTTTAATTGTGATAATAAAGCAAAGAAAGAAAAATCAATGCCGCCTTCATTGTACGTAAGGCTAGTCAGTCCGTATAAAAAATGGGGCCGTGTTAATGTATGCTCGCACTGCGGTTATAGAGCGTATTATTGTGATATGCATGAATCTGCCCCTTGCCTTGAGTGCGGGGAAAAAGTCTTAAGCTATACAGGTAAATGGCATCAGCATTGCTGGCTATTAAAAGATGAAGAAGTTTTTTTAGATGCTAAAAGCAAAAAGAATGTAAATGTAAATAAAGCGTTCAATGTAAATAACTTCTTATTGCTCTTGGCTTTCTTTGCTACCGGGTTGTTTACCGGTCTTTATATTGCTGGATAGTTTTTTAATCTGATACACTGTATTTGCGGCTAGGGCATGCAACCCGAACACCTGTAACGTCTGACAGGTTCGCCGCATCACTTCACAGGCGACAATACCGATGACGAGGTATTTATGATTCATCTCAACGAGCAAGAAATATTCATCCTTGGCCGCCCTAACTTTGCATGCGCACGTATGGCTAAATTACTCATATCTTCTGGTCTGTATGAAGATAAGGCTAAAAAAGCAGAATACGAGCAGGCGGTTTTTATACACTGGGCTATGGATTTGTATGGGAAGCATGGAGATAAGTGGACTTATAAGGCTGATGAGATCCTGCAAGATCTAAATGAAAAGCAGAAAGAGCGTCTAGGTATCGAAGGCGGTGCAGCATGATTATTATAGATTTCGGTGTTACTAACTTCTCATGGAAGGCGGATATTATTTTCGGGGATACAAAGCAATACGAGCTTAAGACTCTTCGGGTTGGGCTGATTACGCTTACCTTTATGCCTAATAGCGCTCAGAATATTCTGGTGTCAGCGATGTCGAGCTTAACGAGGGATAGAGATTGGCTTATCAATAACGCTCCGTCCGTCCGTCACGCAAAGCGCAAGGCTATAGCTAAGGCAAGGGCTGCTGATGCGTTTTCTTTTGAGGCTTTATACGAGGAATCCGAAAAGATTCGGTTTGAGCGCGACCAAATGATTGCAATACTTAATAGTGAAAACAAGAACCTTAGAAATACAATAAAGATTATTACCGACGGCGAAGATAAAGGCCTGGAGGGTTGATTATGCCTACTATTGATTTTGCATTGGTTGTTATCGCCTTCCTTATGTCGGGCGGTATTTGGAATAGCTTCATATATTGGCTGTATCAGGGTGAGTCTATGCGTAAAAACTTCGAGGTGTGCGACTTAGTGTTCATTGTTCCGGTGGCTGCGTTCTGCTTCTCCATTGGTGTTGCAGCTGCATACCATGCGCGCTATGTTCAAGGGTTGGGTTGATTATGCTTGAACTATTTATCATCGGCTCTCAGCTGGCAATGATCGCCCATCAAGTGTACATGGCCAGCAAGATATAACCGTAATCGACACCACCAAGCCCGTTAGCGCGGGCTTTTTTGTGTCTGCTACTAACGTCTAGGTAAATAAAAGCACAAATGTAGTATATTTTTATTGATTAGAGCACGCATAGGGTATATTATGTATCCATACCAACAACGAACAGCAAAGAGAACTCAGCCATGAACGTATTTACTGAAGCTTGGAAAATCGCAAAAGAAGCAGTCGTTAAGTTTGGCGGCAAAGCTTCTGAGTTCTTCGCTGAAGCATTGCGCATGGCATGGGCAATTAAAAAAGGTGGACGTATGATTGCTACAGATCGCTTTACTGGAACACCCGCTCAGAAGGAGTATGCGCGTGACATTATTATCGGCGGTGTCAACTACTGCAAAGATGTTATTGCTCGATACGAATCAAAAGACCAGAGCAAGCCAAAGGTTGCAAGGGTTTTGTCTTTTGAGAAGTCTCGATTAGAAAAGATTATGTCAATGGTAGATGGTGGTAAGAAAATAAATAGCAAGAAGATAATCGAGTCATCTAGAAAAGTAGAGTGCGCATACAACAAGCAATTTATTATTTCTTTTTAAGGGTTTGATCATGAGTAAAGTATTTATTGAAAATATCGGTAACGCTAGCACTACGGCAAGCTTTTGCGGCAATAGAATTGGTCATAATGTAAATTGCGCTGCATATATGAACCATGACATGGTAACAATCCAGGTTGAATCAAACGGCGCAAAGGTTCGCGGGATAAAGCCAATCTTATTGGATTCAAGCGAGCATTTTGAGGAATGGAAGGATCGTATAGATAGCGGTAACGGGCGATTGTTTATCGATGCGCTAGAGCAATTTGGTGTAAGCACGCATTGGAGTTGAGCATGACCCCGGCAGTAATAGCAAAGCAGGCAGGGCTTAAGGGCCTTGCCGAGCTGGTCGAGATAACAAAGACCAGCAAGAGAAAGCTTGAGCATATGTTTAAGTCTGATCCTGAGCGATTCAACCTGCTGTGCGAGATGGCCGTGCTGTACAAAGCACAACTAACGTCGAATACCAATAAACCGGCGTGATGGTATGGTGGTAACCTTGCGATAAAAGGAAAAGCACCAATTAATTAACTGAGCAGGAATTGAAGATTATGAAAAACAAGAAACGAAGAGCGTTTGCTTTGTCCGTTTTAATTGCTTTGTTATGTGTGACGGGCTGCGAAAGAAGCGACATAGGAAAAACTGGGCGCGCGATACAAGGCGGTGACGGTAAATACGAGGTGGTATGTATTGATGGAGTTGAATACATAATGTTTCTGGCGAGGTATCGAGGTGGGATAACAACAAAAATTGAAGCAGACGGCACTATTTCAACCTGTAAGTATTGACACATAACAAAGAAATACAGGGCGGAACGGCCCTGTGATTGCAGTGTTATCTAATAGTTTAATTGTGAGGGTGAGAGAGATGAGTAAGTTATCTGATGATGAAGGGGTGGAAGTGATGTGTGATATTAAACATAAAAAGATAGTAACGGCATTTTACAATGTCAGTTTTAATTCATCTAACAGGGGCCTTCCTGATCGTATAAATGAGTTTCTTAAAGGGTGCCCTGATATTGATCAGGATGACTGGCAGGATAATCATACGGTTCTAAGAGATTATGAGGGCGACTACGAGGGAATTGAGATTTATCACGACCCCAAAACTGTAGAGCTGATTAAGTGGATTTACGATAAGCTAGATGTAAGTTACGAAGAAAACAAAGGCCTGAGCATAAAGCTTACTACGTAATTTACACGCCAACCAAAGACCCGGCACTGTCCGGGTTTTTTTACACCTGCCATGTGCTACAATATCCGAAAGTCTAATTGACGGATGTAAGTATGCCTGTTTCAGAAACCCACCCGCTTTATGATGAGTTCAAAACCGAATGGCTGAGAAATCAAGATGCCATTGACGGTGAGCGCAAGGTAAAGAAGCGCGGCCCTGCTTATCTCCCTATTCCAGATCCAGATGTTAATAATGAAGCATCTAAAAGATACCAGTCCTATAAGAATCGTGCTGTTTATACCAACTTTACCGGTAGAACCGTTTCGGGTCTTACCGGGCTAGTTTTCCGAGAAGACCCGATTATAGAGCTTCCCGCTCAGCTTGAGTATATGCGCGATAACGCAGACGGTAACGGTCTAACGCTTATATCAATGGCCTATGATGCTGTAAGGCAGGCTCAAGCCAAGGGGCGATATATCGTTGTCACGTCAGTTGGTGGTGAGCAGGAAATCGAGGAGCTGTCACCTGATACTGTCCCGTCAAAAAAATCATCCGCTCAAGTACAGGCCAAAATTGTTAGTTACTTTGCTGAAAACGCAATTAACTGGGACGACAACGGTAATGCATTGCAGATGCTGAACCTGAAAGAGATTGTACTTGATCGCGGTAGTGATGGCTTTGGATCTGAGGAAGTAACGAAAAACCTTGTTTATCGCGTGACTGACTCTGGTGTTACTGTCCAGCATTACAAAGAGGATTCTGCAGGCCTTGTATTTGATATTAAGTACTCGGACGGATCAATGGCCGAAAAAATACCGGCTGATATTATTGGTGCCGTAGACAATAATCCTTATCCCGATCAACCGCCAATTTCTGATATTGCAGCTCTTAATGTTGCCCATTACCGTAATAGCGCAGATTACGAGGAAGGGGTTTATATTACTGGGCAGCCAACACTACATGTTAATTCAGGTGATACCAGTGCAAGAGACTTTAACGATCTAAACCCAAACGGGATACAGCTTGGTAGTAGTAGAGCTGTTGTTACACAAAAAGGTGATATGAAGCTGGTACAGGCTGAGTCAAACAGCGCAGCAAACGAGGCTATGGTTCGAAAAGAAGAACAGATGGTTATGCTTGGCGCTCAAATCATCCAGCCTAGATCAGGTGTTGAAACTGCTGAGGCCGCAAAGATAAGAGCTAGCGCTGAAACTTCTATCCTGACTACTATCACCGCTAACGTGTCACAGGCTTTCGAGAATCGGCTGAGAGATGCGGCCTTGTTCATGGGAGCGAATCCTGACGAGGTTAAGTTCAAGCTATCCGATAACTTCTACCCTGAAGACGCAGACCCTCAGGTGTTGATGGCCATGTTCCAAGGCTCAGATCGTGGTGCGTGGGCTATTCAAGATGTCAGGAATTACGGTCGCAGATCTGGTCTGGTCGATCCAGAGCGAACGGATGAGATTATAGATTCTGAGATTGGCGAACAATCTCCGTTATTGTAAAGTTTTCGTTACATTGTACAAATAGTGTACAATTAGTTTAAGCGCTCCAGGGTGGGCGCAATAAAATACAACAGGGGTTGTAATCATGGCTTTAAAGTTTGAGATCGATGCTGAAGAGTTTAATTCTCTCGATGAATCCGTGCAGGGCATGTATTCAGAGTTCGGGGAAAGTGGCTCAGGTTTTTATCGTTTGCAGGTTGATGGTTTAGATCCTGCTGACGAGTTAAAAGAGGCCTTGCGCAAAGAGCGTGAAACCAATAAAGAAAACCGTGAGGCTGCGCGGCTGGCCAAAGAAGAAAAGGCCAGAGTCGAGCGTGAAAAGCTTCAGCAGGAAGAGAACTGGAAAGAGCTTGCGCGGCTTGAAGGTGAGAATAAAACCAATGTAGAGAAAGAGTTGAATCAGCTTAAAGAGCAGATCAAGCAATCAGCATTGACTGCCAAAGCTTCAGAGCTTGGTAATACTCACGCCAATAGTCCGGTTAACGCAAAGATTCTGACTCGACTATTTAAAGACGAGCTAAGTGTTAACGAAGACGGTGAGCCGGTAGCTAAGAACTACCCGTCTATTGCTGCAATGGTGCAGATAATGGAGGCAAGCGGTGATTACGATTCGTTGTGGAAGGGCAATCAGAGTTCAGGTGGCAGGGCTACCGGAAACACAAGCGGCGGGGCCGTACAGAACAAGAAGCTCTCTGATATGAACGACTTAGAGAGAATTCAATTTAAAGAGCGAGATCCAGAAGGATTCCGCGCCGCATTAAGTAATTAAGAGGTTTTATCATGGCTGCTGTACGCCTATCCGATGTTCAATTTGACCCAGATGTTTACCTGTCTTATGTGCAGGAAAACCGAACAGACCGCAACGCTTATATTGCCTCTGGAGTCGCGGTTACTAACGCCACGCTTGCCGGTCGCGCAAATGGTGACGGTGATATTACGTCAATTCCGTACTGGAAAGATTTAAACTCGTCTAACGAGAATATTTCTTCTGACGATCCAGCTGTAAGCGCCACACCTGAGAAGATTGGCACTGGCAAAATGACCGCATACCGTCTGCATATCAACAATGCATGGCAGTCTGCCAACCTGGTTGCTTCCGTGCTTGGCTCTGACGATCCTATGCGTCAAATTGCAAGCCGTACCGCTGCATACTGGGAGCAGCGCTTTGCCGCGCGGGTGCAGGCTACGACTTTGGGTGTTTACCTTGAGAATATCGCCAACGACTCATCAGATATGATTTTTGATGTATCGACCGAAGATGGCAATACCGCCACGGCTGCAAACAAATGGTCTTTCGGCGGCTTCGTTGATACCGTTGCGACAATGGGTGAATCCGACGACCAGCTTGCAATGCTTGCCGTTCATCCTCAGACAATGGCCCAGATGCGTAAGCAACAGGATATTGATTTCATTCAGGATTCAAATACCGGCCTGATGATCCCTACTTACAACGGTAAGCGAGTTGTCGTAGATAAGAAGCTGCCTGTTATAGCTGGTACCACCTCTGGCTCTCGCTATGTGTCTGTCCTGTACAAGATGGGTGCTATTGGTTATGCAGAAGGTAGTCCTAAGCGCCCTGTTGCTACTGAATGGGACGAGCTGGCCGGTAATGGCGCAGGCGTTGAGACACTTGTAGAGCGCAAGCAGTGGATCGTTCACCCTGAGGGTTACAAATGGCTTGCTGCGTCCGTTGCTGGCGAGTCACCAACAGCGGCAGAGACGGCATTGGCGGCAAACTGGGATCGCCAGTTCGAGCGTGAGAACGTCGGTATTGCTTTCTTCGTGCACAACTAGTATTGATTCGGGCGGCTTAGGTCGCCCTTTTGAGGTTTATATGTCTCTAAATAAAGATGGCTTTGAAGGCGGAAAGATCCTGACGATTGACGAGCAGGTTGAATTGCGCAAGAAAAACCGGGAGAAAGAAAATGCCGTTCCAGCCAAGCGCCCCCGTAAGCGAAGAACAGAAGAAGCGGATAGCGGATCAGGAGTTTCTGAGGCTTCAGCAGAAGAATAACCGAAAGCGTAGAGAGGAATTGTAATGGCCGAAGATTACTACATGCTTTCCGGTACTCCTAGCGACTTAATGTCCTCTGACGAGATCGGAGAAAGGCGGCTAAAAGTTCAAACAGAGGGTGCGTCCGAGCCTTTAAATCTAACAAACGGATTAGGAAAGGGAATCGCCCTTGATGCGTGGGGCGCTCAGAAAGTTTCTATAGCTACGTCGATTCTTCACGGCATGTTTACGTATAACGTCCCTGCTGACAAATGGTACGAAACATTCAACGGCGTAGAAACCCCTCCTATAAACTCTCAGTCGATTGATGGAGAGTTGTCTATAATTTCCGGCGGCACGTTAAACGACGAGACTGTCCTGAGAACATTCAGAAATCCACGTTATCAGCCGAACCGTGGACACCTTTACAGTAGTTCAATGTTTATACCTAATCCAACGGCTGCAGGGGTTAGAGATTTTGGGTGTTTTACGGGTGAGTCAGGCTTCTTCTTTCGGCAAAAATCAGACGGGCTTTATGCTTGTCGAGTTGAGCGAACTACCGGGCCTGTATTCGCTGTCAAAGAGGAGTTAATAACCGGGCTACCTGCAAGCTACGACCCTGAAAAAGGTAATATTTACGACATACAAGTTCAGTGGCGAGGTGTTGGTAATTATCTATTCTGGGTTGGCGATCCCGATACAGGTATATCAACGCTTGTTCATACGATGGATATGCTCGGGAAATTATCAGGACTTTCGACATACAACCCAGCAAACCCTATTGCATACCGATGTATAAATCTTGGCGATAACGTAGAGCTCAGAGGCGGCTGTGTTGATGTATCCAGTGAAGGTGGAGGAGTCGAAGGAGCAAGTTACGGTTCGGTATCTATTGAAAATGATAGTGGACAAGTATCTATATCCGGCCTAAATCAGCCCATGATAGCGATAAGATCAAAATCCACTGTAGGCGGCCTGATAAACACCCGTGATACGCTAGCTTTGCTAGCAAGCTTTTACTCTGACCAGAAATCTGTTGCTAGAGTCTGGGCTACAAGGGACTTTACAGCGATCACAGAAAATGATCAATCATGGACTGATTTTAGGGACGGGCATTTAGAGTACATTGCTTATGATGTGCCTCCTGTCGGCTCTCAAATGTCATTTGACACAGCAAAGGCCAATATAATCTTTAGCGCTAGAGCTGCACAGGATAGCACTTACGCAACATCAGCACTGTTTGAAGGTAGAACTGATATTTATATAACCCCTGGCGATATGCTGATATTTACTATGCATAGAGAAAATGCCGGTGTCGCGCTGGCTGGCTGTACTTTTGAGTTTGCGGAGGAAATATAATGCCTATATTAACACTGCCGAGTGGCGTTGATGTAAAGCTTAGCCTTGTATCGTCTGTATCACCAATATATGACGGTCGATACACTATCTACATGGGGGGCAATCACGAGACTATCCAAGATTCCGAGTTATCGCGCAATGACTTTATTGCGCTTTGGGATGCAGTATAGAAAAAGCCCCTTAACGGGGCTTCTTTTAATCCTTTGGCGCATCAGGCGACGGCATGAAGTGGGTGATCTGCATATCTACATTTCCATAAACAACATCTAACTCATGACCACTCTCGCTTTCCCATTTTTCATGTATGAATTTAAAATCTGTAGCTCTAAACTGGCAGTCTTTCGCAACCACCCATACATCATAAACCTGACCCTCTTCTGGATCTTCCCAGAGCACGTTTTTCCATCCGCTCATGATTCACCTCTGTTTAAATTCCTGTAAAAAGAATAACGCTCGATCGGTACGATTGGCCTACGAGACAGCGCCTCATTTCTTACCTGCTCTGAAGCCTTTTTTAACTGCTCTTGGCTTGGCTGCTGGATGTTATTGTCTCTGATCCATTCGGATATAATCGCGCCTAAGCTCATGATTCACCTCTGGCTTTCTTTGTTGCGTAAAGCATTGCCTGATATTCGTCGCTGGACTCCATGCCCATCTTTGATAGCAATATCAGTGCGCTCTCGCATGATTCGTAAAGATCAGGAGCGGCGGCAATCAGATTGGCGTTTGCCATCTCTTCTTGTGTCAGTTTGACGCCAAAAAACTTTTCATTCTCATGCAGAGTTTTAGTTAAATCTTCGCTGTAGACTCTAATCTTATTTCCCGAGCTAAAATATTCTATCGCCCAAGTCCCCGATGTAAATTTAGTCTCGCTCATCTCCTGCCTCCTTTTCACTGTACTCTGCCATAAGATCACAACATCCATTCGCGTTTATCAACTGCATTTTGTTTAAAAATGAAACATGATACTGTTCGGCTACGTTATATCGGCCACAGGGATCTGATTTAATGCTGAACTTCACGATTCCCGGCTTAATTTCCAGCCAATCTATTTCTTTTGCATCGATAAACATTCCGTCTTGATATTTAACTAAATACATAACTTTCCCTTTATTGATCTGCTTAAACCTTGCTGATTATCCCGCAATCTCTGCGGGATGGTATTGGACTTTTGGCTAGGCGTTTAGTAGCCCAGGATTTTCGTGCTCGTTTCCGATGATCTTTGAGTAATCGTAAACTCTACCGGCGTGCATGATAAATCTGGCTAGCCCCATTGTTTCTATGTGTTCTCCATCCTCGTAAATCTTAACGCTATAAATTGCCGCTGAATCGTCAAAAAATACCAATCCAGCATACTGAACGTTGGCGCCTGCTATAATATCCCCCTCGAATATCTTCTTGCCCTCGCAGTCTTTCAGTCCGGTGTATTGGCCGAGTGTTTTTATATCTATTTCACACTGCTCGCCATCACCGAAAATAATACAAGGCGCATCTACACCTGAATGAATAAAACTACCGAAAATCCAGCCACCAACCTTGATACCTGAATACTTGCAATTAATGATCGAACGACCACGAAAACTAATCTCTCTCATACCCTACCCCTTACCCTGCCGCTGCAAGTGTTGTTTATTTTGATACTTCACTATGGGAAATGCTTATTTCATCAAGGATGCATATAAACCGTTTTTCTTCTGCTTCGATATCTTCTTTTTTTGGTGAAAAATCTTCAAAATATTTATCTTTCTCATGCTTGCAATAAAAAAAACAGACACCAATCAATACCATAGCTGCAAGCACTGGGATAAATCCTGCTAAACCACTCATAACCAACCCTCTATCTGTTGCTTCTAGCTTTCCGGTGATTCAGGTAACAGTATATAATGAGTCATATCTACACCGCATAAATTGCACCAGTAGCCATCATCATACTCACACTCGAAAAAATATCCTTCTCCGAACCCTAGAACCTTATTGCCTTGAATTCTTTCAGGCGGATGTTCTTTTACGCTAATTAATGTTGTTAGCGATTGCACCTTATCCTCTAGAGCTTTGATCCTTTCAGCCTGCTGTTTTGCCATCCAGTTTTCATGATGGAAGCACTCAGAGAAAAGACACGCATTAATATCCCCGCGTAAATCGCAGTGTTTGCATTGATCTACCATAAATCACCCCTTACCCCACTTAAACCGGAACCCTTGCAGATTCCGTGTGAATTGTTGCTACCGTTTTACTTCCGCGATAACTAGTCCGATACTTCCTTCTAACGGGCCAGACCAAGACCCTTCCAGCCAGTTTCCCCGTATTGGCTATCAAGCCAGTCGAAAACCTTTTGCCTTGCATCGTCCTCTTTCCATTTTTATCCTTCCCCTATCATTGGTGTTCGGCTTGGGCGTCTTGCTGCATTTTTGCATAAGCCTCTATACGGCCCACGGTTGATAGCTCCTCACTATCTTCATGAGTAGGAACATCGTTTGAATCTAAGAACATTATCACGCACTCAAGATCCTCTGCGTCGGACTCAAGCTCGTTTATGCGCTCCTGCTGCTCAAGCTCTAGGTCTGTTACTTCACGCCATGATGACGTGTCTGTATTCATTCTTCCGCCGGAATACGGAACAACCTGATCATTAATAATGCTGTGTGAATCTGCCATACCTAACCTCACAATTTACCGTTAATTCTAATTATTAAGAATCTTTATTATTAAGCCTAGACTTACTATTATCCGCCTTTAGACATTAGCTAGACATTCGACTTTGGTTTATTGTTTTACATGGACTATCAAGGTTCTTGTGGGCGGCTTTATCAGGCCGCCCATATTGCCAATTAGTCCGCTTCTGCTCCATAAGCCTGGATACGCCAGATCAAGATAGGCGTATATCTTTTTAAGAGCATCACCATCAAATAGATCATACTCAATTTTCAGTACCGTTATCTTTTCCTCTGCAACGCTTATACACGGGCATAACTCATGCTTACTCACTTCGCTTCCCCTATCATTGTTCGACCTTGGTTTAATTTCCGATCAGCTTTATCAGATAGCCAATAGAATTAACAATACCGATAACTGCAAATCCGAAAACGATAGCTGTATTTATCGCTCTTATTATAGGTTTGCTTAAACCCCTCGTTGCAGGGCGGCATTTTTCGCAAAAAGCCGTCCTTTGAACTCCAGTTTTTCCTGATAGCTCTTTGAGCATTTGCTGTACTATCTCGTCATTCGGCCTATTGAAAATAATAGGATGCTTGAAGATATCCACCATATTCACAGGAACCCAGTATTCAGTTGATATGCATTCTTGATACCTACCGCAGCACGCGCACCTGTAGGTATTTTTAGATATAGTGCTTTCAACGTGTAAAAAATAACCCACAATCACTCTCCTATCATCGGAACCCTAACCGCTTCCGCATAAACGCTAACCTGCTCTTTGGCTAGCCGTCATAGCACCCGCAAATTATATCTGTTTCTAAATACATATCTGGGAACATATCATCTGTAGCTATAAGTGAAGACCACGCATAAGTTCGCCCTAGCCCCTTGTTAACTGTTAAGTCGGCGTTTTTCTCCATTGCTATTGCCCGATCCATTAAATCTGGGTGCTGTACTGATAGCGCTCTAATTTCATGAGCTTTCATGGCAGGACAGAAAAAACAACTGCTCTTTCCTGGTAGCAGCAAGCCTTCGTCATTTATTGCCTCTATACACTTTTTTCGACCCCATCCCCAGTCGTAAAGCGGGTATTCTGTTTTGGCATCATCTTTGACTCGGTGGCTTTCATCTGCATCTATACCGACAAAAAACACATCGGCCTTAATCCCTTGCTGCTTTAGCCATCTTTTTTGCGGCCTGATTTTGAAATGCTCGCTACAGCTTTTAAACCCGTAAGCTAGACCAGGCAACGCGTTTCTGTTCAGGCAGTCTTGCTCTAACGTCTGTTTTTCTGAGCAAATTGATATTTCAGGAAACCCGTTACCCTTGCACCATTTCTGCATAATTTCTAAATGCGCGTAGGTTTCAGGCTTCTCCCCCCCCGTGTCTGCAAATAAAATAACATCAGGCTTAATTCCCTTTTGCTTAAAACCTACTAGCATTGCAACACTGTTTGTTCCTGCTCCATAGCTTAATACATTCATATTCCTACCCATTTTGTTCTTGGAGTTTTTTTATTTCGCTGTAAAGATCGCGGTTTATCTCATGCCAATCCATTTCCCCACAATAGCTTATAGACCAGTAAAATCGTCCTTTAAATTCGCAGATATACAGCCCACCTTCGTTGTTTCCCGGTAGGGTTGATACAAAAAGCACATCTTCGTCGTCAGGTTCTACGTTAAATGGAGTATTGAAATAAATCGTCATGCCACACCTCACATTTTGCTAATGATTTCTTTCAGATGGTCGTAGTTTTTGATCTGTAAGTTTTCTCACTTTTATAGCGATCAGATCTTGTTTTCTATCATAGAAAGGCAGGCGGCAACGGTATTAAATGCACCTTGCTCTGCACTCTTGTATCTATCATTTATTTCAACTCCAATTCCGGCTCAAGCTCTGCAAGAAACTCCTTCTCAGATGGAAGCTGGTCAAGACTGTAAGATTTTTTGATTACAACAGGATGGTAACCATTTTCTTCCTTTATTCCTGAAGACAGGAAGCGGCCTTCTGTAACAGGCGTCTTATTGTACCCTTTGAAAGCTTCAAAGGTGTTTGAATCAAGGTCTATAATGTATGCCCATTCGCAGAACAGTCCTTCGTATGCAAAATCAATACTATTTTTTAGAAGTATTTCTCCGTCATTCGAGTCTGCAACATTGGCAAGTATTCCTGCGGCTCGGCTTCTATGGATAAATGTATCATGCCAGTGCTTTTGCTGTGGTGATCTATTGTCAGGAGATGACATGAACTCTGGCGAATTTCTGTCATAGCTCTGGATAAACTCTTTATCTCGACCTTCGAATTCAATAAAACGAACCCTAGCAAGAGATTCTTTTAGCGATTCAACATTATTTTTACTAGAAAGAAACGATAGGGCTGTTACACCTTGCCCCGATGGATATCCATCAAACTGCCCGTACTGAGCTATTTTTAATTCACCGTTTAAATATACTGCTGTTAAGTTGCATGTTCCCATTCTCTTGTCGCCTTGCTTGCTTGAATTTCCCACAGCTTACCTTTACCACCAGTCGTGCTACAATTAGACCAAAGTATTGGGAGCTTGATTGATGGCTGTAATTGTTGAAGATGGAACGGGTAGCAACCCTCTGGCTAATAGCTACGGAGATGAAACAGGATTGCAGACTTATGCAGATGCACGGGGCACTGTGATTGCCGGTGATCTATCTCAGTTGCTCATTAGAGCGATGGATTACGCAGAGACACTAGATTACAAGGGCTCGAAAGTTCAGCCCGGTGTACAGCCTCTACAGCATCCTAGATCAGGCTTGGTAATTGACGGTTACACAGTACCTTCTGACTCCATTGCTATTGAGATGATTACAGCCCAGTACGTTACGGCGCTTTCGATTGATGCCGGCCTTGATCCACTGGCAACAGTTGAGCCTGCGGTTAAGCGGGAAAAAGTTGATGTGCTAGAGGTTGAATACCAAGACGGTGCAAGTTCTAGCTCTTACAACCCTGAGATCAACCGGGCATATTCCAAGCTAGTTACCGGATCAGGTGGCGGCAATCAAATCAGCGTGGTACGTGCTTAATGGCCTTTAATTACACAAAGTCAGCCGCGACAGCCAAAAAGCTGCTAACCAACTTTGGACAGGATTTAACTTTTACCAAAGCCAGTGTTTCAGGCGGCCAAGATCAATTTGGCAATCCGCTACCCGGTACTACTGAGCTAACCGTTACAGGTAAAGGCGTTGCGCTTGAATATAAACGCGCCGAGATTGACGGTACTAATATCGTAATGGGCGATCAGAAGTTAATCCTTGAGGCCACTGCTGATGCACCAGAGATTGAAATGACGGTTCCGATTCAGGGTAAAACATTTCGAGTTATGGATGTTATGCCGCTAGAGCCAGCCGGAACCACTGTAATTTATACTTTACAGGTACGAATCTAATGGCCAGATCATTTGCTCAACAGATGCAGGATTTTATAGATAACAAGGTTGCTCGTCCGAGTCGTGATGTTGTTGCAGGCACAGGTCTCGGTATATTTGAAAAAGTCATAGAGAGAACGCCGGTTGACGAGGGCAGGACTCGCGGAAACTGGAATGCAGCATTAAATACTCTCGACGGCTCTGTAAACGAATCAAGAAGCGAGCAAGAAGCTATTCAAGCGGTAAGGCAGATGGCCGCACAGCTTGAATTAGGCGATTCTTTCACCCTGGTCAACGGGATGCCTCACATCCGCAAATTAGAATACGGCGGATACCCTCAGCCCGGCACAGAGAAAACGGTTAACGGGTTCAGTGCCCAGGCTCCGGCTGGAATGGTTGGCGTGACAGTGACAGAATTTAAACGGGCAGTAAGACAGGCGGTGATAGATGAGCGACAGAACTAGAGAAATCAGTATCGCTTTAGCGTCGCACCTTGACTCTATGCCGAATAGACCGCGCGTTGACTGGGAGAACTACGGTGACGGTGTTGATAAGGGGTCGTTCGAGCCTGTGTCAGGAAGCCCGTATCTAGCCGAGTATCTTTTGCCAGCATCCACCGACAGGGTTACTAACAGCTTTAATGAGGAACCTGTTTATTCTGGAGTGTATCAGGTAAGCGTATTCACCCCTGCGGGGGCTGGTAGAAATCAAGCGGGGTCTATCGCGGTCAATGTTTCCGACTGGTTTAAACCAGGAACAACCGTTTCTCACGGAACAACAGGATTTAAAATTCTTGAATTTGCAGATATAGCTAACTTTGAAGGCCCTAGTAATGGCTGGTTTAAGGCTGATGTTCGTATCTCATATCAAGTTGTTTTATAATGTCGATATTGACTAAATAGAGGTTTTCATCATGGCAGCGATTACAGCTACCGATATGACGGGTCTAGGTGAGCGAGCGGTAACTGTTACCACGCTCGGGGCATCAGACACGATCACTTATAATCAATCAAAAAACCAAGTGCTTGTTTTTAATAACGTAACTGTCGGTGCGCTAACGCCACTTATTGACGGCGACGGCGGAACAACCGTCTCATGCCCTGGTGTAGGTCAAGTTGATGTGTCTGCCGGTCTAATCATGCAGTCAATTGGTGCTGGCGCTACAGTTGCAATCCCGCTCAACAGCATCTCTGCTTACCTGCAGGGTGTTGTAACAATTACCGGTGCTGACGGCATCGAAGCACAACTTATGGAGTTTTAATCTATGGCCAAGCAAACCGGTATTGGTACTACCCTTGAAATGTACCTTGGGGAGCCAGGTTCTTACGACATTGGCGGTTTTGACGCTATCACGCCTTGGACACAGGTTGGTTTTGTGGAGGGCCTTCCAGCTGCAGGCGGCGCTGCAAATGAAGACACGTTTGCAGACCTTGAGACCGGTGTTATTGATGTTGCGATTACCACTATTGATTATGGTACGCAAACATTGGCCTTGGGTGCAGATTTGACCGATGCAGGCCAAACACTACTAAAAGAAGGTTTTGACGGCGCTAACGCGCGCGCTCGTCACTCCTATAAAATCACATACCCAGATGGTCAGATCCGTTACGGCACCTGTAAGATCAAATCCTACGACGAAGACAGCACTGCTACAGCGTTTATTCGTGCGTCGTGCGATCTGCGCCGTGATAATAAGGTTCTAACTAAAGCCGCGCCTTAATTGTTTTTTTTGCTGGATAGGTTGATCACCGAAAGGGCGATTCACCCGCGCCTTTCCAGCATCCTATAGGGTGCCTATGATTTTGGTGGAATTATGCTAGATTTTGAAGTTATTGGCTTGAGCGAGATGCGCGGTTCGTCTGTTTGTTATCTTACAGATGAGAATAACGAGTATTTGACAGACGAGAACGGCGACAAGGTTGGTTTTGAGTTCTACAACCCCGACAGCAGGCAAGGGCTTCAAGCTCAGATTTCTCAGGAGCGAGCAAAGGCTGCATTGATAGATAAAACATCAGGTATTGATGATGCAGATAAAAAGCTGCTAGAGACTGTCATGCATCAAAGGGCCACGCTAAAAGAGGCGTTGATCATGATGTTTAAGTCGTCTGTCGGCATAGAACTGGCAGGCAAGAAAATAACAAAAGGTAATTTTGGGCAAGTTATTGACAGGCTTAAACCACATAACCGAGATGAGCTGTCAAAGTTTATTTACAACAGTGAAAACTGGGCGGTAAAGCCTTAGCAGGGCTTACCCCTGCTATACGGCACCTTGCATGGCTTCAGCAATCACCTGATCCAGATTACAAGGATAAAAACAGTAAGCGACAGCGAACCAGAATAGACAGGTTTAGGGATACGGTTGTTGCAAAGCTTCCGGAAATGGATGGGTATAGCTATCTTTTTGGTATCCTGCAAAGGATCGGGATATACAAATCTGGAATGTCTGGACTATCACCTCTTGAATGGTCTGACCTGCATTCATGGCAGTCTGCAAACGGTATAGAGCTAACTCCAGGTGAGCTTGAGATAATAAAGAATTTATCATGCGAGTTCTGCGCCATGCATAACAAGTCATCCAATCCTTTAGAGGTTCCGCCAGCAGCAGTTAACGGTGACGAGCTGGACAGGGAATACATGAATGAATACATGATGGCATCAAGATAACCCGGAATTACCGGGCTTTTTTACGCCTGCAACATCATAAACAACAATGCTACAATTAGACCAAAGTTTTAGAAGTCTATTTGAGGGCTTAAAATGGTAGATATTGCAGAGCTTGGGATACGGATTAACTCGGCAGGGGTTGAGCAAGGGATAAAACGGCTAGAAGGGCTCGGAAAGGCTGGGGCAAAGTCTGAGCCGCAGCTTGCTTCACTTGCTAAAGGTGTCGGTAAAGTTGCACAAGTGGCCGCAACCGCTGCCGCCGCTGTTGCAGGTCTAGTTGCTGTCGTTGGTCAGCAGGTAAAAGAAAACGACGATCTTGCAAAATCTCTGGGCATCAGTACAACCAAGCTGCAGCAATTCCAAGCGGCAGCTAAAACAGTTGGCATCTCTGCTGATGATATGGGTCAAGCACTAAAAGATGTGTCGGATAAAGTTGGTGATTTTTTAACCACAGGTGGAGGTGAAGGCGCGGATATATTCGAGCAGCTTTCGGTAAGCGCAAAAGACCTGCAAAACCTAGACCCAGCTGATCAGCTTCGTAAAATTGGCGAGGCATTAAAGGAGGTTGAAAGTAGAGGCGAGCAAGTATTCTTTGCTGAGTCTTTGGCTAACGACCTATCCCTTATGTTGCCGTTGATAACGGATAACACAGAAGAACTAGACAGGCTTTTAGATAAATCACTGGAGACCGGACAGGCCCTATCCTCTTTCGACAATACCGCATTAATCGAAGCGTCCGAAAGTTTCGAGCGCATGGGCAGCGCTATTGGCGGAGCAACCAGGTTGCTTGCTGCCAACTTATCCCCGGCCGTCATCCTTGTTCAAGAAAAAATAGAACAGATGATTAACTCGTTCGATAAAGGCGATATTGAGTCATTTGTTAAATTTGGCATTGATGCCATTGGGGTCTTGCTTGATGTAGTGCAAACCTTAGAAATGGGCCTGCGGTTAGTTGGTATAGGATGGACTCAGATTGCATCCCTAGCCACTGGTGCCATGGCAGAATCTGCCGACGCTGTGGCAGGGCTTGTCAACTTTGCACTGAAACCATTACTTGTCGTGCTTGAGAATGTCGCTGAGGGCTGGAGCATCATTACTGGTGCGTTAGCTGACATAACTCCCGGCTCAGTATCAGATGGGTTCAGGGCTGCATCTGAATCGCTTGCCTCCTTTAGTGATCAAGTTGCAAATTTCACAGTGACATCGGGCGACATAAAAGATGCCAATGAATCTGTAAACAAATCATTACAAGAGCAGATTCAGGCGCTTGATGATCTTGCAGATAGCCCGGCTTACTCTGAACAGTTCAAGGCCAAATTAAAAGCCATTCGAAAAGAGATCGAAGCCAAGGCTATTGCTGACGAGAAAGAAAGAAAGGCGTCTCTTGGTGTATCGAGCGCAGAGAAAAAGAAGGAGGAGTCGTATAGGAAGTCTGGAGCAGAGGCGTTAAAGCTATTAAATGCCCAGAATAAGCTAAACGACAAAAACAAAGCCGCAGCAGAACGATTTAAGGACTTAGCTAAACCTGTTCGCGTTATTATCAGAGAATACGACGAGGCAAAACGTTTATTTGACCTCGGCTTGATGTCGCAGGAGGTATTTGACGCTAACAAGAAACGACTTGGGGAATTGGCGGCAGAGCTTGGAGGGCTAGGTGACGAGGCCGGTGTCGCTGGAGAGAAAACCGGGTTTGAGTTTGCAGAGGCGCTAAGCAGCTCTCTTGGGCGTCAAGATTTTACATCTGTGGGTGCAATGATCGGTGAGCAGATAGGAGGTGAAGTCGGTTCCGCTATTGGCGCAGCAATTGGATCTCTTGCCAGCGACAATCAAAGCGATCTACAGAAAGCAGGTACGGTGATCGGTACGGCAATCGGCGCTTATTTTGGCGGCGCTAAAGGAGCCTCACAGGGGGCGCAGGCAGGTGGTGCTATTGGTGGATTGCTAACCACTTCAAAACAGAAGGTCGGAGAAGGCTTTGATGTAAATATTGTTAGCGACACCATCGCGCAAGCGTTCAGTACAAAAACGATCAAGAAGACGAGTCTATGGAATAAGCGGACGACCACGTACAGAAATGCTGTAGATGATGCGACGATAGGGGTCATACAAAATACGTTTGATTCCGTATCAGGCAGCCTATCCGATACAGCAAAATCCCTGGGTGCGGGTATAGATGAGTTTACTGGCGAGATAAAAGTAAAAAACGGGGACCTTAATACCGTTATCTCTGATTTTTCTAACCAAGCGTCGGAAGCGGCTTTCGGAGCTCTTGAGGATTTTGGCAGGATTGGCGAGCAGTCTGTACAGACGTTTATCAGGCTGTCGGATGATGCAAAAGAGGTTCTTTCAGCATTAGACTCTATCGATCTTTCATCTAAATCCACGAGCAAAATAGATGCGCAGACACAGGAGCTCAAACAGTTATACACTGACCAGTTTGATGCATTGTTTTCCAGAAGAGAAGAGATTGCCGAGCTAGACGAATCGTTAAAGTCAGAGCTTGAGGTTCTTAATGCCAGTATTGATATCGTCGCGATTAAAGGCATTAAAGGTGAGCTAAGATCGCTATTCAAAGAGGCGGCAGCGCTAGACGATGAGCTGTCAGAGTTCACGTCAAGATTTAATACGGCAGATGTCGAGGCTGTTGCTGATTTTACTCAATCCCTGCTCTCAGTAGTTGATGATTTAACTGGGGTTGGCATGGAGAATGCCGGGGCGGAGTTAAATAGGCTTACGTCAAATTACGAGGAAAACTTTTTTTCAGCTTCTGAGCAGGTGGAGTCCGCAATTGAATCGGCAGTTATTGATCTTGAGAAATTCAGCAGTATAGGGGTTACAACGGAAACTAGTTTTGAAACGCTGCGGGACTCTATCGAGAGATTCAAAGATTCAGACGCTTTTTCTGACGAAGGATTGGTAAGGTACCTTGCTGCTGCCGACGCTTTATCTGAATACTCCAGCGCGATCACCGATCAGGCCAGGCTGTCAGAGGCTGCAGCAAATGCGATTGAAGATTCAAACGCCATCATTGAGTCTTCACTGTCAAAGCTTGAAGAAACAATCGATGTGTCATCTGTCACTGTAGATAGCGCTCAGTCTGGTCAAAACCTGCAAGGGATAATGTCCGGTATTAAAGAAGAGTTTCGCGGTGTTATTAATTTCATCGGCGGCATGCGCGTATCTGCCGAAGAGCTTGAGGCGGCCTATGATTCAGCGACAACTGCGGGTTTAACGCTGGTCGAACCCCTGAGCGACACAGGGATTCAGATTGCACAGGTTTACCAAGACGTTCTAGGCCGATTGCCGGATCAGGGCGGGCTAGATTACTGGAAAGGGAAACTGGAAAGCGGTGCGCTATCGTTCCAGCAATTCTTTGACCTTATCACAGAGTCAGACGAGGCTGCATTAAAAGACAGGTTTGACGGGCTCCTAGGTGCATTCAACGCATACGACGCCATTGCAAAACTACCGCCGCCGCCAGTTGAGCCTGTAAAAGATGTTGTTGATATAGTTCAATCAGTTGCAGATATTGGCCTTAACGACCGGGATATAAGCCGGTTACGTGATCTGCTCGACACTCTGCGCGGTGTTTCTGAGCAAGACCGAGCGCTTGAAAACTTGAATTTAACTGCTGATGGCATTGAGGAGTTTTTGGCTACGATTAGCGGAATTGACCAGACACCCGAGAACCTGGCTGCACTTGCTGACGGGTTTGGACTGTCTGTGAATGAATTCGTTGATAGCGTTGAAACCATCGCTGAATCAGTGAAAGAAACCGCCGCTGAATTATTTGATTTCGAGGCTAAAGTTGACAGGGCTAAATCTGACGCAGAGAAAGCCGTTGCTGCTGAAGCGGATAGATTGACT
>Ga0193960_1000036_pt1 | contig 56863 bp, 55 predicted proteins | sample FB_3_MG_FD_140338 | JGI IMG/M metagenome (GOLD analysis project Ga0193960, IMG submission 140338) | Microbial mat bacterial communities from the Broadkill River, Lewes, Delaware, United States - FB_3_MG | ecosystem: Environmental > Aquatic > Freshwater > River > Microbial mats | place: USA... | reverse complement strand
AGTGCCATTGACTGTGAATTGCATAAAGCGACTACATCAACCGTCTTTAATGCTAACACAAACTTTCTACCTTTATCTATTCCTTCTGGGTAATAGTTAGGGTATTTGAATTATAGGAGGAGAGAAATATGGGTATTAAAAACATATTCTATTTTTATAGAGATGGTTTTAAAAATATGACTGTAGGGAAAACTCTTTGGAAAATCATCTTTATAAAACTAGTAATTATCTTGCTCTTTTTAAAGTATGTCACACACGACAAAAACTTTAAGTCTGAGTACGAAACCTATGATGCAAAAGTCAATTTTGTTTATGAAAATCTAAGACTTAAGTAAAGGAAATATCAATGGAAGACTCACTCGTCGATTGGAGTCGTGCACAATTTGCGCTGACGGCTATGTATCACTGGATCTTTGTGCCTCTAACCTTAGGGTTGGGCTTTATTGTAGCTATTATGGAGACGCTCTATGTAAAAACAGGGAGTGCCTTTTGGAAAAAAACTACTAAATTTTGGATGACGCTTTTTGCTATTAACTTTGCTATCGGAGTTGCAACAGGAATCATTATGGAGTTTGAGTTTGGTACCAACTGGGCAAACTACAGCTGGTTTGTAGGCGATATTTTCGGTGCACCACTTGCAGTTGAGGGTATTTTAGCATTTTTTATGGAATCAACCTTTTTTGCTGTTATGTTCTTTGGTTGGGACAAAGTGGGCAAAGGCTTTCACCTGCTCTCTACCTGGCTTGTAGCGATCGGTTCAAATCTCTCAGCGCTTTGGATCTTGGTTGCAAATGGTTGGATGCAATACCCTGTAGGGATGTACTTTAACCCAGACACTGTAAGAAACGAGATGATGAACTTTTGGGATGTCCTTTTCTCGCCTGTAGCTATCAGCAAATTTTTACATACCATTGGGAGCGGTTATGTTTTAGCCTCTTTATTTGTTGTGGGGGTGAGTGCTTGGTATCTGCTCAAAAAACGTGACGTTATCTTTGCCAAAAAGTCGATGCTTGTAGGTGCTACATTTGGGCTTATCACTTCACTTTTTTTGATACTCAGCGGTGATGAATCAGCCCACCAGATGGCACATAAACAACCTGTAAAACTCGCAGCGATGGAGGGTCTTTACGAAGGGCATGAGGGTGCTGGGCTTGTAGCCTTTGGTATTTTAAACCCAAACAAAACTATAATGGGAGAAGAGGAAGAGTTTCTTTTTGATATAGAGATCCCTTATATCCTTTCTATTCTTGGCTACCACGAGCTTCATGCTTTTGTGCCGGGGCTTAAAGATCTTGTTTACGGTAATGAAGAGTACGGTATTATGAGTGCTCAAGAGAAGATAGACAAAGGAAGAATCGCCCTCTCTTCGCTTGAAGCTTACAAGGAGGCAAAAAAAGCCGAAGATATACAAAAAGCACTTGAATCACAACAGATTTTAGAAGAGAATATGCCTTATTTTGGGTATGGGTATCTTACAAACCCTGAAGATATTGTACCGCCGATTGCTACAACATTTTATGCTTTTCATATTATGGTATGGCTTGGTGGTTGGTTTACAATACTGTTTGTTTTAGTTCTCTTTTTCTTAACAAAACGTGAGATCTTAGAGTATCCGCTTCTTCTAAAAGCCGCTCTGTACTCTATTCCACTTGGGTATATCGCCAGTGAAGCGGGCTGGGTTGTTGCAGAGGTTGGACGCCAACCTTGGGCGATACAAGATCTTATGCCTGTAGGTGTTGCGGCTACACATATCTCAAGTACCAATGTGATGATCAGCTTCTTTTTATTTGCTGTTTTATTTACAACCCTGCTTATTGCAGAGATCAAAATTATGACCAAACAGATCAAGATTGGTCCAGACGGAGGGCACTAAAATGGTAGGATTTGGTGATTTAGATCTACTGACCTTACAGCAATACTGGTGGGCTGTTGTTTCACTTATCGGTGGGCTTTTTGTATTTATTATGTTTGTTCAAGGCGGACAGACACTTATCAATAAACTCTCAACGACTGAGACAGAAAAAACGATGCTGGTAAATGCTATTGGGCGTAAGTGGGAGCTTGGCTTTACTACGCTTGTTCTTTTTGGAGGGGCGCTTTTTGCTGCATTTCCACTCTTTTATGCAACAAGTTTTGGAGGGGCATACTGGGTATGGCTTGCAATTTTATTTTGTTTTATTATTCAGGCAGTTAGTTATGAGTATCGAACAAAACCCGATAACTTTTTAGGGCAAAAAACCTATGAAGCTTTTTTATACATCAATGGAACTTTAGGGGTATTTTTACTCGGAGCGGCGATCTCAACTTTTTTTAGCGGAAGTGAATTTGCAGTGGATTCAAACAACTTCTCTCACTGGCAGAACTCTCTTCGTGGACTTGAAGCACTCCTAAACCCTTTTAACTATCTTTTAGGGCTTGCTCTTATTTTTTTAACAAAGATCAGCGGAGCACTTTACTTTATCAGTTCTATAGATCACCAACAGATCCGCAATCGTGCTGTGGAGTCTATCAAGATCAATATGATCTTCTTTTTAGTATTTTTTCTCTCATTTTTAACATGGATCTTTACAAAAGAGGGATTTGCTGTCGATGCACAGGGTATTGTGTTTATGCAACAGTATAAATACCTCTATAACTTTTTAGAGATGCCACTTCTACTTGGAATGTTTATCCTTGGTGTCGGTATGGTGATTATAGCGGTATTTGTAGCAATCACGTATAGAAAAACATGTTGTATCAAAACAGGTGGTGTGGGTATCGTACTTACAGTGACAGCACTTTTACTCAGTGTTGGCTTGAATAATACAGCCTATTACCCTTCAACATATGATCTGCAAAGTTCACTGACTATTATGAACTCATCGGGAAGTCACTATACACTTATGACAATGAGTTATGCCTCGCTCATGGTTCCTTTTGTACTTGCATATATAGCGTATGCGTGGTATTCTATGGATAAGGTTAAGATCACAAAAGAAGAGATCGAAGCACCTGATGCGCACAATTACTAGGAGTTAGTTATGGATACAACACAAAGTTGTGAAATTTTACCTGTTGGGAGATTACAGTTTTTCCCTATTATGATGTTTGCAATTGTGATGGGACTCTCTGGTCTCACTATCGCTTTTGAGAAGATCGGACATATATTAGATGGTTTTGATCTTATTGCGAATATACTCGCTATTGTTGATACAGCTGTTTTTTTAACGATTCTCTTTTTTTATATTCTCAAGATGTTTCGCTATTTTGAAGAAGTAAAAAAAGAGTTTTCCCATCCCGTACGTATCAACTTCTTTGCGGCAACTGCTATCTCGTTTTTACTGCTCTCGATTGTGTACAACTCTATAAACACACAAATAGCCTTTTATAGTTTTATCATTGGTGCGATTATGCAAACTTTTTTCACTTTTTATACTATCAGTTTTTGGATCAATAAAAACCTTCAAATAGAGCACTCCAACCCTGCATGGTTTATCCCTATTGTTGGGAATGTTCTTGTTCCTGTAGCAGGAAGTGATTTTGTAGATGTCAATCTTCTTATGTATTACTTTAGTGTAGGGATCTTCTTTTGGATCGTACTCACAGCAGTGCTCATCAATCGTATTATTTTTCATCATCAACTTGCTGTAAAGTTTGTACCTACACTTTTTATCTTTATAGCACCGCCTGCTGTATCGCTGATCGCTTATGTAAAGATGTTTGGCGAGTTTGATGTATTTGCAAGTATTTTATACAACCTCAGTATCTTTTTTAGCTTTTTACTACTCTTTATGTTTAAAAACTTTGTCAAACTCAAGTTTTTTATCTCATGGTGGGCATTTACTTTCCCTCTTGCAGCAATGAGTATCGCATCTATTGTAGCCTATATGAAAACTTCAGTCACACTCTATGAATACTTTGCAATCTTTTTTCTCATAGTGACAAGTGTAGTTGTTTGTATCGTTGCTATACAAACCGTTAAACATATTCTTAGAAAAGAGATATGTGTAGAAGAATAAGGAGAACATGATGGAATATATTTACGAAATAGCTTGGTTTAGTCTTTGGCCTTTAGTGATCTTTTTAAGTTATAAACTCACTCTAAAAAATGTAATCAAATATGAGAAGAAAAATCCTCAAAACTAAAACATTTTCTTCTCTTTATTAACCCAAAAGAGATACAATGTGCCTATGAAATATTTAAAAGTTTTATCACTCACATTTGTATTTCTTTTTCTCCTTGCTTCCAATCCCCTTTTGGCTTTTAATACCCCAGAGATTCAGTCTGTAAGTTTTGTAGAAAAATCTGATCTTCAAGAGTTAAATGAAAGCTCTGAAGAGCCCTCTTTTATTGCTATTCAAAACAGATATACAGATCTGCTAAAATGCGTCAGTGTTTATGAGACTAAACCCAAGATCAAAAGGCTCGAACACAATACCCCCTATAAACCTCCTAGTTACGCTCTAAACAAAAATTTAATCTAAAGAAAATATATGAAAAATAAACAATTTGAAGGAAAAGAAAAGATGAAAAGAAGTGCCCTCTTAGATGGTAATGAGATGTTTAAAAACAGTTATTTTAGAAAACATGAAAAAGAGCTACTAGACCTTGTTGAGTATGGACAAAGCCCAAAAGCCCTTTTTATTGGTTGTGCAGATTCACGTGTAGTACCAAACCTGATCACACAATCAGCCCCAGGAGATCTTTTTGTACTACGAAATGTTGGAAACTTTGTAGCACCGTATAAGCCTGATGAAGATTATCATGCTACAGCATCAGGAATCGAATATGCGGTATCTGCTTTAGAGGTTTCAGAGATAATCATTTGTGGACATACACACTGTGGTGCAATCGCTTCACTCTATACAAATATAGATGATAAACCTTTTATTCATACAAAAAAATGGCTCTCCCTTGGAAAGGATGCACAATCACTTGCTGTGCGTACACTTGGTGAAGATGCAAATAAAGAGGAACTTTTACGTCTGACTGAAAAACTCTCAGTGGTCTCTCAGATCGAGCACCTTTTAACATACCCTTTTGTAAAAGAGAGAGTTGATTCTGGAAAACTACATATTCATGGTTGGATGTATGATATAGCCAATGGAGATATAGAGTACTACGATCCTGATGCCCAAGAGTTCAAATCTCTTGCAGAGATCAACTAAAGCAGAAGCCTTTTAAAGGCTTCTACCCCCGTAAAATCTTCTTATCAAAATTACGCTTAAGTGATTTTTGCTAAAATAACAACACTATTTCAAAAGAGAGCATACATTGTCACTGAATCTACAAACACATACGGAGCATTTTACCAATCCACTCTACTTAGATAGTGGACGTATTTTAGAACCTTATGATATCACTTATGAAACCTACGGAAATCTCAATGATGATAAAAGCAATGTAGTAGTGATCTGTCATGCTCTCACAGGTTCACACCACGCCGCAGGTTTTTATGAAGGTGAGAACAAACCAGGTTGGTGGGACGCTCTTATTGGAAGTGGTAAAACTATCGATACAGATAAATACTTTGTGATCTGCACCAATGTGATCGGAAGCTGTTTTGGTTCAACAGGACCTATGAGCTTACGCCATCCATACCACGAACCTTACCGTTATAAATTTCCAGTAGTCACTATAAAAGATATGGTCAAAGCACAACGCATACTTTTTGATCGTTTAGATATCCACCATGTTCATGCCATTATAGGAGGCTCTATGGGTGGAATGCAAGCACTTCAGTTTGCCCTGCACTACCCAAAATTTGCAGATAAAGTTATCGCTCTTGCTACAACACACGCTACACAACCATGGGCTATTGCTTTTAACAAAGTAGCACAGGAGGCTATTTTAAAAGACCCTGACTTTAAACAAGGCTATTATGATCCAGATCTTATCAAAGAGACAGGACTTAGCGGCATGGCTATAGGGCGCATGGCTGGGCATATCAGTTTTCTCTCGCATGAATCGATGCAAAGAAAATTTGGACGCGAATATAAAAGAGATGATGGGCTTTATGAGCTTTTTGGAAAATTTCAAGTGGAATCTTATTTAGAATACAATGGCTATAATTTTACAAAATGGTTTGATCCGCTCGCTTATCTTTATATCACCAAAGCTATCAATATTTTTGATCTCTCACGTGGTTTTGACTCACTACAAGAAGCGATGCAGCGTATCAGCTCAGAACTGCACCTTATCAGTTTTAAGAATGATATGCTCTTTAAAAGCTTTGAGATGAAAGAGCTTGCAGATGTACTCAAAGAGATTGGTAACACCCGACATCACTATCTTGAAGTGGAGAGTGACTACGGACACGATGCCTTTTTAGTAGAACTAGATAAATTCGATACATATATAAAGGATGTGCTCAATGGCTGAAAAAGAAGACTTTGAAACAAAACTAGAAGCGGCAAAAAAAGTACTAGAAACACTTATGAAACAAGATATTACACTCGAAGAGAGTGTAAAAGCGTATGAAAAAGGGATGCAAGAGCTTGCATCTGCACAAAAAATGCTTGAAGAGGCACAGATCAAGATCAACGAGATCAAAAACGCACAATGAGAGCGGCAGTCCTACAGCTTAGCTCTCAAGGGATGAGCAGTACAAAACTTTATAACTATATCCGCATAGCGCATAAACAAAATGTAAAACTTTTGGTACTTGGAGAATATATACTCAACCCTTTTTTTAAAGAGCTCGCAGGTATGTCTCATGCGATGATTCAAGAGCATTCTGCACATCAGATCAAAATACTCAAAGAACTCTCTAGTACTTATGAACTCACAATTGTCGCTCCAATTATTTTAGTAAAAAAACAAAAAATCTATAAAACAATTGCAAAGTTTGCACCTGCTTCAACTTCCTATTATCAACAACAACTCCTTATAAATTATAGCCACTGGAACGAAGAAAAATTCTTTGATAATGAGATACAAACTCTGCAATCTCCTATGATTTTTACAATAGATCGTTTTAAGTTTGCCGTCATAGCAGGCTTTGAACTCCATTTTGACAAAATTTTTGAAGAGATCGATACAAAAAATGTTGACTGCATTATCGTTCCAAGTGTCTCCACATTTGAATCATTTGAGCGTTGGAAAAACCTTATACTCACACGCGCTTTTACTCATAACTGTTATATCTTACGGGCAAACCGTATCGGTAAATATGAAGAGAAAGATGCTGTATGGAATTTCTATGGCGATTCCCTTCTTGCGTCGCCAAATGGAGACCTTCTCACTCATCTTGGAAACAAAGAGGAGATCATGGTAGCAGATATGAACCATACTGAGGTGATTACATCTCGCAAACTTTGGGGTTTTAAAGAGAGTATAAACAAAAGAGTGTATTAGAAATCTTTATGCTATAATCACAAAAATCACTTTTTTTTGATACAAATACAGGGGCAAAGAGCATGATGCAATTTTTTCACAGACAAGTACAACTCTGGGGTGAAGAGACACAAAATCTTTTACAAGAAAAAAAGATCGCTATTATAGGTTCTGGAGGGCTTGGAAGCTCTTTGGCTTTTGCTTTAGGTGCTAGTGGAATCGGTGAGATCCATATGATAGATTTTGATGAAGTAAGCCTGCATAATATCCATCGCCAGATCGCCTTTGTTGTAGGAGATGAGGGAAAAAATAAAGCAGTATTAAATGCCGCACTCATACAGAAGCGTTGCCCCTATGTAAAAGCTATTGCCCATGAGTGTGATTTTAAAGAGTGGAGTGCTAAAAATATAGAGGTAGATCTTATTATAGATGCTACAGACAATCTCCCAACAAGAGGTGAAATAAACAGCTATGCAAAAGAGAGGGAACTTCCATGGATCTATGGAAGTGTCGAAGCTTTTAATGGTCAAGTTTGTTTTTTTGAAGAGACCTCATTTAATGAAGTATTTAAGATCACACAAAAAACACCTGATGGTATTGCCGCACCCATCGTGATGCATATCGCTTCACTTCAAGCAAATCTAGCCTTACGCTTTCTTGCAGGTCTTAGTGTCAAAAAAGATATGCTTTATTATCTCTTTTTCAACGAGGAGGGAGAACTTATTACACAAAAATTCTCCCTGCCAAAATAAGGTGTTTTTTATAGTTTAGAGATATACTCCGCTACAGTCTGCATCTCTTCTTCACTTAATCGAAGTACTTGTGTTTTCATAACAGCTTTCATAGCACCGCCATAAGAACCATCTTTATACCCCTTGAGTGCTTCAACAATTTTTGCTGCTTCCCAACCTTGGATCACTTTTGATTTACCCATTGCAACTTTTTCAGCTTTTACACCATGACATGGCAAACAAGTTTTATAGATCTCTTCTGCGCTTTTACTTGCTTGAGGAACTACTTCATCAACTTTTTCTACAGGTTTTGCATCCACTTCTTTACTCAGTTCTTTAACTTCCTCTTTAGCCTTTTGAACTAATTCTTGAGTTTCTTCCTTTGTCTCTTCGAGCACCTCTTTTACTTCTTCTTTGCTCTCTTTAACACTTGCTTCGACACTTTTTTGTACCTCTTGTACTTTTTGCGCTACTTGAGTTTTTTTCAACTCCTCTTTCGCCCCTTGCGTCTCCTCATCAGAACATCCTGACATCATGAGTGCACTTGCTGTAATTGCGATCAGTGAGTATTTTTTGAATCTCTTGTCTAACATTTTTTACACCTTTGTTTTTATCTCATTTATTATAACTACTTTTTGTAAGAATGCAAATAGATTTCTTACAGATTTTCGCTATAATTACGCGACTATCTTAGACCTAGGCTTATTATGAATTTTGAACCCTATCCATTTGAAAAACTAAACAATTTACTCCAAAATATTGAACCAAACCAAAGCTATACTCCCTCTACCTTGACTATTGGTGAACCACAGTTTGAAACACCCCATTTTATTCAAGATGCACTTGCTTCTCATACAGACCTTTTAAAAAAATACCCAAAAACAAGTGGTGAAGAGAATCTACGAAAAGCACAAAAAAGTTTTATACAAAAACGTTTCTCCCTCTCACTTGAAGATGCACAGATTATCCCTACATTTGGAACACGTGAGGTGCTTTTTAACTTTCCACAGTTTCTACTTTTTGATAAAGAGGAAGCAACCCTAGCATATACAAACCCTTTTTACCAGATCTATGAGGGTGCAGCCATAGCCAGTCGTGCCAGATCGATCCTTTTAAACCTGACACAAGAGAATAACTTTACACCAGAAGTTGATGAAGAGACTTTAGCTCAATGTGATCTTGTTATACTAAACTTTCCAAATAATCCTACCGCTGCTACGCTTTCGCGCCAAGCTTTAGGTGAATGGGTACAACTTGCACTCAAGCATAACTTTGTTCTTCTCAATGATGAATGTTACTCTGAGATCTACACATCAGAGCCTACACCTTCACTCTTACAAGCTTCTTTAGATGTTGGCAATGAAAGTTTTAAAAATATTTTGGTTATAAACTCTATCTCAAAACGTTCAAGTGCTCCAGGACTTCGTTCAGGCTTTATTGCAGGTGATGCAGAGATACTCAAAGAGTATATGGCATACCGCACCTATGTTGGATGTGCTTCTCCCTTGCCTCTTCAAGAAGCAGCCGCTGCGGCATGGCTTGATGAAGAACATGTAGCTACTGCCCGTAAAGTGTATCAGGAAAACTTTTCTCTTGCAAAAGAGATCTTAGATGTAGAGATTCCCCAAGCGACCTTTTACCTTTGGATCAAAGTGACAAATGCTTTAGAGTTTACAATAAAACTCTACAAAGAATATAATGTAAAAGTGCTTCCGGGTGAATTTTTAGCACGGACAAATACGCAGGGTGAAAACCCAGGAACAGACTATATCCGTATTGCTCTTGTAGAGAGTACTGCCCAAACTAAAGAGGTTTTATTACGCATCAAGGAGTGTCTCAATGGATAAGATCCAACAACTTAAAGAGGAGGTCTTTAAAGCACAACAAAATGGAGATATCGCATCTTTATATGTTTTAGAGTCCCGCGCACATGAGAACTTTGATGAAGAAACACTTCACGCTTTTTATGCAAATATCTTAGACCTTGCTCTTGAAAAACTAACAGAGACACTTGAAGCCCATCGTGTTATGAATATGAATGAGGTACAAGACTTTGCAACACTTCGCGCACTCTATGAATATGCAATAGAGCACTACTCTGCAGGAAAACTAAGCGATGCCAGTGCTCTGTTTGAAGTGCTCAGTGGTCTTAGCAATGACCAAAAGTTTTCTGATGCACTCAAACTTCACTGTATAGCATCACAAGAACAGATCACTTTAGACGACTTTCTTCATCGCATTGCCGATATAGATGCTACACAAAATGCCGGTACATTTTATATTAGTGCTTTTTCAAAAGAGGCACAAAGTTTGCTAGAACATTCCCAAAGCGAAGGGAAATAGTAGATGAAAATTCATTTTATCGGCATTGGTGGTATTGGTATTTCAGGTCTTGCACAGTATATGCATTATTTAGGGCATGAAGTGAGTGGTTCAGATATCTCTGATGGCATTATTACAAAAGCTCTTCGTGATCTAGGTATCGAAGTAAGTGTTCCCCATAGTCCTGATGCTATAAAAGATCAAGATCTAGTGATCCACTCTGCCATTATTCGTCCCCAAAATCCAGAGATAGTAGAGGCAAAAGCCAAAGGGATCAAAGTTTTAGCACGCCGCGAGGCTCTTACAGAGATCTTAGCCGATAAAAAAGTCTACTCTGTTGCTGGAGCACATGGAAAAAGTACAACAACTGCCATTCTTACAGCTATTATGAATGGCTCAGCTATTATTGGAGCTCAAGCAAAAGCTTTTGGTTCAAATGTACGCTACGATGCGAGTAATGATATTATGCTTTTTGAGGCAGATGAGAGTGATGGAAGTTTTATCAACTCCAACCCTTACTGCGCACTGGTTATCAATGCAGAACCAGAGCACATGGAGTATTATGATTACAACTATGAACTTTTTTATGAAACGTATAAAACTTTTATAAAATCTGCAAAACTTCGTGTACTCAATGGCGAGGACCCTTTTTTATCTCAACTCAAAGATGAAATAGATGCAACATGGCTCTATCCCTCTTTTGATATTAGTAATATTGAATATATCTTAATTGATGATGAACCACATACACGCTTTACACTCAAAGATCTTGGCAGTTTTGATGTATGGGGATTTGGTCGCCATATAGCACTTGATGCTTCACTTGCTATCTTAGCGGCAATGGAATCTATGGATATCGAAACTATCAGAAAGAATCTTTTAAACTTTAAGGGGATCAAAAAACGCTTTGATATTGTCAGTTTTGATACTCAAAATGTGATCATTGATGACTATGGACACCACCCAACAGAGATCAAAGCAACCTTTGACTCTGTAAAAGAGTATGCGGCACTCAAAGGTTTTGAAAAGATCACAGCGATCTGGCAACCACATAAATACTCACGTACTATAGACAATCTTGAAGAGTTTATGCAATGTTTTGAGGGGGCTCAAGAGCTTATCATTTTACCTGTTTGGTCAGCAGGAGAGAATTCACGCGATATTGATTTTGTAGAAAAATTCAAACACTATAACCTCACAATGGCAGATACCATCAAAAGAGATGCTAACGCGATTCAAGTGATCAAAAACAATCAAGGGATCAAAACCCTTGATAATGGGCTTATTATCGGTTTTGGTGCAGGTGATATCACATATCAGATCAGAGGAGAAAATTAATGGCATATATTTTTGGTCTTTTTATAGTTGCCCTTTTCTTTGTAAGTTTGCACTATTTTACAGAACTGAGCAAATCGCAAAAAACAATAACATCTCTTATAGTTTTTGCACTTATATCTGCGGCTATTGCCTATAATAGCTACACTGATGCACAAACAGATGAGATGATGCAAGTTGTTACAAAATTTAAACAAAATAAAACTGTCACATGTAGTGGTGTCGATATTAATGCAAGTAACTTTAGCTTGAGTGTAGGTACTTACACTTTTATAGGCAAAAAAGATACTCCTTATTACGGACAGATGATTAGTGCTTCTGAATGTCAATAAAGCCTAATTCTTCATCAAAGCTCCAAGAGCTTTTTATACAACTTGATCTTGTTGATCATATAGAGAGTTTTACTAGCTTTTATGCGCGCCAAAAACCTCTTACAATGCAAGGAGATCAAGAGTTACATTTTCGCACAATTGAGGCTCTTGATAAGCTAGAGTTTAAAGCACCTCCCAAAGTACAAGATTTTGCTACACTCAAAGCCCATCTTAAAAAAAATGGTGTTTTACGTTTTGAACAGATCTTTGAGATCATTAAAATAGTACGCTATCTACGCTACTTGCAAAATTGCAATTTTGAAGGGCTTATAGGCTCATGGTTAGATAAATTTATTTTTGATGAACGCTTTGTAGAGATAGAGCGCTACTTTGGTGAAGAGGGGATTTTCAATGAAAGTCTCGATGAGCAACTCTATGGTCTCTCTGAAAGGATCAAAGAGCATAAAAACTCTATAAGTGCTTCACTCAAACGTCTTACAAATACAGCTAAAATAGCAAGTTATCTCGTCGATACACAGATCCACTATCTTAATGATGAGGAGTGTTTGCTAGTACGAGGTGGATTTAACCATGTACTCAAAGGTGCTGTGATAGGTCGTAGTAGCGGAGGTTATTTTTATGTCGCACCTGATTCTATCTTAAAAGCTAAAGAGCAGATCCGCTATATTGAACAAGAACGCGAAGCTATCTTTTACTCCTATGCAAAAGAGTTCTCATCAAAACTCTCTAACCTACTCCCTTTTATCAACTTTATAGACAAAGAGTTTGATAAATTTGATCATTATCAGGCACGTGTACTTTTTGCACGCGCTAAAAACTTACAACTGCTTAAAGCTCAAAATGACTCAAAGATAGTTCTACATGGCTTTGTCCACCCTGCCCTCCATAATGCAAAACCAACCAATGTAGATTTTTCCAAAAATATTTTAATGGTGACGGGAGTAAATGCAGGGGGTAAAACGATGCTTTTAAAGTCGATCCTCTCTGCGGCAATTATGGCAAAATATATTATTCCCCTCTCCCTTGATACTCACAGATCGCATATAGGAAATTTTAAAAGTGTTTTAGCGATTATTGATGATCCACAAAATGTAAAAAATGATATCTCTACATTTGCAGGAAGAATGCAACAGTTTTCTCGTATATTTGAGTATAAATCTGCTCTTGTTGGAGTTGATGAGATCGAACTTGGAACAGATAGTGACGAAGCAGCGGCACTTTTTAAAGTGATTCTAGATGATCTTATAAAAAGAGGACAAAAAGTGGTAGTAACAACCCACCACAAACGTCTTGCTTCTTTAATGGCAGATCGTGATGATGTAGAACTTATGGCGGCAATCTATGATGAGGAACAGCGTCGTCCAACCTATGAGTTTATGCATGGTATTATTGGCAAGAGCTATGCTTTTGAGACTGCAAGCCGTTATGGAATAGCTAATACACTTGTAGAACAGGCAAAACAGGTTTATGGAGATAACTCTGAGCGTCTTAATCTTCTTATAGAACGAGGCTCTCAGCTAGAGCGTGAACTCAAAACAAAACATAAAGAGCTTGATCTACGTTTAGAAAATGTTGCACAAAAACAAAGAGAACTCAAAAGTCAAAGAGCACAACTCGCACATGAACTAGAACTCCAAAAAGCAGATCTTAAAACCGCTTATGCAACAGCGATAGAAGAAGCTAAAAAAGCTGCTCGTGCTGGAGATTCAGCCGCTATACATCGCGCTATGAATAAAGCCAATAAAGAGCTTCCAAAAGAGCAAAAAAGAAAAGAAGATCTGTATGAAAAGCCCTCTTTTGAAGTTGGCGATACTGTCAAGTATCACTCGCAAAAAGGAAGTATCATCTCTCTCAAAGGTAAAAATGATGCCATTATTGAAGTAGAGGGGATGCGTCTACGCGTCAAAACAAAACAGCTCAAACATACTAAAATAGTTGTAAAAAAACCACAAACAAATCTGCAGGTCAATGTAGAAAAACGTTCAGGTCTTAAATGTGATCTGCATGGTATGCGTGCTGATGAAGCTTGTGAAGAGCTTGATACTTTCCTCTCCGATGCTCTTGTGAACGGTTGGGATGAAGTGATAGTGTATCATGGCATAGGTACTGGTAAACTAGCCTATGCAGTGAAAAACTTTCTCAAAGAACACCCTCGAGTCAAAAAGTTTGAAGATGCTCCACCACATCTTGGTGGCTATGGTGCTAAAATAGTGAGTCTTTAGTGCAAAGAGTAGCTATTGTTGGAGGGGGTGCTTCGGGGCTTCTTTGCGCTATACTCTGTGCAAAAGAGGGTTTGAGAGTAGATCTTTTTGAACAAAATGAGAAATGTGCGAAAAAGATCTTAGTCTCTGGAAATGGTCGTTGCAATATCAGTAATACAAAACTCTCAAAAGAGCATTTTTTTTCCAATCATCCAGATTTTGCATGGGAACTTGTCAAAAGATTTGACTTTGATGCTTTTGAGAAGCTTTGCAACTCTTTTGCTCTGGTATTAGAGACTAAAGAAGATGGACGCGTCTATCCACAGAGCAATGAAGCTAAAAGTGTAGCTTCTTTATTTCTCCGTCAAGCTGAGATCTTAGGCGTCACTCTTTTTACAAAACACAAAATAGATACCCTCACAGAACTTTTTGAAAGCTATGACGCGGTTGTAGTAGCTACAGGTTCGGAGGCTGCACCCCATTTAGGTGGAAATCGCAGTGGTTATGATTTTGCACAAGAGTTTGGACATACAATAGTGCCTACGTACCCCTCTTTAGTGCAACTGCATCTCAATTCAACACATCTTTCTAAGATCTCAGGAGCAAAACTTGATGCGGCTGTAACACTCTTTTGTAACAAGCAAAAAAGGGAAACAAAACAGGGTGACATACTTTTTACAAAATATGGGATCTCAGGTTTTGCTGTTTTAGATATATCACAAACAGCAAGCCTCGCTTTGCAAAACTATGAAAGTGTATCTCTTTCACTCAATCTTTTACCTCAATACAACCCTCAAAAACTTAGTAAGCATTTTCAAAATATCTCGAAGCTCAACCCACACTATAGTGTTTTTAATATGCTTTGTGGTCTTTTACCACAAAAATTTGCACAAACAATTTGCGACTCTTTAGAGTTCTCAAACTCAATGCTTTTGTTAGATCTCTCAACAAAAGAGAGTAAAAAGTTAGCGCATACACTTTTAGACTGGAGATTTGAAGTGATAGATACACATGGGTTTCGTCATGCCGAAGTAAGTGGAGGTGGTGTTGACACCTTCGAAGTTGATGCAATAAGTTGTGAGTCACTTCAAAAAGAAAATCTTTACTTTTGTGGAGAAGTTCTTGATGTAGTGGGCGCTAGAGGGGGCTACAATTTTGCCTTTGCTTGGGCAAGTGCGGCAGCTGTTGCGCGATCTATTATCTCTAAAAAGAGTTAAGCTCTTTATCTATAGTGACAACAAAAATACAACCATCTTCTGTATTATATGCTTCTATCTTTCCATTAAATTGTTTCTCAATAATCATTTGTGACATATAAAGCCCCAAACCTGTTCCATTCTTACCTTTTGTACTAAAATATGGCTCAAAAAGCTTTTCTTGATATTCAGGTAAGATCCCTGGTCCATTATCTTCAAGACCTATTTGTATCTTATTTGCTACAGAGTTAACATTTATAGAGATCATCTTATCTACTTTTTTGACATCATCAAGTGCATCTATAGAGTTATTGAGTATATTTAAAATCACTTGGGTCAACTCATTCGCATATATATTGAGGTAAATATCTTCATCTTTATTGATTAAGATAGTCACTTTTTTATCTTTGAGCCTTGGTTGTACAAAATTTACCGCTTTTGATAAAAGCTCATGAATCTCAACTTTTGTTGTCTGCTTATCAGGACGAAAATAGGTTTGAAAATCATCAACTGTTTCAGAAAGATAGATAATTGTATCACTGATCTGAGAGAGTGTTTTTTCAATATAAGCATCATCTAACTCCTCTTCCATCATTCGCTTAATCTGAAGGTTAGAGATCTGAAGTGTGATCGTAGAGAGAGGTTGACGCCACTGATGTGCTATCATGCTAATCATCTCCCCCATAACCGCTTGCTTAGATTGTGCTGTTAAGAGTTTATCTTTTTGAATAATCTCTTGCACTTTTTCAGCTACACTTCTCTCTAAAGATTGATTTATTTTGCGTAATTCTTTGGTTTTCTCTTCTACTTGATTTTTAAGTTCAACATTAAATCTTTTGAGTTTTCTTTGGTAATACAAAAGCATTAGGACTAAAAGTAGGAATATTCCAAAGAGTTTAGCTATTAAAAGATAATCTGTTTGACTCTGATAACGTGTAAGTCTCCATGAGTGAAATATCTGTTCAACTTTCTCCTCAGGGATCTCTGAAAGTGTTTTATTTATGATTGAGTAGAGTATAGCTTCTGACTTTTGGATCCCTATACTTAAATGCAGAGGTTTATCTTTTGCCAAAAAACCGTTTATTTTGAGTTTTCCATATCCATATTCATTTACAAGATAATCAGCTTTTTCATCAAGATCTACAACTGCATACACTTTATCTTCTAACAAAAGTCTCATCATAGCATTTGTATCTTCCTCTACAAGAACAGTAAGATAGGGATAGAGTCTAGTAAGGTATTCTTGATACACTTTGTTAGGAGTGACTAGAGTTTTTGAGCGAAGCTGTTCTACACTTTGCACAAAAGATTTATCAAGTTTAGTGATCAGTGTAAAAGGTGTCTTAGCAAAAGAACGTGTAGCTTCTATATCTACAAAATGGGAACTTGTAGTTGGTAAAAGGGAGACCATATCACACTCATGTCTTGCAACTCTTCGCTCTAGCTCCTCTTTGGAATAGCAAGGAACCACTTGAAACTCTAGTAAAGTTTTTTTAGAGATCTCTTTGAAAATATCAGACATTATACCTGTGTGTGTTTCATTTTTATACCCATCATAAGGAAACTGATTCTCTTCAACACAAACATCGATACCTCTATTTGCTTTGATATAAAGATGTTCCTCTTTAGAAAACTCAGGTTTGAGTGTATTGGCTTTGAGATGAAATAAAAAGGGTTCGATCGTTTTTGTTGCATCAAGCGAAGGATCTGCTTTTTTAAAGATCTCTAACTGTTTTTGCAAAAAGTTAATATCTATATAACCTATGCTGTAAGTGTATGGAAGAATAAGTTTCACAATATCTTGTGCTTCATGTTCTAACTCTTCTATACTCTTATTTTGCGCATATTTTGTATGGATCACTTCACTTATCTCTTTTGGATGTTGAAGTGCATACTCCCAACCTTTAATAGTTGCTTCACGAAACTTTTGAACACGTAAGGGGTGATGCAGTACTTCATGTTCAGATGTAAAGAGTTCAAGTTGCAGGTTAAAAGTTCCAAAATCGTTCGGATTAATAATATTATATTGAACACCCATCTTATCTAGCAGATATGGCTGATCGGAAATAAAAGCTGTCATAGCATCAACTTGAGGGTCTAAAAACTCTTCTATGGAATAATTGTGCGTTTGAAAATGAAGTAAAGAGGTATTTATATCATATCTGTCAAAGAGCGCTTTAAAGTTGACATCAAAGTCCTCTTTTTTATTTGAAAGTATTGTCTTGCCTGCAAGGTCTTCTACAGAGTTTATCGAAGGTTTTGTAAGTAGTACAACTCCTGATCGTTTAAAAAAAGAAGCAACTAAAACAAGCGGTTTTCCCTCAAGGTAATCGTGTAAAATATTGGAGTTATAGATACCAAAGTTACTTCTTCGCGAGACAACTTCATCAACTACATTGAGATCTCTTGTATACTCTTTTAAAGAAACATCAAGCCCCACCTCTTCATAAAAGCCTTTCTCTTTAGCGGCAATAAAACCTGCAAACTCAAACTGATACTTCCAATGAAGCTGTAGAGACACCTTTTCCAAGGCTTGGTTTGAAACTTGCGTTGAGGAGACTTCTGTTGTAATAGCAAAAAGTGTAGAACAAAAAAGTAGTATTCCACTAAGCAGCCTCACAATACCTGTGCCCCCTCTTTATATATCTTTTGTATGATACCATCACTTTTTTGAGAAAACACTTTTAGATGTGAAAGTTTAAGTACAAATGTATTAAAATGGATGCAAAAAAGGGTTTTTATGTCGATCTCACTTCTTGTTACTATCGGTGTTGTTATTGTTCTTGTGCTTATGTACAACTCTCTTGTAGGAAAGAAAAATCAAGTTGAAAATATCTTTGCCAGTGTCGATACGATGCTCAAAAAGCGTTATGATCTGATCCCAAATCTTGTTGCTTCTGTCAGCAAATATATGGAACATGAAAAATCTCTTCTCTCAGAGCTTACAAAACTACGTGCCCAAGCAAATAAGCCAAATGTAAGTGATACACAAAAAATCGAACTTGATGCAAAAATGAGTGCAGCTTTAGGCTCACTTATGATAGCTGTAGAAGCCTATCCAGATCTAAAGGCAAATGAAAATGTAATGCACCTGCAAAGATCTCTCAATGAAGTTGAGGAGCAGATCTCTGCAGCACGCCGTGCATACAACCAAGCGGTAACTGACTATAATAATGCCATAGAGATGATCCCTACAAATATTATGGCTCAACTGATGCGCTATAGACGTAAAGAGGTATTTGAGATCCCCCAAAATGAGAGAAAAAACGTAAATGTAAAAGAGCTTTTTCAGTAAAATATGAAAACGCTCTCTCAGTTAACCGACTTTTATTATAAAGAGCTTTACCCTCAACTTCAAGACCTTGACAAACGTAGAAAAGAGATCCGTTTTAAGATCGTACTTACAAGTGCTTTTACCCTTTTAATCTTTGCAATTATTTTAGCTTTTATTACAAAAGCGTATGGTTTTTCATTTGATCTTCTTTTTATAGGGGGAGCTTTAGTAAGCATACTTTTTCCTCTTCTTTATAAGTTTTATACAAAAGAGTATACTAAGACCTTTAAAAATCGTATCATCACTCCACTGATTCAAGAGCTTAGCCAAAGACTCTCTTATACAACAAGTGCTTATATCCCAGAATCTGTCTTTATGCAAAGTGAGATCTTTCAAAGACCAGATCGCTATAGAGGCAATGACTATATCAAAGGGATTATTGATGGAGTTTCACTCCAGTTTTCAGATATACACGCTGAGAAAAAAGTCAAAGACTCTAAAGGAAGAACAAGTTGGAAAACACTTTTTAAAGGTCTCTATATCGTAAGTGACTTTCATAAAGAGTTTCACGGACATACAATGGTTTTACCTGATAGTGCTGAAAAACTTTTTGGTAATTTCTTAGGGCAGTTTTTACAATCAAAAAACTTTACAAAAAACCAACTTGTAAAGATGGATAATAGTGCATTTGAAAAGGAGTTTGTGGTTTATGCTACAGATCAGATAGAAGCGCGTTATATCCTCTCTCACACGCTTATGCAAAAGATCTTAGAACTTCGCAATAAAACACAACACCCTCTTTCGATAGCTTTTGTCGCTAACAAAGTACACATTGCTATACATTACAATAAAGATCTACTTGAACCTACACTTTTTCGATCTCTTCTGGAGTATAAAACTGCAATGGAGTATATAAAAACCTTGATTGTGAGTGTTGGGATTATCCATGAACTCAAACTCAATGAAAAATTATGGAGCAAAAAATGAAAGAGGAACTAAGTCTATTACAACAAAGTCTTAAAGATTTTCTCACTCCTAAGATGCTTAAATACTCTCTCTTGCCATTTGTAGTGACACTGATTGCTATGTACTTTCTTTTTTTTATTCTAGTTGGAACAGGTCTTGATCAGCTTGAATCTTCTATGAGTATACAAAGTTCACAAACATTGGTGCAAAATAGGGTTGCACACACGCAAAGTTATTCAGCCCAATATGAGGGAAATGAAGTGTTGCAGTTTTTGATGAGTTATGCGCTTACCTCTGGTATTGTAAGCTTTCTTGTTTATACTGTTGGTGCTTTTGTTATTCTTTATCTTTCTATATTTGTAGCGATCCTTGTTATAGGTTTTTTAACTCCTTATGTCCTTAGAGAACTTCAACAAAGACACTATCCAAACCTAAAGCTCAAAAGCTATTCAAATCCGCTAAGTTCTCTTCTTACAACATTGAAATATCTTTTGATCATGTTTGCACTTTTTCTTTTACTTATCCCTTTTTATTTTATACCTTTGTTAAATATCATTGTTCTTAACCTTCCTCTGTACTACTTTTTTCATAAGATGCTCAACTATGATATAAGTACCAACATGACTACAAAAGAAGAGGCTCTTGAGATAAGATTTAAAAATAGAAATAAACTTCGCTTTAAAACACTTTTTCTCTATTTTTTAAGTATGATCCCTTTTGTTATATTTTTTACCTCAGTATTTTTTGTAATCTACTTAGGGCATACATATTTTTTAGAAACACAAAAACTACGAAGCGATGATACAAATTCTAGTAACACTTAGTATTCTTAATTGTTTCCAAGCTAAAATCAGCCCTATTACTAATATTTATCATTAGAAAAAATAATATATAATTTAATACTTTTGTAACACTTTTTCCATAGAATAACTTTTTTTAATACTAAAGAGCATAAAAAAGGCTCTAAAAAAAGGAAATCTATGCAGAATAAAACGATTCTTGTTTCATCAATTTTAGCAGCTTCATTATTGATGAGTGGATGTGATAGTGACAGTGATAATAATGATACCCCAGAACAAAATGAGGTAGCAACAAAAAGTGTATCTATAGACTTTAGAGCAGTAGTGGGTGATACAGAAGTAGTTTGTTCAGAAAACAATGTAACAAAACTTTATACAAATGTAGGAACGACAAATGAAACAGTAAGTTTTACAGACTTTAGATTTTTTGTTTCAGAAGTTTATATGCTCAAAGCTGATGGCACAAGAGTAGCCGTTACACTCCAAAACAATGACTTTCAGTATCAAGCTGCAAATGGAGATCATACTGCACTTCTTGACTTTGAAGATGCTACGGGTGATTGTGTTGAGAGAGGAAACACTCCAGAGCTCTATACAACTTTAGTTGGGACAGTACCTGAAGGTGAGTATGTAGATCTAGAGTTTACTTTAGGGGTTCCATTTGCGATCAATCACGATAAAGACAGCTATGTAGATGTAAAAGCTCTGAATCAACCAAATATGAACTGGAGCTGGCAAGCGGGTAGAAAGTTTACAAAGATAGAAGTGAAACCACAAAGTGACCCATCTTTAGTTTGGAACTTCCACCTTGGTTCTACAGGATGTCTTGCAAACGAAGATACAAATAATAGTGTTGTAACAAGTGAATGTGCTCAAGCTAATCGTGTGCAGATCTCTTTACAAAACTTTGACGCTCAAAGAGATTATGTTCGTGTAAATTATCAGTCTTTATTATCATTAAATGACGTGTCACAAGATCTTGGTGGAGCTTCAGGGTGTATGAGTGCGCTCATCGATCCAGAGTGTGAAGGTATCATGTCTAACCTTGGTCTTGATATGGCAAATCAAACAGGTGAATGTATCAATGATGGTGATTGTTCGTCACAACAGTTTTTTGGAGTAGCTGTAAAATAGATGTACCTCAAACTTATTGCCTTTTTTTCTCTACTGCTTCTTAGCGGGTGCAATAGCCAAACAACGATCACAGAAGAGGAGATCTCACAAGACTCCTCTTTTGAGTGGAACCTTCCAAGAGGAGTTTATGCACCCATAGTTCCAAGTTCAAACCCTATAACTACAGAGAAAGTTTTACTAGGTCGTTATCTTTTTTATGACAAAAACCTCAGTGCAAATCAAACACAATCATGTTCAAGTTGTCACTTTCAAGAGTATGCTTTTTCTGATAAAAACAGTGTGGGCATAGGATCTACAGGTGAGCATCATACAAGAAACCCTCAAACACTTGCAAATGCTGCTTATTATACAAGCTATACTTGGGCAAATCCCTCTTTAGGAACGCTTGAGAGTCAGATCATTATTCCTCTTACTGGAGATGATCCCATCGAGATGGGTATTTTGCCTGAATTTGAAGAGATGGTACTAGCTCGTTTTGAGAACAATGAAAGTTACCGCCAAATGTTTGCTGCGGCTTTTCCTGATGTTGAAGAACCTGTCAAGATCCACTATATTGTCCAAGCACTTGCCTCTTTTATACGTACACTAAACTCTTTTAACTCTCCTTATGACAAATATTTACGGGGGCAAAGCGATGCACTCACAGAGCAACAAAAACTAGGTATGCAACTTTTTAACGATGAAAAAGGGGAATGTTTCCATTGCCATGGCGGAGACAATTTCAGTGACTCAACTGCAGATGAAAAAAGTTTTTATATTGAGCAGTTCTACCACAATATCGGTCTTTATAACGTAGATGGAGCCGGCTCTTACCCTGATCAAAATCAAGGACTTTACGAGCTGACTTATACAGACAAAGATAAAGGCAAATTTAAAGCTCCCATTTTACGCAATGTTGCACTAAGTGCTCCTTATATGCATGATGGTTCTATGGCTACACTTGAAGAGGTAATAGAGCTTCACTCTCAGGGAGGTCGACTGGTGAGTGGCGAAAACTCAGGAGATGGACGTACAAATCCATATAAACACGATTTTATTACACAAAAAAACTTCACACAAGAGGAGAAAGATGCCCTTGTAGCATTTCTCCATGCTCTAAGTGATGAAGAGTTTATTACAGATCCAAATATTTCGGATCCCTTCAAGGAACGCTAATGAGATCTCTTTTATTTTTTTTCTTTACGAGTGCCATACTTTTTGCACACTCTATGAAAGATCATGAAGATCTACACCACGATACACTTAATTATGGAATATTTGCCAATATTGCTTATAGAGATCTTGACCTTTACCCTCGTGGTATTGAAGGGAGTATCGGTTATGAAAACCATGGAGAGACAAAAAAAGTACAACTCCACCATGTAGGCTTTTTTCTCGATGGAAACTATAATGATACATGGATCTACGGTATGGAGATAAACCGTCATGTTGATGCGCCTTCTTCATTTAATAGTTACCTTGAAAAGCTTTATGCAGGCTATCAATTTGAAACAACAAAAATCCTTCTTGGTCGACTCTACGATGCAATCTCTTTTGTAAATCAAAAAGCTTGGGGCTACGGTTTTGCTCAGATGCCCTTGAGTGTAGATTCACTCTTTGATGGAAGTTATATCACTGATGCTTTTCGTTTAGAACAAAGCTACTCTGCATTTACAAGCTCTTTACATCTTGCACAAGAGAAATATACACAAGCAAAAAGAGCTACTCTGCGTGTTAGCTACAAAGCTCCTCTTTTTACTCTTGCAACTTACTTTCAATGGAGAGAAAAAGCCAAGATCCGTATCAATTACTCTACGACACAACATCTTCACTCTCATGACAATCAAGGGGAGTGTGACAACCTAGAGTTTTCTGAACGCTGTTTTGAACGCCAGAGCAAACTCTTTGGTCTTGCTATCGATGCAAACTATAATTCGCTCTCTTATCTTGCTGAGTATATCTATCTTGATACACAAGGGGATATCTCAAACTCTCAGTATAAAATACAAAACCATAATAAGATCCATACACTCTATGGGCAAGCTATCTATAATCTCTCAGCTTTTGATGTAGGTCTTAGAGCAGAAGTATTTCACTTTCAAAACGAATATGAGGGGGCTGGAGCACTCAAAGTAGCAGAAACTATGACAAGTGAGCATGCAAACTCTTCACAGTATCTTCTGAGTTTTATGGGGTCTTATAGTTTGAATAAATACAACAAAACTATTTTACAGGCTGAAAAGTCCCAAGATGATTGGGCTTTTCGTATAAACCATACCTTTATTTTTAGTGATGGCTTTTAGTCTACGGGAACGTAGGCATAGCCATCATTTTGTGCATCTATCAGCGCTATGGTTGTATTAGGAACCATCTCAACATAAGAGACAATATTTTCACGAGAGAGTTTTTTAGAGTTTGCACCCGCTTGACACATTTGAAACTTCACTCCATAAGTTTTTGATAAAGACTCTAAACGTGCTTTGAGTTCACTTCCTATCTTTTGAGCCTCTTTATCATCTTTGAAAACAGTTTGAGCAATATCATTTACAAAAAACTTATACGCTCCACCATGAATGATAACACGTACATCAAGCTCTTGAAGTTTGCTTTCATAGTGGTTTTTGTTTGCCACTATCCCTTTGATAAAACGACTCTCAATCTTGTTTAATTCCGAAGTTTTAAGATCATAAATCACTTTTTGCACATCTGAAGCAAATAAACCTACAGCAAATACAAGTGCTACTAATATCTTTTTCATCTTCTTCCCTTAATAATGTAAATACCTAGAGTTTACTCCTCAAATGTAAAATTTATGTAAATTATTGCTGATCTTCCTCTTTTTTTGCCTCTTTTTCAAGCATCATTTTATAGATCTCATCTTTTGGTACAAGCCCCGCTTCATACAAAAACTGCGAAGGGGAAAAGTCTGTTTTTTTGATCTTGTCATAGCGTGCAAAACTAAGATACAAAATATCTTTTGCACGTGTTACTGCTACATAAAAGAGTCGTCTCTCCTCATCAAGAGAACCACCACGATGCATTAGTTTTCGATTTGGAAAGCGACCATCCATCAAGTCTACCACATATACTTCTTGATACTCCAAACCTTTAGAAGCATGAACACTGAGTAGATTGACCCCCTCCCCTTGTGTAAGATCTGATGATCCAAGTATCATTGCGTTTAAAAAACGCTCATGTTCACTGTAGGGTTTAGAGAGTTCTTCTAAGAGTACACTTTTTCGCTTAATGCGTATAAGTGCTTCCTCTTTTTGTCTCTCATCTACATTCCCATCTTTGAGTGTCGCACGTTTTGTCGCTAAGATCTCAGCTATGTGTGTATAAAGCTTTGAAGCGGCTATTTTATTAACAATAGTGCGCGGTTGTTTCAGCCCTTTTAGATCACGAAAAAGTAAGTAAAACTCATGTAAAAATGTAGCACCTTCTCTTGCAAGTTTTGGATGTTTGAGGATCGGGTTTTTCATAAACTTCTCTTCAAAGCCAAGCTTGGCAAACTTTCCAACAGCGCCAAGTTCTAAAAAGTCATCAAAAAGCCCAAGTTGGTGGTTGAGTTTTCGCTTCTCAAATGGATTTGTGATCGAGATATCAGGAGCATAAAGCCCATAAAATATACTGCCATGCCCCAGGGTTTTAAGTGCACCGTACATCTCTTTTGCCATTGCACTGCCCACCCCTTTTGCAAACTCAAAAAGGTGTATAAAAGCCATCATATCGGCTTCATTGACAAGCAGTGTGTAGAGATCTAGAATTGCTTTAACCTCTTTAGCATCAAAGAAGCTCGTCCCCCCTTTTCGCTTACAAGGGATATCAAGCTCGCGAAGCCCCACTTCGATCCCATCTGCCGAAGAATTGTTACGAAAGATCACTGCTATCTCTTCACGCGCAGTTGAAGAGTCACGTATCATTGCAGCAATAGCATGGTACTGATCAAAGAGTTCATCAAAAGCGATCAGTTTGGGCGACTGTGCTTCTGAGGTACGTGTTACCTCAAGATTTTTTGGATAAATCCGCTCGTTGTGCTCGATCACTTTGGTTGCAAGGGAGAGGATCGGTTTACTAGAGCGATAGTTTTTTGTGAGAGTATGCACTTTTGCAGAGGGGTATTTTGTAGTAAAAGAGCCGATAATTGTAATATCTGCCCCATTAAAAGCGTAAATACTCTGATCATAATCCCCCACACAAAAAAGAGAAGGGGGTTGCATCGCATCTATAAGTGTGCCTTGAAGCGCATTGGTATCTTGGTACTCATCTACAAGTACCTCTTTATAACCAAGCTGTGTTTCGCCGCAAAGTTTGCGAAACTCTAAGAGAAGATCATTAAAGTTTAAAAAGCCGTACTCTTTTTTCAGCGCTTCAAACTCATCTACTACATCGGCATAGATCATGGCAAAAAGTTCATGTTCGCTGTAGCGCTCTTTGACCCAAGATTCAAAATCTTGACTCAGTTCCGTATTTTGATAAAAAGAGTAAAGATCATACAAATGGTTTCCCCCATAAGGGCTTACTTCGGCATCTATATGCATAAAGGAGCGTTTTTCATACACAGAACGAAAGAGGGTTTTGAGTTCTCGCTGTTGTTTGAGTACCACTCGCTTGTCACGTTTTTTGAGCCAGCGGTAACTCACCGCATGAAAAGTTCCTGCGTCAATCTTCCCTGCTACCTCATTTCCAAAAAAAGAGGCAACACGCTCTACCATCTCTGCGGCTGCTTTGTTGGTAAAAGTAAGAAGCAAGATCTCATTTGGTGCCACACCCTGCCCCAGTAAATACGCTATACGTCCTACAATAGTAGAGGTTTTTCCCGTTCCTGCAGAAGCGATAATCAGGTTTTGACTCTCTTGGGATGTTGCGGCAAGATACTGCTCTTCATTAAGACGCGAAAGTGGCAAAAAAACTCCTCTAAATTAAGAGTGTGATTATACAAAATCAAGCTTTCAATTCACTTTCTACTCTTTAAAGAGTTTGCATCTGCACTTTTATATCTGCTGGTTTAGCAAAATAAGGGGAAGATGTCACGATCATATCAATATCTAAAGAAGCATAACTCTGAATATTTTCTTTTGTAATTCCCCCTGTAGCAATGATCTTTATTTTGGGGTTAAATGCACGAAGGTCTTGAGCTGTTTTTTCAAGCTCTTCTAAAGGGAGTTTATCAAGTTGCAGAGCATCTACTTTCATTTGTGCAAACTTCAGAGCATCTAAAGAGTTTTTTGCTTCCATCACAAGGATCTTTTCAGGGTTTTCATTTTTGAGCTTTTGGATCGCTTCTGCAAGAGATTTTTCATCTCTAAAAAAAGTGCGATGATGCCCAAAAACAAGCAGTGTTTCAGAAAGACTTGTACGATGAGCAATTGCTCCACCTGCTTTGACTGAAGCCAAAGCTATCTTTTTAAGATAGGGTGGATTTTTTCGTGTTGTTGCTACTACCAGCTGAGGGTTTATCTCTTTAGCTTTTTGTACAAGTTCATACGAATATGTCGCTATGCCACAAGCAAAGTCTAGTAAGTTTTGCACACTTTTCCATGCTCCATGAAGAGAGAGGGCATCTCCTTTTACTTCTAAGATCACCTCCCCTTTTGTTACTAGTTCTTTTGTTTTTTTAATAACTTTTGTCTCTAGATCAAGAAGCTTACACATCCGTGCGGCTTCCTCTACCATAGCCACTACCATCAACTCACTTCGTGATACAAAACGCATCACACCCATCTGTTTTTCTAGCCCTAGAGCTGTACTTGTAAGATCACCATAGCCAATATCTTCTTGTAAGATAGCTTCTAATTCTGCATCACTGATACGCATCTCTCTCCTTTAACTGATCATCGGGCTAAATGCTTTTGTACTTACACGCACAGCCTGCCCTATTTGTAGATTTTTTGCTTCTTCTTGACTGATCACCACTTCAACAAGTTGCTGACCTATGGAGATGATCGCTATATACATCAGATCTGCTCTTGTGATATCTAAAAGCTCCCCTTCAAATGAAAACTTTTGACTTCCGCTTGTTTTAAGAAGTATATCTTTAGGCACACCATCTTTGATCACTTTACCTTGTTCGAGCATGATCACACGTTGTGCAAGGCGGTAGATCTCACTTGGATCATGACTCACCATAATGGTGGTAGTGTCAAACTCTTTATGAAGAGAGAGGATCTCACTTTGTAGTTTTGTCCGCATCGTTGGATCGAGTGCAGAGAGTGGTTCATCCATAAGTAATAAACGGGGTCTTTGCATCATAGCACGACAAAGACTCACCCTTTGTTTTTGACCACCACTGAGTGTTGATGGCAAACGTTTTTGTAAGGAAGAGAGTTCTGTCATCTCTAAAAGTTTTAAAGCAAGTTCTTTATCTTTGGAGACATACAAAAGGTTTTGCAATACACTCATATTTTCAAAAAGAGCATAATCTTGAAAAACAAAACCTATTTTTCGCTTTTGTGTCGGCAGAGATCCACTTTTTGAGAGCCACAACTCTTTATCGATCCTGATCTCCCCCTGCGCTTCTTCTAAACCCGCAAGTATGCGTAATAGTGTTGTTTTTCCACTCCCGCTTCTCCCTGCTAAAGCAACAAATGCCCCCTCTTGTATCTTAAGGTCTACACACAGTCGCATAGCACCGTTGCTTCCATGAAGCTTTTTATCTATAGCTATCTCTACCATATCTATACCCCAAACTTTTTGTTTTGTTTGCCATTAAAAATATACACTCCAAGTAGTGTTAAAAAACTCAGCACAACCATAATCGCACTATAGATATGTGCGGTAGTATAGTCCATGATCTCTACCATCTCATAGATCGCAACAGAGGCAACCTTTGTCTCTTGTGGAATACTTCCACCAACCATAAGTACTACACCAAACTCTCCGACTGTATGAGCAAATGTCACTATCAATGCTGTCATAAGTGCAGGTTTTATATTTGGTAGTGCTACACGAAAAAGTGTTTCAAACTTACTTTTTCCACTAATATAACTTGCTTCGAGCATATTTTTATTGATACTCTCAAAACCTCCTTGAAGTGGTTGTACCATAAAAGGAAGACTATAAAAACAACTCGCCACAACTAAACCTGTAAAGTTAAATACCAGCTTGACTCCCAAATACTCCTCAAAAAAAGATCCCACAGGAGAGTTATAAGAGAGTGTCCAAAGGATATAAAAACCTAAAACTGAAGGGGGAAGCACTAAAGGCAATGCTGTGAGTGCTTCTAGAGGTGCTTTGAGTTTTGAGCGTGTTTGCGAAAGATACCAAGCCAGAGGAAGTGCTATAAAAAACAAGATCACAGTGGTGATCAAAGAGAGTTTAAAAGAGAGCAAAAAAGGTGTAAACTCTAAATTTGTCAAAGTCTCTATCATGATACAAGCTCCAATATAGAGAGTTCACTTGCTTTTATAAGTATACTGAGTTCCTCTCCCTCTTTGAGTTGCATACGCGATACAGAATCTTTTGTAATGATAGATTCTAAAAGTATATCTTCACACTCAAGTTTGATAGAACTCAAAAGTGTGCCATTTTCGATCGCTTGTACACTTGCTTTGAGAGTATTACTATAACTCAAAATACCTTGAAGCTCTTTTGCTAAACCCAAAGAGGTTGCTTTAGAGGTTAAAACTACCTCACTTCCAATTCCTATAGAATCATCAAGTTCTAAACTCATCATTTTTAAAGTGTACTCTTTAAATGCAAAACTTACAATCATCAAGTTGTCTTGCATCTCTATAGCCGATACTTTTGCAGGGATCTTATTCATCAAATACTACTTTTATTCTTTGTATATTTTCTTATACAGAAATATACATTTTTTATTCTAAATTTATACCTACAAATACTACCATTATGTTTTTAAAAATATAATGAAAACTATAAATTGTTTTGCTATTTGTGTCAAAAAGCAACGAAAAAGCAATGTTTTTTTTTCATACTACTTTAGTAATTTAAATAACAAGGATAAAACAATGAAACAAAAAAGCTTTAAAAGCCTTCTTTTAGGTTTTATTACACTTTTAGTATTAAGTGGATGTGGAAGTAGCTCTTCAGATAGCAGTACAACAGATCCTGAGCAAACAGACCCAATAAGCAATATACCTTCAAACTCTTTGCAAAGTATCAACGCTTATAATCTTGCAGGGTATACTGTAACTGCAAAAAAACCTGATGATGGTAGTGGTCTAACTATCTTTAATATGCAACAGCAAACTTTTATATTTACTGCCAACAACAATGTAAGTATCGTTACAGATTATCTTGATAATACACAAACAACAGAAAATGTAACCTATGAAGTTGGTACTACACTTGGAGGGACTACACCTACACTTACGATCCTATATCCGCCAATAGATGGTGCTGCTCATGAGGGGCTGATTTATCTCAATGAAGATTTTGAGATCGTTATAGAAGAAACAAATATGATGGGATACTTTGCTTCAACGATTGCAGAAAACTCAATATAGCGGCGCCAAAGCGCCGCAAACTCTACTCTACTATATAACCGTAACTTACTAAGATCTCTTTTGCTTTAGCACCAAGCATAAAGTCATAAAAAGCTTTCACTTCTGCATTTTTCTCACCATTTTTGAGTATAACTATCCCCTGTTTGATCGGAGTATACAAAGATGGATCTACAGCTACCCAATTTTCACCCTCTTTATATTTTGTCATTGTGTCACTATAAAGAGAAGATTTTGCGATAAGACCGATATCTGCGGCAGTCAAAGCATAAGTAACTGTTTGTGAGATAGACTCTGCATACACAAACTTAGGTTCTACCACTTCATATATTTTTGCATTTTTCATCGCTTCAACAGCAGCTTTTCCATAAGGTGCTGTTTTTGGGTTTGCAATAGCTATTTTTGAGATAGCTTTATCCGCTAAAAATGTTATACCTTTTGTATAGTCTTGCTTTTTAGTACTAAGGTATGCAAGTGCTCCTTGCGCATATACTACAGGCTTTGTAACCGATATTTTATCACTATAAAGTGCTTCAGGGTATTTCATGTTTGCCGCCATAAAAAGAGAATATGGCGCACCGTTTTTGATCTGTGCGGTCAGTTTTCCACTACTGCCTAATGTTACACGTACATTCGTATCAGGGTTTGTTTTTGCAAACTCTGCTTTGAGTTCCTCTATAGCGTAACTCACATTTGCCGCTACTGCTATGTTTATTGTTCCAGCATACAGCATACCCGAGACTAAAACCAATGATGCTACTATTTTTTTTACCATCTTTTCCACCTTTATGTTTTTTAATATACAACCATATACATTTTTTATTCTAGAAGATAAAAAGCAGTATTTATTGCTATATATTTTTTTATATAGAGCATTGTATTTATTTGTTACTTAAGCAAAGCTATATTTAACAATTTTGTAGTGATTTATGCTATTATTATCTCTTATGAAACTACTACTAATAGAAGATGACGTACATATTTTATCTCTTTTGCAAAAAGGCTTTAATGAAAGCGGCTATGTGACAGATAGTGCTGATAACGGTGAAGATGGTGAGTATCTTGTTACTACCAATAGCTATGATATTATCATACTTGATTGGATGCTTCCACTTAAAAACGGTCTTAAACTTTTGGAGACATTGCGTCAAAAAAACATTGACACTCCCATCTTAATGCTCACTGCAAAAGACACCACCACAGATAAAATAGATGCCTTACAAAGTGGTTGCGATGATTATCTGAGTAAACCTTTTGAGTTTAAAGAGTTAGAAGCAAGAGTAGAAGCACTCCATAGAAGATACAACAAAAACTATACAAACCAAATACTTCTCTTAGGTGATATAAAGATCGATCTCAAAGAAAAAACTCTCTTTAAAGACACACAAGAGATCCATCTCTCTTCTAAAGAGCAAAGTGTTTTGTTCTTTTTGATCAAACACAAAAACTCTTATGTTTCTAAATCTTTTATGGAAGAGATGCTCTATAATACGGATCAACAGATCTCTAGCAATGTCGTATCTGTGACGGTCCATAACCTTAGAAAAAAGATCGGTGATAAGATCATTAAAAACTTTCGTGGCTTAGGGTATAAAATTGAAATCTAAAAGTTTAAAATTTAAGATCTTGGTATGGTTTACAGCTATTATTGCGACCTTATTACTTGTATTTAGTTTTTTGCTTTATTTTTTGCTTGAACGTACCTTGCATAAAGATATACAAGCACAGCTAGAGATCCAAACAAAGTTTATCTACGAAAACTTTTTGCACTCTTTTGAAGAGAGTGCAGAACAACATTATCATGAGATACGTATGATTGAGTTTGTAGTATTTAGAGATCAAGAGATAGTCTATAGCTCTCAGGCATTTCCATTGCAAAACCTTGAGATCTATCAAGAAAACAGTAACTCTTTTTATGTGTATAAGGCAAAAAACGATACTGAAGATGCTGTATTAAAAACAGAGTTTGACACACCTTATAAGGGTGAAATCATTGTGTATCTCAAAGAGATCAACGATACAGCAGAAAGAGTTGAAGAGGTCCTTTTTTATCTTAACCCTATTTTGTTACTTTTATTGATCTGGATAGGAAGCAATACACTCGATAAGATCTTAATCCCCTTAAAAAAGCTCTCTACAACTTTACAAAAAACAAGCATCTTGGAAATACCAGATACTATCCCTATTGCACAAGAAAATAGAGATGATGAGATCGGAGATCTTATCACCTCTTATAACCAAATGATACAAAGACTCAGACATGGTATAGAGACACTAAAACACTTTAATCAAGATCTCTCCCATGAGCTTAAAACTCCCCTTACGGTATTGAGTGCTGAGATAGATCTTTGTTTACGCAAACCAAGAGAGATCGACTACTACAACAAAAGCTTCGAGACAATGAAGTATGAGATCTCTCAGATGCAGCGTATCATTGAACAACTCCTTCTCTTTACTAGCTACACTCAAGAGAATATACAAGAGAGTTTTGAGCTTTGCTCGCTCGATTCTGTTTTTATCGATGTGATCAGCCAATATGAAAAAAAGGCAAAAGAGAAAAATATCAACCTGCGTATTGAAACTATGCAGAGTATTCAAAAAAATCTCAATCCATCTTTGCTTCGGATCATACTCTCTAATCTTATAGATAATGCTATTAAATACACTCCAGCCTCTAAAAATATTTATCTCTCTCTTGCAAGCCAAAATAAAAAAGCTGTTTTTATTATCAAAGATGAGGGGATAGGTATACAAAAAGAGGAGTTACCAAAGATTGTAGAAAAATTTTATAGAGTTGATAGCTCAAGAAATAAAAAGATCGAAGGTTTTGGTTTGGGACTGGCTTTGGTACACAATTTTGTAACACTTCATAAAGCGACACTGCACATAGATTCTCAACCTCAAGAAGGTACAACAGTCACACTTAGATTTTAATCCCCATTTAACTTTCAGGTTCTACCATGCGCAAAATTACTTGCAGGAGAGAACTTGAAAACTCTTTTTATTACACTTTTAAAATATTACCTTTTGATGCTCATTATCTTTTTTATAGGGAGACTTACTCTCTTTATACTCTATTTTGAAAACTTTAGTAATGAGGGGATCAACTACTGGCTTACTTTCCTTTATGGAATACGAATGGATACCATCACAGCAAGTATTCTCTTAGTGATCCCTACTCTAGTGCTTTCACTCAGTCCGCAAAGGAGCAAAAATATTATTGCTCTTTTTGTAAAGTACTACTTTTTAATAATTATCTCTTTTATTATCTATATAGAGATCGCAACCTTCCCTTTTATGTTTGAGTATGATGTACGTCCAAACTATCTTTTTGTAGAATATTTGGAATATCCAAAAGAGGTTTTTTCTATGATCTTTAAAGATTGTCTTTTAGAGCTCCTTATTGCCCTAGCTGCTATAGCTGTTTTTGCTTATTTTTATCTCAAAAAGTGGGATACTACTTTTAATGAAGTATTTGCTCTGTCTTTTAAACAAAGAGCTCTCTGGCTTTTACCACTATTACTGATCCTTTTTATGGGTATACGTTCCTCTTTTGGGCATAGAGCTGCCAATGTATCGGATGCGATGTTTAGCACCAACAGAGTACTCAATGAGATCACAAAAAATTCTCTTCATAGTATAGGGTATGCTATATATGCCAATACAAAACATGGTACAAAAAATCTACAAAAAAGATATGGGAAGCTCGATGTTCAAGAAGCCTTAGATCTTGTAAAAAAATCTCTTTATATCGATACTAACAATTCGCAAAGTCCACTTTTACGCCTTGAGAAAAGCCATTTTCAAAGCAACAAAACAAAAAACTTAGTAATTTTTATTCAAGAGAGCTTGGGGTATCAGTTTGTAGAACCTTTAGGGGGAGAAGCAGGTATTACGCCAAACCTTAACAAACTCTCTCAAGAGGGGATCTTCTTTACAGATCTCTACTCAAATGGCACAAGAAGTGTCAGAGGAATAGCTGGTGTAGTCTCAGGCAATTTCTCGATCCCAGGCAAAGGAGTTGTCAAACGTAATAAATCACAAAAAGATTATTTCACTATTGCAAAACTACTCAAACCGCTTGGATACCACACATCTTTTTTCTACGGTGGTGAGAGTAGATTTGACAATATGAAAGGGTGGTTTTTAGGTAATGGTTTTGATGCAGTGATAGATCAAGAAAAGTTTAAAAACCCATCGTATGTCGGTACTTGGGGTGTTTGTGATGAAGAGGTGGTCGATAGAGCCAATGAGGAGTATAAAAAACTCTCTTTAGCAAACAAAAAATTTGCTTCTGTTATTTTCTCTACATCGAATCATACCCCTTTTGATTTTCCCCAAGAAAAAATAGAACTCATAGAGGGTGTAGCACCAAAAAGTGTACAAAATGCTGTAAAATATGCAGACTACAGCATTGCAAAACTGATTGAGAATGCAAAAAAAGAGGGCTATTATAAAGATACCGTTTTTGTTATCGTAGCAGATCATAATATTCGCGTTTATGGAAATAGTATCGTTCCTATAGATATGTTTCAGATCCCGGGTTTAATACTTGGAGGCGGTATAGAAGCACTACAATATGACAAAATAGCAACGCAAGCTGATGTTTTAGCAACTGCTTTAGACCTCTTAGGCCTTGATCTAGAGCTTCCTATTATGGGGCATTCTATCTTTAATGATGCAAAACAAGAACTCTCTCTTATGCAGTTTAATGACTACTATGCGCTAAGAAAAAAAGATAAGGTTGCTATCTTACGCCCAAACAAAGAAGCTTTAACATTTCTTTATAAAGACAAACAACTCCTTCAAACAGAGTCAGATAAAAATTTAGAAAAAGAGCTGCTTGCGTATATTATTACACTCGATCATCTCTATAACAATAAGCTCTATAGGTAAGCATATGTTTACAAAGATCACACAAACACAGCTTATTGTAGCTACAGTGCTTTTTATCGCTTTGTTTGATAACTACACCTTTTATAACAAAGTACTAGAGGTATATCCACTAAGCTATGAAAACTTTGGATTTTTGCTTTCACTTGTCGTGTTATTGATAGCGCTTAATACTCTTGTCTTTACTTTGTTAAGCTCTAAGTACACAAGCAAAGCTATTTTAATCTTTGTTGTTCTTGTTTCCTCTTTGAGCAACTATTTTATGAATAGCTATCATGTAGTAATAGATGCAGATATGTTACGTAATGCTATACAGACAAATAGTGATGAGGCTTTTGACCTCGTAACACCAAAGCAGATATTTTATTTTTTTTTTAGGGATATTGCCCTCTTTACTTATTTATAAAATCCCAATTGTTTATAGAGATCTTAAATCAGAACTCTTTTCAAAAGCAAAGTATATCTTTGTCTCTTTTATAGTCATAGTTCTTTGCTTTACTCTTTTTAATAAAAACTATACCTCTTTTTTTAGGGAGCATAAACCTCTTCGTTATAACGTCAACCCTACATACTGGATCTACGCCATAGGAGACTATGTAAGCAAAACTTTTGCCAGCACACCGCAAAAGCTTCAAGAGATAGGTCTCGATGCAAAAGTAGATGAACCGGAACAAACATATAAAGAGCTAGTGATTGTTGTTGTCGGTGAAGCTGCAAGGGCTGATCATTTCTCATTAAATGGTTATAAACGAGAGACTAATCCTCTTTTAGCACAAGAAGATATTATTAACTTCTCCAACATCTACTCTTGTGGTACCAGCACAGCACATAGTGTACCTTGTATGTTCTCTATCTTGACACAAGATCAATACAGTTACAAAAAAGCAAAAGCAACACAAAATATTCTTGATGTTTTAAGTCATACAGACTTTATAGATATTTTATGGAGAGATAACAACTCCGATAGTAAAGGGGTGGCACTAAGAGTTCCTTATGAAGATTTTAAAAATGAAAAAAATAATCCATTATGTGATACAGAGTGTCGTGATGAGGGGATGCTTATAGGGCTTGATAGCTATATTCAAGCACATAAAGGCAAAGATATTTTAATTGTACTTCATCAAATGGGCAATCATGGTCCTGCCTACTATAAAAGATATCCAAAAGAGTTTGAAAAATTCACACCGACATGTAAAACCAAACAACTAGAGAAGTGTACTCAAGAGGAGATCATTAATAGTTATGATAATGCTCTTTTGTATACAGATCACTTTTTAGCAAAGACTATCAACTTTTTAAAACAGTATGACAATACACATGAAACTGCCTTGATCTATATGAGTGATCATGGAGAGAGTTTAGGAGAAAATGGTCTTTATCTTCATGGGCTTCCTTATTTTATGGCACCAGATGCACAAAAACACATAGGCTCTTTTTTATGGCTTGGCAAAGAGATGCAAAAAGAGTTTCCCCTTGAAACATTGCGGCAAAAACAAACAAAAAAATACTCTCAAGATAATCTCTTTCATACTTTATTAGGTTTATTTGAAGTAGAAACAGAACTGTATGAACAAAAAAAGGATATTTTACATGGTAAGTAAAAAAGAGCTATTCTTTGTGGCGTTTGTATTGGTATGCACTATAGTTTTCTTTGGTATTAGTGATACAGATCTCTTTATACAAGATAAGTTCTACAATTTTCAAGAGCAAAAGTGGTTGTTAGATCGAGAAGATGCACTTTTAAAATTTATCTTTTATGATGGGATCAAAAAGCTTCTGATTGCGATCGCGCTTGTTTTATTATTGGCACTTCTTTTTTTTAAAAAACACACCCTTATACAAGAGTATAAACATGGTCTCATTATAGTACTTCTATGTGCTTTTGTGATCCCAACACTTATTGGAGGACTCAAAAAAATTACAAATATGCCCTGCCCCAAACAAGAGTGTCGCTATGGTGGGAGCATTGTAAGAACTGCTCTTTGGCAAGATGCACAACAAGAAAGAGGCTCTCTTGCGTGTTGGCCTGCAGGTCATGCTAGTGGTGGCTTTGCACTCATGAGTCTTTTTTTTCTCTTTAAATCTAAAAAAAATCGCTACCTTGCTCTTGCAATGGCACTTCTTATAGGCTGGATTATGGGACTTTATAAAATGTTTATAGGAGATCATTTCTTTAGCCATACACTTATCACTATGCTCCTTGCATGGTTTTGCATACTGAGCGTTATCTACTTTATGCAATATTTCAATACAAAAACATCAAAGGAAAACTCTTGAGAAACCAACCTTCATACCATCTTTTTACAAATACCACTTATGCACTCAAAGGGCTACAAGACCTTATATATACAGAACGCTCTTTTCAAATCGAGCTTGTCTTATCTCTTTTTTTACTTCCTTTAATCTTTTTTATAGAGAGCGCTTTGATCTATAAACTTTTGCTTTTTTTCTCTTTAATGGGAGTGCTCATAGCTGAAACCATAAATAGTGCTATCGAGAGAGTTGTAGATCTTGTAACACTGCAACACCACCCAATGGCTAAACGGGCTAAAGATGTTGGCAGTACTATCGTTTTTTTAAGTATTATACTTTTTATAATAACCTGGGGAGCTATTTTTTATACTAGCTATTTCCTATAGAGCTTTTTCTCTTTCTTATTTTTGTGTTCTCCACGCGATAAATGCCCAGTTAAAAGGTTTAGGGTGCAAATCTTGTCCTAAAACATGCGAGTGGTAATACTCTCGAGCACGCTTTTGCTCAGAGTCATCTAAACCTCCGAGGCTCCAGTTTACAGAAGCTACAAACTGCTCCTCACTCTGGCTTTTGATGCTCCCTTGCGTCTCTATATAGTCCACGGTTGCCAAATAGCCCTGCATATAGAGAATAAGAGGAATATACCAATAATCAGGTTTCGTTACAATCTGCTTACCGATATAATCAACAATCTCCATATCAACATAACTTCCCCCAACTTTATAGGTGAGATAACACGCTTTTTTTGCGATACTACTCATCTTCTCTAGTGCGTGGTTCATATCGCCCACTTCCATACTGCGTGAAGCCACTACGATATCAACCTCTCCAAGTGTACTCCAGTCATCTTCCCAACCTATATGATAGGTAGTGATATTTTCTACCCCCTCACTTTTGGCAAAAGCCTCTAACTCATCGAGCATCTTACGGGAAAAATCTATCGCTATAACATGTTTTACCCTCTTTGCTAAAGGGATCGCTAAAGTCCCTGGACCACATCCTATATCTAAAACAAGCTCATCGCCATCGATCTGCATACGAGAGATAAAATCATCTACATATGCAGACTTTTGCATTCTTGGTGCCATCTCTTTAGACTTTTCATCCCAATCCTGGGCACTTTTTCCCTTAAAGACTGTTTGTTTTTTGTGCTCTTTATACATAGCCGCAAAATCAAATCTTTCTAAAAACATCTCTACCCTTTAAAACTTGTAGTTAAGTGTTGCAAAATACTCACGTCCAGCTTCTGGAAACCCTACATTATACTGTACATATTTATCTGTAAGGTTTTTTACACCCACTTCAGCACACAAACTTGCCATCGGCTCATAGATCACTTTTGCATCAAAGGTGCTAAAACTTGCCATCTCTACATAAGAACCATCATCGATCTGCTCATACACTCCACTGCGAAGCTTCATATTTGCATAGAGAGAGAAACCTGCACCCACTTTTTGTTGTGCGTAAGCAAAGATCTGGTGTTCTGGTAAACCTGTACGTTTAATACTTGCATCATCTTTGTTCTCTACATCAACATACGCATAGTTTCCACCCACTTTTGTTGTCTCTGTTTTATATGCAAGATCTAACTCTACACCTTTATGTTCAAACTCACCTACATTTTGTAGTTGCATCAGTGATGGATCGGGTGTAAAGATCTCCTCTTGAATAGCATCTTCTACCTTAGAGTAGTAGAGGTTGAGTGCACTTGAAAATGATCCTTGTGCAAAAGTATAGCCCAGTTCTACATGGTTTGCCACCTCTTTATCAAGATCTACATTTGGTGCGGTACGCCCAAAACGTCTTGAATATCTATCTTTCATAGATGGCATATAAGTTTTTTGTGCAATACTCGCACGTACTTTTGAACTGTTATCAAGTGTATAGATAAGTGCTGCTTGTGGGTTAAAGGCTGATTGGGAGCTTAAAGAGAGCATATCAAGAAAGTCTGTGTTTGTATCATAGATCTTATCCCCCTCTAATCTATCATAACTTATCCCTGCAAGGAGCGTGAGTGCCTTTGAAAACCTGTATTCATCTTCGATCCCTAAAGAGTATGTAGTATCTTCATACTGCTCTGCAAGTGTCTCAGAAGCTTCAAACTTTTCTATATCATAACCACGGTGTACATCTTTTTTATAGTTTGCCGCTACTTTTAAGAAGTTTGCGCCACTCTCTAAACCATACTCAAATCGTGCTCCGTAACTATAATCATCATAACGACTTTTAAAAGTAGATCCCCTTTCATTAAAGCCTAAATAGGTCTCGTCTGCATACGAATAAAGAGAGTTTTTGATCACATCATAATACGCAAGTGCTTTTACATAACTGTTTTCAAAGTTTTTTTGTCCACTTGCTGAGATTGTCTCCTTATCCCAATACGGCCAATCCCAAAAACGTACCCAAGCAAGCTCTTCATCAACACTTGGTGGCTGTTGTTTTCGCCCTTGCTGATTTGAGTAGTTGAGAGCCACTTCACTTCCATCATCTGCTACATAACCCGCTTTAAGTGAAATCTTCTGATCTTTTGCATACGAGCGTAGTCTTTCCCCTTCTGGTTGTACAGAGCCCTCTACAGGAGTATAATCATCACTTAAAAGAAAATGATCACGTTTTGAATACACACCGCTGAGTTGCGTATAAAAACCACCGATACGTGTACCAATGTTGATACTCTCTACATGTTTTGCCAACTCTGCATCATTATCTAAGATCAGCTCTGCTCTTATGTTCCCCTCTAACTCTTTAGATGGTTTTTTTGAGATGATGTTGATAACACCACCCATTGTATTTGCACCATACGCTACAGAAGAGTAGCCCTTAGAGATATCTATCTGTGCTATATCATTTGTTAAAAAACGCCCATAATCAAAGTTTCCGTCATACGGTACATACACAGGAATTCCATCGATAAATACACCTATTCTATTTGCATTAAAACCGCGAATACTTAGTTTAGTTTCACTTCTTGCACCTGTTGTGTTAAGGCTTATACCGCTTACATTGTCAAGTGTTTGTGCGATTGTACGCTCATTATTTTGAGCGATTGTCTCAGAAGAGATACTACTCTCAATCATATTAATATCATCTGCTGTTTGTGACTGGACACTCACCTGCCCTAAAGTATATGTCTGCGCTATAGCCGCAGATGCGACTATAGAAAGCAGTAAAAGACTTTTTTTCATTTTTACTCCCTTTTTTTGTACTAAATTTACGCTACTAAAATGACACTTGATGCTTTAAAGATAGCATAGACACTATCCCCTTTTGCTAGTCCAAGCTCTTCAATAGACTCATTTGTAATAACAGCATAAAGAGTTTTATCTCCTAAAGAGAGTTTTACCTCTCCATTTACAGCACCTTTTTTTACATCTAATACTGTTGTTTGAATGTTGTTTCTTGCTGTAGCACGAAGTTGTTCTTTACTTAAGATCATAAACGAAGACTTAATAAGAAGTGAAACACTTTGTCCATTTTGAAGTGCTAAAGCCTCTTTAGAATCATTTGTAATAGTTGCATATACAGTAACATCTTCACTTACCTCTACTATCACTTCGCTCATTACAGCACCGCTTTTTACCTCAACGATTGTTCCGTCTAACTCATTTCTTGCACTTGTTTTCATTGTTTTTCCTTTTTATAGTAATGGTTGAATATCTTCACTAAATACTTTAAGCATCTGTCGTGTCTGCATTGCATTTGATGATGCCACCTTGAGTATGAGATGCAAATTTTTGATCTCAGATTTGATCTGTTTTATCTGTTTGGCACATTCCTCCTTATCTCCTAAGATGGCACTGTCTATAAACTTCTTGCCGTCAAAAAAACTAAATCTTTGACGTAAAAGTGCCTCGTAGTTCTCTTTTTTAAATGTTGGTTGTAGTTGTCGTGACTGTACTGAACGCATACATTTGATAAAATGATCTGTTACAGGCATCGCTTTGTTATAAGCACTCTCATAGTCATCATCTACACAAAAAACACGCATCAGCACTACCTCAGGGTAAAAACCTGCTCTATTTTTATAGATCTCTTGTGCCTCCTTGCATTGCTCAAGTGTCGCTCCCTGAGAAAACATAAGCCCATAGCCATTGTTTGCCGCAAACTCTATAGTCTCGATAGTTGAAAAGGTAGCTATGTAAAAAGGGATCCTCTTTTGCAATGGCTTTGGTTGCAGTAAAGTGTAGTTTTGTAAGGTCTCATCGATCTTGGTAACACTCTCAAACATCTCTTGGCGTAAATTTTGGGGACTCTTTTCAAAGTACTCTACATCATACGCAAAACCACCCTTTGCAAACCCTGCATCGATCCGTCCAAGAGAGAGATTATCAAGTGTTGCTATCTCTTCTGCAAGACGTACACTTTGGTAAAATGGTGCTAAAAATGCAGCACTTCCTATACGAATATGTTTTGTTTTTGCAGCTAGTGTCGCCATCATCAGCGTTGGATTTGGGATCACACTAAAAGCGTTAAAATGATGCTCCGCAAACCAAACCTCATCAAAACCCAACTCCTCTGCATAAACACCAAGTTCTATATCATTGGCAATCGTTACATGCTCAGGTCCGCCATAGTTTTCTGTTAGTAAAAAAATACCTATTTTCATCTTTTATCCTTTGTTCTTGCAAAAAAACTCTCATACTCTTGATCTGTTACACTATAACAGTGCTATCTCTTGCACAGCCCCACCATAACAAGTGATGGCTATGTTTTTTTGTACCTGTAGTGCTGTTTTCTCTTTTGCATTAAAATCTTCAACCTCTATCGCCACTGCTTCGAGTAACAGAAGATATAAAAAGAGTGCGGCTAAAACTACTTTAGACATCTTTAGTACTTATAGCTTAGAGATGCAAACACTGTCCGTGGAGCGCCTACTGTATAGGTTACCTCTGGTACTACATTGATCTCTGAACCTGAAAATGTTGATATGTACTCCTCATCAAGCAAGTTAGTACATGCTAAAGAGAGTCCAAATGTGTGCTCACCCATCTTAAAATCTTTACTGATAGAGAGATCAACTAAGTAGTATGGATCTACATCATAGTTGTGTTCTACATCAACATAACGCTTGCCCAAGTATCTGAGTATTGGTACAAACTTATACCCCTCTAAGTCATACTCGGCAGAGATATTTCCAAAAAAGAGCGGTACATCAGGGAGTTGGTTCCCTTTTGATTCTATATAAGCACCTGCTGAAGACTCTATATCTGTTGTGAATGCATAATGGTTATAAGTGAGTGCACCTTTGAGTAAAAGATTACTCAGAGCTTGGTAGCCTACACTCAGTTCCAAACCGTAAGACTCTGCTTCTGCTGTATTTTGCTGGTAGCTATAATCAAGCACAGGATCATAAAAAGTACCACCCACATTTTCTACTTTAGAGTAAAAGAGTGTTGAAGCAAATGAGAACTTCTGCCCCTCATACACATAGCCTAGATCTATATTGTCTGATTCTTCAGGTTTTAGGTCACCCCACATCTGCTGCAATAAAACCTCATCTCGATTTACTGAAGTGAAGTAGCGTAGTACACTCCCACCAAAACCATAACTAATCGTGTTGTAATTGCGTCCGTAACTCGCTTTTAGGTGTGAGTTCTCATCTAAAAAGTGTGTCACTCCAACATTTGGCAAGAAGATCTCATAGTCATTTGAGGGGAGTGTAAAATCAATAGCTGAGACTTGTGAGAGTGCAGCTTCATAACTCATATCGCCTATACCTGTTGTGTTATAACTTACAAGTTTTGGCGAAGATAAAAACAGATACTTCAAGCCAGCTTCTACAATCGTTTTACCAAAGCTCTGCTCATAAGTAAGAAACGGTGCACTAAAGATATGTTTCTTATCTACTTTAATTATACGTTCCCACTTTACAAAATCCATTGTCGAAGCATTGCGGATTTTTCTACTTGTTGGCGGTCCAGGAGGCTCATCTTCTTGATACCAGTACCCCGCTTTGAGTTTTGCCTTGTCAAATGTATGTTCATATTCTAAAACAGCACCATAGGTGTCATGATCCACCAACCAATCGATCACATTTGAACCACTTCCTGAATGGCTAAAGCCTTTATCGTTTAAAAAGTAAGGGCGAAAGCTCACAGAATCTTGTGCAGAAAAAGGAACTTTAAGTTTTGCAATAATTGTGTAGGTTTGAAAATCTTGCTTATTTCTATCGTAGTAACTGCTGTCACTTGCGGCATTGCCTGTAAGTTCTGTGTTAAAGTCATACTTTTTATAAGAGGAGAGATCTTTACTCTGCTCGTAAGTCAAACCTTTATAGTTATGTTTTTTCTCATCGTTGTAGATCCCATATACCTCCCACTCAATCTCTTGATCTGAAGTATTCGCAATCCCCATTGCAAAATTTTTACGATTTGGTGATTCCCCTGCTCCTTTGAACTTATCTGCTTTACTAAGAGACCCTGAGACAAAAAACTTTGCAGTATCTCCTATCTCTCCGCTATCTACACGTATATATGTTTTTGTAAAATCATAACTTCCAAGTGCTTGTTTGATCTCACTTGAAAACTTTTTAGAGGGTTCTTGCATCTTCATGTCAACCATACCGTTGTCACTTCCGTACCCAAAACCGCTATCAGCTTTAATAGCTCCTTTTTCTACACTAACACTTGAGACATTTTCTATATCGATCATCGTAGAGAGTCCACCCCCTGGACCTATCCCTTTGAGTGGTAAACCCTCAAGTGTCTCTCCGATATTTCTATCAGCTTTACCTCTGATCTTGTGTGTAATACTCATGCCAAAAGGATCATGTGTACGAATATCTACACCCGCTTCAAGAGAGATCGCTTTATAAGGGTTTAAAAGCTCCGCACTACTGATAATTTCGATCTCTTTTGCATGTACTACCGAACGCTCACCGATCCCTGTTTCTTCATAAACTTCTGTCTCTACACTTGCTTCTTGGAGCGTCAGGGCTTTATCGTCTGCATAACTCAAAGAGCTACATAGCAGTGTTGCACTCCATAGTGATAAAAAAGTTCTTTGCTTTCTCATCTAGTTTTCCCCCTGCATCAAAAAATCTTGTTTGATCTCATGCCAGTGGTGACGCTTCATCGCTTCCATATTTGTACGACGATTGATCATACGAATAGAGAGTGGTTCTATCCAGTTCCAAAACTCCTCTAAATGTTCTTTTGGAAAATCTATCTCTTTGAGCGTTTTTTTATACATAGCCAGCCAGATCTCACGATCGTGCTCATCTATAGGGATCTTAAAATGGCGCATTCTTAGGTGTGGTTCCCCATGCACAGAGGTAAAAATATCGCCGCCACCAAGAGCTTCAACAAAAAAATCTGCACTCTTGTCTATCACCATTTTTAAAGCATCTGGATGTGGAGGAAAAAGTTTTCCCACTTTTGTTTTGAGTAGCAGTTCATGGTGATACTCCACCATCTCTCTGATCTTCATCTCCCCTAAAGCTTTATAGATCTTATTTGAGGGAAAAGGCACAGAAGGATAGATAATATCTATCATCGAGTCAACCACACGCACCTCTTCCCCTCCAAAACGGGGTTTAGTGCCCTGTTGTTGCATCTGTCCAAGCTGCGTAAACGAGTTTATTCTGCCACTTTGGCAACTACTGTTTTGTGTATTATTTTGCATTATATTCCTTTACTTAACGATATGCACCCAAAAGCCACTCTCATCATCTATGATGTTTGACTGTGTTGCTTGGAGCTCTTGGAGTATATTGGGTAAAGCCTCTTGTCTTGGAAGAAGTTTCTCCTTACAAGGGCGACGCCACCCCTCTTCTCTTTTATTCATATTGGCAATGATCTCTTCACGTAGTTTTGCTGTTCCAAAACCACCACCAATATACGCATGTCCCCCCTCTTTTAAAACCCGAAAGATCTCTTTATAGGCTCTACTCCAGTCACTCCAAAAAGGAGAAGAACCTCGGCTAATTACAAGATCCATCGTATTGTCATGAAGAGCAAGTTGATGAATATCACCCACTAAAAAATCACTCCGTCTTAAAATGTTTTCCTCGTGAGCATAATCCATAGAGAGCTCGATCATCTCAGGAGACTGATCAAAAAAAGTGATATGCAGATTTGAAAGTCTTGCTATCGCACGTCCTAAAGCACCTGTACCACATCCAACATCAAGACAATAGCCTTCATTGACCTGTGTTTTTGAGAGTATTTGCTCAGCTATCGTCGGATATATGGGAGCAAAAACTTCACGTACTATACGGTCAAAACCTCTTGGGTCACTTGCACCTGCTTGTTTTCTGATCTGCATAACATTCTCCTTGTTATTTAAAAAGAGACACTAACTTCAACTCCAAGAGTACGACCTCGGTCAAAGTAGTATCCGGTTGTGTATTTGGTTGCATACTGTTCATGTGTTATATTTCGTCCGTAGAATTTTGCACTTGCGGTGTATTTATCAAACACAAAATCTTTGGCAACATTTGCATCTATACGACTATAATCCCCCAGATCAGCATCAGACAAGCCCATCGGGCTTTTAGAGCTCGTGTATGCGCTTGCATTCTTTCCTGAGAGATTAAAACGGTAGCCATTGTATGTATGTGTTAGTAAGGCTGTAAAAGTATTTTCTGGAATCACGACACCAACTTCATCGTTAACATTGGCATAATCTTGTGTCTCTTTAGAGAGTATTCTTGTCCATGAAAACTTATAGCTTGTGTGATCTGCTATTTTTCCCTTAAAAGAGAGTTCTATCCCTTTTGTATGCGAATCTACCTGTTGGTAGTAGTAATACTCTTCATTATTTAACATATAGGTGTTTGATGTAGCTCTTTTTTCATTTGAGACATCTGTATCAAAATAGGTGATAAGCGAATGTAGATAAGGGGCAAACTTTGATTCTAAAGCGATCTCATAACGGTTTTGCTTCTCTGCATCTAAAGCACTTCCATCTTGTGTTTGTAGTGTAAAATCACCCGATATACCTTGGTCTCCATAAAAATAGCGCGCACTGAGTGTATGCTGATCACTTAAGCCATACACAGCCCCAAGTGTGATGATAGATGCAGGAGCAAGATCAACTCCATTGTTAGCATTTGGTGTGTCTGCCTGCCCTCTTGCAGGATTCGCAGTTGATGAGTTCTCTATTGTTTTTTGATCCCATCTATACCCTGCATCTACTACAAGATCTCCACTCAAAAGTGTTTGTGCGACAGAGGCTGAAGCCCCCTTAATCGAAGTATCGTATTTAATATACGGGTTAAAAAGGTCTGAACCTATCCCTTTGGCATTTATATGTTGCGCTCCAAGTTGTACTTTTGTATTGCCAAAACGTGCATTATGACGCAAACTGTATGTTTGTGTTTTCTCTTCATACTCTCTTTGAGAAGCTGCATTTGGGTTTGTAAAATCTTCATTATGTTCATTTTGTTCATACTCTGTTTGTGCAAATGAGAGAAGTGTTACTTGATTTTCATTCCAGATCATATTTGCATCTAAGGAGAAGATCGTTGTTTTAAGAGGATCGTAGTACCATTTTGCACTATGAAGATCTCCACTGTGTGTAACCCCGCGTTGCATCTCAAGGCGTCCCTGATCTTTATACACCATCAGATTCACTGAAAAGCCCCCTTTTCTCACTCCAGCGTTGATCATCCCTGATTCACTATCAGTTGCATCAAACCATGACTCTTTACTTTTGCGCTCAAAACGGGAGACCATCGCTCCAACATAAGCACTCCAAGAATCACGCGTTCCAAAGCGTGTACCGACATAAAGGCTTTGCCCGTTTGCTTCTGGCTGACTTAGAGCTTTTTCATAAAAGGTACTTAAGATCCCCTCTGTTTTTTTAGGCTGTTTTGTACGGATGATCACATAACCGATATTTACCCCTGAACCACTGTTTGATGCACCCACATTGATAGAGGGTGCTATAGAGAGTGCTGTTGCACTACGTACAATCTGGATCTCTTCAATAGCTACCATTGGAATCTTATAGAGTATACGACTTGCAGAAGGGGGTAAAATAGCTCCATCTATAATATACGTAACACTTCCGCTTCCACGCATACTCACGCTAAATGGGCTACGACGTCCATGATAGGTAAGATCCATCCCTGTCGTTTTGTTGAGAAGATCAAAGAGGTCTTTTGGCTGTTGCGCTTGGATCTCTTCTTGGGTGATCACCTCTGTAGCAAACTGCACACTTTTTTCTACTTTATATAAGTTTGTTGGACTATCTAAAGAGATATCATCGCGTACATATACACCTGTTTCACTTACATTCACTGCATCAAGTGAATGAGTTTGTGCACTGAGTTGTGTATTGAAAAGTAAAAGGCTTAACAAGCCGCTAAGTTGCAATTGTTTTTTCATTTTTTTCCTTTATTTTGTTTTTTTGAAAAATATCTTCTCAAATCTCTTTTGTTCCTCATCAAGTGAGATCTCTAAGAGTTCTGGGTAAAAGTTGTGGATCAGCCATCGAATTCCCATCAATCTCATAAAAGATGGAGGACGTGAGATGTAGTTAAAAGGCAAAGATGGAACAAGATACACCTCTTTATCACGTACAGCTCGCAAATGTTTAAAATGTGCATTTTGCTTTATATTCTCAACAAAAAATGGCTCCATTGCGACAATAACATCTGGATCTGCCATGACAATGCTCTCCATACTCATCTTTTCCATTCCATAATTTGAACTCATCTCACAATCAAGCGCATTTGCAGCTCCGCTATAAGTAAAAGGTTCAAGATGAAAAGATCCCTTACATTCGCTAAAGAGACCATCTACTCCCTCGGCAAAGTAGTAACGAACAGGCTTATGTTGTGCGAGTTTATCTTGCAGGGACTCAATAAGAGAGAGTGTCTCTTGAGTGTAGTCTATAAGCTCTTTAGCTCTTTGCGTATTGCCTGTGAGCTTTGCATACAACTCAAACTGACTTATAAGGTCTTTGATTGAGTCATTTCTTACCATAAGTACCGCAATGCCAAGCTTTGAAAGTTTTTGCACAACGTTTTGTGCACCATTCATACGCCCCCACATAATGATCACATCTGGTTTTGAGTGAGCCAAAACCTCAAAATTTGGTCTTTGACCTTGTCCAAAAAAACCTCCTGCCACAGGTTTATCTACAGCAGATCCAACATAAGCTTTTTGCATCTCGTTCCAAGGTCTGTTAATAGCTGCTATAAGATCTGGATCAAATGCCAACAAACTCATAGTAAGTGGTGGAGAAGATGCATATATTTTTGTGATCTTCTCAGGGATCTGTACCTCTCTTCCATAATCATCTGTTATTACTCTTGCTTGAAGGGCAACACTGATACATACAAGAAGCATAAATGCTAATCTCATCTTCTCTCCTTTTATATTTTCAAATATATAACGTTCTGTAAATTTTTTTGTGCCCTATCTGAAGATAGGTACACATCGTTTATGGTTATCATGCGTAATGATCTCGGCTTTGATCCCATATACATCCGCTATCATCTCACTATGGATCACATCTTGTGGATCTCCATTTGCGATAATAACACCTCCATGCATCACAACAATACGACTAGAGACTAAAAGAGCATGATCTGGATAGTGAGTTGTCTTTAAAAAGGTGTAGCCCTCACGTGCAAGTGAATCTATAAGCTCTAACAAACGGATCTGATTTCCATAATCGAGCCCGTTTACAGGCTCATCCATAATAAAAACATTGACCTCTTGTGCAATTGCACGAGCAAGCAATACAAGCTGTTTTTGTCCTCCACTGAGTTGTCCAAAAGGACGATCTTTTAGCTCTGCGATCCCTGCTCTTTGCAAGGCTTCTTGGGCTATGGCATAATCATTTTTTGAGGGCGAAGCAAAAAAACCAAGCTTAGAGATACGCCCCATCACCACCATCTCTAACACCGAATAGTTAAAAGGCACATTATGGTATTGCGGAATATAGGCGATATGTTCTGCTATCTCTTTATGGGAGTAGTCTCTAAGACTTTTTCCACTTAGTTTAATCTTGTCTTCTGCTTCTAAAAGCTTGAGTATCAGACGTATAAGCGTACTTTTTCCACAACCGTTTGGTCCAAGTAAAGAGACCACTTCTCCTCTGTGAAGTTCAAAGTCGATCCCTTGGAGCACCTTGTGTTTTTTATAAGCAAAGTGCAAATCCTGCACCTCGATCATCGCGCTTTTTAGTTCCATGCTGCCCTCGCATTTTTAAGTACTACTATAAAGATAGGGATCCCTATAAGTGAAGTGAGTATCCCAATAGGGATCTCCACGCTTAAAGCCAAGCGTGACACGGCATCTGCTCCAAGTAAAAAAGCACCGCCGACAATAGCACTAAGAGGTACTAAAAGTTTATGAGAAGGTCCAATAGCCATACGGATAATATGAGGAATGATAAGCCCTACCCAACCGATAATTCCAGCCATAACTACGGCAAGCGAACTTGCAAGTGTCGCTAAAATAATCGCTATCATCCGTATCATCGCTACATTGACACCTAAAGCTTTTGCCTCTTCATCACCCAGACTTAAGAGATCAAAGTATTTACTCATAAAGATCATCCCTGCAATACTTAGTACAATAGGGATTCCCACAAGTAAAACTTCATCTAACTGTGCCATAGAGAGTGAACCCATAAGCCAGTAAACGATCGCTGGCAAAGTGCTGTAAGGGTCTGCTACATATTTTACAATGGAGAGTAAAGCAGTAAAGAGCGATCCGCTGATCACACCACCTAAAACAAGCATCACAGTAGAGCGTGAGTTTGTAACCATAGACCCCACAAACACAGCAAAACCAACCGCAATAAAACCAAAACAAAACGCCATTATCTGCACTACAAGCCAATTTTCACTCAAAAGCATTCCACATGCAGCTCCAAAAGAAGCTCCACCAAGTACCCCTAAAATACCAGGTGATACCAAAGGGTTTACAAACATCGCCTGAAATACTGCACCGCTTGTTGCAAGTGCGGCACCGATAAGTATTGCCAAGAGAACTCGTGGTAAACGGATCTCAGCAATAATATTATGAATAAGTTCTAAATTGTACGCTTCATCTACAGGTGTATCAAAAACAAGATTATTAATATAGGCTCCAAAGAGTTCCAAACTTATTGGGTACTGTCCCCACAAGAGTGAAAACAGTGCAAAAAAAGTTAAAAGTAAAACTCCAAGACTAAGATAGCGTCCTTCTCGTGCAAACATTCAAGATCCCTAATATTTTAGATTTGCACTAAAAAAGAACATACGCGGTGCACCTGTTTGGTATGTACTTGATGTTGTAGAAGCTGCAAGTACATTATCTGGTGTGTTGATCGTTGCGATATACTCTTCGTCAAATAGATTGCTTGCTGTTATACGAAAAAGTGTTTGCCCTGAGCCAAAAAAGCCTTTTGTTTTATATGAGATATCAAGATCTACGACTGTAAAAGCATCGATCTCTTGAGTATTTTCAACATCTCCATAACGACTTGATGTATAACGAACACTTGGAGTTAGAGTCCATTTACCTATATAGTAAGAGAGTGCCCCTTTGAGCATCACTTCAGGTGCATCAGGGAGTTGATTGCCTTTGATGTCACTTGTAGCAGTTGGGCTTGTTGCAAAATCTTGATCAAAAGAGTAATGGTTATACGAAAGTCCCATCATAAACTCTAGATCTTCACGCAAAGCTCCATATGCGGCAAACTCTGCACCATACCCTAAAGCATCTCCAAGATTTGCAGGGTAACTTACATCAAGATCTCTATCATAAACATTTGCTTGTTTATTACTCACAAAAGAGACAAAAAGGCTTGGATGCAATGTAACAGCTCCAAGAGTTGTTTTGTAACCAAAGTCTATATTATCAGAAGTCTCTAGATCCAGATCATTCCAAAGCTCTTGCAGAGTGATCCCTTTTGCTTTGAAGTTTGCATAATTGCTTGTGTATGTCGGGTAAAGATTTACATCAAAACCGTACGAGCGTGAATAATCTACATAGATCGAACTTGCATCATTGAGCTTATATGCCATATAAAGTGATGGAAGCCATGTCTCAAATGTTTTAGCATTTACACTCCCCCAAGTATCAAGTGTAGAGGTGGCAATCGCTGTGTCATAGTCTAAACTTGTTGTGCCATCAGTCAAATAGTTTTTAATAGCACTAAGTTCAAAATTTTGGTATTGTACACCCATAGAATAGGTAAAATCATTATACTCACCACTGAGTTCAAATAATGGTGCTTGTAAAATATGATGATCTACATCTGCCAAAGAAGCATACTTTTTAAAAAAAAGTTCCCCTGAAGCATTCACTCCATAAAAACGTCTATCAGTTGGTGGTCCAGGAGGAAGTTGCTTGTGATACCAGTACCCGATCTTACTCTTGAGGGCTTGCGAAAAAGTGTGTTCATATGCGAGTACAGCACCATAGAGGTCATGATCCATCTGCCAGTTTACAACCCCCTGCTTTGCAGGTGTAGCATCAAACTTTGAAAAGAAGATCTCCCCCTCATCTTGCTTGTAATAAGGCTTAAATATAATCGTATCAGCTGAAGTTGGTTTATATAAAATATCTGCAAAGATATTTGTTGTTATAAAATCTTGTCTGTTCCAGTCATAATAATCTACATCGTTTGCACTTGTAGGTTTACTCGTAGCAAAATCTTTGTTAAAAAACTCTCCTAAGTTTTGTGTTTGTTCAAAACTGAGTGAATCATAGTTATGATGTTCATCGCTATTGCGAATCGCATACAGGTGGGCTTCAAACTGATCATTTGGCTCATAAGAGAGACCTACCATACCATTGAGTCTTTGAAGGTCTCCCTCCCCTTTATATTTTTCATTTGAGATCACCGAAAAAGATCCAAAAGCTGAAAAGTCACCGATTTTTCCCGTATCAAAACGTACAAATGTTCTTTTAAAATCATACGACCCTAAAGACTGTGACAAAGTAGCCCCCGCCTCTTTTTTCGCATTTAAGATATTGAGGTCTACTTTTCCTATTAAACTTGAAAAACCTAAGTTTTTATCTACTGGCAAATAACCTTTGAGCAGATCGAGTGAAGCAATATTTTCCATATCAATCATATGCTTACCACCACCTGGATTTGATGAGAGCGGCATACCATTGATCATATAAACACCCCCTGGTCCTGACTGGCTTTTACCACGAATACGAATAGGATCATGAAACGAAGGCTCATTTGATCCCACTGTATCTACAGGTGTAAAATTCACTGAAGGTGAAAACGCTATTACTGTATACGGGTTCATATTTGCATGTGTTGAGAGCGTTGCGATACTTTTTGATGTAAAACGCTCTTTATTCTCAGCTTTTGAGAGGTTGATATCTGCTAGAAAGAGCGGATCTTCCTCATAGGCTGTACTATCAACTACAATCTTTTCAATACTTATCGGATTTGCCATTAATGTTGCTGTTGCAACAAATGACAAAACTATCCCTTTGTTACTCATCTTATTTGTCTCCTATAATTTGTTTACTCTCTTCTTGTGTGAGTTCTACATCTAAAAAAAGTTTGTAAAATTCAGCGATCTGTTTGTGTAGATCTATCTTGTACTCTTTGGGGTGAAACTTGTGAGCAAGCCACTCTATTCCTATAATACGCATAAATGAGGGAGGTCTGTCTATCCAGTTAAATGGTGTATTTGGAACAAGATACACTTTGTTGTTTTTTACCGCCTTGAGATGCTTCCAAAGTCCATTAGAGTGGATCTCATTGTAAACAAGTTTGTTTTGTGCGATGATCACTTCAGGTTCATACCCCAAAAGTGTCTCAAAACTGATACGCTCTAGTCCACGAAGATTGCTCTGCGTACATTTGTGAACATTCTCACCACCTGCATAATTGAGCGCTTCAACATGAAAAGAGTTATCACACTCTGTTGCTAAACCATCTGTTCCCTCTGCATAGTAATAACGTGTTGGTTTTACATTTTTGAGTTGCTCTTTTACATATGCCATACGCTCTTTTGTATATGTGGCAAGTGCTTTACCTCTTTGTTCTTCCCCTATCGCATTTGCTGCAAGTTCAATAGATCTTGCCATCGTTTCAATCTTACGAAATGGCAGTGTTACACTTGGGATCTTTGTTTTTTTGATCTCCTCTGATACTTTTGTATTGAGATAATCATCTTCCCATATCAAGATCAGATCTGGAGAGTACTTGAGAATCGTCTCAACATTCATCCCCTGCCCTGAACCGTGAAACGAACCTATAACTGGAAGCTCTAAAAACTCTTTACGCAAAAATTTATCGTTTGCGTTATTATTAAGATTCTTTGCGCTAAAATTGAGTCCAACCATCTTTTGTGGATTTAGGGCATACAAAAGGTAGTTCATCGGCGGGGAAGAACCAAAAACTTTTTGTGGTTTTTCATTTATTACTTTTGAGTATGCATTGAGACTCAAAACTAATAAAAGAAGAATAAGTGTTTTATGTAACATTTTATGTTCCTTTATTATGATTGTTTAAGAGAAAACGCAATTGGAATTTTCAACTGCATCTCATTTGAGAGTTTTGGATACGTACCACTTAGGTTGCGTACCGTTTCTAAAGCCTTGGAATCTAATGAAGTACTCCCGCTTCTTTCTTCTATAACTGCGCTCTTGACACGTCCGTCTCGTGTCAAGATAAAGTTGATAAGCACAACACCCTCTATTTTTAATCGTCTTGCCATTGATGGATAAATTAGAGAATTTTGAATCATAGATCTAATAACCCCTAGTGTAGTAGGATCAATTTCTTTGGGAACTTCTGGTGGTGTGTTTAGCTTATCTTGTACAAGCGTTTCTTGTTGTAAGGGAGCACGAGAAACTTTTTTTTCTTCTTGTATGGGAGCTACTTCATTAGAAACCTGAGACGCGAACGCCTCAGCAGGTAGTACCTTTTGTTTCTCTTTTTGTACTATCTGCTCAGGGGTCTTACTTTTTTTGATCTCTTTTACAATCTCCTTAGGTTTAGGTTTGTTAGGAACTTTTTTGACCTCTTTTTTTACGATCTCTTTTTCTACAACAGCTTTTTTCTTTTGTTGTATCTCTTGGTTTGGTTTTGCTTCTTGGATCTTAGGTACAACTTCGCTCGCTTGATAACTCGCAAGTTGCAATACTGTTTTTGTTGCTACAGGAGCTGTCTCTTCCTCTTCGTTGTTTACAATAAGAAATGTTGCAGCTACTAGAGTCGTATGTAAACCCAAAGAGAGCAAAAAAGGGATCATGTTTCTAGAGTTTGTAGTCTGCATAATTTTCCTTTGTATTTTTAAAAATATAATGATGCTTATTAAAATACAACTTTCATTCCATATCTAAATAACTAGCTTTACAGACAATTGTTTTCAAAGAGCTACAAAAGCTTTCAAAAACGTTATATTTTTTTAAACATAATGCAATTGTATAGAATTTTACTTAAACTTTTATTTAAGGGCATTTTGAACTATTCCTAAAAATTAAACATGCAGAATATATATTTAACACTTTTTTCTACCATTTTAGTGTTTATTTATTTAGCTGATTTCAAGCTAATCTTTATATAATGCTTGTTGAATAAAGTTAAATGCAGAATAGCAAAAAAGGAAAACTATAATGAATTTACAATTAATTACACAGACAATTAACAATGTCATTTTAAAAAATAAACTAATACAAAATATGTTAAAGATAGGTTTTTTACTTTTAATATCGCCATTTTTTAATGCTTGTTTTGGTAAAGGGGCAGTTCAAAGTAAAGAACTAAATTCTGCAAGTTTTAACTGTGCTAATGCTTCCACAGTATTAGAAAATACAATTTGTTCTAACCAAAAGTTAAACAAACTAGATAAGGAGATGTCAAATTATTATTTTAAACTTAAATCATCATTGAATAAAGATCAATCTAAAGAACTATTATACTCTCAAAGAAATTGGCTAAAAGGGAGAGAAAAACAATGTCAAACCCTTGAATCTTCCTGCCTGATTAAATATTACCGTAATAGAATTTTTGAACTCCGAAAAGAGTACGAAAACCTTGAAGAGTATACAACAGTTAATGCACAAGAACTACAAGGATTGCGAAATAGCTGTTGTTTTGAAGGCATAACATTTCCAAAAGACCTTCATATTTATGCTGGTGGGGCTTACAGTGGGAAAAAAACAAATTATCAAATCGATCAAAGTGGCCATCAAGCAACACAATTCGATGTTTTCGTCAATTCACCAGAACATCCTGTAGCACTTATTCTAGGTGCATATGAACCATCCATTTGGAATATTTCATGGACGAAAGGAACATATATAAAGTCTGTTGTGGTAACAGGTTATCATAGACAAGCTGTTGCAGGTTTACCAAATGATGTACCAATTCTAAATAGTTCGTACGAAAACAGAGGTGCATGTGGCTATATGTATGTTACTGATAAAAACCTCAAGAAGATTAATCCTCTTGCTCAGAAGGTTTTTGGAAAGAATGTTACAATGGTCTATTATGCAAAAAAAGGTAAGATAGTATTTGGGGAACTCTTGCATGGAAATGATACATTGTATACATCTAAAGACAATCCACCTCATTCTTTTTTCGATACGAGTAAACCTCTTGCAGGTGAGGCGGGACTAAATGATCTTGTTTCCAAAAATGTTTTGCGAAGATCGACGGCTAATGATTTACAACGATGGGGAAAGTTAAAAGAACAAGCCTATAAAACAATGCTAAAAGCTAAAAATGAAGAACTTCCCCCTGTTGCCAATGCAAAAAACACTCGGACTTCTTTTGCTCCAAGATATGTTCATAACGGCTATGTTATCCTCAAAAAAATGACCATACCTGCAGGTTTATACGGTGCTCATTCTGCAACGTTTTTTTTGGAAAAAGGTGTGCCATATCCCGATGGTAATTTAGGACATTCGACACTCTACGATTTCAATACCATGGAGTGCAATGGTACTGCATGTGGAATGCACTAAATGTTTAATAAGCAAAAGGAGCCTAATCAAAAACCAATGGGTGGCTTTTTGATTACTCATTTTAAACGTTATATATCATAACAGGAACATAAATGAAAAAAGACACTTTTGACTTTATTAAAGATATAGAATTTGGAATGCTTAGAGCTGAAAACTCTGTTCAAAGTAAATATCTTAAAAAATTTGCTCAACATTTATTTTTTTCACAAGATATACTTTATCACTACACTGATTTAAATGGGCTAACCGGAATATTACAAAACAAAGGTTTTTGGGTTTCAGAAGCAAAATATTTAAATGATAAAGAAGAACTATATAATGGTTGTAATTTAACCATTGAACTAATAAAAAGTTTAATCAATAAAAAAAGATATTCAAGTTTTCAAGAGGTTTTGCTTAAAACAATCTCTTTGTTAAAAAATAATGAGTTCAAAAACTATTTTATTACCTCATTTTCAAGTAAAGCAGATGATTTAGAACAATGGAGAGCATACTCAAAAAATGGGAATGGAGTATGTATTGGTTTTAATACTAAAGCAAAAACAAACTTTCCTCATTTTCAGCTTGTACCAGTTTGGATGCTTCATAAAGTTATTTACGATGATAATATAAAATGTCGGATATTGCATTTAATTATTTTTAAATATTTTTATGAATTTAGGGCACCTCTAAAAACAACCTTTACGGTTGTCTAAATTTACCCATTTCAATTTTTTGTCCACAAGGGATACTTCGTAAACTTTTCTTGGTCAGTTTTCCAAGGAAAGTTAAGTCAGT
>Ga0193960_1000035_pt1 | contig 58910 bp, 55 predicted proteins | sample FB_3_MG_FD_140338 | JGI IMG/M metagenome (GOLD analysis project Ga0193960, IMG submission 140338) | Microbial mat bacterial communities from the Broadkill River, Lewes, Delaware, United States - FB_3_MG | ecosystem: Environmental > Aquatic > Freshwater > River > Microbial mats | place: USA... | reverse complement strand
GTCTATTACAATAGCGCGTGTCCAGTTTGCCGTGTTGGTATTAATAGCCAAAAAGAAAAATCTACCGCCTGTGCTATCGAGTGGGTTGACGTACACGAGCAGCAGCAGCGTGTTGTCGAGGTCGATGAATCTCTCGATTATGTGCGCGAAAGATTGCATGTTGTCGATGGCGATGGCCATATACATATGGGGGTGAATGCGTTTGCTGTTCTTTGGAAAAATTCGCCTAAAGAGCGCTGGAAAGCAACGCTCATAACCTTACCTATCATTAATACACTAGCCCAATGGGGCTATAAGGTCTTTGCGCGAGGGCTTTTTACGTGGAATCGCTGGTGTAAGCGCTGGTAGATACCATGCACTATGTTTTTTGTTGAGTATAGATGTCACGTTGATTGAGCACTGCAACAACCTCGGCGCCAAGTAGCGTGACTAACCAAGATAAGTAAATCCAAATAAGGAAGATAGGCAATGTGGCTAAGGCTCCATAAATCACTTCGTAATTATTAAAGTTCAGAATAAATAACGAAAACCCTCGCTTTGTTAATTCAAACAATATTGCCGCGACTATTGAGCCAACAAGGGCAAAACGCCACTTAATGGGGCTGTTAGGCATCACTGTATAGAGCAGAAAGAACGCTAAGCATTCAAAAAATAACGGTAATGCTTTGATCGCTAATGAGCGAATTTCCTGGGTGCCAGAGAGCTGGTCGATCATATTAAGGGATAAAAAATAGGTCGAAAGTGATAGGCTGGCGCCCATTAATATTGGCCCCAATGTCACCATCGCCCAGTAAATCAATACTCGTTGTACTAATGAGCGCCGAGCCTCTGAGCGCCATATGTCGTTGAGAGAATCTTCAATATTGTACAGCAGCAATAGTGCGGTAATAAAAAAAGCGACCAGCCCCACGGCAGTCAATTTGCCGGCTTGTTGTGCAAAACTACTGAGGTACTCGCGTATTTCAATACCGGCATCGGGTACGAGGTATTGATAAATAAAGTCCTCTAGGCTTTGGCCTAGAGATGCCAGTGATGAGAAGACCGAAAGCATTGAAAAGGCAATCGCCAAAAGAGGGGCTAGTGCTAACAGTGAGCTAAACGATAATGCTGCCGCATGTCGAGTGCAGCGATCGCGCCAAAAGCCCGCCAATACAGCGATAACAATTTGCCCAAAAGAGCGTAAGGCGTGTGCCAGTCTAGGGTATGTATTCATCAATGGTAAACTCCATGCTAGCCCAATCGGCTAATAATCGCTATCTTAAACATCATCGCGTAAAATCGCGACCTAAAGATAGCGTTGATTGACTGAATAGGTAAAAACACAAAGAGATCTTATGAGTACACCGTTTTTTGTTACAGGCACAGATACCGATGTCGGTAAAACCCTCGTTAGCACTGCCATCTTATATGCCGCTGCACAGCAAGGGCTAACAACAGCTGCAATAAAACCTCTTGCGGCAGGTTGTGAGCAGACACCACAAGGGTTGCGCAATGATGATGCACTACAACTACAACAGGTGATAACGGCTCCGTTGAGCTATGAGCAAATTAACCCTGTTGCGCTTGAGTCTGCGGTTTCTCCGCATATTGCCGCTCACCAAGCGGGTAAGCGTTTAACGGCTGAGCGGCTTGCAGGCTATTGCCGTGCACTAACGTTGCAAAAGTACGACTGTTTAATTGTAGAGGGCGCTGGTGGTTGGCGAGTGCCCATTAATCACCGTGAAACGCTGGCTGATTTAGCTCGTTTACTGTCACTGCCGGTTATTGTGGTTGTGGGAGTACGTTTGGGGTGTCTTAACCACGCGCTGTTAACCTGTGAGGCTATTGCGCGCGATCGACTACCGATTGCCGGCTGGGTCGCTAATCAATTAGACCCCGCTATGGCGGCCTATGATGATAATGTGGCGACATTAACCCAGGCTATTGATGCCCCGTGCCTAGGTGAGATTCCTTTTTTGGCGCAACCAACAGCAGCTAATGCCGCCGCTTATCTCGATATTGCACCCCTTATCTCTCCGGGTAAGGCAGCTTCTACGTAATATAGTTAAAAAATTGGTTTTATGGGTTTTTTAAATAAAACAAATCTTATAAAAGGTTATTTTTGACTGTTTTTTAACCGTTTGTTGGTTACACTAAGAGTATGTACTAACAGGTGCTTATTGCGCCAAGTAGAGTGCTAGTGAGTGCTACCGATACTACGGGTTAATAGGTTGTACAGATTAATGCAGGTATCGTTGTCGTGCTTACAAACAGCAGTGATAGCAGTAGAGGTGTAATGTGATTAGCGGTATAGGTTCTCCTTTTCAACAAGGTGTCGCCGGGTTACAAAATAGCAGTCAGGGCATTTATCAAGCCGCGACACAGATTAACCAGGCCACAACGGTTGAAAATGGTGTTGCGAACACGAGTGATGTGATTGAACCTATTATTGAAATGAAACAGCAGCAGTTGTTGTTCGATGCCTCGGCACAGGTCGTCAAAACAGCCGATCAGGCATTAGGTGCACTGTTGGATACTAAAGCATAGTGTGTGGTCGGTGTTATGGTCATTGGCGGAAATATAACCATTGCTTCAAACCCTTCGGCAAATCTGGCTGCACCGGTTGGTGCGTTAGGCCGAGAGCCTGTCGGGGAAGAGTCTCGCGATAATAAAAACAGTGTTTTTAAGCCGGTAGAGCAGGCGACAGACACTGATGCGGGTGCGCGCATCAACCCAAAAGGCGAGCAGCGCGAGCAAGGGCAGCAAACACAGCAACAGCTCGACAAAAAGCAAGTACTGGCACAAGAGCGAGCCGATCAGCAAGTGATTGATCAACTATCGGCGCGCGATCGTGAGGTGCGCAACCACGAGCGCGCCCATGCGGCGGTGGGGGGGCAATATGCCAGTGGCCCCACCTATGAATACGAGCGCGGCCCCGATGGAGTTAATTATGCCGTTGCCGGTGAAGTGTCTATTAGCACCGGTGCTATCCCCGGAGACCCCGCAGCCACAATTGATAAAGCCCAACAAGTTAAACGAGCTGCACTGGCACCAGCGGAGCCATCAGCACAAGATCGTAGTGTCGCTGCCAGTGCAACGCAAATTGAAGCTGAGGCACGGGTGCAGTTGCAAGAAGAGCGTTTAGAAGAGCGCAGGGTTGAACAAGAAGAAGGGGCTCGCGAGCGTGAGGCTATCAATGGCGATGATCGCTCTGCCGATAGCGTGACTCGTGGCGAACAAACTAGTGGTAGTGCCAATGATGGCAATACCCAACGTGAATCAAATCAGACGAGCGATGCGGCTAGCGAGTTTAATCGACGTTTAGTGGATATCGGCGCAATCAACTCTAACACCTCACCGGGCAATATTATTAGTCAGATCGTATAGTGCAGGTTGCTATTGGCGTTATTGCTGATAGTGGGGTTGTTAATAACTAACTCGACGGTTTCAAGTTGGTGATAATATTAACCGGTACTTTTCCGCCCTCTTGATGGGCTGGTTTTAAGCCGACAACGATCACTATTTCCCCATGGCGACTTCGGGCAAAGGACCACGCATAGCCTGCTTGAGCATGACTAAAACGCGAGTCCCATGCCCATCCGTCTTTCTCGGGTAACTGGGTGTCGTAATAGGTTTTTAGGCTCTGCCAATCAGTGTCTGTACTTAGTGCCCAGCGTGTGAGTGTAAGCCCATCAAAGTGAGGCTGCGCTCGATCCCACAGACCTGTCCATGCGCGTGTATCCATTGAGGCCACATGGTTACCGAACAAATATTCTGGTGTTGATAACAGTGGTTTGGGCACATCAGGGGCGTTCGCTACCGGGTCTGTGCAACCTAATAGCAGTAGCAGCAGATTACTGATGAGTAGACCTCGGTAGCGATTTTTATAGATCAAGCGTGTACCTTTATTAACGTTGTGCTTACCTAAGGGTTAGCTAAGCGTTGTGTCTGGGTAATGCGATCATTAAAGGCGCTCATCGCTGCATCACCAATACCGATTTCATTGGTCGATGGATCAATAGGTATAGCGGCAAGCTCCATTTGTTTTGCCGCATCATTGCCAGGGTCAGAGATTGCGGCATTAACAGCGTACTTAACCCACTCTTTGCCGACACTAGCCGCACCGCCTACAAGAGGCCCGCCAATCTTTGCTTTATCTACGATAGTGAGCACACTTTTTAAGACTGAGGTTGTCAGCTCTTGTTGTTGTTTAACATCACTTGAAATAGACGCTGCGCCATTATACACACCCGCTACGAAGTGACCCAGTGCGCCAGCATTTTCATTGCGCAGTGAGCCTGTACTTAGGCTAACGGTTTGTTCAAAACGGCTGACAGGGTCTTCGTTTAGGTTATTGCCAAACTGTAGTTTGGCCATTTGCTCACCGAGTTTGTCCGTTTGATCTGTATTGAGCATATGTTTAGCGTAGGTACCAAACGCTGTGCCATCAAAGGTTTGTTGGTTGTACGATAGCTCGCGCATAACGCCTGTGGTATCGCTATCGATAATACGGGTCAGGCCATCACCTAGGGTATCGGCGGCAGCGTTTTGACCTATGGTTGCTAATGGAAACCCAAAGTCATCGTTAACATGTTGTAACGCGGCTGAACCTGCATCAAAAATAGTGGCCTTTAAATCGGCATTGCCAATTTGGCTTGCAGTATTGAGTACTTTACCGGCTACTGTGGCATCTAGACTAACCGAACCGCCACCCTGACTAAAGCTGCTGGTTTGATCAAGGCCCGCATTGATAACGGCATTGAGCTGCTCGGTGCTTAGTTGGTTAAAAATATTCTCTGCTTGTGCGGGGTTATTTTGCAGGCTGCCGAGTACGTGACCTACCGCGAGTGCTTCAGCATCTCCGGTTTGTGTCATTGAACCACCGATGTATGAGATAGAAAAGTCGGGTTTGTCGGTCATTTTAGGCATCAATGCTTCGATAAAATCGACTTTAGTGTCCACTGTGGCGTGAGTGGCTACGGCTTTTCCTAGTGCTTCGACATCTTGATGACCACCGCTCTTAGGGTCCGCTTTAGCGAAAGAGTTCGATAAGGTTGCCAGTGTTTGGCCGTCTAGCTTAGTGGCCATATCACTGAAAAACGCTGCTTTTTCATCGAGGGATAAACCATTGAAGTTATCGCTCATCTCAGCGCTCATCGTATCGAGGGTGCCATCTTTTGCCAATTCATCGATAACCGCTGCGGATTGATTTGCATTTAAGCCCTCAAATGTACTGGCAATATTGCGGACATCATTGTGGCTAACTGCCCAGTCTGTCAGTGATGTAGACAAGCTTTCTTTAATAGAGCTAACGGCTTGATCGACAGGGTTCGCTGTCGGTGTTTGATTCTGCGCGGATGTAGATTGTTGCGCTACAGCATTCGGTCCCATTGTGAATTCTCCCATTGGCGTTTATTGGTTTGTCGTTGGCTCATGTTCACTGAGCACTACAGACATTCGCTGAAATGACATAAGATCATTAATGAGTAGCAGTATTAAGGTTTTGTAAAAAGGCAGCAATTAGGGATAACCCTAATGTAATTTAGAGCGCCAATATTAAGGGCAGTGATAGATAGCCTTACTGGCAAGTGCTGCTATCGAGTGTTCATGTTGTATTTATAACGGTAATCTTATTGCTGTAAACACAATATAGATCAGGTGAATAAAAGTGAAATATGCTAGTCTTCGATTAAATAAATGATGAGCGCCTTAAATATAAACGCCGTAAAGCATTATGCATAAATATCGTAAAATTACCTCAAGGGCGGCATCACAGCTTGTGGCGAATAAGACCACACTTAACTAGTTTGACGTTCTAATACTACCGCGTGCAATAGGAGCCGTAATGACTGACTATACCCCCCCTGTCAACGATATGCGTTTTATACTCAATGAAGTATTTAATGTGCCGCAACTATGGCAAGAACTCCCCAGTATTGCCGATACCATTGAGCCTGATACCGCTGATGCCATATTGCAAGAAGCCGCTAAAATTACCGCACAAATACTGCACCCGCTCAACCAGCTCGGCGATGAGTTAGGTTGCCAGTGGCAAGATGGTCGTGTCAGCACGCCTGAAGGATTCAAAGCGGCCTATAAAGCATACTGCGATGGTGGTTGGAACGGCCTTGGGGGTGATCCTGAATACGGTGGTATGGGAATGCCCAAAACCCTGACTAGCTGTGTAGAGGAAATGCTGCAAGGCTCGGGGCTTGCTTTTGGTCTTGCGCCGATGCTCACAGCCGGTGCTTGTCTGGCGATTAAATCCCACGCGAGTGACGCACTTAAAAAAACCTATTTGCCAAATATGTATGCCGGTATTTGGAGTGGTGCTATGGATTTGACAGAGCCCCACTGTGGCACTGATCTTGGTTTGCTACGCACCAAAGCGACGCCCAATGATGATGGTAGCTACCAGTTAAGTGGTACCAAGATATTTATTACTTGGGGTGAGCACGATATGAGCGAAAATATTATTCACCTCGTATTGGCAAAGTTGCCTGATGCCCCTGCCGGGTCACGTGGAATTTCGTTGTTCTTAGTGCCTAAGGTCTTGGTCAATGACGACGGCAGCTTAGGTGAGCGCAATGGTGTGCACTGTGGCTCTCTTGAACATAAAATGGGTATTCACGGCTCGGCGACCTGTGTAATGAACTACGATAATGCCAAAGGCTGGTTAGTGGGTGAGCCCAATAAAGGGTTAGCCGCGATGTTCACCATGATGAATGATGAACGCTTAGCGGTGGGTGTGCAGGGGGTGGGTGTTGCTGAGCTTGCCTATCAGCAGGCGAGCCGCTATGCGCGCGAGCGTTTACAAGGGCGCAATCCCGCTGGTAGTGAATCACCTGAACAGCCCGCTGATTCATTGCTTGTACACGGTGATGTGCGCCGGATGTTACTGAGTATTCGTGCATGTAATGAAGGCGCAAGAGCTTTTTTAACCTATGTTGCCCAATGGTTGGATCGTGAAAAGTTCAGCGGCGATAGCCAGGTGCGCGAACATGCCCAAGGTATGGTGGCATTACTCACTCCCATTGCAAAAGCGTTTATCACCGATAAATCTTTTGAAGCCGCTGTGAGCGCGCAACAAGTGTTGGGTGGGCATGGTTATATTCGTGAATGGGGTGTAGAGCAGTTAGTGCGCGATGCGCGTATCGCTCAAATTTATGAAGGCACTAATGGTATTCAGGCAATGGACTTACTGGGCCGCAAAATTGTGGGTAGCCAAGGTAAATTACTTACCCTTTTTATTGATGATGTCACTGCTTTTATTCAAGCGCAAGCGAGTGATTCGGTGTTGTCAAATCACTTAACCCTATTGCAACAGGCGGTGGGTGAACTGACCCGTGTGAGCGAAGAGCTTATCGCGCGCGCGCAAGAAGACCCTCACTTAATCGGTGCTGTTGCGACTCATTATCTGCATTATTTTGGCTACACGGCTTATCTGTATATGTGGCTACGCATGATGGCAACGACACTTACCCCCACAGGTAGTGATGCTGATTTCTACCGCGTTAAATATGCTGTTGGTGAGTTTTTTATCCAGCATTTATGGCCGCAAACCCAAGGGTTACTGGCCAGTATTCGTGCGGGCAGTGAAACCGTGAGCGCATTAAAAAACAGTGATTTTTAATAGGGGTAACAATTATTATGAGCTCTCAATTATCAGAAGAAGATCAAGCGCGTGTTGAACGCTATCTTAGCCAGCCCAGCCATCAAGTCCAGCGCAAACCCTTTCGCCCTTGGTTATTGATTGGATTAGTCATGGTGGTGTTACTGGTGTTTATGGGGATTTCAGTATTGATTGCTTGGCGTGAAGGCGTAATTTAACTCTCAAAATGTGTATCGCAACGCAGTGACTTTAGTACACCTTTGCACTCTTGTTGAATTCGTTCTTTGAGGTTATTTGTGTGTTACCGTGCGTAGTGACAACAAGTGGTCAATGGTCGAATAGAGCGCGGTATAGCACTTTTTAAGTTAGATAGCCGCTCTAGAGATCGCCCAGCCACCCCATGGAGGCACTGTATTTAATGAGCATACCAAAACACATCACAACAACAAGTACACGTAAGTATTTAGGATTAATTGATAACAGACAGTGAGAACCTGCCCATGCACCGATTACCTGCCCAAACATCATAATAAAGCCAATCGCCCAGACAACTTTCCCCGCAACAATAAACACAATCAGCGAGGCAATATTTGTGGCAAAGTTTAACGGTTTTGCCTCCGCAGTTGATGCGATGAGGTTGCGCCCTTTAAGCGATACCCCTGCTAGTGTAAAAAACGAGCCTGTACCTGGGCCAAACATACCGTCATAACAACCAATAGATGGCACTATAAGGCGGTTATATTTACGGCTAGATAATACCGGTGTTGTAGTGTCATTTTGCGGTGTAGGCGCGAATAAAAAGTAAAGCCCAATGAATAGTAAGACAGCGGGGATAATAAAAGAAAGAAAGCGAGTATCGATAAACTGCACGATAACCGTGCCAACGACAGCACCGATAAAAGCACTGAGCATTAAATACTTAATTGTTTCAAAGTGAATCGTACGGCTTTTAAACATCATGAGAGCCGCCGTTGCTGTACCCATGGTGCCTTGCAGTTTATTAGTGCCTAGTGCGGCTAGAGGGCTAACGCCGCTGATAATTAGCGCAGGTAACACAATCAAACCGCCGCCGCCGGCTAAGCTGTCAATAAAACCTGCAAGCGCACTGATAACCAGTAAAAACAAGATAAGCTCTATCGATAGTTGGGCAAACTCCATGTGATTCTCCGGGCTGAGTCATAGGGGGTTGGGCAGTGTGTAGGTACGCGTATGCGACTTACGATGTTATAACACGACTACAGCTATTGAGAGCTGGAAGTGTTTCTCCGGGACTGTTTTACCGGGGTTGTGTTACCGAGATTGTGTTACCGAGATTTTTTCGCAGTGGCTATGTTGTGTGTCGCACTATATATCGTGTAGTTAGTGGTGACTGTCTTGTCGTGCTATACAGGCTAGGTGCGTTACTACTAATTTAACTAGTAGGTGTACTACTAACCCCGTATAACCCCGTAGGTGTGTACTACAAACAAATAATGGCCTTTTTCATAAAACTTCTATACTGACATTGTATCATCGAATATTGGCTGGGCGATAGCCTGGTTGGCAATCTGTTATAAAGGAGTTTGTGTGGCATTAAGTATAGGCACTAAGTCTATTTTGTTTGGCGTACATCAGTTTGTAATACACCCATTGCTGGTGGGTTTGGCTTGGCGGCGTGTTTACGGCCGTAAACCTGCCTTGCGCGAGTGGGTTAGTATTGTTGTGCACGATATTGGTTACTGGGGTAAATCCAATATGGACGGCGACGAAGGGTTGTTACACCCTGAGCTAGGCAGCCGTGTGATGATGCGCCTATGCGGCGAAAAGTATAGGAATTTAGTGCGCTATCATAGCCGATCTTACGCCCGCTACTGTGGTGCGGAGCCATCCATGTTATGCGTGCCTGACAAAATATCCATGCTACTCTACCCCGATGCGCTCTACCTGTTTCTAGGCCGCTTAAGCGGTGAAATTAGTGAGTATAAAGTCCGTATGGGCATGTCAGCGCTCAGTGATAGGCAATGGTTACACAAAACCCAACTCATCGCCTATCAATGGGCGCACCAACACTTAAGTGGCGATGATCTTGCGCGGCTACAAAGCGCTTTTAGTGGCCGCTTTGGGCGGGCCCCACAGGCGCTTCACTCGCGTTGAGCGTGTGGCACACTTATAGTTGTTAGGTATCGGCAGTTGTACATTTTTATTGGGGGTTATCATAGGCGTGTTTTAAGGCCAATACACTCTCAAGTAGTTGTTGCTCACTGTAAGCGGCATAGCCCATTAGCACGCTGGCACGTTCTATCGGTAAGCGGTAGTACTGCGAGGTAGGCGCTAGTTCTACGCCGGCTGCATCAGCCGCACTCAGCAACTTTGTTTCTGTTACGCTGTGTTGTAACCAACCGACTAAATGTAAGCCACCTTCTAATGGCGGTACCCACAGTATATCGCACAGGTGTTCGTTCGCTGCATTCAGCAATGCTTGTTGGCGCTGTAAATACAGCGTGCGCATCTTGCGTAGGTGGCTACTAAAATAACCTTCATTAATAAAGTCTGTCAGTACCGCCTGCTCAAGTGTTGGCGAGTGTCTATCTAGTAGCCAGCGCAGTGTGTTGAGTGGTTGAATAAATTGCTCTGGCACTACTAAAAACCCTAGCCGTAGACTGGGGAACAGCAACTTGCTAAAGGTACTCATATAAATAACATGGGTACTTTCACACTGCTCATATAAAGTGGCAGCGGGTCTGCCGCAATAGCGGTATTCACCATTGTAGTCGTCTTCTAGAATAAGGCAGTTATTTGCTTGCGCCCACTCAATCAGTAGTTTTCGTCGCGCTTGTGAGAGGTTGATACTCAACGGGAAGTGGCTTGCCGGTGTGGTATAAATCATTTTTATGGGCTGTTTTAAGCGCGCGAGTTGCTCGGTGTCAATGCCGCATTCATCAACAGCAATAGAGACTATGGTGGCGCCCATCATCTCAAATACGGCCATTGCGGGTGTGTATCCTGGGTCTTCAAAAACGATAACATCCCCGGGGTTAATAAGCATTTTTGCTAGTAATTCAACCCCTTGTTGGGCGCCAGCGGTCATGATGATGTGCTGGTGAGTTGTGGTAATACCACGAGCAGCGCCCAGGTAATCGGCAATGGCTTCCCTTAAGGGTTGATAGCCCTGTGACGATGGGCTGGCCAGCCAGCTGGCGGCATCGCCTCGTGTTCGACGGCTCGTCAGCTGTGCCCATACATTAGAAGGAAAAGCCGATACATCTGGTCTGTGTGCCCGAAAGGGCCGTGCATTGGGATTATTGATAATGTTCTTGTGAGTATCCGCATAGCGTGTATAGCGTGCTGCTAATGCATGGTGGGTTGGCTGGCTAATTAAACGTGGCTTTTTTGCTTTAGGTGCGGTTTCGAGCTGTTCGACGCTGCTGGTTACACGGGTTCCGTCGCCTTTTTGGGTAATTAGAAACCCTTCAGCAGCCAATTGTTCATAAGCACTGATTACTGTATTACGGGCCACCTGTAACTGTTTTGCAAGGGCGCGAGTAGAGGGCAAGCGCTCACCGGGTTTTAGCAGGCCTCGCCAAATCGATTCACGCAGTTGACTTTCCAATTGGCGAAACAGTGGCGTTTTTGAATCTGGGTTAACGAATAAGCTATCAAATTCAAAGCGTTGGCTGGGGGGGAGAGGTTTATGAGACATCTTTTTCTGGCGTCATTAATGGTTCCGTTAATGCGCTAAAAATTGGTTCTATCATGTATTCCATATTGGGTCTTTTAATGGGGCCATTGTGGTCTACTATTACACCATAGTTACACTTTTCCAGCAAATAGACAGATTTATGAAAACACTACTCTTTATTAGCTGCTCCCCGCGAGGAGAGCAATCGAACAGTTATCAATTAGCTGAGCATTTTATTCACTCTGTGACGGGTAATAACAGTGAGTCATGGCGTGTTAAGACACTAGACCTTTGGGCGCAATCACTGCCTGCGATGGATATGACAGCCAGTAGCGCTAAGTATGCCATTATGTCTGGCAATGAGTTAAACGATGCAGAACAGCGCAGTTGGGACGGTATCAAACAACATTTTTCGGTTTTTAATGACGCTGATGCGATTGTTATCGCCTTGCCCATGTGGAATTTTGGTATCCCCTATGTGCTAAAGCACTATATTGATGTTATTACACAGCCCGGGCTTTGTTTTACATGGGACCCTGCAACGGGTTATACCCCTTTGGTTGAGCCTAAACGGTGTGTTTTAGTCAGCAGCAGCGCCGGTGATTATAGTGCGGGAAGTGGCCATGAGGATGATGATTTTTGCGTGAGCTATTTGCAGCGTTGGCTTGCGGTCTATTTTGGTTACCAAGTCGATCATCTCTCTTTTGCGCCGACCGTTGCAACGGCAGAGGCACTGGATGTGGTAAGCCATACAGTATTTGAACAAGCCGATGCGCTTGCGGAACAGTTTTATTCACTTTGTTAGGAGATGTACCTATGTTTGTTAGTAAATTTAATGCGTTATTGATAACATCAAAAGCAGTTGTACTACTGTTTTTATCGCTGATGATATCGAGCCATTCCTATGCGGCATCCTCGAAAATCGGCATTATTGTTTTCGACGGGTTCTTAACTAGCGACGTCACTGCACCGGTTGAGGTGTTTGGTGCGGCGAGTAAAAAGGCGTGGTTTTCGAATTATGAGGTGTTGCTGATTTCGGCAACGGATCAAAAATCTGTTAAGTCAGAAGAAGGGTTAACCGTTACCGCAGATATCACCATTAGTGATGCCGTTGAACTTGACGTGTTAATTGTTCCCAGTGCCTATGATATGGAGCCGTCGTTATCAAATAAAAAATTGATTTCATTTATTGCTCGACAGCAAAAGAAAGCAAGCATTATTAGCGGTAACTGCTCGGGTGCTTTTTTGTTAGGTGAGGCGGGTGTTCTCGATGGTAAAAAAGCAACAACATGGGCCGGTGGTGAAAAAGATCTCGCTAAGTCTTACCCTAAAATAAAAGTACAGTATGATCAAAATGTTGTGGTCGATAGCGGTGTTGTTACATCAAATGGTGGGCCGGTTAGCTACCAGTCTGCGTTTGAAATATTGCGTCAACTAAGTTCTGCAAGCTACGCGAAAGAAATTTCAGAGCTTATTCAGTTTAATCGTCTACAGTCAGCTTTTTAAGCTACGCTTACCCCCCGCTAATCGTTCTCCAGTTATGACGATTAGCGATTGGTCTTAAGTATGCTGATCCTGTGTACTTAGGGCCGTTTTTAACCCTCTTCTAACCATACTTCTTTGAATACCCTACCTACAGATATCGATAGTAACAATATAGTGATCGCCTTCGAATAAACCTAGACACGGTGTTGGTTAGTAATCCTTCGTCCGCAACTTATATTCCCACGCAACCTATGCTCCCAATGTCTTGATGACTCTTTTCAGCCGCACCAGATGCTGTGTTTGCAATCACTACAGAAGAGAGTATAGGTCGTTGTGTATGGCTATGCTTGGGTATGGAGTTTAGTGTGTGAGCTATACAGGTGATGGTAAACGGTGGTGTACTTGTAGGATCAGGCCGCCGCCGAAAGGCGAGCGGCCTACTGGTACTGGGTACTAGCCGAGGTAGCTGAGCATAACACCAGCGGCAACCGCTGAGCCAATAACACCGGCAACATTCGGCCCCATTGCGTGCATCAATAAAAAGTTTTGGCTGTTTGATTCAAGCCCCACTTTATTCGATACCCGCGCAGCCATAGGTACCGCAGAGACACCGGCTGATCCAATTAATGGGTTGATGGGTGTTTTACTGATAGCATTTAGGCCTTTTGCCATGAGTACACCGGTTGCAGTACCAATACAAAAAGCAACGAGTCCCAGTACTAAAATACCAATAGTCTCAAGGTTAAGAAATGAGTCTGCACTCATTTTTGCACCCACGCCAAGCCCTAAGAAAATAGTCACAATGTTGATCAGTGCATTTTGTACAGTATCGCTCAGACGCTCTACCACGCCAGATTCTTTCATTAAATTACCAAAGCAAAACATCCCTAATAGTGGCGCTGCGCTAGGGAGAAACAGTGCCACTAACACAAGCAATACCAGCGGGAAACAGACCTTTTCTACCTTAGATACACTGCGTAGTTGTGTCATTACAATGCTGCGCTCAGCTTCGGTCGTTAGCGCGCGCATAATCGGTGGTTGAATCATGGGCACCAGCGCCATATAAGAATAAGCCGCTACGGCAATGGCACCGAGCAACTCAGGCGCTAACTGGCTAGAGACATAAATAGAGGTGGGGCCATCGGCACCACCAATAATACCTATAGCGGCTGCTTGTGCAAGGCTATACTCGACAACTCCGGTTTGTGTTAGTGCGACAGCACCAAGTACAGTAGCAAAAATACCAAATTGAGCGGCAGCGCCTAAAAACAAGGTTTTTGGGTTAGACAGCAATGGGCCAAAGTCTGTCATGGCACCGACGCCCATAAAAATAATAAGCGGAAATACCCCAGTTTCAATGCCAATATGAAAAACGTAATACAGTAATCCGCCAGCTTCCAATAGCTTGCCACTGTCGGCATAAACAGGCTCTGCATACATGCCTGCGCCAGGAATATTAACGAGTATTGTTCCCATGCCAATCGGTAATAATAAGAGTGGCTCAAACTTTTTAACAATTGCTAAATAGACAAGTGTTAACCCAACTAAAATCATTAAGCTCTGGCCAAAATCGAGATTCGCCAGACCTGAGTCGAGCATTAGTGCGGTTAATTTATCCATGGGTCACTCCTTAAAGTGTTATCAGAGTGTCGCCAACAGAGACGGAATCACCTTCCCTGACCTGGACTGCACCAACTGTGCCTGCGTGAGCAGCTTTAATCTCAGTTTCCATCTTCATGGCTTCCATGATGATAAGTACATCGCCCTCACTTACTTGTTGCCCCGGTGTTACCAACACTTTAAAAATATTACCCGCTAGTGGTGCAGCGACGGGCTCGCCACCGCTGGTAGAGGTTGTACTCGGGGCAGCAACATTGGATACATCGCCGCCTGTGGTGACACTGGCGTTAAACTGTTGTCCGTTAACGGCGATATTGATTTCACCATCGCCATCGACTTGTGCAACATAGCTTTTGCCATTGAGGTTAACTGTAAAGGTATTTTCGCCGGTCTTAGCACTGTTATCTGCGGCAGTTGGTGCAGGCTCAAACGCATCGGGATTGCCGCGATTTTCTAAAAATTTTAAGCCAATCTGTGGGAATAGGGCAACGGTGAGTACATCATCAATGGCGTCATTGGCTAATGTAATGCCTTTGTCGGCGGCTTGTTGCTTGACTTCACGGGTAAGTTTGTCCAACTCTGGTGCGAGTAGATCAGCAGGGCGGCAAGTAACGGGGTCATCACCATCGAGAACGCGCTCACGCAGCTCGCTGTCAAACGCCGATGGCGCTGCACCATACTCGCCTTTCAAAATACCCTGAGTTTCTTTCGATATGGTTTTATAGCGCTCGCCTGTGAGTATGTTCAATACTGCTTGTGTTCCCACAATTTGTGAGGTGGGTGTCACTAAAGGAATATAACCAAGATCTTTACGTACCTTGGGTATTTCGTGTAGTACCTCGTCAAACTTATCACCAGCACCTTGTTCTTTAAGTTGGCTTTCCATATTCGTTAGCATGCCACCAGGTACTTGGGCAATGAGAATACGCGAATCTACACCACGTAGTGCGCCTTCAAATTTAGCGTACTTCTTGCGTATTTCACGAAAGTAAGCGGCTATGTCTTCGAGTAGTTCAATATCTAGCCCTGGATCTCGCTCAGTGCCTTTTAGTGCGGCAACAATAGATTCAGTGGGTGAGTGCCCATAGGTTTGCGACATAGATGAAATGGCGGTATCGACATGGTCAATACCGGCTTCAATTGCTTTAAGGATCGTCATTGACGATAAACCCGAGGTAGCGTGGGCGTGCAGTGCGATGGGGATACTCAGCTTTTGTTTAAGTTCAGTCACTAACTCAAACGCATCATAGGGGGTAAGAATACCGGCCATATCTTTAATGGCGAGTGAGTCTGCGCCCATTTGTTCAATCTGTGCGGCAAGCTCAATCCACGATGCCTTAGTGTGCACTGGGCTTGTGGTGTACGAGATGGTTCCCTGTGCGTGAGCACCACATGCTTTAACGGCTTTCATGGCGGTTTGTAGGTTGCGAGGGTCATTCATCGCATCAAACACGCGAAACACATCAACACCATTTTTTACCGCACGCTCAACAAACTTATTAACGAGATCGTCGGCATAGTGGCGATAGCCTAGCAGATTTTGCCCACGCAATAACATTTGCTGTGGTGTATTTGGCATTGCTTTTTTAAGCTCACGAATACGCTCCCATGGGTCTTCACCTAAAAAACGAATACATGAATCAAACGTTGCTCCTCCCCAGGATTCTAAGGACCAAAACCCAATTTGGTCGAGTTTTGGGGCAATAGGAAGCATATCTTCTAAACGAAGGCGTGTTGCAAATAGCGATTGGTGGGCATCGCGCAACACTACATCGGTTATTTTGACGGGTGTTTTGTTAGTGCTCATGTATAGGTCCTAAGTCTCTAGCGTTTGCTATTTTCCAAATTAACGATTTTATAATGTGTAATAACAATCAGATTGATCGCATCGTTATTTGATATTATGAGCCGCTCTATAAGCGGCGGCAGCAACAGCAGCTAACTCTTGGTCAGATACTGCTGTAGGCGAAATAACCGGTATTTCTTCAGCTACAAGTCGATTGGCGATAGATGACATAATAGTCATGGCAATTACCAATAGCGTTAAGAAGGCAAAGACTGTCCCCATTCCCAGAGCCATAAGTAAAAAACTATCTCCCCAAAGTCCTAACATAGCGTGATTTCTCCAGTGGTTATTTTGCGTAATTTAGACAAAGGTCGCAAAGATATCACAATTTATAAGCCTATGAACAGAGGAATAGCCTTTTTTATGGCGGATAAAGTGTATTTTCGCCTAAACGGCTTTTGGTGCTCAATATGCATAATGAGTTGAAATCAAAACATTTTATTGTCGCTATTTATCGGTCGCAGAGTCAATGGTGATGGCTAGAAGGGGCTGGTTGGCGAATGGTCGCCATTTGTTGTGGAGGCCCGTCTAGCGGGACTCCACATACATTCAAGCGCTATGTTTGCAGGTTAGAATTTTGCAAAGCCCAGATATTCAGGGATAAAGATAAGCATTAATACAACGAACAACTGGATTAATATAAACGGAATAACGCCTTTATAGATAGTGGTGGTTTTAATTTCAGGAGGCGCAACCCCTTTTAGGTAGAAAAGGCTAAAGCCAAAGGGCGGTGTCATAAAGGACGATTGTAAATTCATCGCAATGATAATCGCAAACCACGTCATATCAATACCCATATTCTCAGCAATCGGGTAGAGAATAGGCACTACAATGAATGCGATTTCGACAAAGTCGATAAAGAAGCCCAAGATAAAGATCGAGATCATTGCCAGTGCGATAAATGTCCACTTCTCACCGGGTAGGCCGCGCATAAACTCTTCTACGATATAGTCACCACCAGAGTAGGTGAATACCATTGAAAACGCCGTTGCACCAATCAGCACGGCAAAGACCATGGAAGATACTTTTACTGTCTCTTTTGCGCTATCGCTAATCATGGGTAGCTGCAACTTACCGTAGATTTTAGCCAGTATTAACGCCCCGACAGCACCCAGCGCGGATGATTCGGTTGGCGTTGCTATACCTGCGAGAATAGAGCCTAAAACCGCAACGATCAGCACTAGTGGTGGGATAATATTAAATAGAGCATTTTTGATCAGCTCACTGCGGTTTTCTTCATCGATAGGAATCGGCGGTGCTATGTCTTTTTTGACATGTGAAATAAGCAATACATAGATTAAGTATAAGCCGACAAGAACAAACCCCGGTACCACGGCTGCTTTAAACAAATCGCCAACAGGTACACCCATGACATCGCCAAGAATAATTAAAATAATGGATGGCGGAATGATTTGCCCTAATGTGCCCGATGCGCAGATAACACCTGTTGCAAGGCGCTGGTCGTATTTGTACTTTAACATTACCGGCAATGAAATTACTCCCATAGCCACCACGCTAGCGCCAACAACGCCGGTTGATGCGGCTAAAAAAGCACCGACAATAATAGTAGAGATAGCAACGCCGCCTGGGCGCTTGCCAAATAACTTACCCATTGATTCCAGTAGTCGTTCAGCAAGGCCAGTTTTTTGTAACACAATGCCCATAAAAATAAACATTGGAATTGCCATCAAAATAGTATTTTTCATGATGGCGTCAAAGAGGCGATAGGGAATAAAGCTAAAGAGCTCAACACCTTCAATCCAAATACCCACAAGCAGTGATAGACCGGCGAAGGTCAATGCAATAGGGTAGCCAATAAACAGTGCAAACAGTGCAATAATAAAAAGGTATAAGCCTATCATTAGTGAGCTTCCTCGCGATATTCAGCCAGTACAATGGCTTCTTGCAAAATAACCGCAATAGCACTCAAGACTAGAAAACCAAAAGAGACTGGCACCAGCAATTTAGCGGGCCATATCCTTGGTAGGCTACCTGGATCGCCTAAGTTTTCATTGGTTTCCCAGGCCTCCATAAAAAATTCGATACCAAAATAGACGACTAAGCATGAGAAGGGGATGGCAAATACCAGTGCGCCAAAAATATTGATACACGCTTGTGTTTTGCGTGAAAAGTTATCGTAGAGTACATCGACGCGAACATGGGCATTGTCGCGTAGCGTGTATCCTAGGCCGAGCATAAACATCACCGAAAACCAATGCCACTCTAATTCTTGCATACCAATGCCACCCAGCCAGCTTAGGTTCTCCTGCCACCAGTCAAGTGCATCGATGAGTTGAAATTTTTGCATAATGCCAAATACGACATAGCGGATAAATACATCCAGAAAAACATTAAGTATCATCAATAGCAGGGCGATCATACAAATATAGCCCACGGCATCGATAATTTTATTGAGTATATTGAGGGTTGATTTCATGATGGTTATTTCCTGAAAAAAAGCTCCCTTTACGGGTGGGTAAAGGGAGCTGTATTACGGCAAGCGCTTAATAAGGGATGTTATTTTTGGCTTGATATGTAAGCGTGGTCAGAAATTTCGGTCCACTTTCTGATTTTAGCGAGATAATCCTGCTGAGATTTAATGATTTCAGCAGTAATACCACCTTTTGCAGCAAACTGATTTAGCAGTTTAGTGTTGGCTTTGGTAATAGCTTCCATAACCGCAGGCGGGAAGGTTTTAATTTTAATATTAGGGTATTCTTTCTGGATTGACGCGAGGTTAATACCACTTTCATGCATTGATTGTGCATACATATCATAAGCGGCTAAACGCATCGCTGAGTTGAGTATTTTTTGTAGATCAGCAGGTAGCTTATCATAGGCCTTCTGGTTGACAAGAAATTGCAACTCAGTGGCAGGTTCATGCCAGCCGGTATAGTAGAAGGGGGCTATCTTGTGAAAACCCATACGCAAATCCAATGACGGCCCTACCCATTCGAGCGCGTCAATGGTGTTGCGCTCAAGCGCTGTATACAGCTCGCCAGGTGGGATATTTGTTGGTTTTGCGCCCAGCTCTGCCAGTACTTCGCCGGCAAAACCTGGAATACGCATTTTTAAACCTTTTAAATCATTGACTGAGTTAATCTCTTTTTTGAACCAGCCGCCCATTTGGTTGCCCGTATTGCCACCAGGGAAAGAAAGTACGCCATGCTTGTCGTAGACTTTTTGCATAAGCTCCATGCCACCACCATAGTAGAACCATGCATATTGTTCAGAGGCGATCATGCCAAAGGGCAGTGTGGTAAAAAACAAGGTATTGATATCTTTGCCTTTCCAATAATAAGAGGCAGCATGTCCCATTTGATAACGGCCCTTTTTGACCATATCAAGAATGCTTAACGGCGCCTTATGCTTATTTTTTGAGTCGATAGTAATAATTAAACGGCCATTTGACATTTCTTTTACATTGTTGGCCATATTTTTGACAGCGTCGCCAAAGACAGGGAAGTTGGTTGGCCAGAATTCGGCGAGGCGCCAGCGGTGGACTTTATCGCTGGCATAAGTGCTAAGTGGGGCAACAGTTGCAGCGACCATTGCCAGCAGGGCGATAGTTTTCTTCATAGTTTTGACCTTTTTTGTAGTTTATTGTAATCATGGACAACAAGTATACCTTAGCGGATTGTCACCATAGTTTGAATCCGTGTCATCACCTACGTCATTCTACGTGATTTTACGTAGAGGCGGCACTATATAACGGCACCGGGTAGTAAGGTACACGCTATTATTACTAGGTAGGGTGTTGTCTACGAGCGAATAATACGTATTAATCTGTATCGCTTATTACTGCATATAGAATGATCTAAGTATAAATAATAATTATAGCGACAAGTAATATTGTTTATACTGTAACAATATAGACAATCACAACGATAAAACTAATTTTCGTCTTGTTTATGATGCACGAGATGCCAGGAAATCATAACAAGTCTTCTTATAGCTGTTAAGTGGAAATACGATGAACCTTACCCAGAAAATCCAGTTGCTTTCGATAGTACCGTTGATGGTAGCGATGTTTGTTGTTGCTTTTGTCAATCAGTATCAATTTGAAAAGCTCTCTGTCGATACGGCTAATGCCTATAAAGAAAGTGTGATAGCAAGCCGCAAGCAAGAGCTAAAGAATTATACCTCGCTGGCATTGTCCTCTATCGATCACCTCTATAATAAGGCTGATCATAGTGACGAGGATGCTCAATCATTGGTAAATTCTATATTGAGTAATTTAGCCTATGGTGAGGATGGCTATTTTTTTGCTTATACACAAAACGGCGATGGCCTAGTACACCCTAAGCAAGATTTTCGCGTGGGTGAAAACTGGTGGAATTTACAAGACCCTGACGGTAAGTTTTTAATTCGTGAGCTGGTACACAATGCAGAAAGCGGCGGTGGTTTTTTACAATACCAATGGGAGAAACCATCCAGCGGTATCGTGGCTAAAAAAATTGCCTATTCAGTATTGCTGGATCGTTGGGGGTGGATGTTAGGTACTGGAATTTATATCGATGATGTCGATCGGCAAATTGCAGCTATTCAAGCTGATATTGATGAAAAAATTAAAAGCACTTCTTATGTAACCTTAGTAATAGCATTGATTGCTTTTGGTATTGTTTTTGTCTCGGGCTTGTTTTTACAGTTTAATGAACGAAAACTCGCTGATGAAAAACTACAAGTGTTAACTAAACGTATTTTAACCACCCAAGAGGAAGAGCGCCGGCGGGTCTCGCGTGAATTGCACGATGGCATTAGCCAGTTGATTGCAAGTGCTAAGTTTTCATTGGAAACAGCAGCGGTAAAAATTAAAAATAACGATGATCCGAATGAAGACTTGCGCCTAACAGAGGAGCGTATTAGCTTGACCCTACACGATCTTCGTCGTATCTCACGTGATCTGCACCCTCGCGTGCTCGATGATCATGGTTTGTCTGCGGCTATTGAAGCTCTCTCGAGAGACTTTGCAACGCGTACAGGGATTAAACTCAATTTGCATTTGATTTCAGTGCGTAACTTATTGCCTGTTGATGTTAAGACAACATTGTATCGCGTAGCGCAAGAGGCACTAACGAATATTGAGCGCCATGCGGAAGCATCAGTCGTTGAAATTACGATCGATGTTAAAGGCCAGTGGGTGGTATTTTCAATTGTGGATGATGGCAAAGGCTTTGATGTCCATTCGCTAACGCGTAGTAAATCGCCAACAGTAGGCATTGGGCTGCGCAATATGCATGAGCGTATTAGTTACCACAAAGGTTTGTTTTCTATTTATTCTGATAAAAAGGGGACGCGCATAGAAGCGCGTATACCAAAATCTACGCTTAGCTATAACGCCAAAAAATAATAATAAAGGTCATATTATGATTAAAGTAATGTTGGTTGATGATCATCCCTTATTTCGTGAGGGCGTTATTGCACGATTGTCTATGAGTGATGAAATTAGCGTGGTTGCCGAGGCTGAAAATGGCCGGCAAGCAATTGCACAAATAGATACGTTTCATCCAGATGTCATTCTTATGGATATCAATATGCCCGAGATGAACGGCATGGAAGCACTAGAAGTGATCGCTGAAAAGTATGAATCAATTAATATTTTAATGCTCAGTATGCACGATGATAAAGAGTATGTGCTCAATGTTATTCGTGCCGGTGCATCGGGGTATATATTAAAAGATATTTCTGGTGATGAAATGATTCGAGCAATTAAAAGTGTATTTAAGGGCGATAAGTATTTCAGTCAAGAAGTCGCGACTATTTTGGCCCAGCAAGACAGCGATAACACCCAAAATGTACTAACGATGCGTGAACAATTAGTGCTGCGCTTAATCTCTCATGGGCTGAACAATAAAAAAATAGCGCAAGAGTTGGATATCAGTGTGCGTACCGTCGAGACCCACAAACGCAATATTACAAAAAAGCTCGATATCAATACGACATCAGGTCTTGTGCGCTATGCAATTGAGTACGGGCTTGATAAATAAAGCTAGTCTTCCCACACCCAGCGCAAAGGCTCGCCAAAATCATCCGTAATAACCCGCTTTTTGGGTTTTTTGGGTGCTGTTTTTTGCTGTTTTGGCTTTTGTTTGCGGGCTTCGAGAGCTTGGATTTCTTTGGTTAGCGGCGTGCGTTCTTGTTTGTCGGGATTCAGTGGTGTGGGATAGTGGGGCGGGTGATTGGTTTCGCGACCACTAACCCCTGAGGCAACATCTTCAATGTGGCCGCCGGTTTGAATAAAACGGTTGATCTCCCGTTCTAATTCTTCACGTATATCCGCTTTTGTTTTGAGTTTAATGACCATAATCGTCGAGTGCGCAAGCACTTATTGGCTAATCATTGTGCTATATTCCATCTATTATATAGTAGCAGTGGTTGAATTCGGCAGCCATAATGGCTACATTGTTTTTCTAGTTCACACCTGTTTTTCTAATTCAAGCTCAGCCGCTGGTTTTGCTGGCTGATACTTTGCACGCCAGACAGTCTTAGTACAAGGTCGAGAAGATCATTCCATGGGTCTGTTTTTCGCAGCCCCTTAATGGCTTGATCGATACCGTTTGCCTGACGTAGGAGTGACTCCAGCTGTCTGCCCTGAAACCGTTTAAGAGCATTTTGTATCAGCGGTTTGCGTTTATCCCAAACGCCGGCATTTTTGGCGGCCCAGGCAAAATTTTGCCCTTGGTCTGTCGCGTGTCTCACATTGATTAACGTGCGTATTTCACGTGCAAGCGCCCACAAAATAACGGTACCATCGGTACCTTCACCCTTTAAACCCTGTAGCGTATGTGAGGCGGATCTAGCATCGCCCATTAGTGCCTTGTCGATTAATCCAAATACATCAAAGCGAGCGCTGTCGGCAACAGTGCTTGCCATTAGTTCACTCGACACCCAGCCATCGGGGGCCAGCAGGCGCAGCTTTTCAATTTCTTGGGCGGCGGCAAGCAAGTTACCTTCTGTGCGCGCGGCTAAAATATCAATAGCGGCACTGTCACTTTTAAGCCCTGCTTGTTGTAACCTCTGTCCTAGCCAGCGGGGTAATTGTGCTGGGCCTACGGGCCATATTGGCGCCCACACACCTTGTTTTTCAATAGCCTTTACCCATTTGGCACGTTGACTACTGCCGTCGAGTTTGGGGGTAATGATAAGCAGAACATTGTCATCACTAGGCGCTTTTAAATATTCGACAATCGCTTTGCTGCCCTTATCGCCGGGCTTGCCCGATTCTATGCGCAACTCGATCAGTTTTTGCTCATTAAACAGCGACAAACTATTGGCTGAGGCCAGCAGTAGCGACCAATCAAACTGCTTATCGCCATAGTGGCGCTCGTGTTCAAGAAAGCCCTTTGACTTTACATGTTGTCTAATCGTATCCGCTGCCTCTTGTACCAGTAATGTTTCATCACCACTGATTAAGTAGACCGGGCTCAGTGCGGTATTAAGTGTTTGGGCTAACTGCTCTACACGTAATTTAGCCATAGATTATTACTGCCGTGCTGCAACAGCGCTAACTTGGCGCTGAATCTGTCTGGCGATATCGCGTTGCATTTCTTTGCGCAGCAGGCGCTCTTCTCTATCTTTGCCCACGGCATCATTTTGATCAAAGGTATACGAGCGTGCAAGGCGAGCCGTTCTTGCAGTAATGGGCTGATGGTCTTGGCTAGTGACACTGTAGGCAACATTTAGTGTGAGTTGATATTCCGCTGCCAGTGCACTGTTGCTGACGGAAACGCTACGGCGCTGCCATTTTTCTTCTGCCAGAGTGAGTACAATGGCCGCTTCACTGGCTGAAACTAGAATGTCTCTGCGTTGTAGGTTTTTTTCAATTTCGCGGTAAACCGTGTGTTGAACCCCTGCCAATGCGGTTTTTATCGTCAGGCTGCTGCCTGAATCGCTGCCGCGTACACGCCAGCCACAACCGGATAGTGTGCCTGCCATCAGGCAGACAACAACACTGAGTACTATCAGTCTCAGGTGGCGAATATTCAGCATGTACAACTCCTAGTTAGCAACGATATTGACCAGTTTATTAGGGATAACAATTACCTTGCGCACCGTTTTGTCTTCGATAAATTTTTGTATCTGCTCGTTATTAAGTGCCAGTTGCTCCAATGCTGCTTTGTCTAGATTATTGGCGACATCCAGTTTGGCTCGCACTTTACCATTGACCTGCGCAACTACGGTAATAGTGCTTTTAACCAGTGCGGTTTCATCGAGTTGTGGCCAGGGCTGGTCGATCACATTGGTATTGTGCCCCAGTGCTTGCCAAAGGCTATGGCTGATATGGGGAACGACCGGTGCGAGCAGTAATACGGCTGCTTCGATGGCTTCGCGCTCAACAGCCAGTGTTTGCGGTGTGGCTCTATCGGCATGGCGATTGACTTCGTTCATTAGCTCCATTACAGCGGCAATGGCGGTATTAAACTGCTGCCTTACGTGGTAATCATCACTGACTTTTGCAATAGTTTCATGGGTTTTACGCCGTAAATCCAATTGTGTTTTATCCAGTGTTTCCGGGTTTAATGTCGCTGGTGTACCTGCGGCGATATGCCCGTAGGCTGTTTTCCACAAGCGGCGTAGAAAACGGCTGGCACCTTCAACGCCTGAGTCATTCCATTCTAATGTTTGTGTCGGTGGTGCAGCAAACATGGTAAATAACCGAACAGTATCAGCGCCGTATTGATCGACGGCCATTTGAGGGTCGACCCCATTGTTTTTTGATTTAGACATTTTCGTGGTGCCGCCAATCGATACGGCCTCGCCAGTTGCACTGAGTGTGGCCGATAGCGGCTTACCCTTATCGTCTTTTTCAAGGGTGACATCAGCAGGGTTAAACCATGTCGTACTGCCATCGGGATTTGCCCGGTAATAAGTCTCGGCCAATACCATGCCTTGGCACAATAGCCGCTCAAAAGGCTCGTCGCAGTCAAGCAAGCCTTCATCGCGCATCAGTTTATGGAAAAAACGCGCATAGAGCAGGTGCAATATAGCGTGCTCAATACCACCTACATACTGGTCTACTGGCAGCCAGTAATTGGCTTTGGCTGGGTCGAGCATGGCGCTGCTAAGATTCGAGCAGGTATAGCGTGCGTAATACCACGATGATTCCATAAACGTATCAAAGGTATCGGTTTCATGTTCTACCGCTTGGCCGTTGAGTGTCGTTTTACGCCATTGTGGGTCGGCTTTAATCGGTGACTGAACGCCATCCATGTCGACATCCTCAGGCAGCAATATCGGTAGACGATCCGCTGGTACAGGAATTTCACCGCCTTCTGGCAGGTTAAACATCGGGATGGGTGTGCCCCAGTAGCGCTGACGTGATACTCCCCAGTCACGCAGGCGAAAATTGGTTGTCATTTCGCCGCAACCAAGATTTTCTAGCTTTTCAGCAATGGCACTAAAGGCTTGTGTAAAATCTAACCCATCAAACTCGCCGGAATTGATCAACACCCCTTTTTGCGTAAGCGCAGCCGCGTCGATATCGTGCGCTTCACCATCATCTGCTTGGGCAATGACTTGTTTAATAGGGAGGTTAAACTGACGGGCAAAGTCAAAGTCGCGCTCATCGTGTGCGGGCACTGCCATAACGGCACCTGAGCCGTAATCCATCAATACATAGTTGGCGACCCACACAGGCACGGCTTCACCGGTGAGTGGGTGCAGCACTTTAATACCTGTGTCCAGGCCGCGTTTTTCCATAGTGGCCATATCAGCTTCAGAAACAGCTTGTTGTTTGCAATCGCGAATAAAATCACTCAATGCACTATTGTCGCTTGCCAGCGATAGTGCAATGGGGTGTTCTGTTGCAATACTGACATAGGTAATACCCATGATTGTATCTGGGCGGGTGGTGTATACCGAAAGCTGTGTAATGTCATTAACAGGTGTTTCTAGCGCAAAGGAGAAATTGACCCCACGGGATTTCCCAATCCAGTTGCGCTGCATGGTCTTGACCTGTTCGGGCCAATGTGGCAACTGATCAAGGCTGCTTAGCAGCTCTTCGGCGTAATCGGTAATTTTAATAAACCACTGAGGTATTTCTTTGCGCTCAACCAGTGCGCCCGAGCGCCAGCCACGACCATCAACTACCTGCTCATTGGCCAGCACAGTTTGATCAATGGGATCCCAGTTAACCGTCGCCATTTTTTTATACACTAAACCTTTCTCGTACAGGCGTGTAAAGAACCATTGCTCCCATTGATAGTATTGAGGTTGGCAGGTTGCTAATTCCCGGTCCCAATCAAAGCCAAAGCCCAGCGCATTGAGCTGGCCCTTCATATAATCAATATTGCTGTAAGTCCATTTGGCCGGTGCTGTTTTGTTCTGTATAGCGGCATTTTCGGCGGGTAGCCCAAATGCGTCCCAGCCCATAGGGTGTAAGACGTTTTTTCCGAGCATGCGCTGGTAACGAGAAATTACATCCGTAATAGTATAGTTGCGCACATGCCCCATATGCAGTTTCCCGCTGGGATAGGGGAACATAGCAAGACAGTAAAATTTCTCTTTGCTGTCGTCTTCTGTAACCTGAAAACAGCGATGTTCCTGCCAATATTGTTGGGCGTTGGCTTCTACATCTGACGGGTGATATTGTTCTTCCATTGGATCTCTTAGCCTTACTGATTGGGCGTGATTGCGAACCGCGCGGCCAAATAGCAGTCTTTGCGCAGTAAAACCGGTTATTATAGGGCTTTCGTTTGAAAGATGTTATAGGCTTGCGTGCTTTTATGGGGAGTTTTTTCTAAATGTTGGCGATCACTGCTCTAAAGCCGTTGCTACTACCGCCAGCATTTCAATTGTTGCTGCTGTTCGCTGCTTATTTGAGCTGGCGCGGTGCACCGCGAGTAGGACGTGCTTGTTTACTGGTAGCGGTGCTGAGCTTGTGGGTATTGTCGCTGCCGGCAGTAACGTCTTTATTGTATAAACCCCTAGAGAAGGCCTATTATAGCGCGCCCGATATTACAGCACTAAAGCCTCAGGCCATCGTTATTTTAGGGGCCGGGCGCTATCGCAATGCGCCTGAATACGCAGGCGATACGGTCAGTAGCGCCGGCTTGGTTCGGCTGCGATATGGCGCTAAGCTTGCCCGCGCGCACGATTTACCTATCCTGTTATCTGGCGGCAACGTATTGCCTTTTGATGAGGCCGCTGAGGCTGAGCTGGCCGCACGCGTATTAACCACAGCGCTAGCGGGTGAGTTTCGCCTATGGCTTGAGCCACATAGCCGCAACACATGGGAAAATGCATACTTTAGTGCACAGGTACTATCGCAGTATAAGATCACCCGTATTGTACTGGTGACACAGGCCTTTCATATGCGCCGTGCCGCGCGAGCGTTCGACCTACAAGGACTCGATGTAGTACCCGGCGCTACTGATTTTTACTCTTTTCCCCGACGCAGTGGGTGGAATGACTGGCTCCCTAGCGCCAAAGCACTATTTGATAGTAGCCGTGCGTTAAATGAATATATCGGTTTGTTGTATTACGAGATGAAATACAACTGGTTACTCCCTTCAGCCAGTAGTGTCTAGTTGTCGCACTGGGTACAGTGATTGTTAGTGTAACCTTGGCACGAAGCGGTGTGTGGCTGCATTTTCTTCTCATCACAATGCCCGGGAACTTTTTTGTGCTAATCCGGTCATTCCCTGTACTGGCTATTAAAACAATCTGTGCCAATAGTTTATTATTGGCACAGATTGCAGCTCTATGGGCTGGCTAATTGTCAATTATCAGCTATCCTGCACCGAGTAGCGCTACGATCTAGTGATTACGTGATGTGCCATATTCTGTACTCTATGTTTATGTCGAGTATCGAGGTTTTTATCCGGGCAATGGCACAGGATAAACAGTTTTGTGATAGTGACAATATTGCTGTCACCTGATATCTGATAACGTGTGGTTCGTTATTATTTATGCGCTTTGTCATTAAAACCGGTGTGTTTTTTTGCGGCGTGTATTGATAGTACGTATCTGTATTGAGTTTGTAGTAGAAGGTAATCATAAAGTGGTAGATGAGAATAATGTAGAAAAAAAGCATGCCGCCCTGGATATGCTGAGCCATTTTAAATCGGTATTGGTTGATAATCGCTTAGGTCAGCGTGTTGAATTGTTTGTATTTTCAGCGCGTATTGCGGTTGATCGTGTGTGTTTGCTGGTGCGAGTACCCGAGGGAACGCACTACTCAGTGTTCGCTAAAAATGCAGAGTTGTTTGCTTTTCAATTGCGTGAACGTATGGCTGGTGCGATGAAAAATTTTTCATTGGTCGAAGTAAGGCTCGATAGCCATAAACAATTGGATGAGTGGTTTGGCTGGCGTTTTCAGTGGGTTGGAATGACCCCGTTATCGGGTAAGGCCTACCCGTTGCCGGTGGCACAACAAAAGCGTTTTACCTCTTACATCGATAGCGTGTAGTTAAGGCTGGCCCAGCACTTTGTCTTCTGGTAATTCATCCCTTGGTGGTTTGTCTTGTGATTGCAGGGTTGTTGCCTTAGGTTGCTGTGCTGGGTGATCCCAGAAATAAAATAGGCACCCTATACACAGTAACAGCCACAGCAGCAACGTATCTTTTAGCTGCATAAAAGGTGTGTTACCCGTCATTGGTGTCACCTCTGCTTGGAGTGTCTCTGCGACAAATTGCTGGCCTTTTTTAATCACTGTGCCTGTGGGTGAAATAATGCCACTGATGCCGTTGTTGGTGCCGCGAATTAAGTAGCGACCAGTTTCAATAGCACGCATACGTGTCATTTGAAAGTGCTGCTTAGGGCCTATCGAATCACCAAACCAGGCATCATTGCTGATCGTCAATAATAGCGCGCTGTCTTTTGCCTGTGTAGCGACAAGTGCAGGGTAGGCTATTTCATAGCAGATAGATGTCGCAATACGTTGCCCTGTAAGTAACTGTATATTGCTTTGGCGAGGCTCCCCCTGTGCGATAATGGATTTTGGAAAGCCAAAAAAATCAAGCAGGCCACCAAACCAACTCTCCAGTGGGGTGTATTCACCAAAGGGCACTAGGCGTTGTTTATGGTATATACCCTGAGCTGAGCCTAGGCCTACTACACTGTTAAAATAGCGCTGTTGGTGGGCGTCATCGTAAATAATGCCTGTGATAATCGCGCTATTATTCGCCTTTGCCTGTTCGTGAGTCTGCGCTAGAAAATCGAGCGAGTGATGAAATACTTCGGGAACTGCCGCCTCTGGCCAGATAATAAGATCGTTATCCCACAGTGTGGCGGTCATATCGCTGAGCTGGGTACGGGTAGGTTGCCGTTGTTCAGGGGCCCACTTAAGTGCTTGTGGAATATTGGGCTGTACAATACCAATACGCATAGGCTCGCCGCTTGGTTGCGTCCAGGCGTGTGTTGCTAATAATGCACCGCCGACCCAAATACTACTGAGAATAAGCAGATAATTGATATCTTGAGTGGTCGATGTATCTCGGCGTAGCAAGTAATGCAAAATACTGCTGGTAAAGGCACTGCAAAATCCAACGAGTAAAACCCCGCCCACCCCGGCCCAGCCAATCAGCGGAGTTTGTAAATGGCTGTAGCCGATATAGAGCCAGGGAAAGCCTGTTAGCAGCCAGCTGCGCAACCATTCACTGAGTGTCCAGCACAGGGCAAACCCAAATACCGTACCGGCAAACCCAGCGGGGTAAATACGTTTAAATACTGCCGCAAGCCCATAGAACGGCAAAGCCAGTGCTATAGCCAGCACAATAATAAACAATCCTGTTGCCAGCATTGCGACGATAGCGGGCACAACACTGTATTGAGCAATACTCACATAGACCCAAGACGCACCAACGCCAAAATAACCTAGGCCAAAACAAACGCTGTGTAGTCCGGTTCGGCGTGCATTGGTGTCGTAGAGGTTACATGCCAGCAGCATTAACGAAAATATGCTGATCAGCGAATAATCGAAAGGCGCCAGGCTCAATGGTGTCAGCATCCCGGCGATAAGACTAATCAAATAGCGCCAGTGCGCATGGGAGCGAGTCATTAGCGAAGGTGTGCCGTTATGTCGGAAGCGTTAAGCGCAGCAGATGTATCTGGCGGTTGTCTGAGTAGAGTACTCGGAAAGCAAATCCAGATAAATCAGTTGTTTCATTGCGTTGAGGCAGGTGGCCAAAGGCTTTCATTAATAAGCCGCCGACAGTATCAAATTCCTCGTCGCTAAACTGTGCGCTGAAATGCTCGTTAAACTCTTCAATAGGCGTTAATGCTTTAATAATGTAGTCGCTATCGGAGATTTTACGAATATAGGAGTCTTCATTGTCATCATCGGTTTCGTCTTCGATTTCACCGACAATTTCCTCTAGGATATCCTCAATGGTAATCAGCCCCGAGATGCCGCCGTATTCATCAATAACCAGCGCCATATGGTAGCGGTTTTCGCGAAATTCACGCAACAATACATTAAGGCGTTTGCTTTCTGGAATAATGTTAGCCGGGCGAATGATGGTGTCTAACTCAAAGCCTTCGCAGGTTTGCAAGATCAGTGGTAGCAGATCTTTTGCTAGCAATACCCCTTTGATGTCATCGGTTGTCTCACCAATCACAGGAAAACGTGAGTGACCACACTCAATGACTTTGGGAAGAAAGTCCTCGGGGCTGTCATTAATACTGACAACGACCATCTGTGAGCGAGGCACCATAATCTCGCGCACTTGTTGGTCTGAGACTTCTAAAGCACCCTGGATGATCTCCAGTGCCTCTTGATCTAGCAATTGGTTATTGGCGGCATGCTTGATGACCTCAAGCAGTTCTTCCCGAGATTGGGGCTCGCCAGAAAAAGAATTTAGTAACTTATCAAACCAAGATTTCTCTTGGCCGTTGTTACTCGGAGGCTCGTCGTTCATGTAGGTATATTTATAACTATAAGGGGCAAATATGTTAACAGGTTTTTTACATTAATGCCTATTTTCTTAATGTTGGCGCTTTTATCATCAATTGTCGGCAAGGTGGTCGATGCTTTCATAAGGGGCAGAAAACCCCAGCAATTGCACAATAGTTGTTTCTAGTGACTCCATTTGCTCGGCGTCTTCATCCTCAATATGATCGTAACCGAGCAAATGGAGGGTTCCGTGTATGACCATATGGGCCCAGTGGGCGGTGAGTTCTTTTTGCTGGGCGATGGCTTCTTCGCGCACGACTGGGGCACAGATAACAAGATCCCCCAAGAGTGGCAGTGCGAGCTCTTCGGGTAGCTCTGCGGGAAATGACAGCACATTAGTCGGCTTGTCTTGTTGACGATACTCGCGATTAAGCCGCTGGCTTTCTGGTTTATCGGCGATGCGAACACTTACTTCAATCGATGCCAGTATGCATTGTACCTGCGGGTGATTAAGGGTAGTACTTACCCATCGCTCGATATCGCCTGATGTTGGTATGCCTTTCTCGGTACTAGCCACCTGCAGGTCTATATCAATGGCTCTGTTGGTTGGTGATAGCATAGGCGCCTACTGTCGTGGGGCTTCGTTATGGTCGGCGTCAAAGCGCTCGTAGGCGTCGACTATTCGCTGTACGATCGGGTGTCTAACAACATCTTTTGATGTGAAGTGAGTAAAGCTGATACCGTCGACTCCATCGAGTACATTCACTGAATGCTGTAGCCCGGAGGCTTGGCCTCGGGGTAGGTCGATTTGTGTTGGATCACCATTGATCACGGCAGTTGTACCAAAGCCTATACGTGTTAAGAACATTTTCATTTGCTCGCGTGTCGTATTTTGGCTTTCGTCGAGAATGACAAAGGCATTATTGAGTGTGCGCCCACGCATATAGGCCAATGGAGCAATTTCAATCACATTGCGCTCAATTAACTTATCGACAGTTTCAAACCCTAACATTTCATACAGCGCATCATAGAGTGGGCGTAGGTATGGGTCGACTTTTTGCGATAAGTCACCGGGTAAAAAACCCAGCTTTTCACCGGCTTCAACCGCCGGGCGCACCAGCAAGATACGTTCTATTTCATCTTTTAATAGGGCCTCTACCGCACATGCTACGGCTAAATAAGTCTTGCCTGTGCCCGCTGGGCCTATACCGAAATTAATATCGTGTGTGACCACTGAGCGAACATAGCGTTGCTGGTTCATGCCGCGCGGCTTTACATTGCCCTTTTTCGTCTTAATGGTAGTGAAGGATTCAATATTGGATGCGGCGGCCAGGTGTGCGGTATCAGCGGCAGTTGTCGCGTCTTGCTGGGATGTGTCAGTTATAGAGTCATTCGTTGTCAATGTGCTCTCCTTGGCAACAGTTGATGTTGTCGGTTGGGCGGTATCAGGTATTGGTTGGTAGTACTGCTGAATACTTAAATGCACTAAATCAGGGCTGAGTTCTTCGCCCGATTTTAAATCATTAAACAGTGCGCGCAGAATGGTTTCGGCAATCTGGGTGCTGTGCTTTTGCCCTTTAATAGCAAAGCGTGCACCACGATTATTAATCGTGACGGCTAAGCGCTGCTCAATTTGCCGTAAATGATTATTAAACTGTCCACAAAGATCAGCGAGATTGCGTGTTGAGGCGTCATCTAAGGCGAAAGATTGGGTTGTATTGCCTGCTAAAGAGGCATCATTGGAGGAGGTATATGGGTGCAACGGTAAGTGGTAACCTCTAGTGGTCAGTGTCAGTAGGTTTAGACTACTCCATCTTTCTTGATGAGAGAAGCCCCCTTTAGGGTCGGTTTGTTCTTAATAGGCTCTTTTTTAGTGTATTGCCATCTTTGGGGGCATTTTTGGCGCAAATAACATCATTGCGGTGCGTGTAGCCAGTAACTATACGCACCACTCTTAGAGATAGCTTAATGGTCAAGCTCGCTGCTGATGAGGGTTCCACGCAATGAGTTAGGTAGTGCCTCTTCAATGAGGATATCGGCAAACTTACCAATCAGCTGCGACTGATCGCAGCGAAAATTAACCACGCGGTTGTTTTCTGTGCGCCCTGAAAGCTGGCCCGGGTCTTTTTTAGAATACCCCGTGACTAAGACGCGTTCAGTGTTGCCAACCATATGCCGGCTAATCGCCATTGATTGTTGATTAATACGATTTTGCAACAGGGTTAAGCGTTGCTTTTTATCTTCTTCGGAGGTGTTATCGGCTAAATCTGCGGCGGGAGTGCCGGGTCTTGGGCTATAGATAAAGCTAAACGACATATCAAAATTCATTTCTTGAATGAGATTCATCGTGGCTTCAAAGTCGGCATTAGTCTCACCAGGAAAGCCAATGATGAAATCAGAGGAAAAACTAATAGAAGGGCGTATGCGCTTCAAACGGCGTAGCTTCGACTTATATTCTAGTATCGTATGGCCTCTCTTCATTGCCATTAAGATACGATCAGAGCCACTTTGTACCGGTAGGTGAATATGGCTGACCAACTCAGGGACATCATTATAGACATCAATCAAACTGTCAGAAAACTCAACCGGGTGAGAGGTCGTGAAACGAATGCGATCAATACCGTCTATGGCAGCGACATAAGTAATCAGCTCAGCCAGATCGGTGGTATTGCCGCTGTTGTTATCAGTACTGCGGTAGGCATTAACATTCTGCCCGAGAAGGTTGACTTCGCGCACGCCTTGGTTGGCGAGCTGGGCGACTTCAGTGAGGACATCTGTGACAGGGCGGCTAACTTCTTCGCCTCGAGTGTAGGGTACGACACAGAATGTACAATACTTTGAACATCCCTCCATAATGGAGACAAAGGCTGAGACACCATCGGCCTGTGGCTCAGGCAAGCGGTCAAATTTTTCAATTTCGGGAAAGCTGATATCCACGACTACCGCGCCGTTATCGCGCGGTGTTTCTATCATTTCAGGCAGGCGGTGCAGTGTTTGCGGGCCAAAAATTAAATCCACAAAGGGCGCGCGCTTGGCAATGGCATCACCTTCTTGGCTGGCAACACATCCGCCAACACCAATCACCAGCTCGGGGTTTTTCGCTTTTAGGTTTTTCCAGCGGCCTAGCTGGTGAAATAACTTATCCTGCGCTTTCTCACGAATAGAACAGGTATTGATGAGTAGGACATCGGCCTCATCGGGATCATCCGTTGGGATCATATCGTGGGATTCCCCTAATAAATCCCGCATGCGAGATGAATCATATTCGTTCATCTGGCAGCCATGGGTCTTTATGTAGAGCTTTTTCACCGTCTTTTCAGACATGGAAATTACCTGTTGTATACTGTTAATTAGCGTGTGATCAAAAAATGGGCCGAAATTATAGCGGTAGCGTGAGCTAAAGCCTATAGATATTCACCACAAAAAGCTTGTTTTTACTCTATCCACCACCATATTAGTCAAAATATGGCCAAAATAACTGGCCGTCAGAGATACTATATAATGGATCAAGAGAATGTTATGTCTGCAAAAGCGATATTTAAGGTGATTTTTTATAATCAGGGCGAAGTGTATGAGATTTATGCCCGCGCCATATACCAAAGCGAAATGTATGGCTTTATTGAGCTAGAAGAGTTTGTGTTTGATGAGCGCTCACAGATGATCGTCGACCCCGGTGAAGAGAAGCTCAAAGGTGAGTTTGCCGGGGTTAAGCGCTCTTATATACCAATGCACAGTGTTATTCGCATTGATGAAGTAGAAAAAGAAGGGCAGGGTAAAGTCACGGAGATCAAGTCCAGCGATAAAGTTGCTTCTTTCCCGCAAGCTGAACGATTTATCCCTAAGCCGACACCGGATAATTAAGCCGTGCTGCATTATCGTGAGCAAGGTGAGGGTGAGCCTTTAATTGCTATCCATGGATTGTTTGGCTCACTTGAAAACCTAGGGGTCATTGCCCGGCAGTTGGCGCAAACGTATAAAGTCTACAGTGTTGACCTCCCCAACCACGGCCGCTCTAAGCACGTCGATAATGTCGATTTGTCAGTGATGGCTGATATGGTGGTCTCGGTGTTGGACACGTTATCGATTGAGCGTGCGCACTTTCTCGGTCATTCGTTAGGTGGTAAGGTCGCCATGGAGATTGCATTGACCTACCCCGAGCGTGTTGCTCATCTGGTCATTGCTGATATTGCACCGGTGCAATACAGTGCTCGTCATCAGGATGTCTTTGACGGTTTTAATGCGATTGATCTTGAGCAGGTGCGCGATCGAAAAGAAGCCGATGCACTGATGGCCCAATATGTTCCCGAGGTTGCTGTACGCAGCTTTTTGTTGAAAAACTTACTCAAAACCGATACCGGGTTTCGGTGGCGGGTCAACGTAGCTGGCATTATCCATGATTACCCACAGCTTATTGCCGCTAACTGTGAACCTGATAGGCCGTTTGCAGGGCCGGTATTATTTGTTAAAGCTGAGCACTCGGATTATTTATTACCACAGTATCGCGAGCCGATTATTAGTCGTTTTCCGCGCGCTAATGTGCGTGTCATTAACAATACTGGACACTGGTTACACGCTGAAAAACCCGATGTTTTCTCCGGTATTGTCTCGCGCTTTCTTGTCGGTGCTTAAGGTTCAGACCGGCCCAATATTAAGCTAGGCAAGTGGATGTAAAGCATGAGTATTGATTAAACGGCTGTTTTTTGTTTAATCAATACTCTGGTGTGCGTCAATAATACACGCTGCTGCTGAATGCTATTGCGCATTGGCCTTAAGTGCTTGTCTAACCGATGCAAGCTTAACGCAGGTGACAAAGACCTTCATGGCTGCATCGACATCCTCAACTGTTGGAACAGTAGGAGCAATGCGGATATTGCTGTCTTCTGGGTCGCGCCCGTAGGGAAATGTAGCACCGGCGGGTGTTAATTTAACACCGGCTTGAGCAGCCAGTGCTACCACGTCTTTGGCGAGGCCTTTACGTGTATGAAACGAGATAAAGTAGCCGCCATCAGCTGATTCCCACTGGCCCAGATCATTGGTGGCGAAGGCATTTTCAAGGTGCTCTAGCACGCACTGAAAACGTGGTTTAATAATCTGAGCGTGCTTTTGCATGTGTTGTAGCAATGCTTCGTAGTTGGGTAATAAGCGCATGTGGCGTAGTTGATTGACCTTGTCAGGCCCAATGCTAGATGCACTCCAGACTTTATTAAAAGCTCGTATGTTATCCGCTGACATGCCAATAAAAGCAACCCCTGCACCTGCATGAGTGATTTTTGAGGTAGAGGCAAATTGAATCACACTGTCGATGGTGTTGTGTTGCTGACAGTAAGCCATAATAGGTGCAAGTGATTTAGGTGTTGTCGATAAATCGTGCACAGCATAGGCGTTATCCCAGAAAACGCGAAAGCCCTCACCAGCAATTAGCCCTAACTTGGCTATTCGCTCAACAGTGGCATCGCTATAGACAGTACCTGTGGGGTTTGAGTATTTAGGTACACACCATAAGCCTTTGATTGTAGGGTCACAAGCCAGTAGCGCCTCAATCGCTTCCATGTCTGGGCCGGTTTCTGTCATGGCCACAGTGATCATCTCGATGCCGAGTGTCTCACAAACGCCATAGTGGCGATCATAACCCGGTACCGGGCAAATAAATTTGGTGACGGGCTGGTTTTTCCAAGCACTTTCAGGCCCGTTAAAACCGTGATGGTAGGCAACGCTCATGGCTAAAAACATAAGCGATAGGCTGCTGTTGCCCAGCGCGAGAACTTGCTCCATCTCTAGGCCCAGTATATCGGCGCCGAGTTGGCGTGCTTCTGCCAACCCTTCAAGGCCGCCATAGTTGCGAGCATCGATGCCGTTGGCTGAGGTATAATTGCCCTTTAAAATACCGTCTAGGGCATCGGCTAGGCTTAATTGTTCGCTAGAGGGTTTGCCGCGCGTTAAATCCAAACGCATATTTTGTTGGCAGTGTTGTTCATACTCGCTGGCGAGTGCTTGTTCCCATTGGGTGAGCTGTTCAGGGGTGGCGTTTTGCAATTCCAAAATGGACCTCGGTGGCAATCAGTCAGTGGCGACATAAAATGGCTGGCAGACACGTGTATCGCCAGATAATAAAGGGAGATTATAAAGGGTTGGTGTTAAAAAATTAACCGTCTTTATTAAAATTTTATGACGTTAATGCACTGGTGTGAGTCGGTTGTCCGATATTGCCCCTTTGGGCGACTGTTTAGGCAACCTCAGTCAGTTGTACGGTAGTTATACAAATCGTCGTAAGGTTAAAAACAATGAAAGTAATGTGCTATGTTATACAGTGAAAACATATTAATACTCATCGAATACCACTATAGTAGTTGTCAATAAACAGGAACTGGAAAATCATTATGCAGCGACGTACCAAAATTGTGAGCACTCTCGGCCCGGCAACGGATAAGGATAATGTGTTAGAGCAATTGATTCTTGCCGGTGTTAATGTTGTTCGTCTGAACTTTTCTCACGGTCAGCCTGATGATCACAGGCTACGTGCGCAGCAAGTGCGAGCACTGGCGAGTAAACACCATCGCTATGTTGCCGTATTAGGTGATTTACAAGGGCCTAAGATTCGCATCTCACGCTTTGTTGACGGCGCTATTTCACTGGCCGTTGGTGATAACTTTATTCTCGATGCAGACATGGACACACTCTCAGGTAATCAACACGCGGTTGGTATCGACTATAAACAGCTACCAGAAGATTGCTATGCAGGTGATTTGTTATTGTTAGATGATGGCCGTGTGGTATTGCTCATTGAGCGCATTGAAGGCAGTAAGATTTACTGTCGTGTTGAGGTGGGCGGTAAGCTTTCAAATAACAAAGGTATCAATCGCCAAGGTGGTGGGTTATCAGCCCCTGCACTGACAGAAAAAGATTTAAACGATATTAAACTAGCAGCTGAGATTAATGTTGATTACTTGGCGATTTCTTTTCCTCGCAGTGCGCAGGATATCACGACCGCAAGAGAGCTATTGATCGAGGCCGGCGGCAGTGCCGGTATGGTGGCAAAAATTGAGCGCGCTGAGGTTGTGGCCGATAATGATTCGCTCGATAGTGTGATAAGAGCCTCCGATGCAGTGATGGTTGCCCGAGGTGACTTAGGGGTTGAGATAGGTGATGCTGAACTAGTGGGGGTGCAAAAGCGCATTATTTCGCGCTGCCGTCAACTTAATCGGTGTGTTATCACTGCCACTCAAATGATGGAATCTATGATTGAGAGCCCATTGCCGACTCGCGCTGAAGTATTTGATGTCGCCAATGCTGTACTAGATGGGACCGATGCTGTGATGCTCTCGGCTGAGACTGCCGCGGGTAGTTTCCCGGTAAAGACGGTTGAAGCTATGGTGAGAGTTATTAACGGCGCTGAAACTGACCCGCTGGTCACAATTTCTAAGCACCGTGTCAATCAGGAATTTAAAGCAATTGATGAGTCTATAGGCTTAGCTGCTATGTATACGGCTAATCACCTCGATGGTGTCAAAGCTATTATTGCGATGACCGAGACAGGATCAACACCGCTGTTGATGTCTCGGATCAATTCATCGCTGCCTATTTATGCACTATCACCGCATGCAAAAACACAAGCACGAGTATCGCTATTTCGTGGTGTTCATACGGTAGCTTTTGATGTGAGTGCAGTGCCGAGTAATCAGGCGAATACTCAGGCTGTTGATACCCTGCGTGAGTTGGGCGTTGTTCAAGACGGTGATCTGGTGATCATCACGAAAGGCGACTACGACAATGTTCACGGTGGTACCAATGCTATGAAAATTGTTCGTGTAGGTGATGAAATACGCTAAGCACCGCATGCGAGTTCTTTTTGATACTCATTGGTACTCTTTTAATCTATTGGTGCTCTCATTTTATAAGCGTGCTATTACTCAATACCACTTGGTTTTAGTGTTGAGTAATAGTGCTTTTAATCAGGTGTCTGGTGGTGTTACAACATGTCATCCATGCCGCTATCCATCTGCACAAGCTCTTCTATATTGTCGATCAATGACACTCTGTCAATCCCTAGTGTATTGATATGTTCTGTGGGAAGCCCGCTAATAATATCTTCTACGTCATCCTCTTTATGGGTGTAGATATAGGTGGCAAGATAAATCAGACCTGCTAATGATTTATACTCATCATGGGTATTGGGAGCTAACTGGTAGCGAATGCCATCGACAATATCCTCGGGGAACTTCCAGCGATTGGCAAGCTCTGCGCCTGCTTCTGTAAAATCAAATCCTAGTCGTTCTTTTTCCATTTCGATGCGATTCGCACCTTTGGCGACAACTCTATCGATTTCTAACGCTTGCTCATTGTCTAATATATGCGTTAACAAGCCGCCAATATCGTGAACCATACCACAAGTAAACGCAATTTCAGGGTCGAGACCGGCACGTTTTGCCAGCCACTTACACATGCTGGCTAATGTAAAGCTTTTTACCCAAAATGCTTTGATATCAAACTTATCGGGTGGCGGGAAAGCGCCGGTTAACCCCGAGGCAAGCACCAAGGTTCGCAAGGCGTTAAACCCTAGTGTAACAACCGCATCTTTGACCGACCCCACATTACGGTGGCCACCGTAATAGGTTGAATTAGCCATGCGTAATACCTTGGCTGTCATTGCTTGGTCTTTACTGAGTTTACTGGCGATTTCATCGCCATTAACATCGTCATCACCAAAACTGGCTATCAGTTCTTGTACGATTTTGGGGATTGTTGGCATTTGCTGAGCATTACTGATCAAATGATTGAGGTCCACGACAACTCCTTAATGGCTAACCAAATTACTAAATTTCATTATATTGAGCATAGTTGAGTAACCTATGGTTTGCTAAATCAGAAAAGCTTTTTTTGTGACAATATCAGCGTTATGTGACGGTGTAATAAAGAGGAGTACACGTAGCTTATCTCTGGTTATTGATGAGAAGATTAAACGGCAAATATTGTTATATTTTAATTGTTTGTATGTATTGATTTTTGTTTTTCTATAGCTTTAATTAATTTGTTGGTGTTGGTAACTTCTTAATTGGGGCTGTCTGTCATGGGCTATACACCTTGGTTTATAAACGCTAAACTCCTCAACTTGTCCATTAACTTTCTTTTTACGTGGTGATTACAGCTTTGATTAAGCCTTATGAATTTTGGCATCCTCGCCTTTTTGAAGCCCCTTTCTATCTTTATCTGGGTTATCAGTGTTTACTCAATACTGTCGGTATTAAATCCTTGGCTAAGGCTAATTATGGCTTGGATCATGGTGAAATTGGCTTGGGCTCCAAATATCAGAGCCAGCTTGCATTTAATCAGGACTTTTTTCTACCGACAGCACTGGTCGAGGGGCGCTGGAAAACCGAGCAAAAGCAGGCATTTATTCTAGAGTTTATCGAGCAGCATGGCTATCCGGTTATTTTGAAATCTGATGTTGGTTGTGTCGGTAAAGGGATTTGTAAAATATCAACGCTGGATGACTTGCAAGAAAAAGCCCCTCTATTACTGGGTGACTATATTTTGCAAAAGTTCACCCCCTTTCCCTACGAGTGCGGTATTTTCTATACGCGCTACCAAGGTAAAGCCAGTATTACAGGTATTAATAAAAAGCACTTTCCTACTGTGGTAGGCAATGGTCGTGACACTATACTGGCCTTGGCAAAACAGCACGAGCGTTATACCCATCACTGGCATTCCTTTTTACAAAACCTTGATCTTGAGCGCGTGCCGGATAACGATGAAGTGGTGCGTTTATCGTTTATTGGTTCGCACACGCTGGGTTGTAAGTTTACCGACGATAGTCATTTGTTGACCCCAGCACTAGAGCGCGCTATTTATGCAGTGTTTGCTGATCAGCCCGGCTTTAATTTTGGCCGTGTTGATGTCAAGGCGCAAAGTGAAGAGGCATTACAGCGTGGTGAATTTGTGGTTATTGAGGTTAATGGCGTAGCCTCATTGCCTACTCATATGTTTGATCCTAAGTTTGGTGTTATACACGCCTATAAAATATTTTTTGAGCATGCAAAATATCTGGCTAAAATTGCGCGTGAACATAAAGATAAACCGATGGACTTATTGCCCTACCGAGATATCATTAAAAAGGTTAAACACAATCAAGGCTTATTAAATCAGGTGCATGAACAGTTAAAACGTTAAGTTACCTGCCTTCTTCATTTATGTACTGGTGGTGGCGACTTTTAAACCCAAGCCGATCAGTATTGTGCCCACTGCCTTTTCAATCATGGGCTTAATGCGCATAAACTTTTTCAGCAATGCCGGGTGTGTTAAAAAACCGGCGACAGCGCTAAACCAAAGCAGATGTGCGACAGAGATAATCATTCCATAGGTGAGCTGTAGCCATAATGGTGTAGCGCTATCGACTACTTGAGTAAATAGGCTGAGAAAAAATAGTGTTGTTTTAGGATTTAATACATTACAGATAAAGCCCGTTTTAAATGCCATTAATGGTGTTAATGTCTGGTGCTGTGATGGCTTGTCGATATGTAACGCGGCTTTTGTTGTCAAGGTTTTCCAGCCTATATATATTAAATAAGCAGCGCCCAAATATTTAATGATAGAAAATAAAATAACAGAGTTGGCAATAATAACCGCAAGGCCCGCGATAGAATAAGCAACGTGCACCCAAATAGCAGCACTGATACCTAACGCAGAATAAAGCCCAGTAGTCCGGTTATAGAAGAGGCTGTTTCGCGTAATCATCACAAAATCTGCGCCGGGGCTGATTGCCATAAAAAAAGCAATCACACTAACCGATAGTAATTGTGTTAAATAGGGTGTTGCGGCAATGTAGAGCGCATTGATCCACGTGTCCATTTTTGTATATCCTCGCCAGTGCTGATGTGTCATCTGTTAGTCGATATTAGGTTAACCTAATATAAACCCTACAAATAAGCAATAGGTCTCGTGGTCTTTTAATAGACAATTCTGCGCGTCTGAATTTATGAGTGGTGTTCTTGTTTTGCGTGAGGGGTAGGTATAACGAAATATTTATTTGTAGTTTGAGATGCCGAGAGCGTGTGGGTAAACAATAAATGGCGGCACAAAAAATGAGAAAGTATTTAATCGTATGTCGAATAAGGCGGCAGCGTAAATAGTTTTTATAACGGTTAACGAAGGTGTCATTTTTTAAATATTATTGTCGGTAAATTATACACACTTTTTTTTCTTTAGATGTTAGCAGCATTTAATCGTATGTATTACAGTAACTTATTTTTTTGGACCTTAAATTGCAGATGTTTTTAAGCATCATAATGATGTCATTAAAATCAACTTAATCTAAGGAAGTTTTATGAAAAAAATAATGACTAGTATTGTTTTTGTTATTTTTTCTGTTTCAGTGAATGCAACAATTATTAATAACGGTAGTTTTGAATCTGGCGATTTCTCTGGGTGGACAACGCAGGCTTTACCTGGTCCTTTCTTTCCGTTACATGTTGGCGGAGCTAATGAATCAAACGGTCCCTTTGGTCTTTTTAGATCAGCACCTACTGATGGTGAGTTCGCAGCACTGCATGCGTTTGATGGCCCAGTGGGTACTATTCGTATTGGTCAGGATATCACAGTGACCGATCAGTCGATTATTGAATTTGATTATCGCGCCGGGTGGAATTTAGCCGCTTTTTGTGGCTCCTGCTCTCAGAGTAGGCTTTTTAATGTCAATGTTGATTCTGTTCTCGATGGCATTAATTTAGCAAGTTTTTCAGTGTTAACCGCAGACGCTAGAACCGTTAATCAAGATACTGGAAACTTACTTGGCCGTGTTGATTTGAGTGATTTTGTAGGCCAGACTATTCATCTTAGTTTTGATGCCATTATTCCTGAGGCTTTTACTGGTCCAGGCTTGTTTCAGTTAGATAATGTCCGCTCGGTAAGTGTTCCTGAACCTGCCAGTATTGCGTTGATTCTTATTGGTTTAGCCGGGTTGAGTCGTAGACGACAAATGTATAAGGCGAAGCATATAAATTAATGTGTTAGTGTTTCCTGTGAAGGTAATGGTGATGGCTATTACCTTCAGCCCTCATCACCAATCAAGCGGTGTTCATTGGCCGACTATCTCATCCAAGTGATACCTCCGTTTAGTTTGTTTAACGGCTGTGTTAGCAGTGTTCTTTCTGTGGCAATCTTATGGTATCTATGAAAAATAGTATTGCCCGGATACGGTTGCTTAATAGGCTAACAATAAATGCATCGTAAAAACCGTGTATAACCTTCGCTAAAATCATCAATAAAGAGTCTGTAGTGGCTATCAATAGATCATTTTCAGCTTATTAGCTTAAGTGGTATAACAAAAGTACATTTTGTGCCCCTTAAACGCCCTCTAAGTACGCGGTTGTTCCAGTAAAAATGGGTGTTTTGGTTTTTTAGGTTGATCCGGGCGATAGTCTAATAAAACTGCTTGCTCAGGCACATTTAAGCACGCTTGTATCTCATGTTATTTCAACTAATCTTAAGTCATGTGAACAAAAGTTACAGTTAATGTATTACACCGTATTTATTGTGTGGGAGTGTTGAATGTTTAAGAATTTAAAATTAAGTGCACAGCTAAATGTTTCCTTTGGGGCGATTTTAGGGCTGGTTGTTATCCTTTCTATTGTTTCTTATAACGGCTTAAATAGTACCTATAAAGGCTTTGTAGAATATAGAGGGTTAGCCAAAGACACTAATTTAGCTGGCCGGGTGCAGGCTAATATGCTGATTATGCGTTTGTCTGTATTGAAGTTCTTAAATACGCGCTCTGATGATGCGGTTGTTCAGTTCAATGAGCGCAAAGCAAAAATGAGTGAGTTTTTAGAGCAAGCCAAAGTAGAAATACAAGAGCCTACACGCGCAAAGCTAGTCACTGAAGTGGCATCAGAGGTTGGTGAATATGTCGAAGGCTTTAGCCATGTTGTTGACTTGTTTCATCGTCGAGATGAGATAGTGTCGAGCCAGTTGGACCCTTCGGGTTTAGCGATGCGTAAAGCGGTTACAGATATTATTGTGTCTGCCTATGAGGATAGTGATGACGAGGCCTCTTATAATGCTGCTCGACTTCAAGAACACTTGTTGTTGGCACGATTGTTTGCGGCAAAATTCTTAGTGACGAATAAGATTGAGGATGCTAATAGAGCCCTTGATGAATTAAATGATAAAATGCCATCGTATATTAATCAGCTTGATAGATCATTACAAAACCCCAATCGCCGGCAATTACTCGCGCAGGTGAAAAAACATCATGAAATTTACCGCATAGGGTTCACTGATGTTCAAAATGTTATTCAAGAACGAAATACCTATATTAATGAAACACTCAATCGCGTTGGCCCTATTGTGGCCAAAAAGATAGAGCAGGTAAAACTATCGGTTAAAAAAGATCAAGATACCTTGGGGCCTCAAGTGCAACTTAGCTCTGAGAAGGCGGTGTCGATCGTTAGTCTGATATCTATAGCCGTTATTCTTATTGGTGTTATTATTTCTTGGTTTATGTCGCGTACTATTCGCCGGCCCATTGGTGGTGAACCTAAAGATATTGCAGAGATTACCAGTAAAATATCTGATGGTGATCTTAGCCAAGACTTGCCAGTTACAGGTAAAGAGACCGGCATTTACAGCTCAGTGTGTGAAATGTCAGGTAAGTTACGTACATTGATCAGCTCTATGGTAAAAACCAGCGATAAACTGATTGCCTCGGCTAACGAAAGTTCAACCATGGCGGGCTCAAACGTTGATATTGTTGCTAATCAAAAAGCAATGACGGATACGGTCGTTGTCGCGGTTGAAGAAATGTCGTCCAGTATTCAAGATGTAGTGGATCTTGCCTCAAAATCTGAAGAAAAATCCAAAGAGGGTATGAGTGAGACGATCAAAGGTCGTGAAGCGGTTAATGTTGCTGTGCGTTCCATTAATGAGTTGTCCGAGAATTTAAACAGCTCAATGGATATTATTAAAATGCTCGAAAAACACAGTGTTGAGATAGGCTCTGTTATCGAAGTGATTCAAAGTATTTCAGAGCAGACGAATTTACTGGCATTAAATGCAGCGATTGAAGCGGCGCGTGCCGGTGAGCAAGGTCGTGGCTTTGCGGTAGTAGCCGATGAAGTTAGAACTCTTGCGCAGCGCACACAAGAATCAACCACTGAAATTCAAGAGATTATTCAAAACTTACAAAATGGTACAACCCGTACGGTGAGTGCTATGGAGCAAAGTACTGCTCAAGCATTAGAAACGGTTGAGTGTTCTAATAAAACCGATCAGGCATTATCAATAATCTATGAAATGATTGACGATATATCGAAGATGAACAGTCAGGTGGCTGAAGCGGTTGAACAGCAGTCGTCGGCGGCAAAAAATGTTACTGCTAATATGACCAAAATCAGCGCGGCATTTGATGAAACCACAGAAAAAGCACAGGCTGCTCAGTCAACGAGCAATAATGTAAGACAAATGGCGGTAGAATTAAGCAAAATGGCCGGTGGATTTAAAGTGTAAATACTGGCATTTTCTGCTAAGGTCACCTGCTGTTAAAGGGGTGGCCTTTTTTAGTGATGCTAGGGTAAGTTAATGCACGACCACATTTTTTATGATCAGGTTGTTGGCTTTATGCAGGGCGTTATCACGGCTGCCCCCGATATTGTTAAATATTTGGTCGCTAGTAATAAATTATTGATTTACAAAGAAAAAGAATTGGTTTTTACACTGAAAGGACTGCATCAGTATCTATTGAGTCGTGGTTGTGATGTAGACTATAAAACCTTTCGCCGCCTACTCTACGCCAGTGATCTCAATACCCGTTTAGCACCGTATGGCTATATAATTTCACAGGCTCACACTCATCATCAGCACGCATCAACCTCACTGTCAAAAGTCGACACCAACTGGTATACGCTGGCGCCCGTAGTAGCCTGTCCATAACGCTAGCAGATACACTCCTTACGCTATAGGTTTCATCGATGGGACTTTGCTGTTAAGCTGCACCTACTTTTATAGGTGCTCCCTGTTTTATCTAAACGAGGGAGATAATCGGGAAGTATGGTGACATCACTCAAGTGCCTGTTTGCTTTAGAGATGGATCCCATCGCTGCCCCCGCATCGGTATTAATGAGTAGCCTGAATTAACCACTGAGTTGAGCCTGAATACGGGTGTTACTTGGGAAGGGTCAGGCGATGGTTGAACAACCCTCATTTAGCCCGAAGACCGGCCTATATACGCATACCTGTTTAGGATAGGTATTAATCACTACTTGCACGGTGGGTGCACAGAGGATACGACTATGACATCAGATGTACAATCTATTGTGCAGGCACACACAAAATCCGCTGTGCCTGTTCTCATCCAAAATATAGCGACGTTAATGTTTGGCGCTACGATTATTTTTGCTGTTGGTTTTTTACCTGTCGAAGCAGCCCATAATGCAGCCCATGATACGCGCCATTCGCTATCTTTTCCCTGCCATTAATCTATGTAATATAAGTTTTCACTGTGTATAGCAGTGATACAGGCCGCACGTAAGCTGTGCCTTAATACATGATGACCACCATCATTATGGTGTGTATACCTTTGTATGTGCAGGTATTGAGTTCTCATACGCATTATTGCCACGGCATACTGTGCAGGCGTATACCAAAATAAGGAGCATAAGTGATTTTTCGTCGAACTATTTATATGGCCATTTGCGTTGGCGTGGTTGCCGGTTTGCTATTGAGTGTTGTGCAGGTTTTAACAGTTAACCCTATTATATTGGCAGCAGAAGCTTTCGAAACAGGCAGTACTCACCCTGGTGGGGTCGATGAGCACAACCACAATGTCGCTACCGATGATGCGCTTATTCACGATAAGCCCGCTTATAATACACATACACATGGTGATTCATGGGCACCTGATGATGGCCTGGAGCGAACATCGTTTACCGTTTTTACCAACATACTCGCCGGTATTGGGTTTGCCGCAATACTGTTGTCGCTGATGAGCCAATTGCAACTACAAGGTATAACACAACTATCTCTGCCAAAAGGTATATTGTGGGGTGGGGCGGGTTTTATCGCTGTATTTTTGGCTCCAGCGATTGGTTTGCCACCTGAGATTCCCGGTATTCAAGCTGCCGCTCTTGAGTTGCGACAACTGTGGTGGGTTTTAACCGTTGTGGCCGTTGCCAGTGGGTTGTTAGTGTTTGTGTTTGTGACTGCAAAATATAAACTCATGGGTGTTGTTTTAATGGCAATTCCTTATTTGGTGACTATTCCCCACTATGGTGGGCCTGCATTTATTCATTCCAATCCCGAGGTAGTGCTTCAACTAACCCAGTTACATGAGCAGTTTATTATTGCCAGTGCATTGAGCAACTTACTGTTTTGGTGTGTGTTAGGTACAGTCTCTGCTTGGGGGCTTAACCGTTGGGTACTCAAAGGGCTTTCTGGCGAGGCAGGGCACCACAGTCATGCCAGTGTTTAACTTTCCTTTTAGTGCGGTTGCCGCTCAGTCTAGCTTTAAGTTGGCCTTGATTTTGGCAGCGATAAGCCCGGCTATTGGCGGTGTGTTAGTCAGTGGGCCTCGAGGCAGTGCAAAGTCGACACTAGCCAGGGGGCTGGCGGATATACTAGTCAGTGAAGCTGCAACTACTGCACCTTTTGTGACACTACCTTTAGGGGCTAGCGAAGAAATGCTGGTGGGTACACTGGATTTACAACAAGTGCTACAAGCCCAACAGGTGAGCTTTCAAGCGGGGCTTTTGGCAAAAGCACACGGCGGTGTACTCTATGTGGATGAGGTCAATTTACTGTCAGATCACCTAGTCGATTTACTGCTGGATGTGACCGCTAGCGGTACAAATATTGTCGAGCGTGACGGTATTAGCCACCGCCATGATGCGCGCTTTTTATTACTGGGAACCATGAACCCCGATGAGGGTGCGTTGCGTCCACAACTGCACGATCGTTTTGGTTTTTCAGTTGAGCTTGATAACCAGTATAGTATCGATGAGCGTGTGAATATTGTACGCCTGCGAGAGGCGTTTGATGCTAACCCTCAGCAATTTATAGCGCAGTACCAAGTGCAGCAGCAGGCATTGAGTAAATCTATTTTACATGCCCGTGCGTGGGTTGAAAAAGTTCACTGCTCTGATGTGCTACGCACGTTGATTGCTAAGCGCTGTCACGAGGCGAATGTCGATGGTTTGCGTGGCGATATTGTTTGGTATCGTGCTGCGGTTGCCCATGCGGCTTGGCAAATGCGACACGAGCAGCCCTGCGATAGCACCGCGGTGCCTCACGTTACGCAGCAAGATATAGAGGCTGTTGAAGAGTTGGTGTTAGCACACCGCCGGCAATCGCCATCGTCTGCGCCACCACCATCAGGCCCTGTACCTACTCAACCGCCACCAGATAATAGACCTAGCGCACCAAACAGCTCTTTTGCTAAACCTGTTAAGCGAGTATTACCTAACCCCCAGAGTGTCGGGCATGATGAGTCGCCATCACATAGTGACCAAAGTGATTGGGGCAGTATGCCCGCGCAACAACAGCCTAGCGCTCATGTTGAGCACAGGTTGGCACCTCTCACATACAGCGCAACTCAGCCTATTCGTTCCTCGTTGCCAAAAGAAAGTGCAGCGAAAGTAAAATATTCATCAACGTTTGCGGCTGTGCACAGCGAAAAGGGCAGTGTGGGAGCACTTTATCGGCCTACCCCCAATTGGTTTGCCAGCTTAATTGCCAATGTTGGGCAATGGCCTTTACGACAACTGCGCTACCATAAAGCCCGTATGAGCCAGCCTGTACTGCATATGATATTGCTTGATACATCAGCGTCGACGTTACAGCAGGGTTTACTCGCAAACGCTAAAGCCGCCGTATTGTCGATTGCAGAAAAGGCGTATCTCAACCGGCAACATATCAGCATTATCGGTTTTGGCAACGAACAAGTTAAAATACTGCTGCCACAACAAAAAGCGCCGAAACAGCTGCGTCATTACATCGATTCTATTTCAGCCGCCGGGGGTACGCCTTTGCGTGAGGTACTAATACAGACCCTACAGCAGCAGCAGCACGCTTATCGTCGCATGCCGGGAATTGCGATACACACCTACTTGTTGACTGATGGTAAAACGACCCAGCCTTTTAACGATTTACATTTATTAGGTGATATCACCGTGATTGACACCGAGCAAGCAACAATAAAATGTGGCCGAGCCCAACAAATCGCACAGGTGTTAGGTGCACATTATATTGCACTGCCGGTATAAGCGAGTGTTTGATTACAGACGGGTGAGAATTAATGACTGATAACCATAAACAGCGTATGGCGACTAAAAAAGCCATAATGGATAAAAAAATTGCCGATGCCAATGAAGAGCGCGGTGTTTTAATCTTACTAAAAGGTAATGGCAAAGGTAAAAGCAGTTCTGCTTTTGGCACTATGGCACGCTCTCTTGGGCACGGTAAACGCTGCGCGGTGATTCAATTTATTAAAGGCCGCAGCCAAACCGGCGAGTATTTATTTTTTAAAGATCACCCGCAGGTAGATTGGCATGTGATGGGGCATGGTTTTACTTGGGAAACCCAAGATAAATCCCAAGACATCGCCGCCGCCGAACAAGCGTGGGCACTTGCGACAACATTACTGCAAGATAGCACCTATGACATGTTGGTGTTTGATGAGATGAGTTACATGTTTAAATATCATTATTTAGCGGTTGATCCAGTTGTGAGCGCACTACAGCAGCGCCCGCGCGATCAAAATGTCATCATTACAGGGCGCACCATGGCACTACCTTTACAACATATCGCCGATACGATATCAGTCGTTCACGATGAGCGTCACGCATTTCGTTTAGGGGTAAAAGCACAAGAAGGCATCGAGTTTTAATGTGCCCTACAACGCCTAAGCTTGGTACCATTAACTGCCCTGCGTTGTTTTTATCGGCGCCCTCATCAGGGCAGGGTAAAACAACGATCACCGCTGCGCTCGCTCGCCTGCTTACCCGACAGGGCAAAAGCGTACGCATCTTCAAAACAGGCCCCGATTATTTAGACCCTCAAATTCTTGCGCAAGCATCCGGGCATCCTGTTATCCCCTTGGATTTATGGATGGCAGGTGAGGCGTGGTGCCAGCGACAACTCTATCAGGCAGCACGCGATGCGGATGTATTGTTGATTGAAGGCGCTATGGGAATGTTTGACGGTACCCCCTCTAGTGCAGATTTAGCCGCGCGCTTTAATATTCCTATTGCTATAGTGATGGATGTAAAAGGCATGGCTCAAACTGCGGCAGCCATTGCCGTTGGCTTGGCCGATTATCGCGATGATATTAAAGTTGCGGGGTTAATTGCCAATAATTGTGGCTCGGCTCGTCATCGCGAATTAATTGAGGCTGCCTTGCCTGAGCGCTTACCGTTACTGGCGTGTTTAGCGCGCTCAAATGCATTAGTTCTACCTGAGCGACATCTAGGGCTAGTGCAAGCCAGTGAGTGTGCTGATGAATTAGAGTTGCGTTTTGACGCAGGCGCTGATGCACTCGAAGCCAGTGGGGCGAGTGCTATCATTCAGACTATTGCACCGGCGGTATTTTCACCACTCACAACACCAACAGATGATGTGCTGGCGTATGATAATCTTATCGCACAGCAACCGCTAGCAAATCGTGTTGTTGCTGTTGCTCGCGATCAAGCCTTTAGTTTTATTTACGATGCCAATATTGCACTACTAAAAGCGCTAGGTGCGCAGGTTATATTTTTTTCACCATTAACCGATGTGGCACTACCCAATGCTGATGCACTGTGGCTACCTGGTGGTTACCCTGAACTGCACGCTAAAAGCCTGGCTAATAATGTGGCGATGCTTCGCTCAATCAAACAGTTTTTTGCTGACAATAAACCGATTTTGGCTGAGTGCGGTGGCTTTCTTTATACGCTAGATTATTTAAGCGATCTAGAGGCTAACCGCTATCCCATGCTGGGATTATTGCCCGGCCACGGGGCTATGCGAGGTAAGCGTGGTTGTCAGGGCATGCAAATTGCCTGCTTACCTGAGGGTGACTTTCGCGCTCATGCTCACCATCGTTCTCGCAGCGAAGTAGCGATTACACCCATTGGGTATGGGCGCCGCCAACGTCATAGCGCACCCGGCGAAGCTATTTATCGCAGCCAGTCTTTGACGGCTAGCTATCTTCATTTATTTTTTCCATCTAATCCAGCTGGCATTGTGCACCTTTTTACTGCTAAGTCTGTGGTGCTAGATGACCATCAGCAGCAGTCTTTAGCGCATAAGGCTAGCTATTACAAAGAGGATGCTTCGTGTTAATTGAATGGATACCCCTATTACTGTTAGGACTTGGACTTGGTTTAATGCACGCGCTCGATGCAGATCATGTGATGGCCGTATCAGCGCTAGCCAATCAAAATCCCGGTGTGAAACGCACACTCCTATTTAGCGCACATTGGGCACTGGGGCATGGCGGTGTTTTGTTAGGGTGTGGTTTTATTTTATTTGGCTTAGGTGTTGCGATCCCTGAATCGTTTCAGCAGGTGGCAGAGTTGAGTGTCGGTGTATTATTAATTCTTTTAGGTGTGAGTTTTTTTTGGCAGTTTCGCCGACAAAAAATCAGCCTGATACAACACGCCCACGATGATATTGTACATACACATTGGAGCACTGAGCACCACACTGATCAACAACCTCAGCAGCTAACAAACAATTGCTCACAGGATAAGGCTCGCCACAATGTACATCAACCCGTTATGATTGGTATGTTACATGGTCTAGCCGGTAGTGCGCCTGCGCTGGCGTTAATTCCTGCGGTTGCCTCGGGGCAATTATTATTAGCAGTGGCCTATTTAATAGTGTTCTCGCTCGGTGTTATTTTATCCATGTTGGTATTTGGTTTAGGGTTCGCGTGGATTCAGCGTTATTTATACCAACGCTATCAGCGAGTGTTTACTGTTTGTCGGCACTTGATCGCCTTAACGGCAATTGGCTTTGGTAGCTTTTGGGTGCTTCAGGCACTGTAGCGTTGCCAGCATATAATAAGATAGCACTATAACAGTTGAACTATAACGGCGGTATCGTCAAGCAATGGGCTAAATACTCTCTATGTGGTCTGAAAGCGGTGAAGCTAAAAAGGGTGGCCCACCCCCTGTTTTACGCACAGGGCTAACAACCGGTGCCTGTGCAACTGCCTGTGCGGTTGCTGCTGCTACCTGTATTTTCACACAACAATCTCCGAGTATTGTCAGCATTACACTACCGGTACGAACACCCGCTGAAGGTAAAACAGTTGAATTATCCATTAAATATTACCAAGCTTGTGGTGATGGCGTGCGCACAGCCACCATTAAAGATGCGGGTGATGACCCAGATGTTACCCACGGTGCAACGGTATTTGTCGAGCTGCAATTAACGCAGACGGCTGGAGTTCAATTTGTAGCTGCTGACGGTGTGGGTACCATTACTCGCACAGGTTTAGCATTGGCCATAGGCGAGCCAGCGATTAACCCTGTGCCGCGCACTATGATCACACAGCATCTATTAGCGATTGCACAAAATTATCATTATAGCGGTGGTTTTATAGTAGCTGTGGGTGTTGAAAATGGCCAATCTATAGCGCAAAAAACCATGAATCCTCGTTTAGGTATTGTCGGTGGGTTGTCGATTTTAGGTACTACTGGCGTTGTGCGGCCCTTTTCGTGTGCCGCGTGGATTGCCTCTATTTATCAAGGTATTGATGTGGCTTTGGCTAATGGTTGCCACCATATTGCAGCATCGACGGGCAATCGCAGCGAGCAGTCGATTAAAACCTATTATGGTTTGAGCGATATGGCTTTAATTGAAATGGGCGATTTTGTTGGTGCTGTTTTAAAACATATTAAAAAATGTAATCAGCAATCTGTTGGACAGTCAGTATTGTCGATTAAAAAGTTATCCATCTGTGGTGGTTTTGGAAAAATCAGTAAATTGGCACAAGGCCATATGGATCTTAATAGTCGGGCATCATCAATTGATTTTGAATTTTTAATGCATGTTGCCAAAGGCGGTGGTGCGAGTTTACAACTATGTGAAAAAATCATGCAATCCAATACCAGTATTGAAGCGCTAGCACATTGTATGGCTGAAAATATTAATCTAGCCGATGCTTTATGTGCACAAGCGTTAGCGGTTGCCTACACTATTGTTCCTGCATCTATTGAGGTAGAAGTGAGTGCAATTGATCGCCAGGGGCGCTTTGTCGCCAGTACACAACCTTTAATGATTGCACAATAATGTCAGCACCTATAGAAAATAATTTATCAAACAGTACATCAAAGAAACTGCTCTTGCTCGGAGGCACTGCCGATGGCCGCATACTGGCTGAGCGTTTGCACCAACAAGGCATAGCGATAATCTACAGTATTGCTGGCTTGGTCAGAGCGCCAACGGTTGCGTGCGAGGTGGTCAGTGGCGGGTTTACACAATTTGGTGGTCTAGAGCATTTTATTGTACAGCGCAACATCGGCGCCATCTTAGATGTGACACACCCCTACGCCGCTATAATGAGTGCGACGGCCATCCGTGCTGCTCGACATTGCGGCATTGCCTGCTGGCGTTTTCATAGAGAGCAATGGCAACCAGAGAGCGGTGACCACTGGCAGTGTATCAGCCACCTAGATGAAGCATTGCCCTTGCTTACAACTTATTCATCAGTGTTACTTACCGTAGGGCAATTAACACAATCATGGATTGATACACTGACAATAAAAGCAAACCACGGGCAGCAACAGTGGTTGAGAACGGCGGTAAAACCCAGTGCACACTTGCCCTGCTCAATGGGTTGGATTAAGGCCATTGGGCCTTTTAGTTATGAGGCAGAATCAGCATTAATGAAAAAACACAATATCGATGTTTTATTAAGTAAAAACAGTGGTGGGGATGCAACGGTTGCCAAATTGCATGCCGCGCGTGCGTTAAATATTCCTGTGGTAATGCTCGATCGGCCCGCGTTACCGGCGGCTGATCAATTATTTGTTAGCCGAGACCAATGCAGCGCCTTTGTCGAGGAATATACACATGCCTTTTGACTACGAAAAAAACCCACAATTAATCGAACAAGAAAGCTTTCACCAAATACGCACACAGACAGACCTTGCTGGCTATAATCGTGAACAACAACAAGTCGTAATGCGCATTGTACACAGTCTGGGGTTGCCTTACTTAGCACAGCAAGTGCGTTTTAGTGAGCATGCTTGCGAGTCTGGTATTGCGGCACTGGCGCAACATTGCGCAATTATCTGTGATGTCGAAATGGTGAAGCATGGTATTACTAAACGCATGCTGGCTAACGAGCCTCTGTGCTTTCTAAATCACCCCGATACCTGTGAGCGAGCAAAAAAAGCAGGAGAAACGCGCACAATGTCTGCTGTTTCAAAATGGCAACCTCACCTAGCAGGCAGTGTCGTGATTATTGGTAATGCACCGACAGCTTTATTTAGATTGTTGGAATATCTAGAACATGCCGCTGACAAGCCGGCATTAATTGTAGGGATGCCCGTAGGTTTTGTCGGCGCTGCTGAAGCAAAGCAAGCACTCTGGGACTGTCATAAGGCTCTAGGTATTGAATGCATTACACTGTTGGGGCGCGAAGGCGGTAGTGCGGTATCAGCCGCTACCTGCAATGCACTATTGCGCTGTTGCCGTGGTGAATATTACTAATGGGTGCACACACAACTAGTGGACACATTCATATTGTGGGCATAGGTGTTGCACACAAAGCTCAACTAAGTGAGGCGGCATGCCGGGCTATTACGCATGCGGATAAGGTGATAGGCTCTGCCAGACAGTTGCACACAATTGATTACCTATTGAGTCAATGCGAGCGTACTATTTCTACGATGCAACTGCCTGCACTATCTGCACTGGGTGAGCTGATTGACACTCTGGCCGGTAAAATAATCGTCGTGTTAGCTTCGGGTGACCCATTATATTATGGTATTGGTCGTTGGTTTGCCACACATTACCCACGTGAGCAATTATCTTTTTATCCGGCCATTTCCAGTATTCAAGCTGCCTGTCATCAGCTAGGTATTGCACTTCAGGATGTTAAGGTACTCAGCCTGCATGGCCGGGCATTAGAAAAAATACGCACGCAGCTACGCCGCGAGCAATACCTTGTGATATTAACGGATAAAAATAGCCAGCCACGACAATTGGCACAGGAGTGTATCGCAGCGGGGTTTGCTCAATCGCAATTAACTGTGTGTGAAAACCTAGGTTACCCACAACAGCGTATTCGTACTTTTAGCGTGGCAGCGCTGCTTGATAATGCCGATATTAGTGTTGATCCACTACATATTAGTATTCTTCATGTAGCGGGAGTCGGGGGCGTGTTACCTGAGTTTCCCGGCATACCCGACGCGCACTATATTACCGGCGCACAACCAGGCAAAGGGATGATCACCAAACGCGAAGTACGCCTTGTGATACTGTCGATGATGCAGCCAACTAACAATGATGTTATTTGGGATGTTGGAGCGGGTTGTGGTGGTGTAGCTATAGAGCTTGCCTATTGGAATGAACGTGTAACAGTCTATGCGATTGAACAGCATGCAAAACGCAGAGAATATATAAGTGCAAATCGCGAGCGTTTTGGCGTTGGCGACAATCTGCACGTGATCGCTGCAAGAGCACCTGCAGCGTTAAATGGCCTACCTGCACCGACTAAAATATTTATCGGTGGTAGCGATGGCGAGCTTGATACATTACTGACCTATGCCTGGCAGAGACTACCTGATCAAGGTGTGTTAGTGGTAAGTGCCGTGACAGCATCAAGTAAAGCACAGCTTAGTGTGTTTGCACAGCATATGGCCGTAGAGCAACAGGCTGATATTGAAAGTACAACGGTCGCTATTACCCGTGGCAGTATCGCATCTGGACAAGCTTCTGGCTTTGTGTATCAAACTAAAAAACCTGTCGAGATATTTAAATTAACAAAACACAATACAGAGAGAAAAAGCAAATGAAAGCCGCTTTTATCGGTGTAGGGGTTGGCCCTGGCGATCCAGAATTAATAACACTAAAAGCGCAGCGCTTAATACAGCAAGCCGATGTGGTTAGCTATATTGCCAATGAGCAAGGTGATTCGCAGGCAAAAAAAATTGCGCACACAGTACTGGCTGGTGCAGAGAAAATACCCGAAGAAATTGCAGTGATCATGCCTATGAGTGAAGATAGAACGATCGCTAATGCACGCTATGATCAAGCGGCCCTTGCGATTCAACAGGCCATTGATGCCGGTAGACACGTTGTGTTTCTCTGCGAGGGCGACCCGTTATTTTTTGGCTCCTTTGCCTACTTATTGACACGACTGCAACAAACCGGTGTTGAATGTGGTGTGGTGCCGGGTATTTCATCGGTGCACGCGGCATCATCAGCGTTGCAATTGCCTTTGACGTTACTTAAAGAATCCTTCGCAGTGGTGAGTGGCCGTCATAGTGAGCAAGCATTAGTGGCTGCATTGTCCAACCACGATAGTGTCGTGATTATGAAAGCGGGTCGCTCGCGCGCAAAAATTATCGCGGCATTAAATGTCAGTGGTCGCCTTTGTGATGCAAAATATCTAGAGTACATTGGCCGAGAGCGTGAGTTTATTGAGCATGATGTCAGCAAGCTGGCCAATGGTGCCGGCCCTTACTTTTCACTATTTGTTGTGACTAAGCAACCGCGAGATAGATCATGATTCGTATTGTTGCACTCACCGATACTGGTCATCGGTTAGGCAAAAAAATAGCGGCCCTTATGTCGCTAGAGCAAACACCCTACGAGGTGTGGTTTAAACCGCAACCATTTATTGAAAAAGTACAACAGGCTTTTTGTGATGGCGATGCACTAATATTTATTTGCGCTACCGGTATTGTGGTTAGAGCCTTAGCACCGGTATTGAATAGTAAGCACACTGACCCGCCTGTATTAGTAATGGACGAGGCTGGCCATTTTATTATTCCCTTATTGTCAGGGCACGAAGGTGGGGCTAATCAATGGGCGAGTGATCTTGCTAAACACCTGTCTGCACAACTCGTAATCACTACCGCTAAGCCCTATATCGAACCTGTTTATGCTGTGGGTATGGGGTGTGAACGGCATTGTGGTGCAGAAGAGCTACAACAATTGTTAGAGACCTGTGTAGCTAAAATAGGTTTGTCGATGGCACAAATACACAGTATTAATAGCATCGATATTAAAGTTGATGAGGTGGGTTTGATTGCTTGTGCCAATAGACTGGGTAAATCCTATCAAACATTTAATCAATACCAGTTGCGTCAAGTTGAGCACCTGTTAAGTATCAAATCTGACTATGTGTACAATACGGTCGGCGTTTATGGTGTTGCCGAATCGGCTGCATTAGTGGGCGCACAATATGTAACCGATGGTACGCCCGAGTTAGTGCTTAATAAAGTAAAAACAAAAAAGGCCACTTGTGCGATTGCTAAAGCCTACCCTCAGCATACCAACCTGAACACCACCAATACGCCGATTAATTAATACGGTTATAGGGCTATTATGAAAAAATTATATCTGGTCAGTGCAGGGCCAGGCGATAAAGACTTAGTGACACCTAAAGCGATGCACGCACTCGATGCCAGCAGCGATTTAGTCTCTTACGGGTTATATCTGAGGTTACTGGGCGATAGTTGTCGTCACAAAAACCAGCATACGTTACCACTTGGTGAAGAGGTGGAGCGTGCACGTTTAGCGCTAACATTAGCCGCTAGCGGTAAGGTGACATCGTTAATCTCCAGTGGCGATATTGGTATTTATGCGATGGCGACCTTAGTGTTTGAGTTGTTGGATCAAGAGCTGCACGCTAGCGAGGCTCAATATCCACAGTGGCTTGATGTTGAGATTGAAGTTGTACCGGGTGTGTCAGCGATGCAAGCGGCATCCAGCCGCATCGGCGCTATGTTAGGCCATGATTTTTGTACTATATCGTTGTCTGACTTATTAACCCCGTGGCCAACCATCGAAAAGCGCTTGCACGCGTGTGGGCAGGGGGACTTTGTTGTCTCGTTTTATAATCCACGCTCTAAAAAGCGCGACTGGCAAATTAATACCGCAAGAGATACTTTATTGCAATACCGTCCGGCTTCTACACCGGTATTGTTAGGTCGGCAGTTAACCCGTGACGATGAACGTATAACAGTGACGACACTGGGTCAGCTGTACGCAGATGATGTTGATATGTTTACCTTGGTGTGTGTTGGCAATAGCGAATCACGCCATATTATTAATGGCACTAAAGAGTGGGTGTACACACCAAGAGGTTACAGTAAAAAACTGTAGTAATTATAATGACCGTTTACTTTATTGGCGCCGGCCCCGGCGACCCAGAATTAATGACACTAAAAGCTCAGCGATTAATTAATCAGTGCCCTGTTATATTGTATGCAGGATCGCTAGTGCCTCGGGCTATTTTTGCTGAAGTGGAGCACACGGCTGAGTCTATTATCGATACGGCATCGATGCATCTTGATGACATTATGCAGCATATTGAGAACGCCCATAGCGCCGGGTATGATGTTGCCCGTGTTCACTCAGGCGACCCATCTCTCTACGGTGCTATTGGCGAGCAAATTCGCAGGCTAGAGCGTGCGGCGATTGATTATCAAGTGGTTCCTGGCGTGAGTGCAACTTCGGCTTCGGCCGCTTGGTTAGGGAAAGAGCTGACCTTATCGGGTGTGTCGCAAACCGTAATTATGACCCGCTATGAAGGCAAAACTCCCTTTCCTGAACGTGAGCGCCTACCGGCATTAGCTGCATCGGGTGCAACCCTAGCTATTCATCTAGGCGTGACGCGTATTCATAAAATTGTCGAGGAGCTGATTCCTTTTTACGGTGAGCATTGCCCCGTTGC
>Ga0193960_1000034_pt1 | contig 59124 bp, 51 predicted proteins | sample FB_3_MG_FD_140338 | JGI IMG/M metagenome (GOLD analysis project Ga0193960, IMG submission 140338) | Microbial mat bacterial communities from the Broadkill River, Lewes, Delaware, United States - FB_3_MG | ecosystem: Environmental > Aquatic > Freshwater > River > Microbial mats | place: USA... | reverse complement strand
CCTCTGTCGTGTAGCTAATCACTAGCTGCGGTTGCAAGGCGGGGTCGACTTCGTTGGCACTGTAGTAAATCAACCGGTCACCACTCAGGTTACCACCGGGGTGCGCGGGCTGTTGTAGCCGCAATTGTATATGGGCGTTGCCATTGGCATGGGCTTCATTAAGTGCGCTGAGGCCACTGGCGTTTAGGCTCGCCGGGCTGGTGGTGCCGCTATCGCTAAAATCACCTACATGGGCATGGGTGGCCGGGGCAAAAAAGTCATCAGTACGCAAGGCGGGCTCAGCACCAAAGTGACCAACGGCCAAATCAAGGGTGATGGCACCGAGATCGGTTACAGCGCCATAGCTGGAGTTATAGCGGCGCTTGAGTACGACTTGTGCATCGGTGATGGTGGCACCCGCAGGTAAAGCGGTGAGGTCAAACCCGAGTATGCTGCGGTACTGGCGGTCATTGTTGTCATCGCCCACCATAATGCCCCAAAAGGCATGGCCACTGTGGTAGCGGTAGTTACCGCTACCATCGGGCTGGCTTTCACTCACCCAGCCGTCTTCGCTGGCAAGGCTGATCAGAGTCAGGGTGTCTGTGGTGCTGCTTGTCGCGGCGTTTGTCGCGGTATTAGTCGTGGTGTCCGTACTCGCAGCCCCACTGGCATCAGCCACACGCAGTTGAGCAATGGGTTGGCCACCGAGGTAGATATAGCTCACCTGCCCCGCTGGGGATTGCTCTGCAATTAACTGCCCGGTTTCGTTGTAGTGGTAGGTGGTGGTGGCACCGTTCAGGGTTTTTTCGGTGCGCTGACCCAGTGCGTTGTAGCGATAAGTCACGGTACCTGTGGGTGTGGTGACACTGACGGGCCGGTTTTGGGCGTTGTAGCTAAACCCTAAGCCCTTGGCGGTATCGGTAAGGGTATTGCCGACTTCATCTAAGGTATAGGGATGAACGGTGCTGCCCGTGGTGGTATCGGCCAGTTGGTTGGAGCCTAAGAGGTAGCCGTAATCGGTTTGGGTGCGCAAGGGGGTCGCGCTTTGTGGGTTGAGGGTATTGCTCAGTTGTAGCCGGTTGCCCACAGGGTCGTACTGGTAATCGAGGTGGCCGTAGTCACCGGTGGCAAGGTTGAGGCGATCGAGGGGGTCGTAACCCAGTGTTTCGCTGGCCTTTTGGATGATATTGCCACTGGGATCGTAGCTAAACTGTACATCCTGTAGAGGGGTAGCATCACGGCCGTTGGCTTGTAATTGGGTTAAGCGATAGTCACGGTTGTAGGTGAAGGTGGTGACAATACCATTGCCGTAGGTAAGATGGGTAGCTGGGCCAAAGGGGGCATAGTGTATGTCGCTCACCAAGGTGACGCTCTGGCCATTATCGTCGTGGGTGATCCCACTGACTCGCCCAAGGTGGTCGTACTGATAGGCAATGCGGTGGCCATTAGGGTCGCGATAGGCCACTAGCTGGTCGGCGGTATTGTAGCTATAGGTGGTGATGTCGGTATCGAGGGCACCGGTTAAGGTCACGTGTTTTTCGATCAGGTTGCCCCGGTGATCATAGCGGTAGTGTGTTGTGCCACTGCTATCGCTGCGGTGGGTTAAGCGGCCAATGCCGTAGTGGTCCGTGGCGGGGTCATCATAGTGGTAGGTAATGTCTTCGTCGCTGAGGCCGTTTGCCTCGGTGCTATAGCGCACACCAGTGATACGGTTGAGGGCATCGTAGGTATAGGTGGCGCTCACACCGCGTGCGTCGGTGCGCGTTATGGCATTGCCGGCATCGTCGTAGGTCAGTGTGGTGATGCCGGTATCGGGGCTGTCGATTTGGGTAATGTTATCGAAGGCATCGTAGCTATAGCTGGTGGTATTGCCATTGGCATCGGTTACGGTGGTGAGCCTGTCTTGATGGTCGTAGCCAAATGCGGTGGTGCCGCCCTCGGGGTCTGTGCTGTGGGTGAGACGATCGAGGGGGTCAACGCTGTGCTGGGTGCTGTGGCTACGCGGGTTGGTCTCAACGATGGGGTTGTCGTTCACGTCGTAGTCGATATGGGTGGTTTGGCCTTCGGCGCCGATGATATCCATTACGCGGCTGAGTTCGTCGTAGGCTTGGGTAGCGCTGTAGCGCAGGGTGCTGGCATTATCGGTGATGGTTTCACTGAGCCGGTTGCCGGCGTTATCTAATACGTAGTCGATGCGCTCGCCGCCATTGTTGCTGATGCCCACGAGTCGCTGGGCACTGTCGTAGTGGTAATACACGACAGTGCCATTGGGGGCGGTGATGCTGATCAGGTCGCCATTGGCGTTATAGTCATAGGTGGTGGTGCTGTGGGCACCGCTACCACTGGGGTCACTGGGATCGAGGATGCTCACAGCCGTGAGCCAGCCACGGGGGTGGTAGTTTAAGGTGGTGGTGATGCCGTTGGCATCAACGAGGGTGTGCGGGCGGCCATTGCCATCAATGTCTTTGAGTTGCACCACTTGCCCGAGTGCATTGGTGATGGCGGTGAGATCGCCGCCCTCGCTATAGGTGTAGGTGGTGAGGTCCACCACATCGGTGCGCGGGCCATCGACGCTCTCGATCAGCCCGAGGGTATTGTAGGTGTAGCTCCACGCTTGGGTCGCTTGGGTGCTGTGGCTGATACTGGCAATCGCCACGGCCAGCGCGGTGCTTTTGAGTACCCCGATGATCGGTGTCTGCTGTGTCATGTCCATGTCCTTTGGGTTTATTTAAGAGGTACGGGTATAAGGTTAAGAGGCACAGTGTTAGGGCGCACGGGTATCGATCACTTGGTTGAGTAGCCGGCCTTGGGTATCGTAGCTAAAGCGTGTTACCCGCTCGGGCTCGGTGATCACAACCGGGCGATTAAGCTCGCTGTGCCACTGGGTGGTAATGGTGCGCGCCTGTGGGGTACCCGAGGCTTCGGTGCGTGAGGTCTCTTGGCCTTTGGCGTTGTGAATATAGGTGGTAGTGGTACCGTTCCAGTCGGTTTTGCTGGCCATAAAACCGTTGCTATCGTAGGTGTAGGCCTGATTGGCGGCGGCGCAATGGGTCGAGGGCTGGCCTTCAATTTGGGTCAGTTTATATTCACCGTTAAAATTGGTGAAGTGGTAAATGGCTTCTTTGCCTAGGCTGTTTTTAACGGTGCGAGTGCCATCGTCATGGTAAGTTATCTCGGTGCGCTCAATACCAGAATCTGCACTACCGACTTCACTGCTCATCGCCCTGCCCTGATCATCGTAGCTCACAGAGGCGATACGATCACCTAGGCCGTTTGTAATACCGGTAATAAAACCCGGGTAGCGGTTATCGTCGTAGTGGTATTGGCGAATGGTTTGATCGGCAAAAGTGACTTGAGTTAGCACTGCTTGGTCATTGACCGACGCATAATTGTAGGTGATGACTCGATTATCTGGCAAGGTCGCTTTAACGATGCGGTCTTGGTTGTCTTTTTCAAGAGTCAGAGTCTGATTGAGTCGGGTGATAGTAACTTGGTTACCAACATAGTCCAGCTGTGTAGCGGAGCGACTAACGGGGGTAATCGATAGCAGACGGCCGCTAGCGTCATAGGTTTCTACTGTGTTGTTGGTGAGGGTTAATTGGTAGCTCTCACCAACCGTTGTTAAACGCTCACGTCGCTGTGAAGGCGCTACCCATTGATTATTTTGCTGTGTAAAAATAATTGATTTACCACTAGCGCGCTTAACAGTGATAGTCGTCTCATTGGTTAACGCTAACGACTGTGAAAAACTAAATTGCCATGCACGCGATAGACTATTATAAGCACGAGATAATGTTAGTTTAGCGGCACTACTGCTGGGATAATCAATCTCTTGGTAGTACTTATTGCCTGTTGGGATATTGATCGGGTTAGATGTATTATTGCAGCTATGGCCTTGATTAACAGCAAGCTGCTGTAATGTTGTTTTAGTACATAACTGTATCGATTCATCCCAATGTTCTCCAACTGGGCAACGATCTTCTCCGTCATAAGGAACGTAACCATGGCAATGAAAATTAGAGTCATTAATGTAAATAATACGCCAGCTAGTGCGGCTGGGAACTAGGTCTGCGCTATGCCAACTACAATATTGGCTAGGCGTCACACCTAAGATTCCATAATAAAAGCCCCTAGCACCAAACCAACCAGCAGCCGTATCCATAGATAACAGCATTAATAATAACACTGCTGCATTAAAGGGTAACCGCATATTAGATACCGCTTTTATCCGCGATCCAAATCTACGCAATGTAGATGCACTGCGATTCAATACACTCTTTTTTTGCACACCAATTAAATAACGAAGAAAATTAAAAAATTTCATTTTTTTTCGCATACCTGCGAGTCCTTTTTAGTTCAGTGAGCCGCCCGTACATGGCGTCCATTAATTGTTTAGAAAAGTAACCTTAACACGATAGCGGCAACGTCACGATTTTCTTTTTCAGCGCGGGATACTACAAACAAATATCTACAATGTAAATAGCGCTTGAAAAAATGTCGCAACAATCATCTTAGCGTATTTTTATTTTGTTGTATTTTTTGTTTATACTATTTATGTCTTTTTTGTGCACTCACATCACCTGCCTTTTACACACCGCTGTATTACATCGTTATTACAACAAAGTGTTCATACTAAAAATCACAACGCTCGTATACGCGTTACGGCAATATAACTTGCGGCACATTGTGCTGAATCAACACCTACCTGCACTAGCGCACCGCTGCGTTGTGCGGCTAATAAAACCGATAGGATTTGCTCGATGTTAGCGATAGCCGAGGTGGTAGCATAAGCGGCACCATTGCAGGTATTGCTGGGGTTTAAATGTGGCTGTTCGGTGCGAAATATAATCATCCCACTCTTGTATCCGGTATTGATTTCAACCACTTTAGTGGGCACGCTCCAATCACTGGCAAAGGCAGACAAAGGCAGTAATAATACAGCAACTATTAGGTACTTGATGATAAACATAGGCATTCCTTTTAAGATAAAAACGTATTAGTGTAATGCTTTATACATACTATAGCGATGCATAATCAGCCTACTTACTGATAGACCAACAGAGTAAAGATATAGGCTAACAGACCATGAGGCAAGCCATAATCTATCATTTATATTGCCACACGGCGACCTGCTGCATAATGAAAGAGTGACTACAAAATTACAATTATGTTGCGCTTGCTATGGGTTAATAAAAAACAATACGTAAGACAATCCAAAAAGAAAACGTTTACAAGATGAAAACAAGCCGTCATTGCACGTTCGTTAAAAATATTCAAAGGCTGGCGTCACTGCGCATGGGTAATATTTCACATCAATCATTGGCATTTTTTTAAAACAAGCTCTTGGCTTTGTAAAAAAAATACTCTATATTGTGACCACTTAATCGGCGTGTCAGGGATGATATAGCAGTACTTGCCTAACCTCCCTCTTCGAACACTCTTTTCTTACAGTTAATTAAATTAATCGCTATTCATTAATATAACGGATAACACCCAAGAAGGATTTTATGAGTTTACTGATACTAATGGGCGTCTCTATTGCCATACTGGTTATTCCTCTGATGATTGCATCGCGCATAATGGGCGCACAGAGAACGACATTTTGGAGTTGTTTAATCGCGTCTATTGCCGCTATCGCTGCGGGCCACTCGGCGGATTTTATTAGCACAAATGCGGGGCTTGCCAGTGTATTAACGCTGGCGCTAACGGCGGTTTGTTTTTGTGTTATTTTAGAGGTTAAATATCTGCAAAGTATTGTTATTGCGCTATTATCTTATGCGATCAAGTATGGCATGGTCGTGCTAACGGTGGGGGTAGGCACACTGGCTCATAGTGTATAAAAGAGGCGCTGGCAGGTGATTACTGCACCCGTTAAAAAATGATTTCGTTTTAAAAAAAATTCATTTAAAAAAGGTTGCATTGATATACGTATCGTTATGTTACTGTTGCTATTTATGCTCGCAAGCTGTAGCACAATACCACCCTACCAAGGGCCAGAATCATTTTCGGCGAAAGATTTGACTGAGGGTGGCTATATAACCGGTTCAATCGCAATCAATTTGCGGGGCAAATATCGATCGCCCTTTAGCCGCCAGCAGCTGTACTTTAACAAGGTGGGTTCAGATGAACAAGGCCGGCTGACTTACGCCTCTGATAGTCTTTATAATACACCGACTGAATTTAAAGTAGCTGGAGGAAAGGGCTCTACATTTTCAGCACTGCTTAAACCCGGCAATTATGAACTTACCGGCGTTAGTTTTTATTTTAACAATGGGCAATATGAAAAAAACTTCTGGAACCGAAAAACATTCAGCATTCCCTTTAGGGTCGAGCAAGGAAAGACGATCTATCTAGGCTCGTTTACGGTTCATGGTGTATGGAGGAAAAACTTCTTAGGCATTCCGGTAATTGCCGGCGGTTTTTTTGTAAACCAACAAGCCGCCGAGAGAGATTACCCCATTATCAATATGAATACAGGTGTACCCGCCGATAGCATAGCGCCCTATCGATTAATGATTAACGGTACTGCCAAGTCGTTTATACGAACCAGCAAGCCCGCCAATAATAACGAGCCACAATAGCTACTGGTGATGAAAGCCACTCGCACTAATCTCATTATCAATCACCAACGCTGCGTAACGATTACCAGCAACGGCTTAGCGCAGCGTTACGAGGTCAGTAATGCTTTGACTGGGCCATAAGAGCGGCGGTGGGCAGGTGTAATACCATGCTGTAGTAATGCGTCGCGATGGGTTTGTGTGGGGTAGCCTTTGTGTTGGGCAAAGCCATAGTCGGGGTATTGTTTATCGAGTTCGAGCATTTCTCGATCGCGTGTTACTTTGGCCAAAATAGAAGCAGCGGCAATAGCGGGCACGCGGCTATCGCCTTTTACAACGGCCTCGGCTGGGTAGTGCCACTGGGGTATTTTATTGCCATCGACCAGTACATGTTCAGGCTGAAGGCTAAGTGCTTCTACGGCGCGCTTCATGGCTAAGAGGCTTGCCTGTAAAATATTCAGCTCGTCAATTTCAGCTACATTAGCTCTCGCTATCGCCCAGCACAGCGCGTGCTCTTGAATGAATGGGAATAGGGCTTCGCGTTTTTTTTCTGTTAATTTTTTAGAGTCATTTAGCCCTGCAATCGGCTGTTTTGGATCGAGTATCACCGCGGCGGTGACGACATCACCAGCTAATGGGCCGCGCCCTACTTCGTCGACACCAGCGACTAATATACCTTGATATGTGCTTACAAAAGCATCCATTACTCTGCTCCTAATAATTGGCTAATGGCAGCGGCAGCACGGGTACTGGCGCCACAGCGCAGCTGTTGATGTAACCTGTGAAACTGTGCTGCCAATTCATTTTGCGCCTCTGGCTTATCGAGATAATCGATAATGGCTCGGCTAATTATTGCAGGCGTTGCCCGCTGCTGAATAAGCTCCGGCACCAGTGCTTTATTGGCCAGCAGGTTAGGCAAAGATACATAAGGGGATTTGACGAGCCGGGAAATAATACTATAAGACAACGGCGCCATTTTATAGGTCACTATCATCGGTTTTTTAAGTAGCATTGCCTCTAGTGCGGTTGTGCCCGAGGCCATAACAACCAGCTCTGCCGCCGCCATAACTTCGCGCGAATGGCCGTGAAATAAGCTCACTGGCAAATCGGGGTAGTGCGCAAGCTGTTCGCGTAGCTGTAAATAGCGCGCGTCATTTGCCGCAGGAATAATAAAGTGCAGTGCAGGGTTGTGCGCCAGGCATTCTTTGGCTGCTTGCCATAGCACAGGCCCCAACAATTTAACTTCACCTGCTCGGCTACCGGGTAATAATGCAATGATACGCTTACCGGTTATAGTATGCGGCGTTATTTCTTCACGCCCGGCGAGCCATGTCCGTGCGTTAGGGTCGGGCTCTATCGGAAAGTCATCGGCCAATGGGTGGCCAACGAACGCCACGGGCACATGGTGCTCACGATAAAACGCGGCCTCAAAAGGAAATAACGTCAGCATTAAGTCAACAGATCGGGCAATCTTATGAATGCGCCCTTGTCGCCAAGCCCACACTGAGGGGCTGACATAGTGTACGGTTTTAATTCCCGCACGACGCAGATGGTTGGCAAGGGTAAGATTAAAATCAGGGGAATCAATACCAATAAATAGATCAATACCTTGGTCAATAAAGTATTCACGCAAGCCTGTGCGTATACGCAGTAATTCCGGCAATCGCTTTAGCGGCTCAACCAGCCCCATAACGGCTAGCCGCTCCTGCGGATAACGAGAACTCATGCCTTCAGCGAGCATACGCGTACCGCCAATGCCCACAAAAACAACCCCTGGATATTGTTGCTGTAATGCGCGCATAAGGCCTGCGCCTAATATATCACCGGACTCTTCACCGACCACTATACCTATCGTGAATGTCATAGAGTTACTCATGAAATATTGCTACCCGCTAGCAGCAGGACAAGTTATCGTACAATTCCACGCGTGGAGGCTTGCAGGGAATCGATCAGTACCTGTATGGCACTACAGTCATCGGCGAGTTCGCTAAGCTGCTCTAATGCTTGAACCAGTGTTAGCTGGCGGCGATAAAGAATTTTAAATGCTTTATTGATCAGTTTAATATCGCTTTGGGTAAAGCCCCTGCGAGCAAGTCCTTCGGAGTTAATACTTTTTGCAGCCGCCGGATTACCAGAGACCATCACATAAGCAGGCACATCTTTACCAATAGCGCTGCCCATACCCGTAAACGAATGAGCACCGATATGGCAGTATTGATGCACTAGGGTAAACCCGCCGAGAATCGCCCAGTCATCGATGTGTACATGACCTGCCAATGCGGCATTGTTGACCAGAATACAGTGGTTACCAATAACACTGTCATGCCCGATATGTACGTAGGCCATTAATAAGTTATTATCGCCAATGGTTGTTTCGCTACGATCTTGAACGGTACCGCGATGAATAGTCACACCTTCGCGAATCGTATTATTGTCGCCAATTACTAGCCGAGTGGGCTCTCCGTTATATTTCATATCGGGTGTGGCTTCACCCACAGAAGAGAACTGATAAATATGATTATTGAGACCAATAGTTGTGGGACCTTTAATCACAACATGGGACTCAATAATACAGCCAGAACCAATACTGACATCGGCGCCGATAATACTCCAAGGGCCAATGTGAACATCGCTGGCTATGGTGGCACGGGGATGAATGATGGCCCTTGAGTCAATCAACGAATCGCTATATCCCATAGTCGTAGTATTATACTTTCCTGTCGGCACACAATATGGTCGCCGAGGCGGCCAGCTCATTATCAACCGATGCCTCGCACTCAAATTTCCAAATGCCGCGTTTTTCAGAGATAACTTTAGCTTCTAATTGTAAGCGATCACCGGGCACTACCTGGCGACGAAAACGTACTTTATCAGCACCGGCAAATAGATAGATAGAACCATCTTGTGGTGTTTTACCGATGGTTTTAAAGCCTAAAATACCCGATGCCTGAGCTAAGGCCTCGATAATCATAACACCAGGAAAAATAGGTGCTTGAGGAAAGTGACCATTAAATACGTCTTCGTTAGACGTGATATTTTTATAGGCGACAATCGACTCGCCTTCGGTTAATTCTACTACGCGATCAACCAGTAAAAATGGATAGCGATGGGGTAGCCATTTTTTTATTTCATTAACATCCATCATGTGTAATAAACCTTACTCTAAATAGGGGGTAGTAGCTGTGCTAACAGGTTGTAAAAAATCGTGATACAACACCAGTATTAGCAAGACGCTTATTCTTCACCTGGCTGTAAATGCTGCCGCAGCCGGGTTGCTATTTGATCCAATTGATTAAATCGTGCCGCATTTCTACGCCACTGCTTTGTTGGGCCCATGGGCACACCGGATGAATAAGATCCAGCGCGTCTGATCGATTTGGTGACGAGTGTCATAGCGGTTATATGTACATGATCAGTAATCTCCAGATGCCCAACAATACCGACAGCCCCTGCAATTGTGCAGTGTGCACCGATTATAGTGCTGCCTGCGATAGCACTGCATGCGGCAATAGCTGTGTGCTCACCAATATGTACATTGTGAGCCACCTGCACTTGATTATCGATTTTAACACCGTTACCAATGACCGTATTGCCCAGCGCGCCTCGGTCAATTGTCGTGCCAGCACCTAACTCGACATTATCGCCAATTGTCACTGCACCTAATTGATGGATTTTTTGCCAACCATCAGCATTTGGTGCAAAACCAAAGCCATCAGCACCGATAACGACACCGGCGTGAATGATACCAAATTTGCCCAGCACTGTATCATGGTATAACGTCACATGCGGATATAATTGGCAACCATTACCCACTATTGTTCTATCGCCGATATAACAACCCGCGCCAATACTAACATTATCACCAAGTTCTACATTGCATCCGATTGTTACATGGGGGCCGATACTCACACCATCGCCAATCTGGCAGTGGTCATCAATCACAGCTGTAGGGTGAATCTGCGGTTTGGCCGTGGTGGCAGGCTTGAAGAGTTCGGTCATTTTGGCAAACCCCCAATAGGGGTCGTCCACTAATAATTTATTACCCGTATATTGATCGGCCAGCAGAGGCGATATCACTATCGCCGCGGCCTGAGTATTGGCTAGTTGCTCGCAGTAGCGTGCATGTGCGATAAAACTGATAGCGTGGGCACTTGCCTCACTTAAGCTCGCAATATGGGTGACTTGACAGGTGGGGTCGCCCTCGATGACACCACCGATATGGTCGGCAATCTCAGCGAGTGTAAAACGCGTTTCCATATCGGGCATAAGCGATAAACCGGCTACTTCGATTTATTGAGTCGTTCAGTCAACAATTTAGTAATGTTAACCCCAGGTTCGGCAAAGCGAGCCGCTTTCGCATCAAGCAGAAGGTCAATGTTGCGTTCTTCAATGATTACACGCAGGGTTTTCTCTATTTGAGGCGACACTTTATCACTGATTTTTTTCATGGCTTTCGCTTGAACCGCTTCAATTTTTTGACCCGCTAAACGCATATCTGCCGATTTATATTCCATTTTATTGCGATGCTCAGCACGCTGCTCAGCCGACCACGTCATGCCATTGGTTTTGCCTTTTTTCTCCAGATCTAGCAAATCCGCTTTAAGTGTTTCAAACTTATTCACCAGTGTTTTATATTCCGGGTTGGCGTTTAGTGAATCTGATTCTTTTTTAGCAAACTCTGTTGCCATAACCGCCTTGTCAATATCGACAATGGCTATAGTGCCCGGCTTTTCGCCCTCGGCAAATAACAGCGTTGAAAACAGTGTGATTGATAGAGAGAACAAGCTAAGTTGCAGTAGTTTTTTCACAATAATTACCTATATTAAAATGTATTACCCAAAGAAAATTGAAAGAATTCGGTATCGTCTTCAGTCTGTTTTTGTAGTGGTCTGGCAATACTGAATGTGAGTGGCCCAAAACCGGTAATCCATTGTAAGCCAAAACCGGCTGAAACGCTCAGCTTACCCAGATCAACATCGCCACAATTTATCTGTGATGCGCCACAGTTAGTATCAAAAATGTTACCTGCATCAATAAAAAAGGCCGTTTGTAGTGAACGCTGCTCTTTGACAAAGGGCAGCGGGAAGATAATTTCTGCGCCAGCCTCGACTAAGATATTCCCCCCAAAACTATCGGTATCATCATCGGAGATAAACAATAGTGGGTCACCGGGATTGCTACTTGCATCGAGTACATGCACATACTCTATATCGCCATTTGAATCGATAATAGGCACGGTAGGATATGCTTGTGATGGCGTGCTTTTTGGCCCTAGTGAGTTAGGCTTAAAACCGCGAACAGAGCCAATACCACCAGAGAAAAAATTCTCAAAAAACGGCAGTCTGTTAGTATTGCCATAACCATCGGCATAACCGAGTTTGGTGCGCAACCGCAGGGTAAAGTTTTTGGATAAGGGTTTAAAGTACTGGGCATTGTAGGTCAGTTTATAAAATTCCAAATCGCCACCGGGTAAACTGACTTCAACATTAAAACGCTGCGAGTGCCCTCGGGTTGCAAAGCGGCCACGGTTAAGTGTCGATCGAGACCACCCTAGGCTGAAGTTAAAGGTATCAAAGCTACTCCCGTTCTCATCAATAAAGCCATCGGGGGAGTCGGTTAATTGCGACGGGTCAATCGTGCGTATGTCGCCATTCCTAATAGCCTCGTCACGATCAAAGTTATCTTTTTCATCGAGAATGTCATTATTGTTGGTATCGGCAGAGTTAAGTCCACCTAACTCATTGATGTAATCGTTGTAGTTTTGGAAGGTTGTTTGTTGACCATCGTCGCCTTCAAACGTACCACTGCCATTAACAATATAGCGATTTTGCGTACCACTGCGAATACGAGGGCTACCGATAATTTCCTGTACGGCGGTAGCGCCAGTTTCAACGGTAATATTTTCATAACCAAAACTAAACGATAAACGCTCAGTTTCTGAAATAGGATAGCCAAATGTAGCGCGAATACCGTAGGTATCTGTCGTAAAGTTAGAGACGTTAAGCTCATCAAAGTCTCGCTCTCTAAAAAATACATTAATGCCGCGACTAACACCATCGGGAGTAAAATAAGGATCGGTATAGTTAAAATTGTAACTGGTTTGTGAGTCACTGGTATTGACTGAAAACCCCACTCGCTTGCCCGTACCAAGCCAGTTATCTTGCTGCACCCCTAACCCAAGGTTAATACCACTTTGAGGTGAAAAACCAACACTGGCATTCACATTACCTGAGGGTTGTTCTTCTACGGTAAATTCAATATCGACTTGATCAGCAGTACCGGGCACCTCTCGGGTTTTCATATCGACAGTGCTAAAAAATCCTAAGCGCTCTAGGCGTACTTTTGATAGTTCTAGTTTGGCAGTTGATATAGGGGCGCCTTCCATTTGGCGCATCTCGCGGCGCAATACATTATCAGAGGTGCGTTCGTTGCCACGAAAGCTAATGCGACGAACATAAGCACGTTTACCCGGGTCGATAAAGAAAGAAAGGTTCACTATTTTTTTATCTTCATCGAGATCTGGAAAACCGCGTACTTTAGCAAAGCTATAACCTTCATTGCCCAAACGCTTCGTCATATGATCAGAAGTTGAGGTCATCAGTAGCTGTGAGAAGGTCTGGTCTTTTCGCAGCAGTACAAGATCGAGCATTTCTTGTTCGGCAATGATCGGGTCACCGGCGAGTGAAATATCACCCACTTTAAAAACATCACCCTCGGTAATATTAACGGTAATAAAGACGGTTTTTTTATCTGGGCTGAGTGATACTTGCGTAGAATCTATATTGAACTTCAAATAGCCTCTATCACGGTAGTAAGATTCAAGGCGCTCTAAATCGCCGGCGAGTTTTTCTTTCGCATATTTATCATTGCCTGAAACCCAAGACCACCAGCCTGTGGTATTGAGCTGAAAAAGATCCAGTAGATCTTCTTCATCAAAACGCTTGTTACCTACAATATTAATATGCTTAATAGAGGCTACTTTGCCTTCGTCAATCACAATGGCAATATTGACTTGGTTTTGACCAATCTCTTTTAGCTTGGCTTGTACTTGGGCCGCATAGCGCCCTTGTGCGGTGTACTGATTTTGTAGCTCACGGGTAATCGATGCTAATGTGGCCCGTTTAAAGATTTGCCCTTCTGCCAGACCACTTTTTTTCAAGCCATCGAGCAGCTGTTCTGTTTCAATCACTTTGTTGCCAGAAATCAACAACCGGCTAATCGCCGGACGCTCTTTAAGCACAATCACGAGTACATCGTCTTCACGCCCAAGCTGAATATCATCAAAGTAGCCAGTGGCAAACAGGGCTCTCGATGCCTCTTGCAATTGGCCGGATGTCGCCTGCGAATTGGCCTTTATCGGCAAGGCGGCAAATACAGTGCCGGCAGAGACGCGCTGTAACCCCTCGACACGAATATCGCGGATAGTGAATGATTCGGCAAGCACAGTGCTTGAAAAGACAATAAAAAACCAACAACAGACAAAAAACTGCTTCATAAACATTCTGATTATTCTAGACTCTCAACTAACGACGACCCTCTACAGTAAACTACAAACAGATGAGTGCCGGGCCGTGTTATTAAAATGGGTTACAGGCGCATTACATCATTATAAAGCGCTAATATCATAATTCCGGCAACAATAAATAAACCCAGCTGATAGCCAATAATTTGCGCTTTATCAGATACGGGGCTGCCTTTAATGATTTCAATAAAATAATAAAATAAATGCCCACCATCCAATACCGGGATAGGCAGCAAATTAAATACACCTAAGCTCACGCTCAATAGTGCCAGTACACTTAAATAATGGGCAACCCCTCTGGCGGCTGAATCCCCAACCACTTTAGCAATGGTGATAGGTCCACTCAAGTTTTTTGTAGATATCTGGCCCAGTAAAAGCTTTTTAACGGATGCGAGTACAAAGACTGAGGTATTCCAGGTTCGTTCTACACCGGCACCCATTGCCTGCCACCAGCTATAATCTGTGTGGCGTACCATTTCAGGTGGCCATTGTGGTGCGGCTGGAGCAATGCCAACCCGACCAACTACTTTGCCGTTGTCACTGTGAGATTGTGGTGTAATGGCAACATGCTGCTCTCGCCCATCCCTTAGAAAAACAACGTCTATTGGGGTTTGGGGTCTCGCTTTAATATAGTCAACCCACTCAGTCCACGACACCATTTCAATGCCATCGGCTGATAATAGGCGATCCCCTATTTGCAGACTAGCGGCCTCAGCGGGGCTAGCGGGGACAACTTCGGCAATAACAGGTTCTGTTGCAGGGCGATAAATACCTAATCCAAGGTCAGCCAGAGGATCTGGCTGATCTGCCTCTCGCAGCCACTGCCGAATAGCCAGCTCGGCCTCGACGGTTGTATCGGTGCCTTCGGGTTTGAGTGTGAGTGTAATGTTACCGGTTTCGCCAATAAAATTAAGCAGTTCCTGAGCAACTAGTTGCCATGTGGGAGTTGCGACACCATCGACGGCAATAATCTCTTGGCCCGAGATTACACCGGCTTGTTGTGCAATACTTGCAGGGGCAACATCCCCCACAATAGGAACAACGTTGTCTTTACCCGGAATCGCCAAAACCCAAAACAACAAGATAGCTAAAATAAAGTTAGCAATGGGGCCTGCAGCAATAATCGCAATGCGTTGCCATACGGTTTTCTGTGTAAAGGCATGGGGCAGGTCTGCCGGCGCTACATCACCTTCGCGCTCGTCGAGCATCTTAACATACCCCCCAAGCGGAAGAGCAGCCAGAGCAAACTCGGTACCGTGGCGATCGCGCCAGCTATAAAAGGGTTTACCAAAGCCAACTGAAAAGCGGATAACCTTAACGCCACAAAGGCGGGCTACATAAAAATGGCCGAATTCATGAAAGGTAACCAAGACACCTAGCGCTAATAAAAACCAGAGGATTGTGATTAATGTCGTTATTATCATAAGGCTATTGCCATTACCTGTGGCGGTTCCAGTTGGTCACTATCTATCATAGTCGACCATTATTGATTGGGGTTGTGTACTTACGCTACACATTGTGGCATTTGTTCTAGTGCGATACGTCGGGCGTACTGATCTAGGGCTTGGACCTCAAACAGGTCCGCAGGTTCCGCCATTGTCGCCAAATTCATTACAGTGGTCAGCAGCTGGGCTATTTGACCAAAGCTAATTCGCCGCTCTAAAAAGGCAGCAACAGCGACTTCGTTTGCAGCATTTAATACCGTCGGTGCACCATTGCCCTGCTTGGCCGCTGCCATCGCCAAGGCCAAAGCGGGAAATCGCTCCAGATCTGGTTCTTCAAAATCCAACCTTGCTGCTGCGACTATATCCAGTGAACTCACACCTGATGCGATACGCTCGGGCCAAGCTAAGGCATGGGCAATCGGTGTGCGCATATCGGGATTGCCCAATTGCGCCAGTATCGATCCATCAACATACTCAACCATAGAGTGGATAACACTTTGCGGGTGAATCACTACCTGTATCGACGAGGGCGGCACATTAAACAGACTACAAGCCTCAATCAATTCTAACCCTTTATTCATTAAGGTGGCAGAATCAACAGAAATTTTACGCCCCATCGACCAGTTAGGATGGTTACATGCCTGCTCGGGGGTTGCGTTATGTATTGCCGAGTCACTCCAGGTGCGAAAAGGGCCACCTGAACCAGTTAACAATAGTTTGCTAATGCCCGCACGCGGTAAATCTGTAACACCTGCTGGCAAACACTGAAACATTGCATTGTGTTCGCTATCAATGGGCAGTAACTGCGCACCACTGGTAGCAACCGCCGCCATAAAGAGTGTGCTGGCCATCACGAGGGCTTCTTTATTCGCAAGCAGTACTTTTTTACCCGCTCGAACAGCCGCCATAGTAGGCATTAGCCCCGCGGCACCCACTATAGCAGCCATAACTGTATCTGCCTCAGGAGCGCGAGCGACTTGTTCAAGCGCATCAACACCATAGAGCACTTCGCTTTGGCAACGATTATGAGTGAGCTGTTTACGCAATTGTTCAGCCGTGCCGGCATCGCCCACCACAGCATAACGAGGGTTAAATTGTTGGCATTGAATGGCAAGTGTATCGACACTGGTGTGAGCGGTTAATGCAAAAACCTGGTACTGCTCAAGGTGCCGGGCAATAACATCCAGTGTGCTCACCCCTATTGAGCCAGTAGAGCCTAAAACAGTAATTTGTTGGCGGCAGATGGCAGTCATTGAAACTGCCAGCCCGAGATTAATATTGCCAGCGTAAAGATAGGCGCTGCTGCTGTCAGACTGTCTAGTCGATCCATAATTCCCCCGTGACCGGGCAAAATAGTGCCACTGTCCTTAATGCCTCGGTGTCGCTTAACCATGCTCTCTAGCAAATCACCTAATACAGATGCCAATGCTGCGGGGAGCACAATCGCCAGCACAATGAACCATTGAGAAAAGTCTGTCACTAAGGCAATAATGAGGGCTAATAATGTACAACTTATTAAACCACCCCAAAAACCTTCCCACGATTTACCAGGGCTCACCGCTTTGGCCAAGGGGCTTTTACCAAAGGCTCTACCTACAAAATAAGCCCCAATATCGGCAGAGGCAACAATTAATACAGGCAACAAGACTAACCAGTAACCTTGCGGTTGATGATGCAAGTACGCCAACGCCAACCAACCCGGAATCAGTACGAGCCATCCTATAATCAGCCGCATGGTGGTGCTACCCCATAAAATCGCACTCGATGGGTAACCTTGAACCCATAATAATGCTAACGCCCACCAACCACTGGCAATAATTAAGAGTGTTCTCACCAGATCTACATCGATGCTTTTTTGCCCGAGTAAGCCACAATAAAAACCTATTGCCACCATAATGACAATACTGGCAATGGTATAGCCAACACGAGTACTCAATGTGCCGAGCCCGGCCAAATCGGACCACTCCCAAAGGGCAACGGCAACCAAAACACCCATTAATAAGGTAAAGAGTAACCAAGGCAGAAAAAATACGCTCGCCAAAAACACCGCTGCCATGATAATCGCGGTAGAGATACGTTGCTTAAGCACTATCTTTACCTCCGACAACACTGATTGACGGCGAAGCATTTGAGTCAAGACTGATTTGATCACCGTTAAGCCCAAAACGGCGCTCGCGATGATAGTAGCTATCTACCGCGTGAAAAAATGTCTCTTTATCAAAATCGGGCCACAATTTATCGCTGAAAAATAGCTCGGCATAAGCACATTGCCACAACAAAAAGTTACTAATGCGTTGCTCGCCCCCGGTTCTAATCAATAGATCCAATGGCGGCAGGTCGTGCAAGCTCAAATAAGGCGACATTGTCTGTTCATTGATGTCATCAACATCAAGCACGCCCTCAGCGACATCGGCGGCGATATGTCTTGCGGCCTGCGCAATATCCCAGCGGCCACCGTAATCGGCAGCAATAATAAGAGTTTGCTCGCCCTCTTTCGTCAATTGTTCTGCGCTATCAATGGCTTTGCGTATTTTTTCGCTAAAGCGCTGGCGGTTGCCGATTACTTTTAAACGTACATTTTCTTTTTTGAGTTTTTTAGCTTCATTATTAAGGTAGTGGTGAAACAGCATCATGAGTGCGTCGACCTCTTTCGGCGGACGCTGCCAGTTTTCACTACTAAAAGCAAACACGGTAAGCACATCGACTTTGCGCTCACCGCAAGCAGACAATATATCGCGAATACGCTCAACACCTGCTTTGTGTCCAGCAGAGCCAGGCAGTCGTCGCTTTCTGGCCCAGCGGTTGTTGCCATCCATGATGATCCCGACATGACGTAGATGATGGGTGGTCAAAAGATACTCCTGGAGGCTGTATAATACTTAAAATAAAGGATCAGCATTATATTTCTAATAAATCAGCTTCCTTAACAGCAAATAATTTCTCGACTTCAGCTACGTACTTGTCCGTGATTTTTTGAATGTCATCTTGAGCGCGACGTTCGTCATCTTCACTAATTTCTTTTTCTTTCAGTAAGTCTTTAACCTGAGCAAGCGCGTCACGACGTATATTCCTAATAGAAATTCGTGCATTTTCAGCTTCATTTTTTGCCTGCTTAATAAAGTTTTTGCGCGTCTCTTCGGTGAGTGCAGGCATAGGTAGGCGAATTAAATCACCGGTTGTATTGGGGTTTAACCCTAGATCAGACTTTAAGATGGCCTTTTCAATATCGGGCGTTAATTGTTTTTCCCACGGGCTGATAGAGAGTGTTCTCGCATCAAGTACTGACACATTAGCCACTTGAGACAGTGGCGTGTCAGAACCATAATAGCTAACCATAACGCCATCGAGGATACTCGGGTGTGCACGCCCAGTACGAATTTTATTAAAGTTATTCGATAATGCCTCTAAGCTCTTTTGCATTCTCACTTCGGCATCTTGTTTGATTTCATTGATCATAATTATCACCCCTTAGCGTTGATTGCTTTCTTCTATCAGCGTACCTTCATCGCCACCGACAACAATGTTTAATAACGCCCCTGCTTTATCCATGCGAAAAACACGCACGGGCATATTGTGCTCTCGACACAAGCAAATAGCGGTTAAATCCATAACACCTAGTTTATCTTCAAGCGCCTTGTCATAAGTTAGGCGATCGTACTTTGTCGCGGCAGGGTCTTTCATAGGATCAGCGGTATAAACACCATCTACTTTAGTGGCCTTTAATACCAGCTCAGCCTCAACTTCAATACCGCGCAAACAAGCAGCCGAGTCTGTTGTAAAAAAAGGATTGCCGGTACCGGCTGAAAAAATAACCACTTCACCAGCTTCTAAAAAGCGAATCGCCGCTCGGCGGTCATAATGCTCGACAACACCACTCATGGGGATTGCAGACATTACTCTCGATGATATATTTGAACGCTCTAATGCATCGCGCATCGCAAGTGCATTCATTACTGTCGCCAACATTCCCATATGGTCGCCGGTTACACGGTCAAGGCCGGCTGCACTTAACGCAGCACCACGAAACAAATTGCCACCACCAATAACAAGGCCAACTTGAACACCAATGCCGACTAACTGGCCTATCTCTAACGCCATTTTGTCGAGCACTTTAGGGTCGATACCAAAACCTTCGGCACCCATTAATTCTTCACCACTGAGTTTCAGTAGTATTCTCTTATACTTTTTATCGCGATTACTTGTCACCATACTCAGGTCATCTCCACTCACAGCAGTAGTTGTTGTTTACAACACCTAATGTATACGCCATTAGGAATCACATTAATAGCACCTACAGGAAACGTTGATTAACTTATGGCAATCAATCAGTGTAGCCTTAATACTAGTACGGGGTAAGTGCAACCTGATTATGGCTGCACCCACCCCGCATACATCTTTAGTCGTTACTTTCAAACCAGTTTGTTTAAAAATTCTTACTTAGACGCTTCTACCTGTGCTGCGACTTCAGCGGCAAAATCAACACTTTCCACCTCAATACCCTCGCCTACTTCAAAGCGTGTAAACGCTTGAACCTCAGCACCAGCCTCTTTTACTAATTGACCGACAGTGACTTCAGGGTTTTTAACAAAGGCTTGCTGGGTTAAGCTATTTTCTTTCAAGAATTTATTAATACGGCCAACCATCATTTTTTCGACGATTTGCTCAGGCTTACCTTCCATATCAGGTTGCGCTTTAATAATTTCTTTCTCTTTATTGACTGCATCTTCAGGCATATCATCAGGATTAACCACTTGAGGGTTAACCGCAGCAACATGCATGGCAACATCTTTGGCCAGCTCGTCACTACCCGCAGTAAGTTTAACCAGTACAGCAATACGCTTATTTGAGTGGACATAAGCACCTACAGTGCCGCCATCTGCGTCAACCAATGTTGCACGACGCACATTAATGTTTTCGCCGATTTTTTGCACCAACGCCTGACGAGCGTCTTCTAACTCACCTGCCATCAACGCAGCAACATCGCTTTGCTTGTCGGCAAACGCTTTATTAACCACTAAGTCAACAAAAGCCAAAAAGCCTTCATCACGGGCAACAAAGTCAGTCTCGGAGTTGATCTCAACCACAACCGCGTAGCTGTTATCATCGGCAACTTTCGCGCTCACAACACCATCAGCTGCTGTGCGGTCCGCTTTTTTAGAGGCTTTCAATCCACTTGCTTTACGCAAGTTTTCAATGGCAAGCTCGATGTCACCACCAGCTTCACCCAATGCTTTTTTACATTCCATCATGCCCAAGCTAGTACGCTCACGCAGCTCTTTCACCATTGCAGCAGATATTCCCGCCATGATTTTATCCTCACTAAAAATCGTTATCTAATAGGTGGAAAAAGAGGGCACTGCCCTCTTTTTAGCAATAACAGGTAAAGTCAAACCAGTAACACAGAAACCTGCTTACTCAGCTGCACTTTCCGTGTTTGCTTCAACTTCAACAAACTCATCTTTATTAGGTACAGCCTGTGCACTTGCAGCGCCTTCTATGCAGGCATCAGCAACAGCACTTACATACAATTTGATTGCACGAATTGCATCGTCATTGCCCGGGATAACATAGTCAACACCAACGGGGTCACTATTAGTATCCACAACACCAATAACAGGAATACCTAACTTATTGGCTTCATTGATAGCGATACGCTCATGCTCAACATCAACGACAAACAAAGCGTCAGGTAAACCGCCCATATCTTTAATACCACCGATAGAAAGCTCTAGTTTAGCCATAGAGCGCGCACGCATCAGCGCTTCTTTCTTGGTTAGCTTATCAAAGGTGCCATCTTGACTCTGCGCTTCCAACTCACGATAACGGCGAATAGAGGCACGAATTGTTTTGTAGTTTGTCAACATACCACCTAACCAGCGGTGGCTAACAAAAGGCTGTCCAGAGCGCTCTGCTTGCTCTTTAATCGTTTTTTGGGCCGCACGCTTAGTGCCAACAAAAAGCACTTTTTTCTTTTGTGAACCCATTTTTTTGACAACATCAAGCGCCTCATTGAAAGCCGGCACTGTGTGTTCAAGGTTGATAATATGGATATTATTGCGAGCCCCAAAAATGAATTGACGCATTTTAGGGTTCCAATAACGAGTTTGGTGACCAAAGTGGGCACCGGCTTGCAGCATATCGCGCATACTGACTGTAGGCATAATTAATTCCTTAAATAGTGGGTTAGGCCTCCATACACCCCGCATAATCAACCTCTTAAACAAGTGTGATTAATCAACCACAAGCATCGCTCAAAGGCACCCAGATTAGCGTGTCGGTATATGTGTGACATTACGTTTATTAGCGGCTACCCGTCAATGCAGGTAACGCAACCTATGCCTAGAAATAGCTATCCTCTCTAGGCGCCGCGCTTTATACCACAAAACAGGATTAAATTAAAGCGTGAGCACTGAAAACGGCCTAAAATATAACCATAAATGCAACGCGGCACGCTGATCGTGATTAACCATCATAAGAATGGGCTGACCGCTAATCGCAGGTAGTTTACAATAGCTGCAATTGGGTCAGTGCTGCCGACCTGAGGTAGCCAAAAAAGCGCGCAAAAAACGTGAGCCGATAGCCGGTGAGCCTGCACATAGCACCACTGAGCTCATTAATGGCGCAGCTGGCAACAAAGGGCGACTACCGCTCTGCCATCAGATAACGAATTGACACTACATTTAAGGTATTCATGACTGTTTCTATTAAAAGCGAAGACGATATTGAAAAAATGCGCATCGCTGGCCGCATGGCCGCTGAAGTGCTTGAATTAATTGGAGATTATGTTAAGCCGGGGGTAACGACTGCCGAACTTGACAAAATCTGCCACGACCATATTGTCGATAACCAGAAAGCCATTCCTGCCTGTCTGGGCTATCGTGGTTTTCCAAACTCTATCTGTACGTCGGTCAATCACGTGATCTGTCACGGCATCCCCTCAGAGAAAAAGCAACTGAAAAATGGGGATATTATCAATATTGATGTCACTGTAATTTACGAGGGTTTCCATGGTGACACCAGTAAAATGTACTTTGTGGGCAAACCGAGCACCCACGCAGAGCGCTTGGTACGAGTCACTCAAGAGTGTTTGTATAAGGGTATCGCACTGGTAAAACCAGGCACACGCATTGGGGATATTGGCCATATTATTCAACAGCATGCTGAAGCCAATTACTACTCAGTTGTACGTGAATACTGCGGGCATGGCATAGGGCTTGTTTTCCATGAAGAGCCCCAAATACTCCACTATGGCACACCTGATACAGGAATGACCCTTAAAGAAGGGATGACATTCACCATTGAGCCCATGATCAATGCCGGCAAACCCCACACCAAACTCAAAAAAGATGGCTGGACAGTCGAGACCCGCGATGGCCGCCTTTCCGCTCAGTGGGAGCACACGCTACTCGTCACAGCGACAGGCGTAGAAGTGTTAACCGCTCGCAAAGAGGAATCCTTTGACTAATACCCATAATGGTGAGTGCTCGATACCTTATTTTGGCGTCGCTCTATTTTTCTTTGATGAAGAGCGTTTTCGGCAAGCATTCCAACATGCAGATTCAGCAGTCACTGCGTTTAAAGATGCGATTAATGCCGTTACCGAGCAGTTCGATACACGCTTTCGCGAAGGCGAGAATATACGCCGCCTCATTTATGATCGCGCCACCTTTATTGATTGCATGCTGCACTATGCCTGGCACCAATTCCAATGGCACGACACGATTAGCCTCATTGCTGTAGGCGGTTATGGCCGCGGTGAGCTTCATCCAAAATCTGACATTGATATTTTAATTCTCCTTGATGATAACGCCAATGATGAACACAGAGATGCTATTGAAAAGTTTCTAGCATTGCTGTGGGATATTGGTCTCGATATTGGCCATAGCGTACGCAGTGTCTCCCAGTGTATCGATATTGCGGCACAGGATATTACTGTAACGACCAACCTCATGGAGTGTCGCACCCTTAACGGTCCCCAACACTTAGCGCAAATACTGAACGAAAAAGCTGGCGCGAAACATATGTGGCCCAATGAAGCATTCTTTCAAGCCAAAATGGCAGAGCAGCAAAATCGCCATAAAAAATACGGCAATACTGAATATAATCTTGAGCCTAATATTAAAAATGCACCCGGCGGTCTGCGCGATATCCAAACAATTCAATGGATTGCCAAACGTTTTTTTGGTGTAAAAACACTGGCTCAACTTGAAGGCAAAGGCTTTTTCACAGAAGGCGAAGCAGCCATTTTACACAGCGGGGAAGAGTTTCTATGGAAGGTGCGCTATGGGTTGCATATGCTGGCTAAGCGCCCAGAAGAACGGCTATTGTTTGACTACCAAAATGAGTTGGCCGCCATTTTTGGCTATCACGACAATGATGAGCGCCTGGGTATTGAGCAGTTTATGCATATGTACTATCGCGTTGTACTCGCACTGCGCGAGCTTAATGATGTGCTACTGCAATTTTTAGATGAAGCGATAGTTCAACGAGGCAAGGCCAAAGTTGTTACCCCAATCAATGAACGCTTTCAGTTGCGAGATGGCTACATAGAAGCCAACCATATTAAGGTATTCAGTGAGTCGCCATCAGCATTACTGGAAATATTTGTACTCATCGGGAAAAGCACTGATATCATTGGCGTGCGAGCATCGACCATACGACTCATGCGTGAAAGCCGCGAGTTAATCGATGATGCCTTTTGTAACGACACCACAAACTGTGCTTTATTTTTAGAGCTGTTGCGCTCGCCACACGGGTTAGTGACACAATTAAAACGTATGAAGCGCTATGGCATACTAGGGCGTTACCTGCCAGAGTTTGGCCGTATTATTGGGCAAATGCAGCACGACTTGTTTCATATGTATACAGTCGATGCTCACACATTGCTCGTTGTAAAATTTATGCGGCGCTTTCATCACCGCGATGCCGAGCAAAAATTTCCCGTTGCGGCACACATTGTCAAACGGCTGCCGAAAATAGAGTTACTCTATATTGCGGGGCTCTATCATGATATTGCAAAAGGTCGCGGCGGGGATCACTCTACACTCGGTGCAACTGATGCACAGGCATTTTGTGAGCGCCATAGTCTGAGTCGGCGCGATACACGACTCGTCATGTGGTTAGTCGCTAATCATTTATTAATGTCATCAGTTTCACAAAAGCAAGACCTATCAGATCCAGAAATTATTCATAATTTTGCTCTACATGTTGGCGATCAAAATCAGTTGGATCATTTGTATGCACTCACTGTTGCCGACATGAATGCTACTAACCCTGATATTTGGAATAACTGGCGTGCCAGTCTGCTACGCCAACTCTACATGGAAACTAAGCGTGCTCTGCGACGCGGCCTGGAGAATACTGTCGATCGACAGGACTTAATAGAAGAAACTCAACAAGCGGTTCTTCGCAGAATGATGGCCGGGGATATCGATGAGCAGCATATATGGGAGTTGTGGCAAACAGCCGGTGAAGATTACTTTTTACGGGAAAATGCCGCCGATATTGCTTGGCACACTGAGGCTATACTCAACCACCCCGACCCTCAAACACCCTTAATTTTGATTAAAGAAAGTCAAAGCAGGGATCACAACCGTGCCACGCAAATTTTTATTCGAGCAAAGGATAAATACAATATTTTTGCCGCCGCTACAACCGCATTGGAACAACTTAACCTCAACATTCAGGATGCTCAAATTTACAGTACGGTATCGGGCTATACCATGGACACATTCTACGTATTAAACGACGATGGCGAGCCAATTATAAACACCTCAGAAGCACATGAGAAAGTAATCGTTGCACTCGTTGCAGAGCTAAGTCTGGTTGACAACTACAGCGATATTATTCAGCGGCGAACACCTCGACAGCTTAAATATTTCACTGCCCCCACACGCACAAGCATTAGCAATGATATTAAGCATGACCATACAGTGCTTGAAGTTATCAGCCCTGATCGCACAGGGTTGCTAGCGCTCATTGCACGCATTTTTATTGAATATAATATCGAAGTCGTCAGCGCTAAAATTTCCACGCTGGGTGAACGAGTAGAGGATGTATTTTTTATTACTAATCATCAAGGCCTCAGACTGAGTGATTCAACTCTGTGCGAAACATTACAAAATAGCATTTGCCAGCAGCTCGACGAACAGATCTCTCCTAGTTCTTCAAGCATTACCCGCTAACCGCTTTAGTAAATTTCACTTATGAATACTGATTTAGACATATTACAACCCTACCCTTTTCAAAAGCTCGCTGAGCTAAAGGCCTCTGTTCAAGCAAATGATACTCTTGAACATATTGCGCTATCCATTGGTGAGCCAAAACATGAACCACCCGCGTTTGCACTATCGGCACTTTGTAATAACGTCGATAAACTGGCTCAATACCCAGCGACTATTGGCTTATTAGAATTACGACAAGCTATCAGTGAATGGGCCAGCAAACGCTTTGCACTACCGACAGGTACACTGACTGCACAACAACATGTGATTCCGGTAAATGGCACCCGTGAGGCACTGTTTGCGTTTACACAAGCTGTGATTAACCGCCAAGATAACCCGGTAGTGATTACCCCTAATCCGTTTTATCAAATTTATGAAGGGGCAAGCCTACTTGCCGGAGCAGAAATCCATTACGTTAACTGCACACAAGAAAACCATTATCTTCCTGATTTTGACAGTGTGTCTGCCGCGACATGGCAGCGTTGCCAACTATTATTTCTCTGCTCGCCAGGCAACCCTACTGGCGCAGTTATCGATAGCGATACCTTTAAAAAACTTATTGCGCTGGCTGACCAGTATGATTTTGTCATTGCCAGTGATGAGTGCTATTCAGAGTTATATTTTGATGAACAACAACCACCCACAGGCCTGTTGGGTGTATGTGCGCAGATAGGTAGGGATAACTACGAACGCTGTGTCGTTTTTCACAGCCTGTCCAAGCGCTCTAATTTACCGGGGCTGCGCTCGGGATTCGTCGCAGGTGATGCAAGTATTCTCAAACGCTTTTTACTTTACCGTACCTATCATGGATGCGCACTATCGATACCCTCACAGCTTGCCAGTATGGCAGCATGGCAAGACGAACAACACGTTGTGGATAATCGTAAGCAGTACCGAGAAAAGTTTGCCGCGGTGACTGACATTCTCAGCCCCTATTGGGATGTCCCCCAGCCGAAAGCCAGTTTTTATCTTTGGGGGAAAACCCCAATAGATGATGAGTTGTTTGCACAGCGCTTATTTGCCGAACAGCACATTACTGTATTACCAGGCAGCTATCTAGGCCGGGACAGCAACGGTATTAACCCCGGCGCACAGCATGTCCGTATGGCTCTAGTGGCACCCACAGCACAGTGTATAGAGGCTGCACACCGTATCGTTCACTTTATCAAGGCGCTATCATGCTAAAACAACAGCGCGTTGACTATATCCTTGAAACACTACAAGCATTGTATCCCGAGCCTGCGATACCACTTGATCATTACAACCCCTACTCGCTACTCGTTGCCGTGCTGTTATCAGCACAATGCACTGATGAGCGTGTCAATCAAGTCACACCCGCGCTGTGGGCTCTGGCTGACAACCCTTTGGACATGAGCAAGGTTGCTGTCGATAAAATTCAAGCCGTAATTAGACCTTGTGGGTTGTCGCCGCGAAAATCAAAAGCCATTAAAGAGCTGTCTCGCATTTTAGTGGCGCAATATCAAGGAGAAGTACCACAGGATATGGACGCCCTAGAAGCACTACCAGGTGTTGGGCATAAAACAGCCAGCGTTGTTATGTCGCAAGCCTTTGGCGTGCCTGCTTTTGCCGTAGATACACACATTCACCGATTGGCACAACGCTGGGGATTAACGACGGGGAAAAACGTCGTACAGACAGAGAAAGATTTAAAGCGTTTATTCCCTAAGGATTGCTGGAACACACTGCATTTACAGATCATTTACTATGGCCGTGAATATTGCAGTGCTAGAGGTTGTGATGGAACCATCTGCCCTATTTGCACAACATGTTATCCCAACCGCAAAAAACCTAAAAAAACACTTAAAGCGTAAAGCAACACCGATAGGCAATAGCCAGTATTAACGACTCTCTGAACGATACTGTTGTAGTAGATACTTTTCAAGTACATCGGTTGTAATAGGCTTGTCGTAAAGATAGCCTTGGGCAAAATCACACCCTTCATTTTCCAACAAGTGGCGGTGTTCTTCAGTTTCGACACCTTCGGCTACAACATGCATATTTAAATTATGCGCAAGATGAATAACCGTTCGAACTATCGCCGCATCATAATCGTCTTCTAGAATATCTTGCACAAAGGAGCGATCGATTTTAATTGTCTCTACGGGCAAGTATTTTAAATAGCTTAGTGAAGAGTAACCCGTTCCGAAATCATCAATAGCAATAGAGAAACCCATATCACACAGCTTACGCATTACTTTAGAAGACATTTTAGGATTACTCATAATATATTGCTCAGTAATCTCTAACTCTATCCATTCAGGCTTACAATTGGTTTCAATCAAAATACGTTCAAGTACTTCAGGTAGGTCGGGCTGTGCAAACTGACGCCCCGAGCAATTAATGGAGAAAGTTCTGTGATCAATGGCAAAACCTTGGCGCTTCCAAGTCACCACTTGTTCACACACAATACGCCACACCCAGTGATCAATCTCGACAATTAAGCCGCTGTCTTCAGCAACCTGAATAAACTTATCCGGTGCCAATAAACCCAAATCGGGATGCAACCAACGCACCAATGCCTCAGCACCTACCATTTCACCTGTTTTAAGGTCAAATTGTGGTTGATACAACACGGTGAATTCATTGTGCGCTAGCGCTCTACGAATACCTGCTTCCATAAGCATTAGTTCGTAGGCTTTTTCTGTCATATCGGCTGTGTAGAATCTATAGGTATTGCGGCCCTCTTGTTTAGCTTTATACATGGCGGCATCGGCATGTTTTAGCAATGTAGCCGCATCATCACCATTGTCAGGATACAAACACACACCAATACTGATCGTTGCATAAAGCTCGTGCCCTTCAACATCAATAGGTTGATTTAAACGCTCAAGTAGTTTATTGGCTATCTCACTGACATTTAATGGCGAAGTGACATTTTGCAATAAGACGGTGAATTCATCACCGCCTAGCCGTGCGGCACTATCGCTATTGCGTATAGTTTGCGATATACGCTGGGCGACACTTTTAAGCAATTGATCACCTACAGCATGGCCAAGACTATCATTAATATTTTTAAATTGATCAAGATCAATAAACAACAATGCAATTTTTTGTTCATGCCGTTTAGAGTAATCAATTGACTGCTGTAAACGGTCCATAAACAATAATCGGTTAGGCAATCCAGTCAATACATCGTGGTGGGCAAGATGATCTAATGTCTCTTGTTTATTTTCAAGATCACTGTAAGACTGGTGTATTTTAGTGGCCATCTCATTCAGTGCTTCCTCAATATCGTGCCATTCATCTGAACGATTAAGGTTGATCAGTTTGTTTAAATCACCTTCTTTAAAGTCTTTAATACCTTGTAAAATACTCTGCATTGGCAGCTGAATATTGCGTCGTACAATCATCACCATTGATAGTACTGTCACACTCACCAAGCCTAAAGCCACTAAAAAAAGTGTATTTTTAGTCGTATCGATAATTTCATTGAGCTTTAAGGATAACGTAGATGAATTTCTCTCAGATGACTTTTCTGCTTGTTCGACAAGAATCAATAAGGTTTTTTTAATTTCTACTAAATTATCGCTAGCCGACCAGAGGTTGTCAGTGGCACCTTTAATCTCCCAAATATTATTTCTATATTCGATCAATACACTACGAATTTTCTCGCTAAAAGAAACAATATCTCTATCGGAGGTTTTCGTCGACTTCAAGCCCAAATGCAGTGCATCAACTCGATCAATCATATCGTCGACGATACTGTCAACCCGAGAGTGGTGAGGGCGATTCAAATATAGCTTAAGTTCTGACAAGTCTTTATTGATTAAAATAAACGATTCATTAAACTCTGCAATTAACGCAGATAATTGTTGAAAATGCGCCTTTTTTAACGCATTGCGGCTATTGTTAATGATTTTTTCAGTTACATTAGTATCAAGCGCGTTTAGCTGATGCGCTATTAATATACCGCGCCCATTTTGCTTTGCCAAGGTTGCATTGAGCTCTGATGCATGAAGAATATACTCCATATAATTGCGAATAAAAACCGTCAGTATTTTCTGACGGTTTTCATCAGCAGATGATATCATTATGTCATCGAGATCAGCTCGAATAATTCCACTTTCGCGTTGCAATAAACGTTGGTCGCCAACAAACGAAATTTGCAACAATTCAATCGATGAGAATGCTGTTGACAGTTTTCTGGCTAATTCAGAACCATCGACAAGTTTTTCAACATGGGTAGAAATAGTTTTTTCAGATAATACTTGTACTTCTGATAACATACGGACGATGAGAACCGTAATAAAAACCAGACCGCACATACTGGCAATGACGAGAATTCTTAATTTGTTGGTTAGCGTCATTGATACGAGTTCTTTCTCACTAAAGTGATAGACAAGTGATTATTTACTGATCAGCAAATCGACAGTGCGAACAATATCAGGCTTAATAACAATACCCATTGAACGCGTAACACCTATATTAAGCATACGCCGCCCATAGTTATTATATTCTATGGGCAACTTATTAAGGGGGGTTCCTTCTATTGCTTTTAGCAGCATAGTAGCAACATCAACCCCCTGCTGGTACACCGCACGATGCACCCCCCCCATAGCACCGCTTTCTATGTGGTGGGGATCTAACCCTAAAATAGGAATGCGGTATCTTCGCAATTGATCAGCAATTTGCTTATACGTCATTGGGCGATGTTTACTATCGACAATACCTTCAATTTCAGCAAGCAATAATGCATCGCAATTGCCATTTTGGCGCTCAACCAACGCTATAATATCAGCCATTGAGTCCACGGAACGTACAAAACATCCACCAACGGAGTAATCACCTAATTCGTTATGTATTTGGCTCAGCAAATACTTGCCTGCGGCCAGTTTATTCGTCAAAAAGCCAATGCGTGAAATATTATTTTTTACTTGTTGAGCAAGTACTATCGTTGCATCAATATGAGCGCGTTCGATAATGCCAGACACATTGGTAGCAGGGTATTGATACATGTCAGGTGTTGCATTAATGCCGGCAAAAATAACGGGGGTTTTGACTTTACCCGCAAGGTAGGGCAAAACAAAGAGCGATTGCACATCATCATCGATAGCAATCACACCATCAGGCATTAGTCGATTATACAGTTGATAGGCTTTTTTAGCGCGCGCCTGGCTGGCCTTTACATCGGTATCAATATTGAGGTAGTAGTAGGTAATATCCGCAACACTACTTAGAACGGTATCAATACCACGCTTTGTTTCCATGCTAGCTGGCATTGATTCGTGATACCCCAATACAACAAGCACACGGGGTTTAGCCAGCACTGTCGCACTGATCCCATATAACAATAGGCCAAACCAAAAATAACGACTTGCTCTCATTTTATGTAGCTACTCTCACCAATACTTTATCATCTACCCAGCTATCACTACACCATAACTAATGGCTATACTTTAAGGGCTTTTTAGCGTTTAGCCATCTAATTTATATCGGCTCAATGGCTACTTATCAGTTTGTTATTGCAGCCAGCACTAAGTATGCAAAAGAAACATACCTCAAGCTATAAGTGTAGCATGCATTAAAAACATCGAGAGGCTAAAGCACTGAAAATGAATAAGAAGCACTAGAGGTTATACAAAATGCGACCTGCTGCTACAGCAGGTCATTTAGGTTCAAACGGGCACGTCGACTTTAAGCATAGTCCCTGTTCCCTCAGAAGAAAACACAGTAAAAGCCCCGCCTAAAGACTCCGCGCGAACACGCATATCAATAATACCAATACCGGCCTTATTGCCTTTGCCCATCATCTTGCGGGTATCAAAGCCAATGCCATTATCCTGGATCGTTACTGACAACTCATTATTGGCCTGTCGCATACGAACACTGGCTGTCGAGGCTTGCGAATGCAATGTTATATTGTTTAATGCCTCTTGAATAATGCGGTATAACGCAGTTTCTGCCTCGGGCTTTAAGCGCTCATCAACATCTACCTTTTTGAAGCTCACTTTGAGGCCTTCTTTCTCTGACAACTCCGTCGTTAGTGCTTCAACAGCGGCATACAAACCCATTTTATCCAGCACGCTCGGACGTAACTCACCTGAGATACGATAAACTTCTTTAATTGTTTTATTTAAAATATTAACTGCCGCCACAAAATCTTCTTTAGTTGTCGGCTCATGTAATGATTCGCTTTTAGCCACCTTTTGCAGCTTAGCTCTCGCAGCAACCAGCGATTGATTAATACCACTTTGTAGCTGGCGAGAAACGCGGCTGCGCTCAGCCTCTTGTACTTCTACATTTTTACGTGATAACTGCTGTAGCTTTTGATCGGCAAGGTTGCCCTCAGACATTGTAAAGCGAGCACCAATAAACCCGACGATTAACGTACAAGCCACCGCCAGTGACGCAACCAGTGACCACGTCTGTGTGATATTCGCTTCTACTTCATGTTCAACAGTATCGACAGCCTCTTCAATATCATCAACATAAAGCCCCGTACCAAACATCCACTGCCACTGATCCAAACCTCGTGAATGACTAATTTTATCAACTTCGCGCCCTTTAGAGGGCTTGTCCCATTGGTAATGAGTAAAACCACCACCTTTTTGGGCTTTGTCAATAAGTTCACGAATGACATAAACCCCTTGAGGATCTCTAATATCCCATAGATTTTTACCTTCAAGGTGCGGTTTTGCAGGGTGAACAACGGTGAGAGCATCAAAGTCAAAAACGAAAAAATAGCCATCGTCACCGTAGGACATATTACGTAGAATTTCTTTTGCTTGTATTTGCGCGCTAAGAGGGTCAAGAGTCACATCTTCATAGATATGCTTAACGGCAGTTTCGGCGAGTTCGGTATAGTTTTTTAGCTCGCCCCGGCGTAAATCAAACATTTTTTGGGAGAAACTCTCGATATTTTGACCACCCAGTTGCTTAGCTTCATAAATAGCAAGCAACGTCAGCACAACACTTACCAGCACTAGAGGAGCTATAACTAGGAATAAAATTTTTGTTTTAAAACTTAGCGATTTCATGGTAATTAATGCCTATTCTATTATGCAGTTTTGCTACACCATAATTATTATTAAATAACGCACCACTGAATTGAACAATAAAACACCAATTTATGGCCAAAAACGTTAACTGACTAAGTATATTAATGGCGAAACTGTTAAGCAAATCCTTGATGTTACATTTTACCGTTAAACAGTAACACTTCATCAAACTAATATGACCTTTAGTCACCGAGCTAACCTATTGAAAGAAAAAGGTCTTACCTCTAGAATACCCTATTTCAATCTTAATATAGACGCATATATTTGGGTTGTCTAACCTGATATAATCGCACCAATAGACACAGCGAACACCTCACAGAACAACAATCATTCAGCGAAACCACACCCGATGGCCCTTCATTGAAAACGGCTTATTGGCGTGATTTGCGCGATGCTTGGAGAATATAATGATAACTGTATTTGGCATCAAAAACTGCGACACTGTCAAAAAAGCACGCCGCTGGCTAGATGAGGCCCATATAAACTACCGGTTTCACGACGTTAGAGCCGATGGAATTACCCAGCAACAAGTGCAGTCCTGGGTTGATACACTTGGCTGGGAAACTCTCGTCAATAAACGCAGCACTACTTGGAAATCACTGGATGAAGCAGCCAGACAAGCCATGAATAAAGAAACAGCCATACAGGCTATTTTGGATAACCCCACGCTGATTAAACGCCCGTTACTCGACACCGGGTCAACCCAGCGAGTAGGCTTTAATGCCGATGAATATCGATTGCTTTTGAATCAGTGAGCATCACATTAGTGATTAATCAACAATATATGACTGTAATAAATAGGATCTACATATGAACGACATCTACAGCTTTGGATTGGGTATAGGCACCTGCAATAGCAAAGGCGAATGGTTAGAGGTATATTATGCTAAACCCATGTTGAACCCCAATGAAATGCTATGCCAGGCATTATATAAAGTATTTGAGTACACAGAAGATCACACCACCATTACCGTCACTAAAACACAATTGACATTGCTGGCAGATATTCTGGAGCGTATAGGTGAGACAGAGCAAGCGGCGCTATCAAAACAATTGCTTGAAAGTGACAAAGCTATCGTAGCCACTATTTTATCGGAAAACCTACCACCGGTTTCAGTACCCGAGGCCTACTTAAAACTGCATCTACTATCACACCGCTTAGTAAAACCACACGATACAAACCTTACCGGTATGTTTGGTGTATTGCCCAATGTCGCTTGGACAAATCAAGGTGCTATCGCGTTGGATGAACTTCCCGAGCGCCAATTGAAAGCGCGCCTAAACGGCCAGGTGCTCGAAGTCGACTGTGTCGACAAGTTCCCTAAAATGACAAACTATGTTGTGCCATCAGGTGTGCGTATTGCCCACACCGCGCGCGTAAGGTTAGGTGCCTACATTGGTGAAGGCACGACAATTATGCACGAAGGTTTCGTTAACTTTAATGCAGGCACACTAGGTGCGGGCATGATTGAAGGTCGCATATCAGCCGGTGTCGTTATAGGTGAAGGCTCTGATCTCGGCGGTGGCTGTTCAACCATGGGGACGCTCTCTGGCGGCGGCGATATTGTCATTGCCGTTGGTAAAGAGTGCTTACTCGGTGCCAATGCGGGTATTGGTATTCCTCTGGGTGATCGCTGTACGGTTGAAGCCGGCCTCTATATCACAGCAGGCACAAAGGTGAATTTGCTTGATGATAAAGGCACAGTGGTTAAACAGATCAAAGCGAGAGACCTTGCCAACCAGTCTGATTTACTGTTTCGCCGCAACTCCGTTAACGGTGCGGTAGAATGTAAAACCAATCGCTCAGCGATTGCCCTTAACGAAGAGTTGCATGCGCATAACTAATGACTGATTTATCTCCCACACTCACACTGGCTTGCGATTTAATCAGCAAGCCCTCGGTCACCCCGGATGACGCCAATTGCCAGTTATTATTGCGCGAACGGTTGCAAGCACTCGGATTTCACTGCGAAACACTTTGGTTTGGTGAAGGCGCTGAGCGCGTTGAAAATCTCTGGGCAGTTAAAGGCACCCAAGGGCCATTATTTGTCTTTGCTGGTCACACCGATGTGGTGCCTACAGGCCCGCACGAGCAATGGCACTACCCGCCCTTTGAACCCACCATTGAGGGTAATATGCTCTATGGTCGCGGCACTGCCGATATGAAAGGTAGCATTGCCGCCATGGTAACAGCTTGCGAGCGATTTATCGGTGAGCACGCCCAACAAAGTGGCCGCATTGGCTTTTTGATTACCGCCGACGAAGAAGGCCCCGCGGCCAATGGCACTGTCAAAGTGGTCGAATGGTTGCAAGAGAAAAACATTGCTATCGACTGGTGCTTAGTCGGTGAACCCTCAAGTACCACGCATGTGGGCGATATCATTAAAAATGGCCGGCGCGGCTCTCTCGGAGGTTATTTAACCGTCAAGGGTAAACAGGGACATGTCGCATACCCGCATTTGGCAGATAACCCCATTCATCGTCTAGCACCTGCATTAGCGGAGCTAAGCCGGGAACATTGGGATGAGGGTAATGAGTTTTTCCCGCCCACTAGTTTTCAGATATCTAATATTAATTCTGGAACTGGGGCAACAAATGTCATACCAGGTGAAGCGGATATTATTTTTAACTTTCGCTTTTCAACACAATCGAGCGCTGCGCAATTACAAGCTCGCACAGAGGCGATACTCGACAAGCATGAATTAACCTATGATCTGCGCTGGCATCTTAGCGGCCAGCCTTTTTTAACGGCAGAAGGCAAACTTGTTGATGCTTGTGTCAATGCTATCAAGCATACTACCGGAAGGCAGGCGACTTTATCCACAGCAGGAGGAACCTCTGATGGGCGCTTTATCGCACCTACCGGAGCACAAGTTGTCGAGCTTGGACCGGTGAATGCCACCATACATCAGGTTGATGAATGTGTTAATGTTGATGACCTCGATACGCTGAGCACTATTTATCAAGGTATTTTAACTGAGCTACTAACCTAAGCACACCGGACTGCCAATGCTATGAGCCAACTCACACATCTGGATGAAAAAGGCCAAGCCCACATGGTTGATGTAGGGCAAAAACAGACAACACAACGCCAGGCAACAGCCGCTGGCGCTGTGAGTATGTCAGCACAAGCACTACAGTTAATTACTGAAGGCACCCACAAAAAAGGTGATGTTATCGCTGTCGCTAGAATTGCAGGGATTCAAGCGGCTAAAAAGTGCTCTGACCTGATTCCGCTGTGCCACCAACTGGCACTCAGTAGTGTCTCGCTAACATTTACACCAGCGATGTCACCCACGCCAACACTGCATATCGAAGCAACATGTAAACTCAGTGGCCAGACGGGCGTCGAAATGGAAGCACTCACCGCAGTTTCAGTCGCCGCACTGACAATTTATGATATGTGCAAGGCAGTAGACAAGGGAATGGTTATCAACAATATTCACCTCGTCGAAAAGCAAGGTGGCCGCTCCGGTCACTGGCAGGCAAACCCTGCGTAAACCATGGAGCAATAATCATGCTAACACTGCTGTATTTTGCAAAACTACGAGACGAGCTTAACTGTGCAAGTGAAGAGCTTCAGTGGCAGGATAATTTTCGTTGTATTAATGATATTAAATTCCACCTCCAACAACGTCAGGGACAATGGGCGAATAGTTTCGCCAATGCCAATATAGTCAGTGCACTCAACCAGACTGTTGCCAACGGTGATACGCCCATCAATAATGGCGATGAAATTGCCTTTTTCCCACCGGTTACCGGAGGGTAATAGCAACCCTTGTCACTACCAGTCGATACCCACTCAAAGGTATATTCACATGAACACCGCTGTCGACACCATTACTATACAAACTGACGACTTCAACCATGGCAACGAATATCAGCAGCTGCGCTCTGACAGCCCAGCTATTGGCGCTATCGTTACCTTTACAGGGCTGGTTAGAGATTTTAATACCACCCCGGATGTGACAGGTTTGTATTTAGAGTGCTACCCTGCCATGGTACACACCACGCTGCGTGCGATCATCGAGCAAGCAAAGCAGCGCTGGCCGGTTCATCAAGTCCGTATTATCCATCGCATCGGGCAACTACAAGCCAGTGATCAAATTGTTTTTGTGGGCGTTAATAGCCCTCACCGCGAAGCGAGCTTTAACGCCTGCCACTTTATTATGGACTACCTAAAAACAGAAGCACCGTTTTGGAAAAAGGAAAATACAACAAAAGGGGATAAATGGGTCGAGGCACGCACTAGTGATGAACAAGCCAAACAACGCTGGCAGGACAAGTAAGCGCAATGAAACCTCTGTGGTTAAAGCAGTTATATCATTACTATATTTCGCCAATGGATACGGTGTTTAAACGTTTTAAACTAGGTGCTATGTTATTTTTCTTAGGCCTTGTTATTGTTTATGGCGCACACCAGTTACTAGAGGAATCACTATCACAAGAGATAGTCACACTATTGGGTATACTACTTATTGCCATTGGTTTTTTAATCGCTATCCTATCGCAAATTAGAATGCTTATTGGCCGTATATTGCACTTTTTTAACAAATAGCCTGCACTACATTTACTGTATTTTTTTCAATGGATAAATATCATAGCGTGCTGACTTGCCCGTTAGCACAAGTCCCGGTTCTGGCAGTGTTAGCTGCGGGTACTGTTGATGCAATCCAGGTGCCTTTCGAGGGCGCTTAATAACAACGCGATAGCGCGCTTTTTGCAAAGCACATTGCAGTAGTTGCCCGGCATCAACATCATCGCCCACAATAGCGTGAAAGGCTTGCATGGCTTTATTCACTTTAGCTTTTTTAGTACGTTCAGGAAACATCGGGTCTAGATAGATAACATCAGCCGGGCTCGCCAGTGATGCTAGATAATCAATGCCGTTATTATTTACCAAGGATAGCCCAGCCATAATCTGCTGCAATGTTGTATCGCCATGTTCAACGCTATGGCGTTGGGCGCGTTTTATGCCATTGTCCAATAATGCATGAACAACCGCCGAGCGCTCTACCCACTGTACAGAACATCCCAAGGCCGCCAACACAAAACCATCTTGCCCAAGCCCGGCTGTTACATCGAGCACATGAGGTCGAAGGCTATCTTTAATGCCCACTGCTTTGGCGATTAATTGGCTTTTACCTCCACCATAGTGACGGCGATGAGCAAGAGAGCCATCGGTAAAATTAACGCAAATAGGACCTGCTACATTGCGCCCAGTGGCACATAACGACAATGTATCGCCGGTGTAATGCAGTACAAAGTGCTCAGGAGGGTACTCTCTGGGCTCTTGTTGTAATAGTGCTAGCCCCAGGTCATCAGCAATAAGCTGAGCCTGTTCACATTCATACACTTGCGCCTCAGGATCTACAAAAACACCCAATAACGGTTGCATCGGTACAGTTGCCATCACTACAGTAGCGTATTATTGATAACGCCAATCACAGCAAGTGATCACTCGCTGTGATTGAACAATCGTGTGGGGCCGTATCACTGCTGTTGAATAGGCACGAGCTGGAGTTCAACACGGCGGTTCTGTTCGCGCCCACTGGCAGTTTTATTCGACGCTATAGGATAGCGAAAGCTGTAACCGACGGTACTCACACGTCCACGAGCAACCTTCTGGACAATTAAATACCGGCCTACACTAGAGGCGCGCTGTTCACTTAAGCGTTGGTTTAAGCTGCTGCTACCGGTTGAGTCTGTGTGACCTGAGACCTGAATAGTTGTTTTATTAAACTTTTTAACCACAAGGGCAACTGAATTAAGTACATCGAAAAAGCGCGGGCGAATATCATAGCTACCTGTTGCAAAGGTAATGTTACCGGGCATCACTAAACGAATATTGTCTCCGTCGCGCACCACTTGAACGCCACTACCTTGAAGTTGTTGGCGCAGCGCCGCCTCTTGCTGGTCCATATAATAGCCAACACCCCCACCGATAGCACCACCGGCAACGGCACCTGCAAGCGCGCCTTTTTCGCGATCATCGTGGTTAATAATAGCGCCAACAGCCGCACCCACAACAGCGCCAATACCTGCACCTTTAGTTGTATTATTGGTTTTACTTTCACCGGTATAAGGATCAATACTTTCACAGGCCACACACAACAGTGCAACACACAATACCATTATTTTCTTCATTCAAATTCTCCAAATAGGGGCTATTTCAACCTAGAAATACACAAGCATCAGGGTTTAATCAGACGTCACTATAGCAAAGGCAGGTAGAAATAGAAGGTACATAAGTCAATATTTTATAATGTCTCTATTAACATTATTGAATCAAACTTATGCTATACAAGAGCGGAAACAAGAGTTAGTCGCTGTCTTGGGTAAACATCAAACCGATAGTGTGGCGTTGTTGATACATCACTTTCATCGCCACAGGTTCTTCGTTAATAGCGCCTATCATTTTCTTAAAGCGCACCCGAACAACAGTTCCCACTGGAGGAATAGATTGGTTTTCAATCGACACTGACGCACCACCATCTGAGATATCTTGTGTTGAACCGATGAGTGTGCCTATCGATGGGTGAGTAATTTCAACGCGGATTGTCGTTGCTTTACGCTCATAACGGCGACGATCATCAATCATCGCGCCACGAGATGGACCCGTGCTGATACCAGTTATATATGTCATGGTTTAAATACTGAACTCTTATTAGTCAATAACAAGGAATAATGCTTATTAGCTTTCAATTTAGGCGAGAATACGAGAAAAATCAATTAAACGGCTAAGAAAGTTCTATAAAGTCGACAAAGTGTCAATAAACCACTAATCAGGTGCCAATTGGCGAGAACCTGAATAGTGTAATCGTCATTAAAATTCAAGGCCTAAGCGCTTGCCAACCAATTCATAAGACTCTACAACGCTACCTAAACCTTGGCGAAAACGGTCTTTATCGAGCTTTTCACGTGTGTTTTTATCCCATAAGCGGCACCCGTCAGGAGAAAACTCATCGCCCAATATCACCTCTCCATGAAACACACCAAACTCTAGTTTATAATCCACTAGCAACATATCACCAGCATCAAATAGTGCCTGTAAAACGGTATTTACCTCAAAGGTGATTTTTTTCATTGCCGCTACTTGCTCAGCACTTGCCCAGTTAAACGATGCAATGTGGTAATCGTTGATCATTGGGTCACCCAGTGCATCGTCTTTCAAAAAGAACTCAAACGTGGGAGGCGATAAAGCCATGCCTTCCTCAACACCTAAACGACGACAAATAGAACCAGCGGCAACATTGCGAACCACACATTCAACGGGAATCATATCGAGCTTTTTCACGAGTACTTCTCGCTCGGAGAGTTGCTTTTCAAAGTGCGTAGCAATGCCAGCCGCTTGCAGCTTCTCCATGATAAAAGCATTAAAGGTATTGTTAACCATCCCCTTGCGTGCCAGCTGCTCTACTTTTTTACCATCAAATGCGGATGTATCATCACGGAAATGCAGAATTAAACGGTCAGGGTCGTCGGTAGTGTAGACTGACTTGGCCTTACCCGCGTAAAGTTCATCTCGTTTTTCCATTGATTTATCTACCTCATGGTTTGATGGCTGATGACAGCGCAATTATAATTAAGTATGTGAAAGACGCTATTATAACGATAGCAACCCGTTTTACCTAGACACCAGTTAAGCTATCGCTTGCCATGCAAAGCCTTCATCTTGGCATGCATAAATTACCTGGGCAATATCGTGACACACATCACCAAGTACCTGCTGTGCTAGTTCAAGGCGATTATTCTGTTGGCTAATATGAGCAACCACCAGTAACTGCAAACGCGTAGTATCAACACGCTGTAAAAAGCCCGATGCCTGCTGATTGCTCAAATGCCCCCAAGCACCACCAACGCGCTGCTTTAAACTGGCAGGATAAGGGCCTGATGCCAACATTAAAGGGTCGTGATTGGCCTCTAAAATAAGTGCATCACAACCGTGATAATGATCCTCTACATGCGGGCTGATGCTACCTAAATCAGTCAGCAATCCCAAACGTTTGCCCGCATACTCAAAGATAAATTGGGAAGGCTCAGCCGCATCGTGAGGCACCGCCACAGGCAGCACTTGAATATCGTTAACACTAAAGGCGCTGTAGCCGTTAATAATACGTAAATCGTCAATACGGCCAATTTTTTGGCTGCGTGCAGTACCTGCTGTCATAAATACAGGCAATTTATATTTGCGCGCTAAGGGCCCCACACCGTTTATATGATCACCGTGCTCGTGGGTGACAAGCACAGCACTGATTTGCTCAGCCGATACACCCAATTTTGTCATGCGCTTTTCTGTTTCTTTCAGTGAAAAGCCGCAATCAGCAAGTAATAATTGATCGCCTACACGAATCAATGTCCCATTGCCTTTACTGCCACTACCTAAAGAAGCAAACTGCACAAATAAAGGCCTATATTAATTGTTGGCGAATAGCGACCAACAATCTTTGAGCATCGGCAGGATCTAATATTTTTCCATGACCATCACGCACATAGACATACTGCTGTTGCTGTTGAGTTCTTACCACGACAAGGTAACCCGGTACATTTTTTAATGGTGGATTACTATTACTCAACGTAGGGAATAATGCCTCTACGCCTGGGTCGCTAACGGGTAAGTGAGATAGTAACTGCTCAAGGCTGTACTGCTGTGGCGTACTGCTGAGAATATTACTTAAACGCAAAGACGAAAACCAACCGGACTTTTTCTTTTTTTCCTGAGTATAATTTATATAAAATACTTTTTGCTGATCATCTTGCTGGTAGAGTTCAAATTGTCCCTTAGTTAAAGCGTAGGACAAACTTGCCAGTGTGCGCTGCTGGTCCAGTAAAAATGCCAATACCGGCTCACCGTCTTGCTGCCGAACAGCCACTTTGGGTACACCACCGATATTGTGAGCCTGTAGTGAGTCACCCGATAGCAAATCACTCGATGCCAGCCCTAATGCCAGTTCATTGAGCATCCAGGACTCACGCAGCTTATCCACACTGGTCGATGGCCATTGTTCAGCACCCGCTATACCCTGCTGGCGGCGTCGATGCGCAACATGAACCTCCGTGGTATTTGATTGCAGGCCCTGCTCTACGGTTATCCGGTACTGGTTTTCAAAACCTGGGTCAATCGCCAAAGGCAGCCACGCGGTTTCTAAGGCGCTTTGTGCGATATCAGTCGAGGAGATCGGCAACTGGTTAGCACGCATAAAGCGAATAATTTGTGGCCAGGTATCAGCGGTTGATTGTGCAACCAATATCCACTGTTTATCGGCCAATCGTTGCAGGCTTACTTTTTCTATATTGCTGCGTGCCACTAAGCTTGGCGGCGGCGTCAATTTAAAAGTGGTGTTTTGTTCAATGACATTGTCTTGAGACACCCGATAAACCTGCCCTAGTGCTTCTTTATTGAGACCAGCAGGTACTTCGATAGGCTCAATAGTGCGCGCATCGAGGTACTCTTCGCGCGATTCACCCAGCAAAGAACCACAGCCGGCAAGTGCAAGAGCAATTAACGGCAGAAAAATACTAAAACATTTATTCACAAATTATGCTCTCAATTTACGCTGGCAACAAAATACCAGCGGCATCCATTGCATCGCGAACACGTTGCTCACAGGGCTCTGCTAGCACCGTCAACGGCAATCGAATTGCCTGCCCCATCAAGCCCAACTCCGCAACAGCCCACTTAACAGGGATAGGGTTAGATTCAACAAACAGGGCATTGTGTAAGGGTAATAATTGCTTTTGCAGGGTGCGTGCAGCCAGCTGATCGCCCGCTAAGCCTAGCGCACACAACTGTGACATCATTTTGGGGGCCACATTTGCAGTGACAGAGATATTGCCTTGACCACCTAGCAAAATAAGCTCGATAGCCGTTAAATCATCACCTGAGTAGATCGCAAAGTCATCAGGGGTATGCTCAATTAAATACTGTGCTCTAGCAATATCGCCAGTTGCCTCTTTAATACCAACAATATTTGGGTGAGATACCAGACGAATCACGGTATCCGCCAGCATATCTACCCCTGTACGACCGGGAACATTATAGGTAATCTGAGGGATATCAACAGCATCAGCAATACTGATAAAGTGTTGATACAAACCTTCTTGCGTTGGTTTATTGTAGTAGGGGGTGACCAACAGGCAAGCATCAGCACCGGCACTCTTTGCCGCGTTGGTCAACTCGATGGCCTCGCGAGTTGAGTTAGCACCAGTACCTGCAATCACCGGTATACGGCCAGCGACGCGCTCAACAGTGTGCTCAATAACCTGTAGATGTTCATTGACGGTTAACGTGGCAGATTCGCCGGTAGTACCTACAGCAACAATGGCATCACTACCTTGTTCAAGATGCCAGTCAAGCAGCTTATGCAAACTCTCCAAATCTAACGAATTATCCGCTTTCATTGGGGTCACTAGCGCGACGATACTACCCTGGATCATGGAACCTAACCTCTATCTGAATAAAAACGTAATGTTACTGAGGCGACCATGCTTATACAAGGTAAATCGTAGCCAAAACAGAAAATTGGGGTAATTCAGGAATCATAGAGCGATGCAACACCTCTGGGCCGGGTTTTAAATCGCCGGTGAACCCACATATACTCATCAGGATTACGCCTTGCTTGCTGTTCAACAAACTGGTTAATACGGACTAAATCCGCATGATCATCACCCGAGGGGAACCCCTCAAAAGGGGGGTGCAGTTCTATTTCATAACCACTGCCATCAGCCCTACGTCGATGGGTAATAGCGACCACAGGGGCCTTACACATCCGCGCTAAACGTGGCGTAGTGGCAATCGTTGCGGCATCAATGCCAAACCAAGGAATAAACTGACTCACTTTACGGCCATAATCTTGATCTGGGGCATACCAGACGAAAGCCCCTTCTTTGATCACACGTATCATGCCACGCATATCATCGCGTGCAATCGTGCGGCTTTGCGGGTTGTGGCGCTGGCGACCGCGGCGTTGCATAAAGTCATACACAGGGTTTTTATGCGGCTTGTACATCGGGTTCATATTGTAACGACGATTAACCGCCACATTGATCACTTCAAGTGTAATCAGGTGCATACCAATAACTAAAGCGCCGCCGGGTAAGTTGTCCCAGTGCTCAGCACCAATAATCGTAAAGCGCTGTTGCAACCGATATCGGGGCATAAACCACGCGATGCCGGTTTCAAACACTGCCTTACCATTTGATTCAAAATGCCGCCGCAGCAAATCTTGCTGCTGAGTTTGCGACAACTCAGGAAAACACAGCGCAATATTGCGCTGCGCAATACGTCTGCGAGGCTTTGCCAACACCAGCATCAACCGCCCAAGCCATTGCCCAAGCCACATTTGTAAACGATAAGGCAGCTGAGCCACAACAGCCCACAGTGCAATTAATACCCAGGTCAACCAATAGCGAGGATGCAATAAAGTAAAAGAAAACCCCCGGGCACTCATAAAACAACCAACACGCAGCGACACATACTAAGGTGCCGGATTAGAGTATTGCTGGTGAATGTCGCTAATGCCTGCTAACAACTCATCAGACAAATCTACCGACAGACTATCGATATTGTGTTTTAACTGCTCCATTGTTGTCGCACCAATAATATTCGCAGTCATGAATTGCCGTGTATTAACAAATGCTAATGCCATATGAACAGGGTCGATGCCATGCTCTTTCGCCAAGGCCACGTAAGCGGCAATAGCGGCTTGAGCATACTGGTTTTTATACCGTGTAAAGCGATCGGTGATGGCCATACGTGAGCCCGCAGGTAATTTACCATCGAGATACTTACCACTGAGCACACCAAAGGCTAAGGGCGAATAAGCCAGCAAACTGACCTTTTCTCGAATGGATATTTCAGCCAAACCCACTTCATAGGTGCGATTCAACAAATTGTACGGATTTTGTACACTCGCCACGCGTGCCACACCGAGCTTATCGGCTAGGCGACAGCTCTCCATTACCCCCCAAGGGGTCTCATTAGAAAGGCCAATATGGCGAATTTTCCCAGCTTTAACGCAATCGTTTAGCGCATTGATCGATTCTTCTAATGCAATACCGTCAACTTCTGGCATATGTTCATACCCCAAGCGCCCAAAAAAATTGGTATATCTCTCAGGCCAATGCAATTGATACAAATCGATATAATCCGTTTGAAGGCGTGCAAGAGAGCCGTCTACAGCCTGCACTATTTGCTGAGCACTTAAACGAGGCCCTTGGCGGATATGACCAACACCTGAGTTCAAGCTGGCCGAGCCTGTCACTTTAGTCGCGACAACAATATCGTGCCGGTTACCGCGAGCCGCCAACCACTCGCCGACTATCGTTTCTGATAACCCTTGGGTTTCAGGTTTGGGGGGGATAGGGTATGCCTCAGCGACATCGAGCAAGTTAACACCGCACGACGATGCGTAATCAAGCTGCTCAAAGGCTTCTTGTTGTGTGTTTTGCTCACCAAATGTCATGGTTCCCAATGCCAACAGACTAACCTTAAGATCTGTGTTACCTAAAGCTCGATACTGCATAGCCTTATTCTCCTATGTATTCACATCTAGAAAGTTTGCATCCACCAAAGGGGATACATCAGCACCATAATCCACACCGGCAACACCAAAGCCAAACAGCCTTAAGAACTCGCTATTGTAACCGTCAAAATCTGCCAGTTGTGCTAGGTTTTCTGTGGTCACTTGAGGCCACAAGGCTTCAACCTCAGACTGAACCACAGCTGCAAGCTCTAAATCGTCAACGCGAAATCGACCCGCATCATCACATCGAGGACTGTCGTTATATAAACATTCGGTAAATAAACGATACAATTGCTCAATACAACCTTCATGGCTGCCCTGCTCTTTCATTACTTTAAACAAGAGAGATAAGTACAGCGGCATAATGGGAATTGCTGAGCTGGCTTGCGTAACAACGGCCTTTAGTACACTGACGTTAGCGGTTACTTCTAAACGTTGATTCAGTGCAGAGGCTGCGCGATCTAAATCTTCTTTTGCCTTACCGATGGTCGCGTGCCCATAAACAGGCCAAGTTATTTTTTCACCTAAATACGTGTAGGCGACGGTTTTACTGCCCTCGGCCAAAACACCCGCCGTGGCCAGAGCATCCATCCATAGCTCCCAGTCTTCACCACCCATTACTTTTACGGTATGTGCAATCTCATCGTCACTGGCCGGGTCAACGGTAACATCGCTCACAATTTGAGTACCAGTATTCAAGTTCTTGGCGGTGTATGCATCGCCAATAGGTTTAAGCACTGAGGAATACACCTCACCGGTTACCGGGTCTTGCCTACGTGGCGATGCAAGGCTATAAACGACTAGATCGACTTTGCCCATATCCTTGGCAATTAAATCGATCACTTGCTGTTTACACGCACTAGAAAACGCATCACCATTAATACTTTTACTGTAGATGCCCTCAGCGGCAGCGGCTTTATCAAACGCGGCTGCATTATAGTAACCCGCTGATGCTGTACGTTTTTCAGTCGGAGGTTTTTCAAAAAATACACCCAGTGTTTTAGCACCGTAACCAAAGGCTGCTGTAATTCTAGAGGCAAGCCCATAACCTGTTGAAGCACCAATCACCAATACATTTTTAGGGGCATGACCGACAATAGAACCTTGGCGTTTAATAAATTCAATTTGCTCGTTCACATTAGCTGCACAGCCATCGGGATGAGCGTTAGTACAAATAAACCCACGAACTTTTGGTGAAATAATCATTGAAAAGACCTTTTATTTTCTATCATTTTTTGCACGAAATTATGATGTGCTACAGCCAGACGCTATAAAAGCCGACTATTATAGACTCACAAGCGTGATAAATCAGCCTTTTGTCACTACACTTGCCAACATATAGGCTAACGCTCTCATGCCATGCTGTAGCAGCCGCTATGACATACGCACCTTCTTCGCTATAATGCGCCTTCGCGCTGGCCTAAGCACCGGCCTCTAGCCATAGTTGTAATATCGATCACATGAGCAAAAACACAAAAACCGAACTTTTCACACTGCGCTATGCGACCACTACCGAGTGGATCTCTACGGTGCTCGCGAACTTTGACAATTTCCTCAATGACCATGCACAGGCAGAGAAAAAAGCCTCAGGTATGGCCATGTCAATGCTATCGCATTACCCAGACAGACATGAACTCGTCAAGGCAATGATAGATCTCTCTATAGAGGAACTCAGTCACTTTCGAGAAGTCGTGCGAATCATGCAAGCGCGCAATCTGACACTAAAGCCCGATGAAAAAGACCCTTACATCAATGGGTTTCGCCAGCATATCCGCAGCGGGAGTGAAGCGTATATGCTCGATCGCTTACTCACAGCGGGTATCATTGAGGCCCGTGGCTGCGAACGCTTTAGCTTGGTAGGTGAGCATCACAGCGACCCGGCCATGAGTCAGTTTTATCGCTCAATTGCCGCATCGGAAGCCCGCCATCACTTATTATTTATCGACTTGGCACAATGCTATTTTGATACACCTATCGTAGAACAACGCTTAGATGAATTATTGGATATCGAAGCACAACTAACCCGACAACTTCCTATTAGAGCCGTGCTGCATTAACAATGTAGCACTTAAGCCTGCTTATGGTTACCGGCCACACACACTCAGTGATTGATAAATACCTAGCCGGCTATAGCGAACCAGAATCTACGCTAGTGTCAACATGGCCCGATGACTGGCAAGCCCATCACTGCGTAGTCATTCCTGCTTACAATGAAACACCCGAGTTTGTGCTACGGCTTAAACATAGCCTGCTGGCCCAACAACAAACATTGTTTATTGTTATCATCAATCAACCCGATGCTGTAACGAAAGAAGACCCTGCCAACCAGCACCTCTGGGATATATTGCGCGCCAATTTACGCAACGAAAATACTCCGCTGTGGCATAAACAACATCTCTATTGCTGCCACTGGGAAGGCACTACATCACGACTGTTATTGGTTGAGCGCTTCAAGTCTGGCAACCGTATACCCCAGCAACAAGGTGTCGGTCTGGTAAGAAAAATAGGCATCGACATTGCGACACGACTTTATCGCCTAGGCGTACTGTTGAGCCACTGGGTACATACCAGTGACGCTGACACTCACCTTCCTGATGATTATTTTTCAGCCACTACCCAGACATCGAGTCAAACAAGCGGTATCGTATATCCCTATCAACATATTTCCGCCTGCTCGCAATCAACCGCCATCACACAGGCGACACTGTTATACGAACAGGCTCTACACTATTACGTAGAGCGCTTGCAATCAGCAGGCTCACCGTACAGTTTCCATACACTGGGTAGCTGCATTGCGGTTAATATTGATCACTACGCCCAAGTACGTGGTTTTCCTAAGCGCGCCGCCGGTGAAGATTTTTACCTTCTTAATAAACTGGCAAAACAAGGGGAAATTTTACAACCAACAACCCCGATTCTAACCATAGAGGCCCGCCGTTCTGCGCGCGTACCCTTTGGAACGGGGCCCGCTATTGAAAAAATACTCGCAATGGAGAACCCTGAACGTGAATACCGCTATTATCACCCACTTATTTTCGATCAACTTGGCGAGCTTTTACACCAATCAACCCACCTTTACACCTATAAAAGGGACTGGACATTATGGCTAAGTACCTTGAGTGCACCGACACAGGACGCACTTCGCACCTTAAAAGTCTCTGTGCTCTTGGCACATCTTACCCGGCAAGGCCGCAGCGCTCACCATTGCCAATATCACTTTAACCAATGGTTTGATGGTTTTAAGACCTTAAAATTTATTCGTCACCTTAGACAACATTATCCAGACATACCATTAAAGAATTGTCTCGCAGCTGTCAATACAAACACCAACAGATGAGAAAAAATATTCTTACAGAATTTTACACTAGGAAAAAATATTCTTTTGCTTTTCTTCAGTTTTAGCGTAAGTTACTGCAAATCAATCACTTATATAACTGGCACAGATTATGCTAAATTCATTGTATGCCACAGAGTTAGTAACGTTACAGCAAGATGCTGTATACATCGGCTGAATTCTTGTGCAGCATACGATATTTACTAAGTTCAATAATAATTAATCACACACTATCGTTGGGAGTAAACCATGTTAAAAAGTATTAGCCGTAGTTTAATCGCTCTTGGTTGTGCCGCTGCACTTGCCAGCCACAGTAGCATTGCCGCTACTGAAAAAGATTCATACATACTCGCCACTGCATCGACAGGGGGTACCTATTACCCTGTCGGCGTGGCTATTTCTACGCTGGCAAAAGTCAAATTAGAGCCTGCAAAATATTACGGAAAAATGACACTATCAGCTATCACCTCCGGTGGTTCTGGCGCCAATGTTAAGTTGCTGCGCGATAAAGAAGCACACTTTGCTATTTTACAAGGGCTTTATGGGAAGTGGGCTGTTAACGGCACAGGAAAAGTAAAACAAGCAGGCAAACAAACACACCTGCGCTCAGTGACCATGCTTTGGCAAAATGTTGAACATATGGTAGTCCCCAATAAGTATGTCACAACAGGCACCATTACCGATTTAAAAAATGTCTATGGCAAAAAATTTGGCATTGGTAAAAAGAATTCTGGAACCCGTGGTTCAGGCGAAGAGATCTTAAGTAATTTAGGTATCGACTTTAAGCAATTCACTTATGTGCACAAAGGCTATGGTGGTACATCATCAGCGCTACAAAATGGCGAAATTGATGGCATGAACATTCCCGCTGGCCCACCGGTTAGTGCAATTACATCCGCCTATGCAAAACTCAATGGTAGAATCACAACACTAGACTTTACCGATGAGCAAATTAAGCAAGCCAATAATGGTGGCAGTTTATGGACTCGCTTTGTTATTCCCGCAGGTACTTACCCCGGGCAAGATAAAGATATTAACACTATTGCACAACCTAACTTTCTCGCAACACATGCCGACATTCCAGATGAGCATGTCTATCAGCTGACAAAAACACTGTATGAAAACCTAGAGTTTTTAGGCGCTATTCATAAAGCGACAAGAGCCATGTCAATTGAGAAAGCAATCGTTGGCCTACCTGCCCCACTACACCCCGGTGCTGCACGCTACTATAAAGAGCGTGGAATAAGCATACCCGATCACTTAATCGCAAAATAATTAATCTATAGTACCCAGTCACTGGCTGGGTTTTAATTTACCTCTCCCTGTGAAAATGAGCATTTATTAGTGCTCCGCTTCACAGGGTATGCCCCTGCGCGTAAATATAAATACAATTAACACTGTTGAGTAAAGGCCCATGGAAATAGAAACCGAATCTAATCCACAATCGCATATAGACAATGTGCAAACAAAGACATTACGCCAGAAAATAATTACTGCATTAGCCATTACTCTGTCATGTGTTTTTCTTTATTTTAATATTAGCGTATCAATACCTGATAATTATATATCAGCGATACATTTTGCAGGCTATGGTATTTTGTGCCTATTAATGCACCCCCTATTTAGCGCCAAGAACAGCCTGGCGCGCGGCATTGGATTTACCACTGACGTAGCGATGTGTATAGCTCTGGTGTTTGTCGTTGGATATCTGATGTTGTTTGAAGATACCATTGCTAATCGCAACTATGACTTATTTTTAACTGACTATATTGTCGGCAGCATCGCTATGTTGCTAGGGTTGGAAATTGTTCGTCGTACCATGGGTTGGGTTATCCCTTTAATTATTGTTATCGGAATAAGTTATGTTCTATTTTGGGGGCAATATATCTCTGGTATATTTCACTTTCCGGGCATTAGCCTTGAATATTTTATCAACAATAATTTCTTTGGCGATAACGAAGATGGCCTGTTTGGTACGCTAGCTGGCATTTCGTGGTCAATGGTATTTATTTTTATTTTATTTGGTGCCTTTTTAGTACAACACGGCACCGGTGATTTTATCATACGGCTCTCTCACGCAGCTGTAGGGCGTTTAACTGGTGGCCCAGGCTTAGTCGCCGTACTCGGATCGGGCTTAATGGGCTCAGTATCAGGTTCAGCAATTGCCAATACAACCGCAACCGGGGTTATTACGATACCCCTTATGAAAAAAGCAGGGTTTCCGGCTAAATTTGCAGCGGCAGTCGAGGCTGGCGCCTCAACAGGCGGCCAATTAATTCCGCCCATTATGGGGGCTGGTGTGTTTATTATGATTTCATACACCAGTATCGACTTTTTCAGTATTATTAAAGCCGCGTTTCTACCCGGTGTACTTTATTTTATTACTATCGGTATTTATGTCCGTATTCAAGCTATAAAATGTGGGTTAAAACCATCAACTGAACAAACTGAAAGTGTGCTTAGCGTGTTAAAAGAAGGCTGGCATTACCTGTTACCTTTAGTGCTACTGGTAATACTGATGGTACAGGGTTTTACCCCCACTTACGCCGGTGGCTATGCAACATTATCAATTATTGTCTTTTCTTGGTTTTCGAAACATAAAATGACGTTTAATGATATCAAAGCCGCACTGGATACAGGTTCTAAAAATTGTGCAATGATTGCCGTATTACTGGTCACCATATCACTGTTTGTCAACTCTATTAATATCTCAGGCCTAAGTGTGACCTTCTCTCATATGATCACTGAGTGGGCAGGTTCTAATTTGCTACTAATGCTGACCTTAGTTGCTTTAGCATCTCTGGTTGTTGGAATGGGATTGCCTGTAACAGCATCCTACATTGTACTAGCAACACTATGTGCACCAGCGCTGTATGCACTGATAGCACAGCATGGTTTAGTCGATATGGTCATGGCAGGCAGTGTCCCTGAGGCAACACAGCAAATCATTCACGTATTAGCCCCAGACCTAGGCGCATTATTGACAAGCCCGACTAGCGAGCTATCACTCGTTGCAGTCACTGAGGTTGTCCAAGCATTGCCTCTTGAGCTACGCAACCAGTTGCTTGACCTATCATTTGACCCGTACAGTCTATCAATGATGATGCTATCAGCTCATATGATTATATTTTGGCTATCTCAAGATAGTAATGTCACACCACCTGTATGCCTCGTTGCTTTTGCAGCGGCATCCATTGCAAAAACACCACCAATGGCAACTGGGGTCGAGGCTTGGAAAACAGCAAAAGGGCTGTATATCATCCCTATTATGTTTGCCTATACCTCTTTTATTGGCGGTACACTGGCAGAGCAGTTACATGTGTTTTTTGCCGTTGCTATCGGCATGTATGCCTTTGTCGCCAGCTTATATGGCTACCTTGAAACGCAACAATCACCACTAAATAGGCTTATACTAGCAACAGCAGGCATTCTGTTAATTTGGCCTAATATGCCATACTATATTGACCTGGCCGCTGTTGTTGTCATTGTTGCACTATTGCTTATGGACATCAAAAAGAACCGTACCGAAGGGCAACCAGTAGAGGCTTAAGCCTCTACTATCATGACCTTCGTTACAAAGAAGCTCTGTTTGCGCAAGAGTAAGATTTGACATTCACGAGGGTATTCTGTTGTGTTTAAGCGATTTAATAGCGCTGCTGTAGCATGGCCAATATTAATAGTATTGGCCATTACACTAATGAGTGTATTTTTCTATATAGCCATGCTATTTTATTTCAACACCGTTAATGAACGCTCATCAAAAATATATAACCAATCACTCACATCATTTATCAACCAGTATGAATATCTCCCGGCATTGCTTGCCACCGATGACTCCATTAAAGATATTATTTTAAATAGCCTCGATGACCATACAGGCGTTAGCAAACGTCTTAGATTTATTACTGAGCGATCAGGTGCTAACGATCTATACATTATGGATATCAGTGGTACTGTACGCGCCACCAGTAATTATAATTCACCCAATAGTTTTCTTAATCAAAACTACTCATTTAGACCTTACTTTAAAGATGCGGTGAGTCAAAAAAAGCAGCAGTTTTATTACGCGAAAGGCGCCACTACCGGGATTCCTGGCTTTTTTATTGCGTCACCTATCATTGTTGACACAACTGTCATTGGTGTAGCTGTTGCCAAAATAGATCTGCGAATGTGGGAAGAAAACTGGAAAACCGCAGGGGAAGATGTCATCGTCGCCGACAATAATGGCATTGTTATCCTCAGTGCAAAAGAAGGCTGGCGATATCGTTCACTAAACCCACTGTCAGATGACACTTTAAAGATCATTGATCAACAAAAACAATTTAAAAATATCGCTCTAACATCTTTATTTACTAAGTCAATCGGTGTCAATTTCCCTGACAATGATGATGCGAAAGCATTTTGGGTTATCGACGGAAAGCTCTACCTGGTCAATCCCTTTGACATAAAAGAGACTGGCTGGCGCCTTTATTATCTTGTCAAACACGACAATATTCTTAACTCGTCTATCGCTTTTTTTTTAATTACGAGCATGTTAGCCGCCATGGCCCACATTACATTAAGAGAGCGTAGGCATAAACTGAAATCGCAACAACAGCATCGCACACTAGAGCAACAGCGACGTCAAGAGCTACAAGCAGTAATGGACAACATTCATATTGGTGTCGTTGTATTTTCTCATGATGGCTTGCTGTACTCGGTAAATGACCATGCAAAACATTTATTACTTAAAGGAAAAGATCTAAACCTCAATAGTGCTACGTATATTAACGAGTTGATTAATATCTCTGAGGATGATTTTGACACACTATTACTTGAAGACATCGCCGCACCGGCCTATCATGAAACTAACGCTATCGACAACAACAAACCCACTATGCCGGTGATGTTTGCCATAAGCCAACTAGAAGCGATGAGTGAAAGCCTATATCTTATGACTATCGTAAATATACAGCGGAGAAAAAAAGTTGAAAATGAAATAATAAAAATAAACCAACACCTTGAGGAAACAATCAGCAATCGTACAAAAGAATTACACAGTGCCCAAACTGCACTGATGCAAAAAAATAAAGCGACGGCACTTGGCAACATGGCGGCAACGATTGTGCATGAAATCAGCCAGCCACTAGCGGCCATGAATAGCTCTATCGCAGCTGCCAATGCCAAAATAGAAAAAGAAGATTGGTCAGGCGCCGCAGCATCAATAGGCCGACTGTCTCCATTAAATAAGAAAATGCATAGCATTATTAAATTATTGAAATTTTTTAGCTATCAAGATGAAGAGTCAAAAGAGATCACCAATCTCTACAAGCTTGTCGCTCAGTCACTAGACAACTTTAATGACAGTTTTTCTGAACATAACATTTCAGTATCCATTAACTGTGAGCAACCTAATCTTTATATTAACGTTAACCCACTAAAAATGGATTTAGTTATTTCCAACATTATTAAAAATGCAATCGATGCAACAGAACACAAACAACAACCCCAAATTATTATCACCATTAAGCAACAAGGCGAACAAGCACAAGTAACTATAAAAGACAACGGCGAAGGTGTTAGCCCGGATATACTTAAACAGTTATTTAACCCTTACTTTACTACAAAGCAGGTAGGCAAAGGGCTTGGTCTAGGACTATCAATCACCTATGAAATAGTTCAAGAATATGGCGGCAACATCAGTGTTGCCAACAGCAATAAAGGCGCTGATTTTTTTATTAATTTACCACTTGCTAAAAACAATACAGCTACAGTCAACAATCATGGATAACATCATCAAAAAACAAGATATTATTATTTATATTATCGATGATGACGAAGATATTAGAGTCAACACCGGTGATTTACTCTCAACACAGTTTGATAATATAAAACTGTATTCGTCGCCAAATGATATTATTCATAAAATTACACCAGATTTCCCAGCGGTGATATTAACTGACTTAAGAATGCCAAATGCAGATGGGTTTGAGTTTGCACAATCTGTCTATAAAATTGATGCAGAACTGCCAGTGATACTCATGACAGGCTATGGAGATATTTCGCTTGCCGTCGATGCTATTAAACATGGCGTGTATGACTTTATGGAAAAGCCATTTGATACACGCAGATTAATTGACTGCATACATCGTGCAGTCGACAAACGCTATCTCACACTCTCTTTACGAACGACGAAAAAACTATTAGAAGACCAGGCCAATATTGAATCACTAATTGTAGGCCAGTGCCCTTCAGTTAAACGTTTAAAGCGTGACATTGTTGAATTGGCACCAATGGATATACCTATTTTAATCTATGGGGAAACAGGCGTTGGTAAAGAGCTGGTCGCACGCTGTTTGCATGAGTATAGCACCCGTTGTAACAAAAATTTCGTGCCTCTTAATTGTGCAGCCATTCCAGAACAGCTAGCCGAAGCAGAGTTATTTGGCTATAAAAAAGGGGCTTTCACTGATGCCCAGAATGATCGCATAGGAAAGTTAGAGTACGCACAAGGCGGTACTTTATTTTTAGATGAAATAGAAAGCCTGCCACTTTCAACCCAGGCGAAGCTATTACGTGCGTTATCGGACAATATTATTACTCCAATAGGCAGTAACCAAGAGATATCTATTGATTGTCGAGTGGTCTCAGCAACCAAAGATGAATTAAGAGACAATAAGGATTTTAGACAAGATTTGTTTTTTCGCCTACAAGTCGGTGAGCTTTATATTCCTGCTTTACGGCAACGAGGGGAAGACATTATTAATCTATTTGAGTACTTTGCTATTGAGAATTGTGAAAAGTTTGGCACTCGCTATCAAATCAGTAACAATCATACTCGCAAGCAGCTCATGAATTATGAATGGCCCGGTAATGTCCGTGAACTTATTAATATCGCCACACGCTACGCACTAAAAGGCTGCGGTGATATCGATTATGCAATGAAAAGTACAGAGTCAAATACGATATTGGATGACTCTGAAAAATCGCTAAAGCAACAAGTTGATTCATACGAAGAACTGTTAATTCGCTTAAAACTTAAAGAGCATGAAGGCAAGGTATCTAGGATATTAAGCGATTTAAAAATAGAAAGAAGAACATTTAACCAAAAATTAAACCGCTATGGTATTTCAACAGCCGAGTATAAAAAACGGTAACGCTACTATTGCCGGTATGCTCTTATCCTGCAAGCGAAAACCTCGCCAATATTGATAGTGCTGCTTGAGGGTGGCCATGACCTGCTTGAGTATTAACTGCACTTGCATGAGCACTATGAGCATGCATCGATGCCATATACAGTGTCCACAGGCCAAAGACTATAATCAACACACCAAAACTACGCCGCAGCCATGTATGTTTAACCCAGCGAGAGAAACGTTCAGCCATTAAACCACCAGCGACAACAGCCGGCAATGTTCCTAAGCCAAACCCCAGCATAGTAACGGCCGCTTGGGTTAGCGTACTTGATGTTGATGCATACGCTAGCGCAGTATACACAAGGCCGCAGGGCAACCACCCCCAAATACAACCTAACAATAGTGCTTGCCAGGAATATTTAACCGGTAATAATGATTTCCCCCACGGTTGAATATATTGCCAGACCACAGCTCCTACTCGCTCTAGCGCTACGAGCCCACGCCACCAATTAGCTAAATACAACCCCATAAAGATCAACAAGATCCCCGCCACAAAGCGCATAAAACCCAGTAAAAAATAATCTGTGAGTGTATTGGCAAACCAAGAAAAAATAACCGCAATTAAAAGATAACTACTGATTCGCCCCACATTATAAGCGGCCATAATACACAATTTTTTAGTGTATTCCTGCGGGCCAATTGCCATGGTTAAAGCACCCATAATGCCACCACACATACCCAAACAATGTGCGCCCCCTAACAAACCAAGACTTAGTGCGGTAAAAAAAGACAGTAATTCTGGCATCACTTAGATGAGTGTTCAGGCGAGGTTTCCGTCGGACTAGCAGGCGTTGTAGACGCTTTAGGACGATCGGTTTTATCATCAAATAAAATACGGTGGGCCTCAGTATCAAGGTCATCATACTGGCCATTTTTAATCGCCCAAAAAAGCACTTTAACTGCCAGCGCAATAAAAATAAGCCCTACAGGAATCAGCAAGTACAAGCTTTCCATTCAATCATCCTACTGTTGAGTAATTGCCCCAGCAATACTTGTTACACACGATATAGTCGCATTGCATTAAGTACAACAATCAGCGAGCTAAGCGACATTCCAATAGCGGCCAGATAAGGAGGGACATAACCTGCCGCAGCCAAGGGTAGTGCCAGTATATTATACAATAGCGCCCAACTCAGATTTTGTTTAATAATGCGACGACAACGCCTAGCGACAATCATAGCTTTCACTAACGTTGATAAATTGCCATTAAGCAGTACATTATCTGCTTTTGCCTGTGCAAAATCAGAGGCGGTATCCATGGCAATAGAGACATCAGCAGTAGCGAGTACAGGCACATCATTAATACCGTCCCCTACCATCAATACATGCTGTGTACGTTGCAGTTTACGAATATAAGCCAGCTTCATCTCTGGGGTATTGTCTGCTCGATAATGAATCCCCCCTAAATGGGAGGCCATATCACTCACCACATTGTGTGTATCACCACTGAGAATTTCGACGTTAATGCCACACTGTCGCAACGCCTTGACCGTTTCAAGCGATGACTCACGTAGCTGATCACGTAAGCCTATCCAGGCAATAGGTGCTTGGTCCTTTGCCAACAATAACCACTGCCCTTTACTCGGCGCATCGAGCATGACATCATCACCTATAGCAAAGCTAGGCTTACCTAGGCGATAGTGTTGTTGATCGATCACTCCCTCAACTCCTGCACCAGTCACCACGCACAAATCACTGGCTCTATAACGCCCCTGATAATCGATAAATGCTTGCGCAATAGGATGATTAGAGCCTTCTTCTAAGGCGGCAGCCAATGCCAGTATTTGATCATCATCAACACCACTTGCATCGATAGGAATAACCTGTGTGACTTGCGGCTTGCCGTAGGTGAGAGTTCCTGTTTTATCAAAAACGACGGTATCAATGCGACATAGTGCTTCAATAACATGGCCTTTGAGCACCAATAAACCACACTGGCGCAAAGCTGCAACCGCAGCGGTTAACGCCGCGGGTGTTGCCAGCGATAATGCACAAGGGCATGTAACCACTAAGACCGACAGCATTACCCAAAAAGCATGTGTGGGGCTGTGCAATAACCAAAAACCCAATACCCCAAGAGAAACCAACAATACAAAACCAACAAAATAGCTAGAGAGCTTATCGGCAATAATTTGTAGTGCAGGTTTTTCTTGCTGAGCTTGAGACACAAGCTGTTCAATGGTAGATAAGCGCGTTTGAGAGCCAACAGCTGTTACTTTGATCAGGAGGCTACCATCGGTATTGAGCGTACCGGCAATTACAGCATCACCAATAACTTTCTCAACCGGTTCAGCCTCACCGGTTATTAATGCTTCAATGACTGCACTGTGGCCATCAATCACAACACCATCACACGGTAACGTATCGCCACTGCCAACGCGAAGGTAATCACCGACAACAACCTGCTCAAGTGAAACAGTTGTCATTGATTGTTGATTAGACGTATCGGTATTACTCGGTGTCGAGACTCGCAGCGCTGTCATCGGTAACAACCGGGTCATATTACCCGTCATTTGCCAGTTGTGCAGGCGCGCACGCATTTCTAAGTGCCGCCCCAGCAGCAGAAAAAATGTAAACATTGAGACAGAATCAAAATAGACTTCACCGGCGTTATATACTGTTGCCCAAGCACTGGCAAAATAGGCCAGTAAGATAGCCAACGATACAGGGACATCCATCGTCAGGTGGCGATTGCGCAAGCTTCGCCAAGCACTTTGCCAAAACGGTTTAGCGCTAAATAAAACAACAGGTGTTGCAACCAACAAACTAGTCCAACGCAATAACCACTGCCACTGTTGATCCATTCCCTGCAAAGCCCCGGCGTACAATGCAATTGCGACCATACCCACTTGCATCATACCAAAGGCAGCAACAGCTAAACGCATCAAGCTCGCTCTTTGTAATTGTTGTTGATGCAGTTTTTGATCAGCCGCAAGTGCCGGCTGTGGGCGATAACCAATATGTGCAAGTGCGGCCATTATGACGCTAAGATGTTGCTGTGTGTGATCCCAGTTCACCACGCATTGATGTGTCACTGAGTTAACACGAATACGCTGAAGGCCAGGTAACTGCTCAAGATGCTGCTCAATCAACCAGACACATGCAGCACAAGTAATACCCTCTAGTAGCAAATTAGCACTAGAGTAGCAATCGTCAATACGCGATACAAAAGGAGCCTGAATAGATAATTCATCGTAGATACTAAAATCATCAACGATCATTGCAGGGCGTTGGCTTAATTCAGATCGATAGGCATAAAAACTACCCAGACCACCCTCATCAATAGCACTGGCTATTGCCTGGCAACCCGGACAACAAAACTCCTGTTCAACGTGGTTAATACAGT